>Ga0233424_10000341_pt1 | contig 62839 bp, 63 predicted proteins | sample Watercolumn_Towu_FD_181011 | JGI IMG/M metagenome (GOLD analysis project Ga0233424, IMG submission 181011) | Freshwater microbial communities from Lake Towuti, South Sulawesi, Indonesia - Watercolumn_Towuti2014_125_MG | ecosystem: Environmental > Aquatic > Freshwater > Lake | place: Indonesia... | reverse complement strand
GAGTACTTCGGCTTCTTCTTCACGACCATCGCCACGATCATCCTCGTGTTCATGCTGTTCGTCGGCTTCAGCAAGTACGGGCGCATCCCGCTCGGCCGCGACGACGAGGAGCCCGAGTTCTCGATGTTCTCGTGGATCTCCATGCTCTTCGCGGCGGGCATGGGCATCGGCCTGGTGTTCTGGGGCGCCGCCGAGCCGCTGACGTTCTTCGAGAACCCGCCGCCAGGCACCGTCGAGGCGAACACCCTCGAGGCCATGCACACCGCGCAGACCCAGGTGCTGTACCACTGGGGTCCGCAGGCCTGGGCGTTCTACGCGCTCGTCGGCGGAGCCATCGCGTACGGCGCCTACCGCCGCGGCCGCACGCCGCTGATCTCCTCGATCTTCGCCCCACTGCTGGGCGAGAACCGCACCACGGGCCCGGTCGGCCGCACGATCGACATCTTCTCCATCATCGTGACGCTGTTCGGCACGGCCGCCTCCCTCGGTCTCGGGGCGCTGCAGATCGGGCACGGCGTCGAGATCGTGAGCGGAGCCGGACCCCTCGGCAACGGCATCCTCATCGCGGTCATCGCGGTGCTCACGGCCTGCTTCATCGCGTCCGCCGTCTCCGGTGTCTCCAAGGGCATCCGCGCGCTGTCGAACATCAACGCCGTGGTCGCCATCCTGCTGGCGTTCTTCGTGTTCTTCGTCGGCCCGACGCTGCTGATCCTCAACGTCATCCCGTCGGTCGCGGTCCAGTTCCTCGGCGACCTGCCCACCATGATCGGCCGCTCCGCCTCGCAGGGTGAAGCCGCGCAGGCCTTCCTGTCGAGCTGGACGATCTTCTACTGGGCGTGGTGGATCTCGTGGTCGCCCTTCGTCGGGATGTTCATCGCGAAGATCTCTCGCGGCCGCACGCTCCGTCAGTTCGTGTCGGTCGTCATCGTGGTGCCGTCCGCGATCTCGCTCGTGTGGTTCGCGATCTTCGGCACCACGGCCATCCAGCAGCAGATGGACGGCGCGGGTCTCGTCGTCGACCCGCCGGAGGAGGTGCTGTTCGGGGTGCTGGAGAACCTGCCGTTCCCGCTCGTCACCAGCATCATCCTGATCATCCTCATCGCGATCTTCTTCATCACGGGCGCCGACTCCGCCTCGCTCGTCATGGGCACGCTGTCCCAGCAGGGCCGCCCGGAGCCATCGCGCTGGGTCGCCGTCGTCTGGGGTGTGCTCGTCGGGGTGATCGCGGCGGTGCTGCTCGTCAGCGGCGCCGAGGGGAGCGGCCTGCAGTCGCTGCAGAACGCGACGATCATCGCGGCGCTGCCGTTCGCGATCATCATGACGTTCATGATGATCGCGTTCATGAAGGATCTGCGGCGGGATCCCCTGATCCTCCGCGACCGGTATGCCCGCGCCGCCGTCCGCCACAGCGTCATGGCCGGGCTCGAGGAGTACGGCGACGACTTCGCGCTCGTGCCCGTCGAGTACGACCACTCCGAGGATGACCTCGCCTGGATCGATGAGGACACCGTCGACGACACCCTCGCCGAGGTGTACGAGGCCGCGACCGAGGCGATCGACATCATCCCGCCGGCCGAGGTGGACGCCGCCGTCGATGCGGCGATGGACGCCCCTGCCGACAAGGACTGAACGCGGGAGCTCAGGCGCTCACGCCGGGTCAGGCACGTCCTCACGCAGGACGCCTGAACCGGCGTGGTCGCCTGTCTCGGCAGCCGCGGTGATCCGCGCGGCCATGCCGGAGAAGATGAGCCCGTGGAAGGGCAGCACCGCGAGCCAGTACAGCCGGCCGAGGAGCCCGCGGGGGAAGAACACGGCGCGCTGCTCGTAGCGGGCGCCGTCGCCGTCGGGCACCGCGCGCAGTTCGAGCCACGCCTCGCCCGGCACCTTCATCTCGGCGCGGAGGCGCAGCAGATGCCCCTCCTCGGTCTGCTCGACCGCCTCGACGCGCCAGAAGTCGATCGCATCCCCGACTCGGGCGGCGGTGCGGCTGCGGCGTCCGCGGCGGAGCCCCACACCGCCCACCACGCGGTCCATGAGTCCCCGGACCGCCCAGAGCAGCGGCGACGAGTACCACCCGTTCTCTCCGCCGATCCCGAGGATGACGCGCCACAGCTCCGCGACGGACGCGCGGGTCGCGACGGAGCGCTTGTCCGTGAAGACGGTGCGTCCGGCCCAGTCCGGGTCGCTCGGCAGCGGGTCGCTCGGGGCTCCGGTCACCTCGGCGTCCTGCCAGCTCGTCTCCACGGCGTCCGCGTCCACCCGGCCGAGGGCCAGCGCCACGGACCGGCGATACGGCGTGAGCCCGCCCTCGGGGCGCGGGATGAGTGCGTCGACGGCGTGGTCCTTCATGATGCACTCGTTCTGCAGCGACGCGACGAGCGGCCGGGCGATGGAGCGCGGCACCGGCGTGACGAGGTTCACCCAGTGCGAGGCGAGTTCCGGGGTCAGCACCGGAAGGGCCGCGATGGCGCGCTGCCGCAGCCCGGCCTCCACCGCGTACCCGTTCATCATCTGGCCGTAGCGCAGCACATCCGGTCCGCCGATGTCGACCGCGCGGTTCACCTGATCGTCGACCCGTGCCGCCCCGAGCAGGTAGTGCAGCACGTCGCGGACGGCGATGGGCTGGATGCGGTTGCGCACCCACTTCGGCGCCGGCATGTACGGCAGCACGTCGGTGAGGTGCCGGATCATCTCGAAGGACGCCGAACCGGAGCCGATCACCACGCCCGCCTGCAGGACGAGCGTGGGCACCCCGGACTCCAGGAAGATCTCGCCGACGTGGACCCGGGAGCGGAGGTGCGGGGAGAGCTTCACGTCGTCCGGGTGCAGGCCGCCGAGGTAGACGATCCGCCGCACCCCGGCCCGGGCGGCGGCCGTGGCGACGGTGGTCGCGGCGCGCTCGTCGCTCTCCTCGAAGCCCTTCCCGGCCGACATGGAGTGGATGAGGTAGTACACGACGTCGACGTCGTCCATCGCGGAGGCGACGGCGTGCTCGTCGTCGGCGGACCCCTCGAAGATCTCGCACTCCTCGCCCCAGCCGAAGGAGGCGGCGCGGGCGGCGTCCCGCGCGAGGACCCGGACCCGGTAGCCGGCGTTCAGCAGGCGCGGGGTCAGGCGGCCGCCGATGTAGCCGGTGGCACCGAGCACGAGGGCGCGGGGTGCGGAGCCGTCGTCGCGGGGGACCGCCCGCAGGGCGTCCTCGCGACCGGTGGGCTGGGTGAGCTCGCTCATGCTCCGAGGGTAGATCCCGGGGCCGACATGCGGTACGGGCTTGCGCCCGCAGCATCGGCGCCTCCGGGTGACGTCGCGAGCACCCCCGGCGACAGGGTACGGTCGTATCCGTGACCTCAATCGAATCGATTCGACGAGCGCCCGCGGACCGCGCCACCCGTCGTGCGCGTCTCGCCGTCTCGGCGCTGTTCCTCACGAACGGCGCCCTGTTCGCGAACATCCTCCCGCGGTACCCGGAGATCAAAGCCGCCCTCGGCCTCGACAACCTCGGCTACGGTCTCGCGCTCGCCGCCTTCCCTGCCGGGGCGATCGCGGCCGGACTCCTGGCAGCCACGCTGATCCGTCGCTTCGGGTCGGCGCGCGTCGCCGTCATCGGCACCGTCCTCACGAGCCTCGGCCTGCTGTCGGCGGCGCTCTCCCCGACCGGCGTCCTCTTCGCGATCGCCCTCTTCGTCGGCGGCGCCTCCGATGCCATCACCGATGTCGCGCAGAACGCCCACGGCCTGCGCGTGCAGCGGCGGTACGGGCGCTCGATCATCAACTCCTTCCACGCCATCTGGTCCATCGGCGCGGTGCTCGGCGGAGTGATGGCCGCGGGCGCGATCGCCCTGCAGCTCCCGCTCGCCGTCCACCTGGGGATCTCGACCGCGGTGTTCGCGACGGTCGCCCTCGTCGCCCTCCGCTTCTGCCTGCCCGGCCGCGACGACGAGGCCGACGAGGAGGCGGTGGCGGAACCCGAGGAGATCGCCTCCGCGGTCCGTCGCGGCGTTCCGGCGCGGACGGTGCTGGCCGTGATCGCCCTGACCCTCATCGCGATGGCCGGAGCCATCGCCGAAGACGCGGGCAACTCGTGGGCCACCCTCTACCTCGGTGACTCCCTGGGAGCGGCGGCCGCGGTCGCACCGCTCGGGTTCATCGCCCTCGTCGGCGCGCAGTTCGTCGGGCGTCTGCTCGGCGATCCGATGACCGATCGCTTCGGGCAGCGCTGGGTGGCGCGGGTCGGCGGCCTCATCGCCGCCGTCGGGATGACGCTCGCGCTGCTCTTCCCGACCGTGCCCGGCACGATTCTCGGGTTCGCGGCCGTCGGCTTCGGGATCGCCACCCTCATCCCCGCCGCGATGCACGCCGCCGACGAGCTCCCGGGGCTGCGGCCCGGGGTCGGGCTCACCGTGGTGTCCTGGCTGCTGCGGCTCGGCTTCCTGCTGTCGCCGCCGTTCGTCGGGTGGCTGGCGGAGACGCAGAGTCTCCGCGCGGGGCTCGTGGTCGCGCCTGTCGCGGCGCTCGTGGCGGTGCTGCTCGCGGGCTTCCTGGACGCCCGGCGCCCGCGGAACGGGTCGGACTAGGCCGGCTCCTCCACGAGATCGGCGCCGCCGTGCGCGGCGTCGGCGTCCGCGGCCTCCTGGATCGCGGCGGTCATCCCCACGAGGAACCGCATGACGACGACGCGCTCCTCGTCGGAGAGGTCGTCCACGAGGGACAGCATGCGCCGGTGCATCGCACCCAGCGTCGCGCGCACCTCGTCGTCGCTGCTCACGGTGGGCACGACGATGCCGGCGCGGCGGTCGGTCGGGTGCGGTTCGCGGCGGGCGTGCCCGCCCTTCTCCAGCCGGTCGATGAGCGTCGTCGTCGACGCGGTGGAGATGTCGAGCATGCGCGCCAGATCGATGGGCCGCACGATGCGCCCGGCCTTCTGCTCGCGCAGCAGGAACCGGAGGGCGACGAGGTCTGTCTCGTTCATCCCCATGGACGCGCGCGTGCGGGCGCGCATCGCCGTCTCGGCGCTGCGGTACCGCCGCAGCATGTTGAGCACGTCGACCGTGGTGGCGCGCTCGCTGTCGGGGTACCAGTACCCGGAGGCGTGGAACTCGCCGGTGCTGTCGGTCACGCGACCTCTCCTTCGTCGCTGGAACCGGCCTCCCGCTCGAGCATCTCCATCGCGCCGGTCTCGACCTCGGCCGGGACGATGCGCAGGAGCCCGCCGGTGATCGCGTCGGTCTCGGCGCCGATGATCTGCTCGATCCGGCGTCGCGAGACGGAGGGGAAGAGTTCCTCCAGGCGTGCGAGCAGATCGGCGTAGCGGATGTACGACGCCTCCTCGAGGCTCAGTGGCTCGGGCATGGCATCCTTTCGGGGGCAGGGTTCCATCATCGCACCTCCGGAAGTCCCTGGTCTCCCGCGAATATCGCTAGTCAGCCTTACTTTCAGACTGTCGAGGTACCATGGAGAGCGGGGAAGGAGGATCTCTGCATGGGAAACGTGAGCACCGACGTCTCGACCTCAGCGCTCGCGCGCGATGTCGACGACTTCCGTCGCGCCGACGCGCAGTTGAACCGCCGTCTCGCGGCTCGGCGCGAACCCAACGATACCGACCGCGCCGCGATGCACTTCATCAGCACCGCGCCCGTCGAGAAGCCCGTCACTCCCCGCGACCTGGCCACCTACCTCGGTATCAGCACGGCCGCCGTCACGAGCGTCGTCCGGCGGATGTCGGAGCGGGGACAGATCGTCGTCGCCCCGCACCCCCTGGATGCCCGGTCCAAAGTCCTCCGCCCGTCCCTGCGAGATCTGCACGGCCAGGGTGACGAGCTGGCGCAGCGCGTGGCCGCCGTCGAGGGCGAGTTCACGGCGGAGGAGGCGGCTGTGATCTCCCGCTTCCTGCGCCGCCTGACCGATGAGCTCGGCGATCTTCCCTGATCGATTTGATTTAACTAGTTAAACTAGTAAACTATCCTCGTCCAGGTTTTCTGCCACGAGGAGAAGAACATGGGAACCCTCACCTACGCGAACCTCGCCGAGCCGATCGAGATCGACGACGAGCTGCTCGCCCACCTTCGCGCCGCCACCGTCACCAAGCTGCGGCGCAACGAGCCGTTCGCGCTCACGGTGCAGACCGGCGCCGACCGCACCGAGACGCTGTGGATCCACGCGTCCATCCCGATCCGCTTCGTCGTCGAGACGTCGGTCACCCTGCAGCGACCGTTGCTGGCCCGTCTCATGCAGGCCGCGGGCTCGACCGGCGGACTCGACCTCACAGACCCCGAGCTCGCGCTCGATGCGGTATCGCGCGAACTGCACGCGATGTCCGCCTGATAACGGAGGGGTGCAGACCTGCCTCACCGCCTCGGGATCCTCTTCAAGGGCTCTCGGATCCCGGGCGGTGATGGCTACGGCGAGAACGGAGCGGGGGCTCTCGATCGCCGACCGCGGCATCCGGCCGCCGGGATTCGGGTTCCCGGCAGCCGGATGCCGTTTCTTCGTCAGAGGGCGGTGTAGCCGCCGTCGACGAGGTGGTAGCTGCCGGTGATGAAGCTCGCGGCGTCGCTCGCGAGGAACACCACGAGGTTCGCGACCTCCTCGGCCTGGCCGAGGCGCCCGATCGGGTGCTTGGACACGAGGAAGTCCTTCGCCTCGTCGCCCATGTTCGCCAGGAGCGGGGTGTCGATGAACCCGGGGCCGACCGAGTTCACGCGGACGCCCTGCGCCGAGTACTCGAGAGCGGCGGTCTTCGTCATGCCGACGACGCCGTGCTTGGCGGTGACGTAGGCGGGGGAGCCCGCGAAGCCGACGCTGCCGAGGATCGAGGCGATGTTCACGACCGAGCCGCCGCCGTTGGCGAGGATCGACGGGATCTGCGCCTTCATGTTGCGGAATACGGCGTTGAGGTTGATGGCGATCACCTTGTCCCACGCGTCTTCCTCGTAGTCCGCGGTGGGCGCCGTCGCGCCGCCGATGCCGGCGTTGTTGACGCCGATGCGGAGCGGGGCGAGCGAGTTGGCGAGCTCGACCGACGAGGCGATCCAGGCCGGGTCGGTCGCGTCGCCGACCGACGCCTCCGCGGTGCCGCCGGCGGCGCGGATCTCCTCGACGACCGCGTTCGCGTGCTCCGCGTTCAGGTCGTTGACCACCACCGCCGCGCCGTTCTGCGCCAGCAGCAGGGCGACCGCGCGGCCGATGCCGCTGCCCGCTCCTGTCACGATCGCCGAGCGGTTCGAGACGTCGTACTGAGCCACTTTCGGGCTCCTTCCCGGGCGGGCGCGGTGCCGGGAGATCTTCTCGGACGGTCCGTCCTTCCCTCCAGCCTACGCCCGTAATACCGGTGTGGATTCATGTGAATGGAAATGCTCGGCCGCCTGGCTACGCTGTGGGAACCGTCTGTCCCGGGGAAAATGTCAGAATCGCGATGAAATCGGACTAAGTCCGATGTAAAGCGCTAAGTTCACTGCCTCACGAAGGGGCTGATCCGATCATACGGATCGGGTCGGACATCTCGCCTCACGGAGTTCTGAATCCCCATGGCGCGCATCTCGGCGACCCAGCGTTCCCCGTCGGCCAAGCAGGACAGCTCTAGCGTCGAAGCTCGTAACCCTGTTCGTTTAGTAGGTTGATTGCGATCTCGAGCAGCGTCCCAATGAACTCGATGAGGTCTGCAATCAGCTCCTCGTCTGGTTCGTACAGAGCCCCGCCCATCTGAGGCGTAGATGGGGGCGTCTCGATCGCGTGGCGCAGAGTGGTGATGAACTGCCCGTGCGCGTGGGCCGAGGTTATCGCCCAATAGTTGAAGGTCTGCAATGTGGGGCCCGGAACGCGACTCGCTATCTTCCTTGTGATCGAGGAGGGATCGATCAATGGTGCGCTGAGAACGTCTTCCGGATCGGATCCGAGGTTGCTCGCCGTGGTCCTGAGAAAACGTCCGAGTGCTGCTATTCCCTGTTCGGTCTTGTCATCCGGCGTTCGCGCTTTGCGCAGAGCGTTGGTCAGCTTCAGCCCGTGCCTGTGCTCGATACGAGCAATCTCAAGTGCCCTGCGGACTCTAGAAGGGGAATCGGTACCATCCAGAATCCAGATCACCTCCACGAGCCCCTCCAACACAGGACGGAACAAGGTGTAGTCAGCCTGCATATGAAGGAGCAACACGTCCTCTTCGGGGCTGGCGGCAAGCTCCGCCCAGGCGGATACGTGGTCTGCAACGGTGAGGACGAGCCCGGAGACTATGGCATGAGGGATGACGATGTTTCCTGCGAGGGCTTGATCTTCCTCCGCCATCGACCCCTTTCGAACCGTGGGCACTCCACTCTTGATCGCCGCCGCGAAGTCCCGGAATCCTTCGACAGCACCGCTGAGAGTCTGCAAGGTGGAACGCTGTGTCATAGCACTGAGCGTACGGGGGGATCGAGCGTCATCTGATAATCCGAGATCGCAGATTGCCGTCCTGGGGTGGTTCTACTTCTTGACGCGGTAGCCGAGTCTCTTCACGGCTTTCGCGAGGTACACGTTCGCACTGGAGGAGTCCAGTCGGGTGTGCACCAACGGCAACTGCGGGAACGAGTCCTCGGCAGGCGAGAACAGCGTCACCATCGGGCCGAAGTCGATCGATGACACGTGGTAGAGCCCGTCGATGCTCGACCCAAGTTGGTCATGGATCGCATTCGCCCAGTTCCGTGTGTATCGCTTAGGCCCCATCTGGATCGAAGAGGTCGTCCCGTTGATTACAGGCCAGTTGCTGGTGAGATCCAGTAACCGAAGCTCACGCGTCGGACGCCAAGCCGCGAGGGTGTTTCCACGAACGCGCCGATTGATTAGTCGGCCCTTCTGAAAAACCTCGCCGAGAGCTGTCGTAGATCCAGCAGCTGCGTACATCACGCCATAATCAGCATGATGCTGCTGTGGCTCGGGATGCGGGTCAAAGCGCATGGTTCTGATCGGCCCGAAGTGCCGCAGCTCATCCCACGCCTGCGGGTGAGGACCTCTTGTAGCGAAGACCCGCCAGAGGATCCCATCGAATGATCTCAGGTGCTCACGAGCGTCGAGTGTGAGCGGCGCCGGGGGTGTTGCGGGGACTTTCGCGTTCGACGGGCTCACGTGATGTCGGCGTCTTCGAGGATGTCCACTACGGGTGCAGGATCCTTCGCGGCAGCCAGCCACTCGATCGGCGTCATCCATTCCTGGGGGTCGACAGACTCATCGCTCGACCGCAAGTCGTCTTGAGGTGTAGTCATGAAGCCTTCGACGTCGGCCGGATCCCAGTCGGACGGGATCGCTCGGACGAGCAGGGGAAGGTGGGGGATCGTCGAGACCTTTTCGCCGGGAATGAACTGCCATCGAGGGTAGAGGCGGATCCTTCCCGCCCGGAAGCCGTACAGGGTGTTCTTGCTCTGGCGGTGACGCACACTGGAGGCATCGATGCCGAGGAGCGCTGCGACTTCGGATGCGGTGTAGGTGTTGGTTAGGGCGCGCACGTGAGTCTCGCGTTCGAGTTTGGCGAGCCCACCGCTGGTGACGAATGCGGCTGCCTCGGCGAACTCCTCCGGAGTGAAATCGCCGGACTCGATCAGGAAGTCGGCTTGCTGCTCTGTGAGGCCCAGCTCGGTCGATTGACGGTCGGTCATGGCATCGGCGAGCTCGTCGATGAGTGCGTTGAACACGGATACGTCGACGTTTGACGTCTTCGCCACCTGTGCAAGGCGCTCAACACCGGCTTGTACGTCGGTCTTTTCTGGGGCCTTGGTCGCCACGACGAGCTTCGGTTTCCCGTCGAGGAATCGACCTGTCGCGGTGCCGCGGTTCACAGTCGTCTCGCGGGCGGCGACGCGAGCTGAGGAGGCACGGGTGCGACTCTTCTTCACAGCCATCTTGCCTCCTCGTGGCGGCATCTAGTTAGTGCGTACACGCATTATCTTACGCGCGCTTTTGCGTGTATGCATCCCCGTGTGGTGCCGAAGGTGAGAGCGGTCAAGCGCTCCTGGACCGGGAGCAGCGGCGTTGTAGGGGGCATGTCGTGCGCCTTCAAGGCGGCTCCCCAACTCTTGCCACCTTCCTGCCCGGCGCAACGCTTTCAACGCGTAGCAATCAACGAGGATGTCGTTGGCCTACGCTTGAATGCTTGCGTGGGGAAGAGCAAAAACACTCGTAGAAACAAGCGGCCTCGATCTCAACGGTCGGCGGTGAGCACCGTGCAACGGGAGCCAGACGCACTCGAACTGGCCTTGTCAGCGTACGATCCGGACGAGCTCTGGACGTTGATTTTCGCCGCCGCCACGTCCCCGGGCAACAGGCATCGGTCGGTGACATTGGGAAGCAGCTTCGCGGCTGCGCTACGAGCCTCCGCCGCTCCGGCGCCGGACGAGTACCAACCGCTGCCGTCGATCCAAGCACTGTCCGATCTAGCGGCTACCACCTATGGGATCGGACTGGAGCGTGAAGATTTTATCGCCACCGACCCCACCCGAACTGTCTTCCTCGCCGTCGGCGCTGAGCCGCTGCGCGCGGTGCCTGGCCTCACCGAACGGCCGGTCGCCGACCTCACGCGTGCGCTCAGAATGGCGGAAGCGGTAGACGGTCGCCTCCACCGGCGATTTCGATTCGGTATCGCGAACGTGGTGAACGTGGCGATGAGGTACGGCGATTTCTGCGTGCGCCACCTTGCGGACGCATGGGTACCAGCCCCGGACCTGGAGCTCAACGATGAGGTCTCATTGCCGGACGTTGAGTATGAAGCGACGCGGGCCTTCCTCAACCTGGATCCCCTCGACCACATCGAACTCGGTGAGGCTGACAAAAGGGCGTTGGAATGGATGACGAACTCCGCAAGTAGGGCCGCGTTCGACGTGGAGAGTCTCTCCAGTCCGTTCGAAAGGTTCCTTCGCTTTGCTGACACGGCGGGTGGACACCGATGGGTGCCGCCACTCTTCATCCCGGAGATCATGGCTCATGCCGCCCGAGAGCTGGTGTCTGCGCTCGACCGAGACAGCCAAGCACGAAAGGCCCTCCGGAGCTCTTGCCTGAACCAGATCCGTCAAGCCCTGTGGCGTTTCTCCCACCAGTTGATCGAACCCCCGCCCTCCAGCGAAGGCGCCGCCATCCCGCTTCGAGGGATTGACGTTCAGTGGTTGGTACCAGTGAATCCGTCCACTTTCATCGCCGTCTCGGTCATCTACGTCCCCGACCTGGGGGCCTCGCCGCCGCCATACATCGGCTCAGTGGAGCTGGCGAAACAGGTGAGGGCGCAATCCGGCCCTGTGCCGGTGCGGATGGCGGGCGGGCGACGCGGAACCATCAAGTCGGGCGCGGAGGTCATCCCGTTGACGGTGTTCGCGGCGCCCGGTCACATCGCTGTGCCGCAGGCGGTCGGCGAGGCAAAACTCGCGCTTGAAGACCTGACATGGATTGCGGAAACTGCCACGTCCGACGATGATCTTTACGCATTCGCGCGGGATCTGAGCGCTCCCGATTTCCCTGAGAGCTTCGGGTGGGAGGCGATCAACTACTGGGAGCCGTGGAAAGCTAATGGCAAGTCTTTTTTCAAGGGTGGTGTGGTACCCAATGCCGTCTACTTTGAAGCGCACGCGGGCGAGGCCGAGTGGGATCGAGCGGTAGAGCTATCGGATCTCGAAGTGGCGCTCATCGGGGTTGGGCTTCCACCGATTCGAGACCTCCGAGCGGCAGAAGTCGCCCCGGGGCCCGTCGCAAACGTCGCGATAATCGCAGGCGACCCCACGTATGACGCCACCCGAGGTGTCAACACCGCGCCGAGTGTTGACGGGTGGTCGCTCGCTCTCACCGAACCCCCCGTTGCCGTGGCACGGGGGGTTCTAGAGGCAGCATCTACCGACCACCGACGGTTCGTCTTCGACTTATGCGGCGGGCTAATCTACGGCTTCGCTGCGCTTGGTGATCGATGGCGTTCCGCGCACCAGGCGATCGATGTGCCCGGATACGTCCTCTACCTCCACGTATCGGAAGCAGTCCCGGGTGAATCGTCCGGCGTGGTCACGCCGTATCTCGACCCGCATGTGCGTGCCATCGACGAACCGGTCAACGTTTTGTGGCGCATCGATGTCGAGGGCTTCGCCGACTCAGCGAATGGAGATCCGCAGGCGGCGAATCTCCTAACAGCGGACGCAGTGTTCGATCTGCTCCGCGCGGGAGGCATGGATGTCGACACCGCAGCGGCGCTCCGCGACCAGTGGCGCACAGCGAAACCCTTTCTCATCTTGGAGATGAAGCAGGCACGGACCACTCTCAATCACCTGCCTGATCCGTGGCGTCTACGACCCTCTGACGAAAGCCGTATGGTTGCGGCGTTGGGGCGACGACTCCACGATGCCGGCGTTCAACCTGGCGAGTACCGAGCGGATGATGCGAATCGACTTATCCGCGAACATCTTGCGCCCCTTGCTCTCGAAACCCTGACTGAAGGAATCAAGAGCCACGATGGGAGCGAGGTGGTGCTGACGGGTATGGAGCAACTGGCGAGGGTGATGGACAGCGCCATTCATCAGCAAGACGATCTATCCCGAGTCGCAGCGAATCTCTCGACCGAATGGGATCCGCTCACCCGCACGGCCGAACTCTCGGCGGAGACACTTCAGCTTCGTCAATGTAACGAGATCGTGGTGGAAGCCGCCCTGCGCATCCTGGACAAGCCGGCGGCGACGAAGCCGATCACTCCTCAGGCATGGAGCGGTCTCCTTGCCGCCGCAGATGCGTACCTCACCGCGACCACATTGAGCGAGCGGATGTATCACCAAGTCGCGCCCGCAGTCATCACCCTCAGCCCGATGTACGAGCTGACCGTGGACGACGATCCGCATCCCGACGCATCGGCGTGGGGCCTACGAAACGACGAACTGACCCGTGCAGCTGCGGGCATTCGGCTGCACGGCACGCAAGACGACGACTCGCTGCAACAGGCGAACGAAGAAGACCACGTCGAAGATGCGTTCCAGCAGGCATGGGGAGCGACGTCGCAGGACATGTTCTCCACCCTCGCCGCGCTCGCAAAGTGGGAGACGTTTGAGCCAGGCAGGACGACTGCCCACGTCACCGTGGCCGAGGCCACAGTGTGGGTCTGTGATGCGCTGGGCTCGGGCGCGGATGAGTCGCAAAGATCGCGTGTCGAAGCTGCCATCGAGATGCTCACGAGCACGGCCGTCCAGATGCAAGCCGTGGAGTGGAAGCCCTGGCAAACGCGCACTCGGCGCCATCGGCTCCTCGTGCAACCGCTGGTGCAAGATTCGGATGGACGACTCATTGTCAGCCCCCAGTACCTGCTGACCTCCTTTCAGGTCTACTACCGCCACCTCCTCCAAGGGGTTCTTCCCTGGGCGGGAGACGTTCCTCAGCCTGTCAGCAACGCGCTTGCGGACCGCCGTGCGCGCCGCAATATTCGGTTCGAGAGATTCCTTCAGAACCGGCTAGAGGAACTCGGCTACACCACGGTCGCCCGCGTGAAACCCAACGACCACGCGCGGCTCGGCGTGCCGACTCTCACCACCGAGGTCGACCTCGTGTGCGGACGCCCTGGCGATAGCACCATCTGGTTGATCGAGGCGAAGGACCCTGCGTCGGTGCATGGATTCGCTGAGACGGCGCGACAACTGCGCACCTTCTTCCGCGACCAGGTAGGAGACCGCGGGACCAAGCCCAGCTACACAACTCAGCTCGCCCGCAAGGAGAGCGAACTAGCGCCCCACGTCGCGAGCATTGCGACGCGTCTCGGGATCGGCGACCCCCCTGACGGCGAGGAGTTTCACCTAAGCACCCTCTTCGTAACCCGAAACCTCACTCCGGCAAGCTACGTCGACGAGCAGTTTCAGGTTGAGACGGCGACGGAGTTTCTCGCAGCTCGAGGCCACACACATTAGACGACGTGTGAGCGGTGCGCGCTACGCCGTTGCGTTGCCACGAGCTCTATCGCCACTTCTGACCTTCGATAATCCGGGCCAGAGCTGCTACGTCGCCGCCACGCCTGAACCATTCCACAGGGCTGTGCTGACCGTCGGTGACCATGGTCGACTGCGGCGTCGCCATCAGAGCAGATACCGACATCCATCCCTTGTCTTTTACGATGTCGATGATCTCGGTTAGGTGCGGTAGGAGTTTCCCCGGCGAGGAGAGGCTGAACTGCCACGACGGAAAACGCCGGGACTGTGCAACATCGACCATGTACAACTCGCCGCGGTCGGCGGCAGCAAAGAGCGACTCTTCGTCCATATGCAAGAAGCCAGCGGCTGCGGAAGCAGATACGGTCTGGAGCACGCTCGTCAGAAGAGTGCTCGCTACACTCGCGAGAAGACCCCCGCGAGCAACTTCGATCGATGTCGCCTCGAGCGACTCTGGCGTGAACGCCTTGGACTGGATGAGATAGCTGACCTCCTGCGGAGTCAGCTCTTCCTGATCCGCGATCGGTCGCTCTGCGCGGAGCTGGTCAGTCAGCGCTCGAACGATGAAGTCCCCGTCCGCGTTCAACCGGCCGACGGCGTCGACGAACGCCGCGATCGCATCGGTGGATGGCTGTGCCTGCCAAGGGCGGGTTCGTGGCTGGCCTTTGGTTTCATCCATGTGCGACAGCGTAGATGAGCCTCCGCTGGAAGGGGAGGTCTCCCGGGGAATCGACGGCGCGCATCCCATAGAGCCGATGACAGTCGGCGAGATCGCAGACGTCGTCTGCTGGGCCCGGGCGCGCCTGCGGGTCTGGTTGGGGCGCGTTCGCTCGCTACCCAAGAGAACCCCGACGCTATCGAACGCCTCTGCTTGCTTGGTTCAACCGGATGGGAGAACAGCACTGGTGCAGAATGTCACTGGAGCGCCTGTTCGGCGTCGACGTTGACCCGGAAGGACTTCGTGGGCCACTACAACCTCAACCGAATGGGCTGGCAGCAATTCGAGCACATGCTCCAGGCGCTCGCGAAGGCTGAGTTGGGCAATGGTGTCAGGCCGTTTGGTTCAGGTAGGGACGCGCAGCGCGACGCTACGTTCGACGGCCGCGTCGACTTCCCGGTCGGGGCGGGCGCGAAATGGGATGGCTACGGCGTCATTCAAATGAAGTACAACGAGAAACCGGTCTCAACGACGGCTGACTGGCGGTGGTTCCTTGACGAGGTCCGCTCCGAGCTGCGTGGCTGGCTCGTAAAGAAGAGGGTCGGCGAGAAGACGCCGGAGTACCTGCTTTTCTCCACCAACGTCGTGCTGACCGGGACGAAAGACACTGGCGGTCGTGACCAGTTCGACCAGCTTCTTGCCGCCAACGCAGAAGACTTGGGGCTGCGTGGATGGTACGTGTGGGACTACGACGAGATTCGCGTCATGCTCGACACCCACACGTCTATTCGACAGCGATACCTAGAGCAGATCGTCACCGGCGACTCTCTTGCGCAAGTCGCCGAATTGCTCCCCGAGAAGACGGCTCTCGAGGCGGATCGGCTCGCTGGGCACGCCGTCGCCGAGCTGATCAACCGGCAATGGGTTCGAACGGGCGATGCGGGGTACAACGATGCGTCGAAAGTGACACTCGCGGACATTGCAATCGATCTGCCCTTCACGGCGGGCGTGACCGCGGACGCGGAAGGCCAGTCGCGGAGGATGACCGCCGCCGAGACGGTGCGCATCGGCGACCTCCACCTGTCAACCACCGCCGGCCGTGGGCCCCATGGGGTGGTCATCGTCGGAGGCCCGGGTCAGGGCAAGAGCACGATCGCCCAAGTGATCGCCCACACGTATCGTGTCGCCTTCCTCGCTGACACGAACGTCAAGGAGTACGGCGAGAGGGCTAAGCGCGCCTTCGATGGCCTCGACACACGGCTCAGGAAGGCGGGTATCCCGAACCCGCAGAAACGTCGATGGCCGTTCGTGATCGAACTGGCGAAGGCGGGGGCCGTGATCGCATCCTCCCCGTCGACGTTTTCGTTGCTCACCTACATCGCCGATTCCATACTGATTCGGGGGAAGAAGTCGGACCCGAGTGCGTTGCTGGACTGGTTGCGCACCTGGCCGTCATGCCTCGTGCTCGACGGCCTTGATGAGGTGCCTGACGCGAAGATCCGCAGCCGGCTCATCGAGGCGGTCACAGCGCTGGTGAGCGAGCTGAGCTCGGAGAAGGCGGACGTGCTCTTCGTCGCCACAACACGCCCACAGGGGTATCGACGGGAGTTCGACGACGCGTTTCCCTGCACGCAGATCACCCTGTCTGAACTCACCGAGACGGAAGCGATCAGCTACTCGGAAGCTCTCACCGCGTTGCGGGCAGCCAATGATCCAGACCTCGCTGAGCAGGTTGCACAAAGGCTCATCACGGCGGTCCACGAACGAGTCACGCAACGACTGATGACCACACCGTTGCAGGTGACGATCATGACGGCTCTCGCTGAAGAGGCAGTCGACCTTCCGACGGATCGATTCGAGCTGTTCGACCGGTACTATCGCGTCGTCTACGACCGTGAACTGGCGAAAAGCGAAGCCTTCACGGAACTGAAGTCGCTGCGCCCCCACATCGACCATCTTCACGAGCAGGCCGGGCTCAAGTTGCAGGCACGAACTGAGCGACCAGGGAACTCGGACGCTGTCCTCACGAAATCCGAGATCTCGCGTATTCTTCGCCACCGGCTCAGCTCGGCCGGATTCGAAGAGAGTGAATCGGAGTCGATCGCGACGACCCTCCTCAAACTTTCGACGGAACGACTGGTCATGCTCGTCTCTCCGAAGACATCGAAGTACGAGTTCGAAGTGCGATCGTTGCAGGAATATATGGCGGCTCGCGCGATCACCGATGGTGACGAACAGGTCGTCTTGCAGAACCTGCGCGAACTCGTTCCATCGAGTCACTGGCGCAACACGTGGCTGCTCGCGGCGGGACGCCTGCTGAAGCGTCGAGAGCACCTCATCGATGACGTCATCGACATCGTCGTTCGATACGACATTCAATCTGCCGAGTCGCCGATCACAGCCCTCGGCGCGAGCCTCGCTGGCGACCTCTACCTAGACAACTTCGGGATCGAGTTCCCGGCGACACGACGCAAACTCCTCAGCGCCGCTGTGAACCAGTTCGCAGATCTCGCTGATGGCATGCCGGCCGGCGTTGCGAACCTTCTGGCGACTGCGTTGGAACAAAGCGAGCGAGAGCACGCCATCGTGCTTGATGCCCTGCACGAGCTCAGCCGCGAGAACCCGTCCAACCTTGCCACCCGCGCATTGAGCGACAATCGCACCGGTATGTCAGATCTCGCCAAGCAGGCACGAACGACGTTGACCGAGGGTCGGAAGTACATTAGACCCGAACCCGGACCGATCCACGCTGATGCGGCGATCCTCGCACGTGCTCTCGCCCGGGCATCCAACCCAGGCGCGGAGGTCCTACTCCTTGTCGAGCAACTGCAGACGCCTGGTGCTGTCTGGCGGGGACGTTCGCTCGGAGTCTCGGTCGACATGCTGATTGCCCTTGAGAGAGACGCCGCTCGCCCCGCCCTTGCAGCTGCCGCGAAGAGCTTGTCTCAGAGCAGCCCGGCAAGCGCCGCCCTCAGTATCGAGCTCCTCCGGTTGCACGCCGCGTCGAAGCTTCGAGGCGACACGTTCGCAAAGTAGTCACACCGCCGTCGCGCACGACTCAAGCACAAGCACAGCTGAGAAGCACGCAACGTTCGGCAACTAGAATCATGCCGTGACCGCTCAGCCTGCACCGAAGCCTCGGCTCGGAGGTGCGCTCGAGCGCGGTGCGGCCGAGGAACTTGCCCGCACGCTGCGAGCTGTCGCCGACCCGACTCGCCTGCAGATCTTGAGCATCATTCTGGGATCCGCGGACGAACGTGCGACTGTCGGGCAGCTGGCGGACATGCTCGGTTTGCGGCAACCAACGGTGACGCACCACGTCCGGATACTCCTTGATGACGGGTTCGTCACGAGGGTGCAGGATGGCAAGCTCGGATGGATCTCCGTCCATCCCGAGCGTCGTGCCGCGGTCGAAGATTTTCTCCGATGAGCGAGAAGCACACGCACCGTGTCGGGCGACCACTCGACGAGCAGGCGGCTCGGGATCGCGCGGTGCAGGTCGCAGTACTCGGTAACCCCGAGACCCTGCGCACCCTGAGCGCCTTGGCATCCGGTATGCACGAATCTGACCTTGCCGGCGAACTCGGTATCGATTCCACCGGTGTCGATCAAGCGCTCAGGTCATTGCAGATGGCCGGTCTCATCCGGCGCGAGAAGAGCGATGCATGGATGCCAACGATCGACGCGTGGGTGCGTTTCGGACGTCTGCTCAGCAGCGATTCTCTGACAGCGGGATCCCCAGAGAATCCCGTGATGGCGCTTCCTCGTGCGGTTGGCACCGTGGTTGAAGACCTCGCGTATCGCTTCAGTTCTACGTTCAGTCGAGAAACGGTCGCAGGATACGTCGCTCAAAGCTATCGGCTGCTGAGCCAACGGACGCGGGTCCGTGAGCACCTGTTGACGATGACGGCGCGGTACGCCGCGGACCGCCTAGACGCTCTCGCCACGGCCCAAGGCCTGGTACTACGGGACACCCCGGAGGTGCTATTCGTCTGCGTGCAGAACGCTGGGAGGTCGCAGATGGCGGGGGCGTTCTTGCGGCATTTCGCGGGCGGACGTGTTCACGTGCGCACCGCCGGGTCTGCTCCATCGGACACAGCGCATCCTCGCGTGGCTGCGGCGCTGAGCGAAGTCGGGGTTGAGCTGTGGGGCGAGTTCCCCAAACCGCTCACGGATGAAGTCGTGCGTGCGGCGGACTACGTCATCACGATGGGGTGCGGCGACTCGTGCCCGATTTTCCCCGGGCGACGCTACATGGAATGGGATCTCGCCGATCCGCTCGAGCTCGATGATGTCGGTCTTCGCGCCGTGCGTGATGAGGTCCGCTCACGGGTTCTTGACCTTCTTCAGGAACTGGGCATCGAGGCTCAGGAGGCGAGCCGGTAGCCGGCGACGCGGACAGTTTCGATCAGCGCCTGTGCTGGTGCGAAGGCGGCCAGTCGCGAGCGGAGTTTTGTCATTGCTACCCGCACTGAGGCGTGGGGATCTTCGAGGTCGGATCCGAAGGAAAGTGCTAGAGCGTCGATGCTCACACTGTCTGGGTAGGCGCGGATGATCTGATGCAGCAGCTCGAATTCTCGTGCGGGTAGCAGCAGCGCGTGATCTTGCCAGCGCAGGCTTCTGTGCGAGACGTCGAGCGTCAATTCCCCGATACGCAGTGTGCGATCTGGAGGGGCGGATCGTGGATGCAGCCGTGACACTTCGCGCAGTCGGTCCGGGGTGACGGGGAGTCGGACGGTACCGCGCACTCCGGCACTCATCGCCGCTGCGATTGTCGCGGTTTCCGTCGCATCGGAGATACCCAGGAATAGGGCACCGTCGCACACGGGACCCGCGATCTGGATGATCGCGGCGAGCTTCTCGAATGGTTCTCCGCTGCCGAGGACGAGGGATGCGTGATGGTCGTGCGCGAGGTCAGCGAGCGCTTCGACGACTTCTGCGTGGACGGTAACGGGGACTCCCGCATGGCGGAACTCGGCAAAGCTCCCGCGCAGTACGTCGGGTCCGCGTCCGTGGAGCACGAACCGCGGGTTCCCATCCCTGCCGGTGTCGGTCATCCGAATCGTCCGCTGATGTAGTCCTCGGTCCGCTGGTCTTGTGGCTGTTCGAAGATGTTGCGGGTGAGGTCGTATTCGACGAGCACGCCGGTGCGGTCACCGGTGCTCTCGTCGGCGAGGGCGGTGAAGAATGCGGTGCGATCGGCCACGCGCGCTGCCTGCTGCATGTTGTGGGTGACGATGATGATCGTGTAGTCCTTGCGAAGCTCGTGCATGAGGTCTTCGATCCGAGACGTGGCGATCGGGTCAAGGGCGGAGCAGGGCTCGTCCATCAGGATCACGTCGGGTTGTACAGCGATCGTCCGCGCGATGCACAGGCGCTGCTGTTGACCGCCGGAGAGGCCGAACGCGGATTGCTTGAGCTTGTCCTTCACTTCGCCCCAGAGGGCGGAGCGGGTCAGTGCCTCTTCGACGAGGTCGTCCATGTTGTCGACTTTCATCCCGGTGACCCTAGGGCCGTAGGCGATGTTGTCGTAGATCGATTTCGGGAACGGGTTGGGCTTTTGGAACACCATGCCGATCCGCCGACGGACCTCGATCGGATCCACGGCTTTGGCGTAGATGTCCTCGTCTTGGAAGAGGACGGTGCCTTCCACGCGGGCACCGTCGACGAGGTCGTTCATGCGGTTCAGGGAGCGCAGCAGCGTTGATTTTCCGCATCCGGAGGGGCCGATGAGCGCGGTGATCTCGTTACGCCCGAACTCGAGGTTGACGCCGGTCACGGCCCGGAACTCGCCGTAGTACACGTTGACGTCTTCGCAGCGGATCAGGCCACTGGGGGTGGCGGCGAGCCGTCGTGTTTCGGCGGCATGGAAGTTCGTGTGCGTCGCTGTCGCGGCGCTGCCTGTGGGAGTGCTCATGGTTACCACCGTTTCTGGAACTTGTTGCGGATGAAGATCGCGAGCGCGTTCATCAGGATGAGGACGGCGAGCAGCAGGATGCTGGTGGCGCCGGCGAGTTCGTGGAAGCCTTCTTGCGGGCGGCCGGTCCAGTTGAAGATCTGGATCGGCAGCGTGGTGTAGCCGCTGAGGAGCCCGTTCGGGTCGAAGGTGATGTACACCAGCGCGCCGAGCACGAGCAGCGGGGCGGCCTCCCCGAGTGCGCGGGAGAGCGCGAGGATGGAGCCGGTTGCGATCCCGGGAACGGATGCGGGGAGCACTTGTCTCCACGTGGTCTGCCATTGTGTGGCGCCGAGTGCGAGAGATCCGTCGCGAATCTCTCGCGGGACCGCGCGCAGTGCTTCTCTGGTCGCGATGATGATCACCGGCAGGATGAGCAGTGTCAGGGCGAACGCCCCGCCGATGACGATGTTCTTGTTGGTGACGCCGAGCATCGAGAGGAACGCGAGCGCGAGGAGCCCGTACACGATCGAGGGCACTGCGGCGAGGTTCTGCACGTTGAGTTCGATGAACCGGTTGAACCACCGCTTCCGGTCGGCGAACTCTTCCAGGTGCACGGCGGCGGCGATCCCGAGCGGGAGTGTCATCACGGCGGTCGCACCGATCGCCCACACGGATCCGAGGATGGCGGGCCGGGCTCCGGCCTCGTCGGGGTCGGCGGAGGGGAAGTTGAACAGCAGCGCCGTGGAGAGCTTGTTCTGCCCGGTGAGGAAGATCGTGATCAGAAGGGTGATGAGCACCGCGAACGCGACGAACAGGGAGAGCCACAACAGCAGCAGGAACGCCAGTGCGCTCGGGCGCATCTCACCGTTGCGGCCGGTCGCGATGGGGGCCGAAGCGCGCAACGGCTGCGTCGCGGTCGTCGAGGTGGGGGACATCAGTAGGCCTCCCGGAAGCGGCGGACGAAACGGATGCTGATGAAGTTGATCAGCAAGGTGATGAGGAACAGCAGCAGCCCGACCGCGAACAGGGTGTTGTATTCGAGGCTCCCGACCCGGGAGTCGCCGAGCGCGGCGTTGGCGATGAATCCCGTCATCGTCTGCCCCTGATCGAGCGGGTTGGTGACGAGTTGCGCTTGGTTGCCGGCGGCGATGGCGACGATCATGGTTTCGCCGACCGCTCGGGAGATGCCCAGTACGACGGCCGCGACGATCCCGGACAGGGCGGCGGGGAACACGACGCGGAGGGTGGTCTGCATCCGGTTCGCCCCGAGCGCGGCGCTGCCCTGGCGGAGCGCCTGCGGGACAGCGGACATGGCGTCTTCTGCGATCGACGCGATCGTCGGGATGATCATCACACCCATGACGAGGCCCGCCGCGAGAACACTGAACGCCCCGGTTGGAAGGTGAAGCCAGTCCCGCAGGACGGTGCCTTGCACGAACTGCAGGGCGAAGAACCCATACACGACCGTGGGGATGCCCGCGAGGATCTCGAGCAACGGTTTGAGAACCTTGCGGACGCGGGGGCGGGCGTACTCGGCGAGCAGCGTTGCAGCCCCGAGCCCGAACGGCACCGCCACGAGCAGCGCGATGAGCGTGGTCCACAAGGTCGCGGTGACCAGAGGCAGCACGCCGAACGACGCGTCCGCGAAGCGTGGCGCCCACCGGGTGCCGAACAGGAACTCCAGGACCGGGACCTCGGCGAAGAAGCTCAGCGACGGGATAAGCAGCGCGATGAGGATCCCCACCGTCGTCACGACGGTGACGGCTGCAGCCAGGCGCAGGGCGAGCTTGATGAGGAACTCGCCGGGGCGGCGGCGGCCGGCGAAACTGCTGGCGGGGGCAGGGGCCCGGCCAGAAGCCGGACCCCCACGCCGTTCAATGATGGCGGTCATGGAGCGTGCGGTGCTCAGCCGAGCGAGGCGAGCTCGTCGGTGGCGGTGGTGACCTGGTCCTCGGTCAACGGCACGAACAGTGCACGCTCAGCGATCTCCGCGGAGTTGGCGACGTAGAAGTCGATGAACGACTTCACCTGCTCCTTGTCGACGTACGAGGCGTTGTTCACGTAGATGAACAGGGGGCGACCCAGCGGGGTGTAGGTGCCGTCCTGCACGGTCTCGGTGCTCGGCATCACGCCGTCGACGGCGACTGCCTTCACGACACCTTCGTTCTCTTCGACGTAGCTGAGGCCGAGGAACCCGATCGCGCTGACGTCTCCCGCAACGCCCTGGATGGTGATGTTGTCATCTTCGGAGGGGCTGTAGTCGGTGCGGATCGCACCGTCTTCGCCGTTGATCTCCTCGGTGAAGTAGTCGAACGTGCCCGAGTCGGTGCCGGCGCCGAAGAGCGTGATGGCCTGGTCGGGGAAGCTGGGATCGACCTGGTTCCAGTTCGTGATCTTGCCCTCCGCCTCCGGCCCCCAGATCAGGTTGAGCTGCTCAACGGTCAAGTCCTCCGCCCAGTCATTCTCCGGGTTCACGATGACTGACAGGCCGTCGTTGGCGGCGACGATCTCGGTGTACTTGATGCCGGCGGCCTCGCAGTCCGCAGCTTCCTCGTCCTTGATCGGACGCGACGCGTTGGACACATCCGTCTCGCCGGCGCAGAACGTCTTGAAGCCACCACCGGTACCCGACGTCGCGACCGAGACGTTCACGCCGCTCTCCTCATCGCGGAACAGGTCAGCGGCGGCCTCAGTCAGCGGGGCGACGGTCGACGAACCGTCGGTGTTCACCGAACCGGTCAGTCCGCCCCCGCTCGCGCCGGATCCAGAGGTGTCACCACCGGAGGGCTGCCCGCCGCACCCGCTCAGGGCTAGTGCCCCGACCAGGACCAATGCGGTGGACGCGAAGATCTTTGCTGTGGACTTTCGCACGTGTGCTTCCTTCATCTCAGGTATTCGAGGGATGAAGCAGCCGAGTCGCCGCTTCACATAGATGCTTGTCTATCCGACGTAGTTATAGAAGGCTATCTATATGAACGTGAGGTGAACGGCGACGAAAGGGTTCGTTGATCTTCCCGCCCGGGTGTCGGATCGTGCCGTGATCGACGCGATGATCAGGTGCGCGGATGTCGCGCGTCGTCAAGGCTTCGCGGGCGGCGAGATCTCGACAGAAAGGACTCACATGCACCTGGTCGTGATCGGAGGAAGCGACGCGGGAATCTCCGCGGCGCTCCGTGCCCGAGAGGTGGACGAATCCGCTGATGTGACGGTCGTCGTTGCCGATGCGTACCCGAACTTCTCCATCTGCGGCATCCCTTATTACTTCTCGCGGGAGGTGCAACCGTGGCAGTCCCTCGCACATCGCACGCTCGCCGATCTGGAAGCGGCCGGCCTCCAGGTGCGCACCAACACGCTCGCGACAGGCATCAGCGTCGACGCCCGCACCCTCGCGGTGCGGACCAGCGATGGAGCGGGGTCCGCCATTCCTTACGATGCGCTCGTCGTCGGGACGGGTGCATCCGCGTCGACGGCGGGTATCCACGGGACCGACCGGCTCGGGCCTGCGGACGGTGTGCATACGCTCCACACGATGGGTGACACCTTCGCTCTTGAGAGCTACATCGATGAGCATCAACCGTCGACGGCGATCATCATCGGCGCGGGGTACGTCGGCCTCGAGATGGCCGAAGCGCTCACCATCCGCGGACTCCAGGTCACGCAGCTGCAACGCGGACCCCAGGTGCTCTCCACCCTCGACACGGAGCTCGGAGCGCTCGTGCGCGACGAGCTCCACCGCAATGGCGTCACGGTGGAAACGGGCATGCAGGTGCACGATATCGGTCGCGACAGTGGGCTCCTTGCGGTCCAGGGCACCCGCGACGGTGCCCCGTTCGTGCGTCGCGCCGAGCTGGTCCTCGTCGTGGTGGGTGTGCGCCCCAATGTGGAGCTCCTCACCGGAATCGGGGCACGAACCGGAGCCGGCGGCGCCGTCATCGTGGACGAACGGATGCAGACAGGGATTCCGCAGATCTGGGCGGGCGGGGACGGTGTGATCACCCGTCATCGCCTTCTCGGCGACACGTATCTTCCGCTCGGCACGACCGCGCACAAACAAGGGCGCGTCGCGGGCGCGAACGCGGTCGGCGCCGATGCGCGATTCCACGGCAGCCTGGGAACCCAGGTCGTGAAGGTGTTCGACCTGGTAGCTGCACGCACGGGCCTTCGCGATCACGAAGCCGAGACCGCGGGGCATCGGCCGCACAGCCACACCGTCACTGCCGACGACCACAAGCGCTACTACCCAGGCGCCACCCCGATCCATATCCGTGTGACCGGAGACCTTGAATCGGGGCGTCTCCTCGGCGCGCAACTGGTCGGATCGCGCAGCGCCGAGATCTCCAAGCGCGTCGATACATTCGCGACCGCACTGCACCACAGCATGTCCGTAGATGCGATCAGCGACCTCGACCTGTCTTATACCCCGCCGCTCGGCTCCCCCTGGGATGCGGTGCAGATCGCTACCCAAGCGTGGAGCACGTCAACCCGCGCAGCGGGATCGACGATCCCCGCCCACGCCGATACGTCGCGCAGTTTGGAGGCGGACGGCATCGACGGGCGGAGAGATCAGGTGAAGCGGGCGAAGGTGAGTGACAGCCCGGCGAACCCCACAGCAACCCACGCCATGGCGGAGTACGACCCCGTCGCCACCGCGATGAGTGGGCCGAGCGCGGGACCGACCGCACCGATCGCCGTGATCGGTGCGGCGAAGACACCATTGATCGAGCCGTAGTTCCGGGTGCCCCACCGGTCAGCGACGGCAGAGCCCTGCACAAGCGTCTGTGCACCGCGCACGGCTCCGACCCCCACGCCGATACTGATGAGCAGCCACGGCGGGCCGGGCACGATCGCGATCAGAGCAAGCCCGATGGCGCTCAGCCCTGCCGTCGCCGCCAACGCCACCCAGGGTGCGGCGGTGTGTGGGACGGCGACATACAGCAGTCGGCCGATCACCTGGCCGGCGCCGAGCAGCCCCAGCGCCCATGCGGCGAGCTCGTACGTCATCCCCTTCTCAGTGAACAGCGGAATGATTGCGAGTGTGACGCTGAACAGCGCCGCCGCCAGGGTGAGCATCGACGCCTCGAGCATCCAGAAGCGTCGCGTGCGCACCACGCTCGCCACCGTGTGGTGATCGGCCGATGCACCATGAATGACGGGTGGCCAGGACGACTCGAGGAAGAACCAATGCAACGGTGTGGTCGTCACCACGAGGACGACGGCGAGGACAAGAAACACCGACCGCCAATCCATCATCGACAGCAACATGGCGACGAGGGGAGCAAAGACGGTCGACGCCAATCCTCCCGCGAGGGTGAGGATCGTCATTGCACCCCGGCGGCGGTCTCCGTACCGGCGAGCAATCACCGTGAACGCGGCCTGGTACAACACCGCGGCCTGCGCGGTCCCCGCCACGATCCACCCCGCCGTGAACACGACAAGATCCGGCGCGGCCGCCACGATGACCAGCCCACCCGCACCGACGATGCTTCCCACGGTCATGATCATCCGAGGCCCACGCTCGTCGAGCCAGCGCCCGACAACGACGCCCGCGATCGCCGAAGCAACGAGTCCACCCGAGAACGACAATGTGACCAGCACCACGGGCCACCCTGTCTCGTCCGCGATCGCGGGCGAGGCGACGATCAACGCGTAGAACAAAATGCCCCAGCTGATGACCTGACCCAGCGACAGCGCGACAAGCCGACCCCCGAACCGGGAGCCCGCGGCCCGAGCGGTCACACCGAACGAAGAGTGTCCGCGGCGGCGTCCAGCGCCCCGTCGGTGATCGCGAAGTACGCCCACTTCCCTCGCTGCTCGCGGGTGACGAGCCCCGCGTCGGCGAGCAGCTTCATGTGGTGCGACACCGTGCCCTGCGACAGTCCGACCGGAGCGGTGAGGTCGCAGATGCACGCCTCCCCACCGTCACCGGCGGCAATCAGCGACAACAGGCGCACCCGTGTCGGATCCCCGAGCGCTTTGAAGACCCGTGCGACGCGCTCCGCGTCCTCGACCGTGATCGCTGCTGTCACCCGAGGGGCGCAGCAGGACGTCGAGGTGTCGAGGGTGGCAGGAAGACTCATGACACCAGTATCGCACGCATTGACAAACTTCGATAGGAGGAGCAGCCTATTCATATTGAAGTTTTTCGATTTGAGGAGATGTGATGAACGAGCTTCCCGTCGTAGTCATCGGCGCCGGCCCCCAAGGGCTTGCTGCGGCCGCCCACCTGACGGAGCGAGGCATCGCCGTGACGGTCGTTGAGCGAGGCGATGGACCAGCTGCTGCGGTGTCCGAGTGGGGACATGTGCGCCTGTTCTCCAGCTGGCCGGAACTCACCGACACGGCCGCGCGGCGTCTGCTGGAGCCGACCGGGTGGACCGCACCGCACTCGGGTTACCCCACGGGAGCCGAATGGGTCGCCGGCTACCTGGACCCGCTCGCCCGCGTCCTCGGTGACCGCGTCATCTACTCGACCACCGTCACCGGTGTCGCCCGCAAAGGCCGGGACCTGATGGTCGACAGCGGCCGCAAGGGGCAGCCGTTCATCGTGCACACCCGGGACACGCAGGGGGCAGAAGGTCGGATCTCCGCGCGCGCCGTCATCGACGCCAGCGGCACATGGGCGCTCCCGAACCCTGCCGGGGCGGACGGGCTGCCCGCGCTCGGCGAGCGGGCCGCGGCCGCACGGATCTCATACCGCATCCCGGAGGATGTCTCCGCGTGTGCGGGGCAGCACCTGGTCGTGATCGGTGCCGGGCACTCCGCGGTGCATGCCGTCCTCCGGCTGAGCGAGTTGGCGCGCACGACCCCAGGCACCCGGGTGACGTGGCTGCTGCGTCGCGGCACGACGGGCAACGTCTTCGGTGGTGGAGCGGGCGATGAATTGCCCGAGCGTGCAGCTCTGGGCACTCGAGCGCGCAAGGTGATCGAAGCCGGTGTTGTCGACGTGGTGACGGGCTTCCGCGTCGCCGAGTTCCACGACGAGGCGGCGGGGCTGCGCATCGTCGCGGAGAACGGCAAGGAGGTCGACGGGGTGTCCCGGGTGTTCGCGCTGACCGGGTTCCGTCCCGATGTGAGCATCCTGTCGGAGATGCGCATCGATCTGGATGCGTCGCTGGAGGCGGTCGCCGGGATCGCGGAGGAGATCAACCCGAACGTCCACTCCTGCGGATCGATCGGCGCCACCGGGGCCCGCGACCTCACCCAGCCGGAGCCAGACTTCTTCATCGTCGGCGCAAAAAGCTACGGCCGCGCCCCTACCTTCCTCGCTCTCACCGGGTTCGAGCAAGTCCGCAGCGTCGCCGCGCACCTCGCGGGCGATCATGCAGGAGCCGAGCGCAACGAGCTCATCCTTCCCGACACCGGCGTCTGCGGCGGATCCGGAGACTTCGACGGGGCCGGAAGCAGTTGCTGCGCGGCGCCGGTCATCCAGCTCGAGCCCACCCGCGTCGCCGTCGGCTGACCGGCAGCTCGAGCCACCACCCAGCGCCCCGCGGGGCGCAATCAACCCAAGGAGTACTCACATGGCCAACCAGCTGATCGAGAAGAACGTCACGATCGAAGACCCCCGCGACGGCACCCCGCTCGCCGTCACCATCCAACTCGAGCTCGACCTGTCCGACTGCGCCTGCGCACCCCGCACGCCGTCGCTGGGCAACCCGGTCGGATACGGCTCCAAGTAGTCGACCCAACACCGGAAGAGGGAGCCCGTCCGTGATGGACGGGCTCCCTACGTGCATACTCGTTACAAGACGGGGTGCTGACCCCGCCGGCGGTCATTCCAGCAGTCGGGCTGCCAAGGCGTGCACGTTCTGGTCGACAGCGTCACGGAGTTCTCGCACGGCGTCGCTGTCCACGGACCAGTCCGCAGGATCAGGGAACTCCCACTGCACGACCTCACCGGAGACTGGCCCGGGTAGTTCCAAGCCCGGCTTCATCAGTACCACCACATCGGCGCTCGCGAGGTCGTCCGGGGTGACGGCGCGCGGCACTGCCGCTGAGGTGTCGATGCCGAGCTCGTCGAGAGACGCGGCGACCGCGGGGTTGATCGCGGCAGCGGGGTGTACGCCGGCGCTGTCTGCGATCAGTCGATCGCCAGCATGCCGGGCCAGCAGGTGCGCGCCCAGCTGTGAGCGTCCGGCGTTGTGTGTGCAGATGAACAGCACGGTCTGAGGGTCTGTCACGTCATCCTTCTCTCCTCCGGCGGGCCGCTCGCCCGCCGGACCGTTGGCGTGACACCAGGCTTGCACGTTGTATCGATAAGTGTCAATATAGACACATGTCGATTCAAGAGGTTGAGCTGATCATCATTGGATCCGGGCCCGCCGGCTATACGGCTGCGGTGTATGCGGCGCGGGCGGGCCTTGCCCCGGTCGTGCTGGCCGGTTCCGTCACCGCGGGCGGTGCGCTCATGACGACCACCGAGGTGGAGAACTTCCCCGGTTTCGTCGATGGTGTCCAGGGTCCGGAGTTGATGGAGTCGATGCGCGCGCAGGCCGAGCGCTTCGGCGCCCGCATCCTTCTCGACGACGCTGTCTCGGTCGACCTGGCAGGGCCGGTGAAGACGGTGCGCACCGGATCGGGCGACACCTACCTGGCGCGTGCGGTGATCCTCACCATGGGGTCGGCCTACCGCAAGATCGGACTGGCCGATGAAGAGCGTCTCACCGGTCACGGGGTCTCCTGGTGTGCGACCTGCGACGGCTTCTTCTTCCGCGACCAGGAGATCGTCGTGGTCGGCGGTGGCGATTCGGCGATGGAGGAAGCGCTGTTCCTCACCCGGTTCGCGTCGAAGGTCACCGTGGTGCACCGTCGCGACACGTTCCGCGCCTCACAGATCATGGCGCAGCGGGTGCTCGAGCACCCGAAGATCGACGTCGCCTGGAACAGCGAAGTAGCCGGCATCCTCGGGACGGACAAGGTCGAGGCGGTCACGCTGCGCGACACGGTCTCCGGAGTGGAACGCGAACTCTCCGTGACAGGGGTCTTCGTCGCCATCGGGCACGACCCGCGCTCCGAGCTCGTCGCAGGCTCCGTCGACACGGACGCTGACGGGTATGTGCGGGTCGCCCACCCGTCCACCCGCACCACCCTCGACGGCGTCTTCGCCGCCGGCGACCTGGTCGACCACACCTACCGGCAGGCCATCACCGCAGCCGGCACGGGTTGCGCGGCCTCCCAGGACGCCCAGCACTACCTCGCGGCCCTCACGGACACCGCGCCCGCATTCGACGCCCAGGAGGTCCTCGCATGAGTGTCCCGATCGTGGTCACCGACGCCACATTCCAGAACGACGTCACCGACTCCGAGATCCCCGTCGTGGTGGACATCTGGGCCACCTGGTGCGGTCCGTGCAAGCAGATCGCCCCACTTCTGGACCAGCTCGCCGTCGAGTACGACGGCCGGGTCAAGATCGTCAAGCTCGACGCCGACCAGAACCCGGCCACGGTGACCGCCATCGGCGTCACCTCGATCCCCACGCTGGTCTTCTACAACCAGGGTGCGCGCGTTGACATGCTCATCGGCGCCCACGCCAAGCCCGCAATCGCAGAGAAGATGGAGGCGCTCCTCGCATGAGCTCCGCAACCGCACCCACCCCCACAACGACCACCCGCCGCCTGTCGACCCTCGACCGCTGGTTGCCGCTGTGGATCGGACTGGCCATGGTCGCCGGAATCCTCGTCGGCCGCTTCATCCCTGGCGTCTCCGAGCTCCTCGCCCACATCGAAGTCGGCGGCATCTCCGTGCCGATCGCGCTCGGCCTGCTGGTGATGATGTACCCCGTCCTCGCGAAGGTCCGCTACGACAAAGTCGCCGCCGTCACCGGCGACAAGAAGCTCCTCATCTCCTCGCTCGCACTGAACTGGGTCGTCGGACCGGCACTGATGTTCGCCCTCGCCTGGGCGTTCCTTCCCGATCTCCCCGAGTACCGCACCGGCCTCATCATCGTGGGCCTGGCCCGGTGCATCGCGATGGTCGTCATCTGGAACGATCTCGCCTGCGGTGACCGAGAAGCCGCCGCCGTCCTCGTCGCCATCAACTCCGTGTTCCAGGTCATCGCCTTCTCCCTCCTCGGGTGGTTCTACCTCACTGTGCTCCCCGGATGGCTTGGACTGGACTCGCAGGGACTGGAGATCTCGATCTGGCAGATCGCACTCAACGTGCTCGTCTTCCTCGGAATCCCCCTGATCGCCGGTTTCGCGTCCCGCCTGATCGGGGAGCGTGCGAAGGGCCGCGACTGGTACGAGGACACGTTCCTTCCGAAGATCGGACCGTGGGCGCTGTACGGCCTGCTGTTCACGATCGTGCTGCTGTTCGCCCTGCAGGGTGAGCAGGTCACCAACCGGCCGTGGGATGTGGCCCGCATCGCCCTGCCGCTGTTGGCGTACTTCGCCGTGATGTGGTTCATCGGACTGTTCACCGGGAAGGCGCTCGGGCTCGGATACGCCCGATCCTCCACTCTGGCGTTCACGGCCGCGGGCAACAACTTTGAACTCGCCATCGCCGTCGCCATCGGCACCTTCGGGGCCGCCTCCGGTCAGGCCCTCGCCGGCGTCGTCGGCCCACTGATCGAGGTCCCCGTGCTCGTCGGACTCGTCTACGTCTCCCTGTGGGCGGCCCGGCGCTGGTTCCACACCAACCCGTACACCGCTGAAAGGATGTAGCCATGAACGTCACGCTGACGACCACCGGCGACACCTGCAGTCCCGTCGCCACCCACGCGATCGGCGTCGACGCCGCCACTTCGGTTGCGGCGACGCTGAAAGCGCTGTCCGACCCGCTCAGACTGCGCATGCTGTCCGCCATCGCCTCCGACCCCCGCGGAGAGTCGTGTGTGTGCGACCTGGCCGAACTCGCCGACGTCTCCCAGCCCACCGTCTCGCACCATCTGAAAGTCCTCAAAGACGTGGATGTCCTCGTCTCCGAGCGGCGCGGCACCTGGGTCTGGTACCGCATCAACCCGAACCGCCGCGGCGCGGTCACCGCACTCCTGGACTCGTTCGCGCCCGCGACCGTGAGTGAGCCGTGGAGCGTTGAGCGCACGGACGCAAACACACGACCCGACTTCGACGCGCGCGTGACTCATCTTGCTGACGAGCTCGCCGACGAGATCCCGGAGATCGACGCCGACGTGGTGCTCACCATCGTCCGCGAGTCGTACACGTCCCTTGCCCGCACTGCTCGCGTCACCTCTGCATTGATCCCCTTGACCGAGAGGTTCGCCCGGCAGCGCCTCGCTGACCTCACCAGGGACCGCGACGCCTCCGTCCCGCAGGTGCTGTTCGTGTGCGTTGCGAACGCCGGACGCTCCCAGCTCGCCGCAGCACTCGTGAATCAGATCAGCGGCGGTAAGGTCGTTGCACGTTCCGCAGGGTCGAATCCCGCGGACGTCATCCACCCCCACGTCCGATCGCTGCTCACGGACATCGAAGGTGACATTGCCGCTGACCGGTATCCCAAGCCGCTCACCGACGACGCGGTGCGTGCGGCAGATGTGGTTGTCACGATGGGCTGCGGGGATGTCTGCCCGATCATCCCCGGCGTTCGGTACGACGACTGGGCGGTGGGTGACCCCGCTCTCGCGTCTCGCGAAGGCGTCGAAGCGATCCGTGACGATATCGCCGCACGCGTCCATGTTCTCGTGGACGACCTTCTCCTCTAACCCCTCTACCGCCCATTCAGGAGCAAACATGACTGACACCACCGTTAAGCCTTCCGTCCTCTTCGTCTGCGTTCACAACGCCGGACGGTCGCAGATGGCGGCCGGGTTCCTTCGCGAGATCGCTGGCGACCGTATCGAAGTTCGCTCGGCCGGGTCCATGCCTGCGGATCAGATCAACCCCACCGCCGTCGACGCGATGCAGGAACTTGGTATCGACATCACCGCCGAGCAGCCCAAGGTCCTCACCACCGAGGCGGTGCAGGCCTCTGACGTCGTGATCACCATGGGGTGTGGCGACGCGTGCCCGTTCTTCCCCGGAAAGCGCTACGAAGACTGGAAGCTCGACGACCCCGCTGGTCAGGGCATCGACGCCGTGCGGCCCATCCGCGACGATATCCGTGGCCGCATCGAACAGCTGGTGAGCGAGCTCCTCTGAGAAGTCCACGGGCTCGACAATCCGCGACGCTGACGTGAGTGGCGAGTCGGCAGTGCGATCTTGGTCAGGCCTTCATCGCTTCTCGACTCGCTCGCGTTTGGGCGAGCAGCGAACACGTGAGCCTCTGACCTTCGTGCTCGAAGGGTTCAGGGTCGCCAACCGCAAGCTCGATGGCGTTGGCACCTAGAGTCGCTATTTCCGGCAGTCGGGGCAGCGGGCGTGAGGCCTGCGGGTTCTGGTCTGAACTCTCGATGGCCACGTATACCCGCAGGCACAGTGCCAGGTGACTTTTCTCCCCGATCCGACAGTGACCTCGGTGGGTGAGAGGGCGTTAGAGGCATCCCACTGCGCTGCGAGATCGGGTCGCAGGGTTGCAAGGTCAGTCTCCCCTGGGATGGGTAGCTTTCCTGCGCAGTACGGGCAGCCGCAGCCGGACGTCCGGTTTTTGACTGTCGCGGGCCACGAGTGATTGCGGTGGCAGATCCACGACACTTTCACGTGGGAGGAGACCGTGACCTGATTTGGGGAGCAGTCGTTGCTGGGATCCCACTGTGCGGCGATGTCGGGCCGCAGTGTCGCGAGGTCAGTGGCTCCCGGGATAGCGACCCGGCCGGAGCATGAGGGGCACCCCGAGCCCGCGTGTCGGTTGGCGACGGTCGCTGGCCACGTGTGATTCTCAGCGCAGCGCCACTGGGCTTCATAGGAGCTACTGACGGTCACTTCGGAGGGTGTTCGGTCGTTCGCCCCCGCTTTGTGGTCCCATTCCGAAGCCAGATGAGGGTCGAGAGTTCCTAAGTCGTTGAATCCCGCGAGGACGACGCGATTCGCGCAGACGGGGCATCCCGTCTTGTCCTTCGTGCGACCCCAGACGGGAAGCTCCCACGTGTGACTCAGCGCGCAACGCCATACTGCGGGGTAATCCGAACCCGCGGTGACCTCGCTCGGAGTCTTGGAGTTCGCGCGGTCCCATTGTTCGGCGAGTTGAGGGTGGGTGGTGGCGAGGTCGTTGAAACCGGCGAGGGTGCGTTGATTGGAGCAGTACGGGCACCCGTGTCCTGAGCAACGGTCGCCGACAGCCGCGTCCCAGCTGTGGTCGCAGGGGCCGTGCCACCAGACGACGCGGTCGGATCCGGGGGTGACTGTCTCCGGGGTGATGGAGCTGTCGTTGAGTTCGTGATCCCACTCTGCTGCGAGGCCGGGGTGAAGGGTGGCTAAATCTGTTTCACCCGGTATCGCCCGGCTACCGCTGCAATAGGGGCATCTGCTTTCTTGCGTGGTGCGGGAGCGCACCTGGGCGGGCCAGGTGTGCTCGTGAGCAGTACACCTCCAGTTGATTTTCCGGGCGGAGGTGGCGCTCACGTGATGGGGGTCCCCACGGTTGGCTCCTGGGGTGGTGTCCCATTCCGCGGCGATGTCTGGCCGCAGGGTGCCGAGGTCGGTGTGTCCCGGCCAGAAGTCCATGCCGATGCAATATTCGCAGTTGGTCTCGGCAGAGCCTCGCACGTGGGGGCTTGCTTCCCAGGAGTGCCCCTCCTCGCACAACCACCAGGCTTTGTGGGAGACGTCGACTCCGGACCAGGGGTCGCGGGTGGGCGGGTTGCGATCCCAGTCCCATTCGGAGATGGCTTTCGGGTGGCGGAGGATCCACAGCGGGTAGTTGGCGGTGGTGTCGAGGATGCGGGGGACGTCGACGGTGTCGAGGGCGGCTTCCAGGGGGCGGAATTTCGTGGGGATGGTGTGGCGGCGGAGGGGGCGGAGCCAGAGAATCACGCGTTCGACGAGGATGTCGCTGTTGGTGAGGCCCAACGTTGCGGTGATGTCGAGTCGTAGATCTGCCGCCGACTGAGTGCGCCATCGTGCGGAGTGTGCACGATTGGACAGGATCTGCAGGACGCGCACCGTCGCGCGGTACAGATGTGCGCGGCGATCGATCTCGCGTACCGCGCTCATCAAGGACGGATTCTGCCCGGTCTCTGCGTTCTGGGCGGAGAGCGTGTCGTTGTCGCGCACCATGGCCCACACTTGACCGTGCAGTTGCGTGGTGACCCGACCAGTGGCGACGAGTCGACGGAAAGAGAGTTCCGCGTTCCGAAGCGTGGGATCGAAGGGAACGATCACCTGGGTATCGGGTTCGGTTCCGGGACCGACCCACACCATCTGCCCCGGGTGTCGGAGACAGAAGTTCTCCCGATCGTGGGGAATCTGCTCGACCGTCTCCCCGGCACTGCATAGGCGGCACAGGAAGCGCTGCGGGTAGGCCCGTGTGGAGTCCGGTTGCGCTAGACCTTTCATGCGGAGGTAATGACCGGCTGGGCGCCCCGCCGTCGCCTCGACCGTCCGAGCGGCCGCTTCGTCGTCAATCCAGACGCGGTGGATGTTCGGTTGCGCTCGGCTGGTCAGTGCCCTTTCGGCGAAGTCGAACGGTACTCCTGCGGCGCGGCATTGCCGCTGCGCGTAGGAGCGTGGCGTCTCAAGATGATGCCACTTGGGTCGTTTCGCCCACGCCTGCGTGCTGATCATGCGGCGTCCACCAGGTCGTCCAGGGTGACGTTGTGTGTGTTGAGCGTGGTGCGCCGGAGAGTATCGAGAACCCCGAAGAGTCGCTCGCGGGTTACGGTCTCCGAGGTGCGCGATTCGTCGCGCAAGATGGACGCGACGAGGCGGTCCACGATCATCGCGAGAACGGCGAGTTTCCCGTCGGCGGCGTGGACTAGCGTGCCGGCGTTGCGGGTGAGAAGGCCGTGGGCGTGCCCGCATAGCGGTAGGAAGCTGTCGAAGGTGGCGACCCATTTGATCCATTGTTCGAAGTCCTCTTGGACGGCGGGGTCGATCTTGTCGAGTGTGACGAAGTCGCAGCGTGCGCTGACTTGCAGGCCGTCGCCCGTCTTGAATGCTTGGTCGAGATTGATTCCAACCAGGACGACGGTCGCACAGGACTCGTTCTGGAGGGCTTTAATGACACTGGAGGGTTCAGTCCCGCCGAGCTTGTGCGCTTCGTCGATCACGAGCAGCTTCGTGCCGTGACGGTGGAGGGCTTCGACGGCAAGCTTCCGCAGCCTGTCGGTGGCGATCTGTTTGGGGAGAACGATGGTGGGGGCGAGAAACTCCACGATCTGGGCAAGGAGAGCTTTCCCGGTCGAGTGTTCGGTCATCTCCACCCAGACGACCGGTGCGTCTCCGTCTCTGAGGTAGTCGGGGTGTTGGGCTGCGTGTCTTCGTTCTACGGATCGAGCCAACAGGAGAGCGAGCTCTGTCTTGCCGGAGAACATCGGCGCGGATATCATCAGCCCGCGCCGCGAGTTCTTCAGCCGAGGGTTGATCCGGATGAGGTCCTCCAGAATGCGAGCGCAGACCGTTTGCTCGCGTGTCTTCACCCTCAGCGTCAGTCGGAGAAAGTCTTCGCGAGCTTGGTCGTATAGCTCTCGTGCTTCACTGTCCAGATCTGTGTACTGACGGAAGGTGATCTTCGGCGGGGATGCGGGCTCGGCGTCGAATGCTTCTCGAAGCCCTGCAAGGCTGGTCTTGCGGTCATGGTGGAGGACGAGTGGGGTGATCTTCATGAATCAAGCTCCTCTGCTTGGGCGAGATGTATGTCGGGGGATGTCCAATCGATGGTGCTGATGTCGATGGGTTTGGCCCATTGCCGTAGTGGGATCGGTGTCGTTGTCGCGGGGCCTGGTTCACGTTGCGCTTCGACCTTGAGGCGCTGTTGCTCTCGCTTGTGCTGGGTGCGTTTCCGTTTGTCTCCTCGTTCGCGACTTTCGACGCGGTCGATCCACTCGCGGCGGCGGTCTGGATCGTCGACTGCGGCGTCGGGGTATCGCGCAAGGAGTTTCATGTCGATCTCGGCGACCATCGGTGCTGTCTTCTCCCGTAGAGCGATGTCCCAGCACTCGATCCACACACCGGTTTCTGGGTGACGCACCCAGACGGCATTGGCGTTGTAAGGGTCGAAGCTCACTGGGAATTTCCTGGCTTTCGCTGATCCCGGTTCAGCGCCCGTGAGGGAGCGATTGCGGAGATCTTCCAGGTGGGGTGAGTCATAGCGGCGATTGTGGAGTTCGATCCCTGCGCGACCGATCATGCGCCGTTCCGTGGGCAAGAGCGCGAGGTACTCCTCAACTCCGAAGGGCACGGGGACGCCGGGTCCTACAGCGAACAGTTCGGTGTACATCTGATTCGGGGTGAAGATGCGCCCCGGGGAGCTCGTCGACTTCAAGCCACGGTGGGGCCTGTTCAGGTAGATGTTCGTTATCCAGCTGTCGAGGATGAGGCGAAGCGAATCCAGGGTGAGGGTGGGGTCGTCTTTGGCGGCCCGATGGGCGACGGAGTTCCCCACGAAACCGGCCAGCCATGCGGCGAAGTCTGTCGAGAGGGTGCCGAAGTTGCGTTCAACGTGTGGTTTTACCGTCGGCGTTCTGGAGGGGGCAAGTTCCCTGTGGATTCCGTACGCACTGCAGGCATCTCTGAACGTGCGGGACCGAAAATCTGCTCCACCATCGATAGTGATCGATCGCGGGAAGATCCATGGGACGGCCAGAGAATCGTCGGTGAGGAAGGGGTTCACCTGCTTCATCAGGTCGGACGGCAACGTGGCTGACCCTGCGAGGGTGGCTGCTCCTGAACCAGGTACGGCTTTGCGACCGATGACAGCCCGGGCGAGCAGGAGCGCATGGTCGAATCCGCCGGGGCTGTCCGCGTGAATCGCCCAAGCGAGCGGTACCCGGCTTGCGACATCGAGAAGCACGGTGAGTGTCGGCCGGAACTCGCTGTTCTCATCCCAGACGAGAACGTCGAGTTTCGTTGAATCGATCTCGCATCGCTCCCCAAGTTGATAGGCAGCCCCGGAGTAGTACTGACGCTTGGGGCTGTTGTCGGTGTTTCGCCGGGTGGTCGCTTTGTCGAAGCTGTAACGGCCGGCAGCCCGCTCGTTGATGTAGCCCTGGAGGGTGCGAGCCTTGATCTCACATAAAGGATCGCCGGGGTAGGTGGTCTCGAGCGCTCGCCTCACCAAGACAGCGCACCGGCGTTTGCTGCTCGTCGACTTGTCCGTCTGACGATCGAGGAATCGATCGATGATCGTCACCAGCCGTGGATCTGCCCGGCTGATGGCGAGTCGCTGCTCGCCCTTGCGATGCATGCGGGCATTCAGTCCGGCTGCACCGCCTTGCTGGTACGTCTTCCACAGGAGGTGAAAGGTGCTGCGCGCTCGCCCAAGTGAAGTGCCTTTTAGCTCGAGCAGCTTCGCGTCAACACGTGCGTTCTGAGTTGTCAGTGCAGGGTCATATTGTGCCCGAGGAGCGGAGGCCAACGGATCCATCGGCTTGCCAGTGAACGCCTCAAGGAGATGGGCTTCCATATCGCATACGTCGGTCGGCCATGCATCCCCGTCCGGCCGAAGAGATACGATGCGATCCCGTTGGGCTGTTCCGGCCTGGAGCAGGAACTCGTCTACGGACATGATCAGGTGTCGATCGGGTGCGCTCTCAGATCGGAGCTTCACCTCTAGGCCAGGGATGATGTGGACCCAGACCCAGCTCTCGCCGTCAATGTCGAAAGTGTCTCCGAGCTTCAGCTTCTTCTCGTCAGACACCGATCGCGTCCGTTCTCTCCCGATGGGCGGTAGTCAGTAGCGTGTTGCTGTTGAAGACCGCCGACAGATCGAGCTCGAGCAGCCTGCGCCAGGCGAGGTTGTCAATCCAAGCGCAAGCAAGAGGTGGGCAATCTGGTGATGCCAGCTCGCATAACTCCCGGCGAGTCTTGCCGAGAGTTGCCGCCTCGAGGATCCGGTCCTTGACGGCAGCAGGCGGCCTGCAGCGGTCATGACGCGACGCCGACAACCATTCGACCACGCGGGTCGCATGAAGGCTGTGGCCGGAAAGCACCTGATATTGCCAGCCGAGCGTTGCCGACACTCGCGCCGTCTCATCGAACTGCAGTTGCGCATACTCGTCGATGAGTTCCTCTGGCCTCACGTCCCGAACGGCATAAGAGCCGTCCGACATCTGCAACAGGAAATCCGGCACATGCCAATGACCGGCCATCGGCGAGCGGACGCCGAACACCACGCCAAACGGCTGCGACCACACCCTTTCGGCCTGTCCGCCATAATCGAGCCACATCAACTCGTCGCGCTCGAACTGAGACTCACACCACACGTGGCTGCGGGTGCGACTCCAGAAGTACTCAGATCCTGTGAAGAAGTGGCTGGCGCCCTTCGATACTCGAACCTTCATGGGGTCGATGACAGACCAATCCAAACGGCCGAGACTTCGGTCGACCGGTGCGAACGAGGTGTTGTTCGCATAGCCAGTCTCCGAACGATGATCACGCGGCACCCAGTGCAGCTCCGACTCTTTCGAGAACCGTCGACGAGCGATCATCCGTGCGATCTCAGCTGGCTTCATCATCACTCCCGGAGGGAGGCGGAGTGCCGGTAGGCACATCTTCGTCGCCTGCGCCCAGGATCAGCCCGGTCGGCTTCGACGGGCTTCCGACACACCGGCGCGGACCGGATATCGTTCGATCTGATCTCGAGTGGCCCGACGTGAAGCGAGAACCGCATCGTTGGTCGCCCGATGTCACTCGGGACTCCACCGGCTTCCGTCGCAAGGTCTAGGCAACGCAAGGCCAGACTTGAACGAACGAGGGGAAAGCTCCCCCACTAGCCTTCGGGTGAACAGTACTCGCCGCCGGCTTCCGGTGAACATTGCCGGCTCCGGCGCTGCGGCAGACATTGAGATGCCGGTCGGCGTTGCCGTCCCGGGCGCTCACGCCTTGGCGTCCGCGGAGACCGTTGCGGACCCCGACCTCGTGAGACTGACCATCCCGCTCCCCCAGTGCAGGACCCGTCCCGCACGAGATGCTCGACGGGAACCTCGTCATCGACAAGGTGAACTACTGACCGCCACCGACGGGGTTCTGGAGGCCCTCGACTTACACAACGAGGGCCTGCACGTGTGCACGTGCAGGCCCTCAGGTTCGATTAGACGCGCTGGCTGATCGTGCCGCCCGGGTTGCGGTTGGCGGTCGATTCGGTGACGAACCGGCCCGACGACGCGGAGCGGTGCACCGTGGTCGAGTTGCTCGTGCCGGAACCGACACGTTCGGTGGTGGTCTTTCCGGGCCAGCGGGCCGCAGCGGCCTTGGAGACGAAACGACCGGTGGATGCAGAGCGACGAACGGTTCCCATGGGAACTCCTTCACTGATTGGTGCCGGGGTGCCATGAGATGGAGCGCCGCTAGTCTGCGGCTGCCAACTCCGGTACAGTCAGTGCTCTGGATGAGACCTGACCTTCTCAGGGCTTGTGAGCCGTCCCGTTACCGCGGGGCGGCTCTTTTCCGTTGTGATCCCGACATCTCGGTATATGTCCGCCGCTGGTCACTTCCCCTCGCGGCCTCTCAACTGCTTCGATTGAGTCTTGCCCGTCATCGATCGCGAGACGAGCGACTGCGCTTTGTTGGCGGAAACGGTTCGGCGTGCCGCCTTCGCGTTCTGGGTCCCGAAGGACGAGCGCTCGATCTTGCCTCGAAATTCACTGCTCATGCGGACTCCCGGTTCTGTCGTACTTGCTGACGTGCGCGCGCGATCGCCGACTCCACCGCTTTCGCGGTCATGCCAAGCTTCTCGCCGATCTCCGCGTGCGTGAAGCCATGCGTCACGTTCAGATAAAAGGCTGAGCGGACACGCTCGTCCTTGATGCTCCCGAATGCACGACGCAGCTCGTCCTTGATGTGCGCCGCCTCGCTCGCGTCGGGAGCAGCCGACGTCGACGGACCCTCCTCGAAGTCGTCGGCCCAGGCCGCCGCGGGCGGCGGAGCCTGCGGCTCCGCATATGAACGCAGCTCTTCTCGACGCCAACGCTTGTAGACGTTGCTGAACTGCAGAAGGCACTGGCCCACGAAGAACGTGCGCAGGGAAGCTCCCTTGGCGGGGTCCCACTTGCCCGGGACGAGCACCTTGTCTCGGAACGCGGTGAGGGCGAGCACGATCGTCTCATCCGCCAGGCTCTCGGCCTCTTCGATCATCGAGCCCGGGCGGGGCTCAGGCTCCAGTGCGCCGAAGCCTTTTCGCTTCACCTCGCCACGAATCTGCCCTTTGTAGATCCACCCGCGGATGACAGCCCACCCGTACTTCGCGATCTCATTCGCGAACAGATCGTAGTTCCGGCCACGGTATCCGCTGGCCTGGAGTGCGGTCGCGAGTTCGCGGTCTCCAGCGAGCCGGTCGAAACGTTCCTCGGCGCGATCGCGGTCTGCCTCGGCCAGCCAGGCCTGATCCGTTGCCCACGCGATGAGAGTAGGAACGCGATCGGGGGACGAATGCCCTTCGGGCTCGTCGTTACCGGTCATAGCGTTCCCTCACGATCCTGGTCAGCTCATAGTCACCACGATCCCTCATATGTCCGACATTGCAGACTTCCCCTCGCCTCTCGCAAGAAAATGTTGAGCAACCTCACGGTTCGGTGCCGCCCGCCGTACACGATCGTTTGCGGCGTGGTTTCGCATTCGGTTCTACTGGTGGTGCCGCAAGCGAGGCCTCGGACCCATCTCCGCTTTCCAAAATCTCCCGCTGAAGACGCGAGTGAGCACAGCAGGAGGGAGCGTGCAGCAGACGACCCGCCGAAAACGATCGTTTCCGGCGAGTTCGCGTCGCCCGTCATCGTGCGCCCGCCGTTAACGTTCGCCGGTATCTGCTTTCGGCAGACGTTTCCGGCGTTCAGGTAGCGGGTCTCGCTCGTCGTCCGCCGATGCGAGTTGGCGAGGATGGTTTCGTTCCGCGCGGAGTTGCTGCTCGATCTTGGCGTGTGCTTTTCGTTCGTTGCGGTCGGCTCTGATGATGGACCGCAGGACGAACCAGAATGCTGCGACGACGGCGATCGTGGGGATGACGGACCAAAAGGCGTTGGTCCAGTAGTCATTGAGATTCATCCGCGCCTCCCGGGGGTTCACGCAGCACGAGCGCCAGTCCGACGATCGCGAGGATGAACGCTGTTTCGTAGCTTCCGAGCGTGTATGCCCAGAGTGACCGTTGGTCTGGAACGGTTGTGTCGATGAGGAGATGAGTTGCGATCAGTGCGACGGCGGCCAGGAGAAGGAAGGCCCCGATACGTACGAGGCGATCGTGACGCCGCTGTGGGGACATGTGGCTGGTGCGCGTGGGAACGTGTGCTCGTGGACGGTGCCGAGCTGGGTGCAGGTGGCGGGTCATCTGAATATGGCTCCGATGAGGTAGAAGCTCGCAAGGGCGAGAAGCAGGGCGAGGACTGTGGCGCACGCGATGAAGACGGATATGCGTCGGAAGGGATTGCGGCGGGGGACCATGGGTGGCCGTTCTGGTGGTGGCGTTCTCTACCGGGCGGGGGCGAGGATGGTTGTGTCGTCGGCTGTGATCTGGACGATGCCGCGGTCGTCGACAACGATGAAGCGTTCGTCATCGATCGCGGTGAAGGCCTGAGCGGCCCCTTGAAGCGCGTCGAGGCGTTGCCATGTTCCTTCGGTGTTCTGTGACCAGAGGGCGCCATCGGTTCCGACTCCTGCGAGCGAGCCATTGGGTTTGGCGTCGAGTGTGTAGAGCAGCGGGGCGTCGGCGACGGGGGTGAAGGTGGCGCCGTTGTCGGTGCTGAGGAGCAGTCCTTCTTCCGCGGCGGCGTAGAGACCGTCGCCGGTGGCGGCGAGGTCTGCCGCGGCAAGTGTTGCGCCGCGGGTCCATTCGAGACCGTCGTCAGTGCTGATGAGCAGATCGACGCCATCGGAGGCGATCCCGTAGAGAGTGCCGTCTGGTCCGGCGGTGAGGACATGGAAGTCCGTACTGCCAGTGAGGGCGATCGGTGACCACGATTCGCCGAAGTCGTCACTACGAATGACACCTAGGTTCGGGGAGCCGAGCTCTGCGGGTGTCTGTGTGCCCGGGTGACCGGATGCGAAGAGGGCGTCGTCGAGGACGGTGAAGCCCATCGCGTCGAAGTCGTGGCCTCCGATGGGGCCGGTGATCGCACCCTCGGGCGTGAGGGTGAAGAGTCCTCCGTGGGTGGCTATGAAGAGGTCCTCACCGCGGGGGTCAGCGGCAACACCGTGAATGTGTTGGATAACGGGGGGGGACCGCGTTGGTGCCGGAGGCCTGCGGCACGGCGCAGCCGGTGAGGGCGACGGCTGCGAGAGCGATCGCGAAAGCGGGTAGGGGCGAGTGGCGGTTCATGAGACTCCGACGTGAAGAAATGCATGCAGGTGCGCGAGCGGTACGCGAATGAGAGTCGCGACATGGCACCAGCGCGGTGGCGTGGGTTACTGCGAGAAGGCCAGTTCGGGGGTGCGGGCGAGCGCCGCACCCCCGAAGGTAGATCAGAGTGTGTCGAGGAGGTCTTTCATCGTGGCGATCTCCGTGGTCTGCGCCTCGATGATCGTCTCGGCCAGAGCGATCGCGTCGCTGTTCTGGCCGTTGTCGACCTCTTCTTGGGCCATCTCGACGGCACCCTCGTGGTGCTGAATCATCTGCTCGAGGAACAGGCGGCTGGCGTCCGCACCGGTGGCGTCCTCGAGAGCCTGCATGTCCTCTTCGGACATCATGCCGCCGCCGTGATCCATTCCCTCCATGTCGGAAGTGTCAGCGCCCCACTCTTCGAGCCACTGGTCCATCTTCTGGATTTCGGGCTCCTGCGCGGCCTTGATCTCTTCCGCAAGGGCGACGACACGTTCGTCGACGCCCTCCTTGCTGAGAAGCATGTCGGACATGTCGATGGCCTGGGCGTGGTGCTCCTTCATCATGCTGGCGAACATGATGTCGGCGTCATTGGCGTCCGCGGAGGCCGGGGCGGAGCTGCTGCTTTCGTGGTTCATACCGGGCATGTCGCCGCCGCCCGAGGTGTTACCGGCGCAGCCGGCGAGTCCAAGCACTGCGGCGAGGGTGAGTGCGGCGGTCGCCGCAAAACGGGTCTTCATGATGGGTTCTCCAAAAGTCGATGAGGGTGCCCAGCGAGAGAGGCTGGGCAAGGGCGTTACCCGCAGAAGGCGGGCGCGCCTGCCATCACGTGCGACTGATGCAGAGAACGGTGAGAGACGGAGGCCGCAGCGGATGCAGCGCATCCCGGAGGTGTAGGCGGGACACGGGCGTTCCCAGGGAGTGCGCGACGGCTCGCCACCAGGCGGACGGCCGGGCGAGCAGCACGACGACAATGAGGAGCGCGAGAACGCAGGCCATCCACGCCATGCCGTGATCGTCAGAACACGTGGCGCACCCCGCCTCGACCACCGCTGCGGCGTCGCCTGAGGCGTGCGCGGGGTGAGCGTCGGCATGCGCGGGTGCGACGGCGATGGTCTCACTGTGCCCGGAGGGCATGGTGTGCGTGTTCATCGAGTGCATCGCCAGAAGCCCGAAGATCACGGAAAAGGCGACGGCGACGACGGTCAGGAGGGTGCGGGTGAGGGTGCGCTGGTCTTGCACGCGCCGTGCGATCGTCATCAACACTGTCCCACCTCCCTTTCTTCCAGGGTACGTCGCCGCCGCCCCTGACGCCTACTTGTCGACGACGGCGTCCGGGCTGAGGTTCAGCCGTCGCAGCAACTGCGCATTCAGCGCGACAACGATCGTGGACAGTGACATCAGCACCGCACCGACGGACATCGGCAACACGAATCCGACGGGGGCGAGCACACCGGCCGCGAGGGGGACGGAGAGCAGGTTGTACCCGGCGGCCCACCAGAGGTTCTGTTTCATCTTCCGGTAACTCGCCCGCGACAGCTCAATCACGGAGATCACCGATCGAGGGTCGTCGCTGGCGAGGATGACACCCGCTGAGGCAATCGCGACGTCCGTTCCGGCACCGATCGCAATCCCCACGTCCGCCTGGGCGAGGGCGGGGGCGTCGTTCACGCCGTCACCGACCATCGCGACCTTGCGGCCTTCGTGTTGCAGTTCTTTCACCTTGGAGGCCTTGTCCTCCGGACGGACCCCGGCGAAGTACCGGTCGATACCCAGCTCGCCGGCGACGGACGCGGCGACCGCATCGGCGTCACCGGTGATCATCACCACCTGCACGCCCCGTTCGTGGAGCGCATCGACCGCGTGACGCGACTCGGACCGGATCTCATCCGCCAGGCGCAGCGCGCCCGTCACCTGACCGTCAACGAGCACGTGGAGGATGATCGCACCCTCACCGCGCCACTCGTCGGCAACCGGCAGCTCAACGGCGTGTTCTTGCTCGAGCATGTACGGGCCGCCGACCTGCACGACGTGTCCGTCGATACGGGCACGCACCCCCACGGCGGGGGAGGATTCAAAATCGGTCGATCGCGGAACGGTGAGGTTCTTCTCTTTCGCTGCGTTGACGATCGCACGGGCGAGGGGGTGCTCGGAGTCCGCTTCCGCGGCCGCCGCCCACGCGAGCAGCTGATCGGCGTCGGCCCCTGTGACGGGATCGATCGCGGTCACGGCGGGGGTGCCCTTGGTGAGCGTGCCGGTCTTGTCGAACAGGATCGTGTCGACGGTGCGCATGCTCTCCAGGGCGAGACGATCCTTGATCAGCACACCTCCACGGGCGGCGCGTTCGGTCGCTATCGACACGACCAGTGGGATCGCGAGACCCAGCGCGTGCGGGCAGGCGATGACCAGCACGGTGATGGTGCGGATCACGGCTGCCTCGGGCTGGCCGACGAGAGTCCACACAATCGCGGTGATCGCGGCAGCGCCGAGCGCGAACCAGAACAGCCACCCCGCTGCCTTATCCGCGAGTCGTTGCGCCCGCGACGATGAACTCTGCGCCTCCGTGACCAGTTTCTGGATGCCCGCGAGTGCGGTGTCTTCACCAATGGCGGTGATCTCTACCCGCACCCCGGAATCGGTGGCTACGGTTCCAGCGATTACCGGGTCACCATCGCTGCGGCGCACCGGCCGAGACTCTCCGGTGATCATCGACTCGTCCATGCTGGCCGAACCCTGCACGATCCGCCCATCCGCGGGGACCCGCCCGCCCGGACGCACCACCACCACGTCTCCGACCTGCAGATCAGCCGGTGCGACGGTGACAGTGGTGTCTCCGTCGACCTTCTCCGCCTCGTCGGGCAGCAATGCGGCGAGGGAATCCAACGCCGACGTCGTCTGGGCGAGGGAACGCATCTCGATCCAGTGGCCGAGCAGCATGATCACGATCAGCAGCGCCAGCTCCCACCAGAAATCCAGCTCGTGGTGCAGCAGCCCGATGCTCGCCCCCCAGGAGGCGAGGAACGCCACGGTGATCGCGAGGGCGATCAGCAGCATCATCCCCGGTTTGCGGGCACGAAGTTCACCGACCGCACCGGTCAGGAACGGGGCACCGCCCCACACGTACATCACCGTTCCGAGAGCCGGTGACACCCACGCGACCCACGCCGCGTCCGGCAGCGGGTACCCCAGGATCATCGAGAACATCGTCGAGAATCCGACCACCGGCACGGCGAGGAGCAGCATGATCCAGAACAGGCGCCGGAACTGCCCCACATGATCCCCGTGGCCGCCATGCCCGCCGTGACCGGCGTGATCTTCGTGGCCGCCGTGCCCGGTGTCTTCGTGCGGTGCAGCGTGATCGTGGCTCATCGCCCCATGGTCGTGCTCCGTCGTTGCCGCCGCCGTGTGGTTGCGGTGCGCGGTGTGATCGGTGTGTTCGTCGTGCTGGCTCATCGGAGACTCCTTGCTCAGGTGCGCCCGGGGTAAGCCGGACGCCGAAAGATGCAACTCAGGGCTGGCTGGTCGCGAGAGCGTAGCCGGCCTCCTCCACCGCAGCCTTCACAGCGGCGGGGTCAACCGGGGCGGTGCTGCGGATGGTCACCCGGGAGGTGCCACCCGCGTTGAGATCCACGGTGACGGACTCGACACCGTCGACAGCGCCCAGCTCCTCACTGACGCTCGATGCGCAATGCGAGCATGTCATCCCGTCGACGAGCACCTCCGATGTGACCGCAGAATCGTCGTGGACGGCTGTCTCTGTGTTCGATGGGGCAGCGCAGCATGCGCAACCAGCGTTCGCATCCGTCAGTCTCAGCTCGATGCGATCAGTCATGGTGTTCTCCTTTACTAAACAGACGTGTGGTCATGAACGAACCAGGCGGGCGATGGCTTCGTTGGCCTCACGAACCTTCTCCGCTGCGAAGTCGCCACCCTCAGCACTTGCCTGAGCGACGCAGTGACTCAGATGATCGCTCAGCAACGACAACGCCACCGTCTCCAGGGCCTTCGTCGCCGCAGAGACCTGCGTAAGGATGTCGATGCAGTACTTGTCCTCATCAACCATCCGGGAGATCCCCCGCACCTGGCCTTCGACGCGATTCAACCGCTTGCGCAGGTCGTCCTTGCTTCCGTCGTACCCGTTCATGCCTCGAGCATACCCCCTGGGGGTATGTAACTCAATGTTTTCGCTTCTATTCCCGCTAGGCGAACGTGGTCGCCGACTCTGTTCAGCTCACAGGCTGATCTGCGCAGCGCGGCGGCTTATCAATACCGGGTTACCAGACCCCAGCGGGGTATTCAAGGGCCTCAGTGCGCGGGCGATGCGAGCGTACTTTCGTGGCTCACGAAAGGAGTTCTCTCATGACCGTCACCGAAGAAATGCTCAGCACGTATCCGAAAGATCTGGGCGGAATTGATCAGAAGAAGCTCGTCGACTGCATCGACGCGTGTCTCGCGTGCGCGCAAGCCTGCACCGCATGTGCCGACGCTTGCCTCAGCGAGGACATGGTTGCTGACCTAATCAAGTGCATTCGCGCGAACCAGGACTGTGCAGACCTTTGCATAACCACCGCCCGGATCCTCTCCCGTCGCACCGGGCACGACGCCAGCGTCACCCGTGCCGCGCTCGAAGCTTGCCGAGCGGCGTGCCTGAGCTGTGCTAACGAATGTGAACAGCACACCATGCACGAACACTGCACGATCTGCGCTGAGGCATGCCGACGCTGCGAACAGGCGTGCGTTGCACTGCTGGAGTCGCTATGACAAGCCAGCACGCCGACAACGGTTCACGCCCGCCGGCCGGCCACTCCCAGGGGAAGAATCAGGGCGGGATGTCGAGCTACCTTAAGCTCGCCGTCTCGCTATCGCTCAGCTTCGTTGTGATGTACTTCCTCACGTTTGCGATGATCAACGTCCTGGACGATCTCTTCCTCAACATCAGCAACCTCTACATGGCACTGATGATGGTCTTCCCCATGGGCATCATCATGGTCATCGTCATGTGGAAGATGTTCCCGAACAAGGCCGCGAACATCAGCTTGCTCGTAGGTTTCGCCGCGCTTTTCCTTGTCGCCTTCTTCATGGGACGCTCGGAAGCGTTCGTCGGTAACGACCAGTTCCTCCGTTCCATGATCCCGCATCACTCTCGAGCGATTCTGGTGTGTGAGCAATCAGACATCAGCGACCCGGAGATCCAAGATCTCTGTGAGCAGATCATCTCGTCACAGCAGGAAGAGATCGACCAGATGAATGAGATTCTCGACCGTCTCGACGATTAGTGGGGCGTCGGCACCACCCTTGCGACGAGTGGACCGGCTACCGCGCTCATGACGAGCGGACCGGATCACCGCCGTCGACAGGGTCCGGGTCGACCAGGCAACCTTACGCCTCAGCCTTACGCGAGAGCTGCCGAAAACGATCGTTTGCGGCGCGGTGAGTGAAGGCACACCAGATCGAATGCCAGAAACGTGCGCCGTAAGCGGGTTTCGGTAGGCGTATTCGGTGGGGTGTGAGCCGGATGTACTTACACCCAGGCCCCAGAGATGTCGCCTGGGGTGAAGCCGTTCCAATAGGTCATCAATCACTGTATAGTTCAGTGTGTGCTGACTATTTCCTCACGCCTCGATGTCATGAACCGGCTCGGCCGGGCCATGGCCGATCCCACGCGTTCCCGAATCCTAATGTCTCTGCTCGGTGGACCGAGCTACCCGGCTGTGCTCTCTCGTGAGCTGGAGCTGACGCGTTCGAACGTGTCGAACCATCTCACCTGCCTGCGTGACTGCGGGATTGTCGTTGCCGAGCCGGAGGGTCGCCAGACTCGTTACGAGATCGCCGACCCGCATCTTACGGCTGCGCTCGTCGCGCTCGTGGACGTGACGCTGGCGGTCGATGAGCACGCGCCGTGCGTGGACTCTGCGTGCACGGTGGCTGGCTGCTGTGGGACGGGGGCGGACGCGTGAGCGCGGCGTGTGGCTGCGAGCACGAGCCTGCCCAGCCTGCCACTGCGGCGGAGGATGAGACCGAAGAGGTTGTGCGGCCCTGGTGGAGGGACCGTGGGATTATGGTGCCGGTCTTCTCCGGTGTCGCATTCCTGGCCGGTCTGATCCTTGAATGGTCCGGCCTCGAGATCCCGGCGCTGGTGTTGTTCTGGGCCGGTCTGCTCCTCGGTGCGTCGACGTTCACGCCCGGCGCGATCCGGAAACTGTTCAAGGGCAAGCTCGGTATCGGGCTGCTGATGACGATCAGCGCGATCGGCGCGGTCATCCTCGGCTACGTGGAGGAGGCTGCGGCTCTGGCGTTCTTGTACTCGATTGCTGAGGCGCTCGAGGACAAGGCGATGGACCGTGCCCGGGGCGGGCTGAGGGCGCTGCTGAAGCTCGTGCCGGAGACAGCGACCGTGCTGCAGAACGGCGTCTCTGCGCAGGTGCCCGCGAGAGAGCTGACGGTCGGCCAGGTCATGGTGGTCCGTCCCGGCGAGCGGATCGCAACCGACGGGATCGTCCGTTCTGGCCGCTCCAGCCTGGACACCTCGGCGATCACCGGGGAGTCGATCCCCGTCGAGGTCGAGCCCGGCGATGCGGTGTCGGCCGGTGCGATCAACAGCGCCGGCGCGCTGGAGGTCGAAACGACCGCTGCGGGCACCGACAACTCGCTCACCACGATCGTGGAGCTGGTCGAGAAGGCGCAGACCGAGAAGGGCGAGCGTGCACGTCTCGCGGACAGGATCGCCCGCCCGCTCGTACCCGGCGTTCTGATCCTCGCAGCGCTCGTCGCGATCATCGGGTCGCTGCTGGGCGATCCAGAGGTGTGGATCACCCGCGCGCTTGTCGTGCTGGTCGCCGCTTCTCCGTGTGCGCTGGCGATCTCGGTGCCGCTGACGGTCGTCGCCGCGATCGGCGCAGCAAGCAAGTTCGGCGTGATCATCAAGTCCGGCGCCGTCTTCGAGCGCTTCGGCACGGTCCGCCACGTCGCGGTCGACAAGACCGGCACACTCACCCGCAACGAACCGGCAGTCACCGCCGTCCTCACCGCGAACGGCGTGACCGAGACACAGGCGCTGGCCTGGGCGGCCGCACTGGAGCAGCACAGCACGCATCCCCTTGCCTCTGCGATCACCGCAGCGGCCCCGGGCACACCGGCAGCTGCAGATGTGACCGAGCAGGCCGGGCACGGCATCGACGGCACTGTCGGCGGATCGAGAATCACCGTCGGCAGTCCTCGCTGGCTGGACGCGGGCGACCTCGGGAAGCAGGTCGCGGAGTTGGAGGAGCAGGGCATGACCGTCGTGATCGTCCACCGCGATGGAACCCCCGTCGCCGCGATCGGCGTCCGCGACGAACTGCGCCCTGAAGTCCCCGAGGTAGTCCGGACGCTCACCAACCAAGGCGTCGGCGTGACGATGCTCACCGGAGACAACGCCCGCACCGCTCGTGCACTGGCCGCGCAGGCCGGGATCAGCAACGTGCGCGCGGAACTGCGTCCCGAGGATAAGGCAACCGCGATCGGCGAGCTGTCAAAGGCGGGGCCGGTCGCGATGATCGGCGACGGAATCAACGACGCACCGGCCCTCGCTGGCGCAGACATCGGTATCGCGATGGGCGCCACCGGCTCCGACGCGGCAATCGAATCCGCCGACGTGGCCTTCACCGGCCATGATCTGCGCCTCATCCCGCGAGCGTTCGATCACGCCCGCCGCGGTCGACGGATCATCAACCAGAACATCATCCTGTCGCTGCTGATCATCACTGCACTGCTCCCGCTCGCGCTCTTCGGCGTCCTGGGGCTCGCGGCCGTCGTCCTGGTCCACGAGGTCGCGGAGGTCATCGTGATCCTCAACGGTCTGCGCGCCGCACGCACCCGCACGCCACGACTGGAAAGCTGATGCTCGCAACTATCGGTTCAGCGATCGGCCTGTTCGCGGCAACCAACATCGACGACATTGTCGTGCTCACCGTGCTGTTCCTGGCTTCCAGTCGAGGGAAGCCCCGGCCGTGGCAGATCGTCGCGGGCCAGTATCTCGGGTTCATCACCCTCGTCGTGATCAGCGTGATCGCCGCTCTCGGTCTCACCATCGTTCCGGACGAATGGGTCGGTTTCCTGGGTCTGATCCCGCTCGGCATCGGCATCTGGACGCTCATTCGCGGCCTGCGCCGTAACAGCGATGACGATGATGACGACTCCAAGATCACCGCGGTCGGACTATGGGGCGTCGCAGGGATCACGATCGCCAACGGGGCCGACAACATCTCCCTCTACACGCCGATCTTCCGCACCAGCGCCCCCAGCGACGTCGCGATCATGATCGTCGTATTCCTGATCCTCGTCGCGGTCTGGTGCGCGGCCGGCCGGCTGATCGGCACCAACAAGGCTGTTACCGAGGGGCTGGAGCGCGTCGAGCACTGGCTCGTACCGGCCGTGTTCATCGGCCTGGGCCTGTTCATCCTGATCGAATCTGGGGTCATCGTCCGTCTGATCGAGGTGCTCGCATGACCTCCTCCCAGTCAGAGGCTCATCCGCCCGCTGCGCGCAAGCTGTCGTCGACCCGGCGGCGGCAGCTCACTGGTGGAGCGCTCTTGATCGCCGTGGTCGTCGTGCTGATCGATCAGGGAACCAAGGTGTGGGCCGAAGCGACCCTCACCGACCGTGAGCGCATCCCGCTGATCGGTGACCTGCTGGGTTTGCAGCTCGCCTATAACCCCGGAGCGGCATTCTCCTTCGGGGAAGGCTTCACCTGGGTGTTCGCGCTGCTCGCTGTCGCCGCCACGGTCACAGCGATCGTGTTCGCGTTCCGAGTGCAACGCGTGAGATGGGCGATCGTCATCGGCGCGCTCGGCGGCGCTTCCGCCTCACACGCAGGCGACCGCCTTTTCCGGGACCCCGGATTCGCCCGTGGTCACGTCGTGGACTTCCTCGCCTACGGAAACTGGTTCATCGGCAACATCGCCGACATCGTAATCTTCGCCGCAGCGATCACCGGAGCAGTTTTCATGATCCGCGCCGGGGATGAGAGCACCGAGTGAGATCCGTTGTGCGGTGGTGGGACACCCATCAACTCGCCCTCTACATCGGCGCGATCGCCGTGGGCAGCCGTTGAGTGAGTTCACGCTTAGGCAGGCGGGCGGTCGCGATGTAGGCGCAGAGCCACCCACCAGCCGCATCGTCGACAGATGAAAGCGCGATCGTCTCCGAGTGCGTGCAGCTTCTTGCGTGGCAGATGTCGCCCGCAGCACGTGCACGCAACGTCCTCGTCAGTCGCCATGAGCGGAGAGCGCCTCTCGAATCTGTTCAACCGTTGGCATCCCGGCCAGCCCAGCAGGGGTGCTGTAAATACGGCAGGCGAGGTCATTGCTTCGCCCCGACCCCGGAAAGAGATCGTTGCCATCCAGGGTGATCGTGGGGGAGCCCGCGAACGAGACTGCGCCCGCGTCCTCCTCCGTCCGGATGAGTCGGTAGTGAACCTCCGATTCGTCGTGGCCTGTTTCTCGTAGCGCCTCAGAAACACGACGGCCAGCCTCAACCCAGCTGGGGCAACCGGCGATATAAAGCAGCTCAATCTCCACGACTCAATCATCCTCGACTTCGCTGTTGATGTCGTGCCCGGGCTACCACCGAAAACGATCGTTTGCGGCCGGGCACCCGTGGTGGTGCTGGGGAAGTGCGACACGCCGAGCGTCGCCCCGCCGTAACCCCCTGCCGAAACGTTAGGGCGCCGAAACGGGTGGTGTATGGGTTTCGGCGCAGGTTCTGCCGACCGCCAACCATCCGTATTCGGGGTCTGGATGTGCGCGCGTTTTGACCGTCGTCCTGCATGAGTCGGCCTGACGATCTGACTTTCCTCGCGACCGCAGCTGGCTTCATTGCCACTCCGAAGGGAGGCGGCCCCCAGCACTCTGCTTTAGATCGGACTCAGTCCGGCTCAGCCTCGGGTAGTCCGATGTAAAGCATCTAGTCCGATCTAAAGCCGCAAGTCACAGAAAAACTCTTGACACGCCCGCGACGCGGGTCTAACGTACAACCAAATGGTTGCACAAACGGAGTTGAGCGAAGCGGAGGTCGACCGTGTGTTCCACGCACTGGCGACGTCGACCCGGCGGGACATCCTGCGCCGGACGATCGAGCGGGAGCAGTCCGTCTCGACCCTCGCCTCCGAGTACGAGATGTCGTTCGCCGCGGTCCAGAAGCACGTGGCCGTGCTCGAGGCGGCGAACCTCATCGTCAAGCGCGCCGAGGGACGCGAGCGGCTCGTCCGCGCGAACCCCGAGATGATCGCCCGCGCCAGGGCGCTCCTCGCCCGATACGAAGAGCTGTGGCGGTCGCGCATCGCCCGGCTCGACGATCTCCTGGCCGAGCCCTCCCCGCCCGCGGGAAAGAGACCGGCCTCCACCGACCCCACCAGCAGTCAACGCACCGAATCGCAAGGAGACTGACATGCCTGTCACGGACATCATCACGGATGCCGAGAACCTCACCATGACCGTCGTCGCCGACCTCGCCGCGCCCGTCGAGCGCGTCTGGGCCGCCTACACCGACCCGCAGCAGCTCGAGCGGTTCTGGGGTCCTCCCGGCTGGCCGGCCACCTTCACCCGGTGGGACCACACCGTCGGCGGGCGAGCCGTCTACACGATGAACGGTCCCCGCGGGGAGAAGGCCTCCGGCACGTGGGAGTTCCTGGAAATCGACGCGCCGCGCAGCTTCACGGTGCTCGACTCGTTCGCCGACGAGGAGGGCACGCCGGATGCGAACCTCCCCTCCATGCGCATGACCTTCACGTTCGAGCCGACGGCCGAGGGCACACGCATGGTCAACACGAGCCACTTCACGTCTGCCGAGGCGCTCGAGCAGGTCGTCGCGATGGGCGCCGTTGAGGGCACCCGGATGGCCATGGCCCAGCTCGACGCCGTGTTGCAGGACCTCCGCGACTACGCGCAGGGCAAGGGCACCCGGGTGGAGCTGCTGGACGACACGCACGTGCGCATCACCCGGCTCGTCGAGGGTCCGCGCGAGCTGGTGTGGCGCGCCCACTTCGAGCCCGACCTCATCCGCCAGTGGATGCTCGGCCCGGACGGGTGGGAGATGACCGAGTGCGTGTCGGCGGCCGAGGTCGGCCAGTCGTACCGGAACTCCTGGGCGCCCGTGGGCGACACGGAGGGTGAGCCGTTCGGATTCGAGGGGGAGGCGCTGCTGATCGACGCCCCGAAGCGTGCCGTCACCACCGAGCGGATGCAGGGCATGCCGACCGAGACGCTCAACGATCTCAACCTCTACGAGGAGGACGGCGCGACCCTCGTCACGGTGCTCATCGAGTACCCGGACAAGGAGACGCGGGACATGATCCTCGCCACCGGCATGGCCGACGGCATGGAGGCCTCGTTCGCGCGACTGGAGCGGGAGCTGCTGTCCGTCTGACACGCAGGCGCTCGCGCCGGAACAGGCGGTTCTCATCGAGAGCCGCCTGCTCCGGCGCTTCTGCCTGTGCGAAAGCGGGATAAAGTGGCGGCACGATGAGGATCACGCGCCGTACCCTGCTCCTCGGCGCCGGAGCCGGTGCCGTCTCGGTGCTTCTCGCCTCCTGCACTCCGGAGCCGGAACCGACGCCGACCCCCACCCGCACGCGCGAACCGGAGCCGCCGCCCGGCGTCCCCGCCCCGAGCGGGAGCGTCCGCAGCACCTGGACCACCGACCCCTTCGCCCGGGGCGCCGCGAGCTTCACTCCCGTGGGGGTGCTCGCCGCGACCCGTGCGGCGCTCGCGCAGCCTGTCGACGACCGGCTCTTCTTCGCCGGTGAGGCGACCGACGACGAGGCGCCGGGTACCGTCCGGGGAGCCCTCCGCTCGGGCCGCCGTGCCGCGCGGGAGCTCATCGTCGCCGCCGAGGACGGCGAGCGGGTGGCCGTGATCGGCGCCGGGATCGCCGGGGCGACCGCGGCCGCGCAGCTCGCGGAGGACGGCCTGCAGGTGACGGTCTTCGAAGCGCGCGACCGCGTCGGCGGCCGGATCCTCTCCCGCGCGGAGGACGACTGGCCGGTTCCGGTGCAGCTCGGCGCGTGGCTGTTCGGCGACGCCGACGCGGAGCTTCTCGAGACGATCGACGAGGGGGACATGGACCTCGTCGACCTCGACGGGGCGCGGTGGCGCTCGGCCGAGGGCGATGTCGACCCCGTGGACCCGCAGCCGGTGGAGGCCGCGGTGACCACGGCGCAGTCCGCCCCGCAGGACTCCTCGGTGGCGGACGCCCTCGCGGCAGCCGGCATCGACCCGGAGGATCCCGCGACCGCTGCGCTCCTGGCGCTCCTCGCCGCACGGACGGGCGCGGACGCCGCCGACCTGTCGAGCTGGTTCGCCCCGCCGCTCCCCGACGCGGCGCTGCAGGGGGTCGGCGACGACCTGACCCCGTTCATCGAGAGTGCCCTGGACGGGGTGAAGGTGGGCCTCAGCTCGCCGGTCACCCGTCTCGCGTGGGACGACACCGGGGTGAGTGTGCGCCTCGGCACCGGGGAGGCCCTCTCCTTCGACCGGGTGCTGCTGACGGTGCCGCTCGGGGTGCTGCAGGAGCAGGCCCTCGAGTTCGACCCGCCGCTGCCGTTCGACAACCGCGGCGCCGTGTCCGCGCTCGGCATGGGCGCCATCGAGACGGTGTGGCTGCGATGGGACGAGCCGTTCTGGGACGGTGACGAGGCGATCTGGCACGCGGTGGGCGACGACATCGCGATCCCCACGTGGATCAACCTCCGCCCCTCGACCGGCGAGAACGTGCTCGTCGGGATCGTGGGCGGTGCGGCGGCGCGGGACTTCGCGGAGCTCGGGGAGGCCGAGGCCGTCGAGGCGGCGCTCGCATCGCTGGCGCTCTACGCCTGAACCGTCTCGCGTGCGGCCTCGACCGGGGCGCGGTCCTCGGGAGGGGGCTCGGCAGGAGCGCGGTCCCACGGGTCCGGCAGGCGGCTGATGAGCACGAGCGCGGTCGCCACGGCGGCGAAGACGGCCAGCGCGATCGCGCAGGAGACGGTGAACTCGACGGGGCCGCTCACCTGCCGCGGGTCGAGGAAGTAGTACGGGTACCAGCCGATCAGTGGCCCGCGGATGAGCGTCGCGACGCCCCACAGCACCGGATAGGCGAGGGTCACCGGGATCACGCGCCACGGCACCGCCCGATGCCCCGGGGCCAGGGCCCAGGCCGCGACGGTCACCGCGGGCAGCCAGAAGTGCAGCACCTGATCCGACCACGGGACGTCGATGCGGATCCCCCGGACGCCGGCCTGCCAGACGAGGATCGCGAACACGAGTCCCGCCGTGATGGTCCAGGTGAGCACGAGGGCGAGCGCCACCGTGAGCCACCGCGGATCGCGGGCTCTGCGCAGCGCGAGGACTCCGGCCACGGTGAGGAGGACGACGAAGGCGATGTTCGACTGGTTCGTCAGGTACGCGAAGAAGTTCTGGCTCGCGATGGTGTTCGACGCGAGTCCCCACGCGAGGCGGTGGATCAGCGCGACGAGGCAGACGGCGGCGGCGGTGAGCCGGAGCAGGCCGAAGACGGTGCGCTTGTTCACCGTCGCCTCGTCCTTTCCGCCATCCGCCGAGTCTACGGAGCCGATCCGGGGGACGCCGCATCAGGCCGTCGCGCGGGTTCAGGCGCGGGTGGGCGTGGGGGCCTGTTCTCGCGCGAAGGCCTGCTGTGGCGGAGGGAGTCAGCGGCGCGGGGCGCGCGTCGACCACAGGGCCAGCGCGATGAGCGCCGGCTGGAAGAACAGACGCACGAAGCGCTTCATATCGGTGTCGAGTCCGAAGCCGTCCCGGTGATGCATCCACTGCGCCACGTTGCCCGGGAAGACCGCCGCGAAGAAGAGCGCGGCGACGGTGCCGACCGTGCGACGGCGGCGTCGGGCGAAGAGGAGAGCGGAGCCGAGCGCGACCTCCGCGACGCCGGACGCGAGCACCGTGGTGTCGGGATCGAGCGGCAACGATTCCGGCACCTGCGCCTGGAACTCCTCGCGGGCGAACGTGAGGTGGGAGACGCCGGCGAACACGAGCGAGACGCCGAGGAAGATCCGGCCGATGGTGCGGGGAGTCGACATGCTGCGAGTGTACGCCTCGCGGTCTCCGTCAGATCAGGCGGCGGAGTGCTTCTTCGAGGGTGATGCCCTGCGCGTCGGCGCGGTCCCGGAGGCGGGCGTGCTCGTCGGGCGACAGCGGGAGCTGGAGCACGATGGGGTCGTCCTGCGCGAGGTCGAGTCCGTCGAGGAGGTCGGAGGTCTCGGCCCACAGCGGCGCGGCGAACTCCGCCTCGGCGACGGGTGTCGAGGTGCGGGATGGGGCTGCAGTCGAGGAGGATGCCGGGGCTTCGGCGGCGGCAGCGGCGACCGGGGCGGAGGCGGCGACGGCGGCTCCGGCATCGGTCGCGCGGGTGAACCCGGGGCCTCGACGCGGCTCCTGCTTCTGCTGGTAGGCCTTGGCGGCGGCGTTCGCGCGCTCGTCGGCGGCTTCGTTCAGCGGGTGCCCGGCGTGGCCCTTGACCCAGGAGAACTCGACGTCGCGACCGCGCAGCGCCTCGTCGATCCCCTCGAGGAGGTCGCGGTTCAGCACGGGCCCGCCGTCGGACTTCCGCCACCCGCGGCGCTTCCAGCCGGGCATCCACTTCGTCACGGAGTCGATCACGTAGCGGCTGTCACACTCGATCAGCAGCTTCTCGTCGGTGCCGGCCGTCGCCCGGAGCAGTTCGAGGACGGCGCGGAGCTCGCCCTGGTTGTTCGTGCCGTGCGGGGAGCCGCCGGCCGCCCAGTTCGCGTCGTCGATGTACCAGGCCCAGCCGTTCGGGCCGGGGTTGCCCAGGGCGGAGCCGTCTGCGGCGGCGGTGATGGTCATCCGTCCACCGTATCGCTGGCCGCGGACGCACTTTCGCGCCGCGGTCGCACGGATTCCCGCGGAACCTGCGACGGGAGTGCGAAACAGCGACGCCGCGCGGGTGTCAGTCCTCGGGGGCGGGTGGGGCGACGGGGAACACGATGGAGCTCACCGAGGACGGGGTGTCGAGGCCGAGGGTCAGCGGGTCGACCGTCGGCGCGGCGTCGAGCGTGTCTGCGGCCGAGGTCTCGAGAGGTTCAGAGGGGAGTCCCCACTGCTTCTCTTCTTCCTCCGGTCGCTGCTGGAAGAGTCCCATGTCTCCATTGTCGCCCCCGGGCGGCGCGAGGTCGCGGTTTCGCACCGAGGTCGCAGGGATCCGGCGGCATCCTGCGACGGGAGCGCGAATCTCCGACCGCGGCTCACGCGTCGCGAGCGGCCTCCCGCACGGCATCGACGAGGGTGCGCCACGGACCGTCCACGGCGGAGTCGGGCAGCTCGCGCTCCCGGCGCTCGGACGGGGTGCGGGCGCGGATGCTCCACACGAAGCGGTCCGCCCCGGGCTCCGTGTCGACGTCGTCGTCCCAGGGGCAGCTGTCGATGAGGCCGATCCATTCCTCGGCGTCCGGCGGCTCGGCCTCCACACGCCACTGGCGACGGATGCCGGCGAGACCTCCCGAGCGCACGACGGCGATGACGACGGGGGCGTCAGGCGGAGTCGGATCCTCGGTCATCCTCATAGACTCCCACGGTCGTCCACGCGCGTCGAGCGGCGGCGACCGTCTCCTGATCGACCGTGGCTGCCGCGGCGACCGTGGCGTCGGCGAACTCGGTGAAGTTCGCGGTGCTCGACAGCCCGCCGGTGAGTGCCCGGTACCAGACTGTTCCGGCGCGCTCCCAGGCGTTGCCGCCGAGGTCGAGGGCGAAGAGGGCGAAGGCGCGGTTCGGGATGCCGGAGTTGATGTGCACGCCCCCGTTGTCCTCGGTGGTGCGCACGAATCCGCTCATGTGGTCGGGCTGCGGGTCTTTCCCGAGTTCATCGTCGTCATAGGCCGTGCCCGGCGCGATCATTGAGCGGAGAGCTGAGCCCTCCACCGCATCCGTGAAGATCTCCGCCCCGATGAGCCAGCTCGCCTGGTCGGCGGACTGACCCAGGGAGTATTGCTCGGTGAGGGCGCCGAACACGTCGGCCACGGACTCGTTGAGTGCGCCCGGCTGGCCCTGGTACTCCAGGTTCGCCGTGTGCTGCACGACACCGTGGGCGAGCTCATGTCCGATCACGGTGAGCGAGCCCGTGAAGTGCTGGAACACCTCGCCGTCGCCGTCGCCGAACACCATGCGCTCGCCGTCCCAGAAGGCGTTGTCGTAGTCGACGCCGTAGTGGACGGTCGCGTCGAGAGGAGCGCCGGCGTCGTCGAGCGAGTTGCGGCCGAACGCGGAGAGCAGCATCTCGAACGTCGCGCCCAGGCCGTCGAACGCCTCGTTGACCGCGGTGTCGGCGACGGGCTCATCGTCTTCCGTGCGGACCACGGCCCCCGGAAGCTGCTGTGTGTTGCCGGCGTCGCTGATCGTGCGGTTCGGCGCATCGGAGAGCTGCGCGACGAGGTCGCCGTTCTCGTCGATGGAGAGGTCGATGCGGGCGCGGAACGGCGGGCGCCCCGCGGTGAGCGTCTGTCGGGCGGCGGCGGCGGCCTTCGGGAACCGACCCGACTCCGCCAGCCGGGCGAGCAGGTAGGAGGGGACGACGCCGGGATGCGGGAAGGATTCTGCGCTGCTCATGCGTCGACCCTACGCCGGGGCGCGGACACAGCAGGAGACCCGCCGCCGTTCTGCGATGAGGGCGGGAGCGATGTCGGTGGTGGCCGAGCGCGTACTAGTCGGCGGATTCGCCGCGGGAGGCGCCCGGTCGGCGTCGTGCCCCGATGACGAGCAGCACGATTCCCAGCAACGCCAGCAGGACGTTCACACCGAGGTACACGGCGCCGTCGGCGCCACCCGCCCGGACGACCGAGAAGGATGCGACCGTCCCGACGACGGCGAGAGCGAGGCACACGAAACCGATGATCCTCAGCATGCCGGCCCTCCTCATCGCATCCCTCCGTCCGGACACAGCGTAGCCGCGAGGCGCCCGGCACCCCACACAGCAGGAGACCCCCAGGACGGTCGCGTAAAATCGGCCTAATGACCGACGCGCCCGACGCCACCCCCGACCTGGGCCCCGGCATCGACCCCGACGACCTCGCCACGACGCTGCGCGTCCTCGCCGAGCTGCACACGATCGACAACGAGCACCCCGACTTCGTGGCCGTGCGCCACGCGACCGCGGCCATGTTCAAGGCGGTCAAGCGCGTGCGGCGCAAGGAGATCCGGGATGCGATCGCCGAGGCGGACAAGGCCGTCGTCGCCCGCACCGCCACCGGCGCCCCCGACCGCATCGACGACGAGACGCGCGGGCACGACCTCGCGTCCCGTGTGATCGACGCCCCCATCGCCGGCGAGCTCCTCAAGCCGCGCAACTGCTACATCTGCAAGCAGCCGTACACGCTCGTCGACGCGTTCTACCACCAGCTCTGCCCGGACTGCGCCCGCTTCAGCCACGGCAAGCGCACCGCCCGCACCGACCTCACCGGCAAGCGCGCCCTGCTCACGGGCGGCCGCGCGAAGATCGGCATGCACATCGCGCTGCGCCTCCTCCGCGACGGCGCGCACACCACGATCACCACCCGGTTCCCGCGTGACGCCGTGCGCCGGTTCTCGGCCCTGCCGGATGCGGGCGACTGGCTGCACCGGCTGCGCGTGGTCGGCATCGACCTCCGCGACCCCGCCCAGGTGATCGGGCTCGCCGACTCCGTCGCCGCGCAGGGCCCGCTCGACATCCTCATCAACAACGCCGCCCAGACGGTCCGCCGCTCACCGGGGGCGTACTCGCTGCTCGCCGACGCGGAGCTCCAGCCGCTGCCGGACGGCCCGCTGCCGGAGATGGAGACCTTCGGGCACACCGTCGACCCGCACCCGCAGGCGCTGCAGGCCTCGGTCGACGCGCATCCGCTGCTGTCGGTCGCGGCGCTCGGCGGCACGGTCGCGGAGCAGGGGGGACAGGCCCTTACGGCCGAAGACCTCGCGAGGCTCGCGATGGCCCCCGGCTCCTCCTCGCTCGAGAAGCACGCGGATGGCACGGCGATCGATGCGGGCGGCCTCGTGCCGGACGTGAACCGCGTCAACAGCTGGGTGCAGTCGGTGGATCAGGTCGACCCGCTGGAGATGCTCGAGGTGCAGCTCGCCAACACGACCGCGCCGTTCCTGCTCATCAGCAGGCTGCGGGCGTCGATGGCCGCGTCGTCGTCGCGCCGGAAGTACGTCGTGAACGTCTCCGCCATGGAGGGGCAGTTCTCCCGCCGCTACAAGGGGCCTGGGCACCCGCACACGAACATGGCGAAGGCCGCGCTCAACATGCTGACCCGCACGAGCGCGGGGGAGATGTTGGAGAAGGACGGCATCCTCATGACCGCCGTCGACACCGGCTGGATCACCGACGAGCGCCCGCACTACACGAAGGTGCGCCTCGCGGAGGAGGGCTTCCATGCCCCGCTCGACCTGGTCGACGGCGCCGCCCGGGTGTACGACCCCATCGTGCGCGGCGAGGCCGGCGAGGACATCCACGGCGTCTTCCTCAAGGACTACGAGCCCAGCCCCTGGTGACGCCCGTTCGAATCGCCTGAATGGTTCCATCCGGAGCCGAAAAAGGGCCAATCGGGCGATTCGAAAGCCGTCAGCCGGGGTAGGGGTGAGGGAACCAGACCGTCACGATGAGGCCTCCGCCGGTGCGGGGTGTGAGCACGAGGGTGCCGCCGTGGGTCTGCGTGATGCGCTGCACGATCGCGAGGCCGAGACCCACCCCGGCGTGCTCCGGCCCGCGCGTGCGCTCGGTGCCGCGCTGGAAGGGCTCGACGAGCGTCGCGACCTGGGAGGCGTGCAGCTCCGCACCGGTGTTCTCCACGACGAGGGCCACCGCGTGCGGAAGGGAATGCGTGCGCACCGCGACGGAGCCGCCGCCGTCGCTGCGGTTGTGGACGATCGCGTTGGCGACGAGGTTCATGACGAGCTGCGGCAGCAGGGCGGAGGAGCCCAGCACGGTCGCCGGCACGCCGGACACCTCGACCTCGACCCCGCGGCGGTCGGCGAGCGGGAGGAGAGCCTCGACGGACTCCTCGGCCAGGAGCGACAGGTCGACGAGCGTCCGTGGGAAGGTGCGCTGATCCGCCCTGCTCAGCAGCAGCAGCGCCTCGGTGAGGTCGATCGCGCGCGTGTTGACCTCGTGGAGCCGGTCGATCAGGGCGTCGACGTCGCGGTCGGGATCGGTGCGGGCCACGTCGAGGAGCGTCTGCGAGATGGCCAAGGGCGTCCGCAGCTCGTGCGAGGCGTTCGCGGCGAAGCGCTGCTGCTCGGCGACGTGTGCCTCGAGCTGCTCGAGCATCGTGTCGAAGACGTCGGCGAGGTCGCGGAACTCGTCGCTCGGACCCTCCATGCGGATCCGGTGCGACAGGGAGCCCTGCGCCGCGAGCCGTGCGGCGTCGCCGATGCGGTCGAGCGGCGCCAGCATCCGCCCGGCGAGCAGCCACCCGCCGCCGAGGCCGATCGCGAGCAGCGCGACCATCACCATCGCCGCGACCGGCACGAACGCCCGGATCAGATCCGAGCGGTTGGGGACGAAGAACTCGACGACGGGGATCTGCACATCCGGGACGTACCGCAGGAGGTAGAGCGCCACGGCCCCGAGCAGCAGGAGGCCGGACACGACGACGATGCCCGCGTAGCTCAGCGTCAGCTTGAGGCGGACGCTCAGCCCCCGTCGCCTACGCATCCGCGTCGGCTCCGATCCGGTAGCCGACGCCGGGCACCGTGAGGATCAGCCACGGCTCGCCGAGGCGCTTGCGCAGCGAGGAGACGGTGATGCGGACGGCGTTCGTGAATGGGTCGGCGTTCTCGTCCCACGCCCGCTCCAGCAGCTCCTCGGCGCTGACCACCCCGCCCTCGGCGTCGACGAGCACCTCCAGCACGGCGAACTGCTTGCGGGTGAGGGCGACGTACCGGCCGTCGCGGTAGACCTCGCGGCGGAACGGGTCGAGGCGCAGCCCGGCGATCTCCAGCACCGGTGGCCGCGCGCGCTGTCGGCGGCGGTCGAGGGCACGCAGCCGCAGCACCAGCTCCCGCAGCTCGAACGGCTTGGTGAGGTAGTCGTCGGCGCCGAGCTCGAACCCGGAGGCCTTGT
>Ga0233424_10000338_pt1 | contig 63076 bp, 55 predicted proteins | sample Watercolumn_Towu_FD_181011 | JGI IMG/M metagenome (GOLD analysis project Ga0233424, IMG submission 181011) | Freshwater microbial communities from Lake Towuti, South Sulawesi, Indonesia - Watercolumn_Towuti2014_125_MG | ecosystem: Environmental > Aquatic > Freshwater > Lake | place: Indonesia... | reverse complement strand
GTACAGCGCCACCGCCTTGCACATCGCCAGTCCTCAATGCAAGCGCCAATCTAGAACCCGCTGGGGCACTTGGGCAAGGCAGTACCCCACGCGTCAAAGTATGTGTTGCCAACTGACCCAAGATCGGTCGGCGTGTTGGCATTCATGCCCAGCAATTGGCACATGCCGGCTCTACTCCCAGATGATGCGCGTCAGCCCGCGCCAGCTGACCAGATTGCCGGGATTGCTGGTCTCGTTGAGCACACCGCTCATGCGGCGGCGCAGGCGTTCGCTCTTGCGCGCACGCCAGATCAGCAGATCGGCCAGCCAGGGATAGGCGTTGATCCGGTTGGCCCGCTCGTAGAGCTCGTACTTGGGCTTGAGGGCGCGCAGCGCGGCCTCGTAGCGCGAGCGTGCGGCGGCTTCGTCGTCGGGATGGGCCAGCAGGGCCTCGGCGGCCAGCATGCCGGTCTCCATGGCCTTGCCGATGCCCTCGCCGGTGAAGGAGTAGGTGGAGCCGGCGGCTTCGCCGATCACCATCAGGCCCGGGCGGCTCCAGCGCGCGCCGGCCAGGGTGCAGCGCAGGGGTGCGCCCTTGAGCTCGCCCACCAGCTCGCCGCTGCGCATCAGCTCGGCCGCGGGCGGGTAATGCTCGACGAAGGCGTCGAAGATGGCGCGCAGGTTCACGTCCTTCTTCTGACCCTTGCCGGCCAGATCGCGGTGGCTGTCGGTGACGCCCACGCCGATATTGAAGTGGCCGTCCGGGGCCGGGAAGATCCAGCCGTAGCCGGGGCGCACGGCCTTGTCCCAGACCACCTCCAGCGCCTTGATGCGACCCACCATGGCGGGCGCCTTCACATAGCCGCGCAGGGCCACGCCGCTGGGCGTGTGGCGCTCGCACATACCCGCGGCCGTCAGGGCCTTGGGCACGGCGCCGGTGGCCAGCAGCACGGCCCGCGCACGCTGCTCGCGCAGACTGCCGTCCGGCAGGCGCAGGCGAGCACCGACCACGCGGCCCTGCTCGTCTTCCAGAGGCGACTCGAAGCGGGCCTGCTCGAAGCGCGCGCCGCTCTGCACGGCCGCCTCCAGCAGCAGCTGGTCCAGCTCGCGGCGCGGCAGCACGGCCAGGGCGCCCGGCACATCGACCCGGCCGCCGCGCGGCCCGATGCAGCCCACATGGGCCACCGGCTGCGCGCGCGCCATCACCGCATCCAGCAGACCCAGCTTGGCCAGGGCCTGGTGCGCGTCAGGAATCAGTCCGTCGCCGCAGATCTTGTCGCGCCCCGGCGGATGCTGGTCCACCAGCAGCACCGCCACCCCGGCCCGCGCCAGCAGCCGCGCCGCCGCGCTGCCAGCCGGGCCGGCGCCGATGATGAGCAGCGGATCCTGCGGGGGCGGCATGGCGTCCTGCATATGGAGAGAGTCCCTGTATCGTTTTGGAGATGGACGGATTCTAGGGAAGAGTGGGCGTCGGCCTGCGCGGACGATGACGGCCTGCGGCCCGGCAAAAGAAAAAGGGCGAGTTGCCTCGCCCTTGAGTCACGGCACGCGATGCCTGTGAGGCATTGCATGCCGCTGGTGCTTCGCTAGTTCAGCCTGGTATCAGAACTTGTAGGAAGCGCGCGCGTAGAACTTGCGACCCGTGGGGTCGGCAAAGCGCGGGTCGTAGTTCGCCTGGAACACCTCATCCTGGTTGGAATACGGCGGATCGCGGTCAAACAGGTTCTTGATACCAAAGGTCAGGTTGAACTGCTTGGCCACATCGACGCCCACATAGGCATCAACCGTGGTGTAGGACTTGACGGTATTGCTGGGATCCTGGTCGATGTAGCCGCTCTTGTAGAAGGCGGTGGCACCTGCAGTCCAGACACCGAAATTCCAGCGGGCAGCCAGGGCATGCTGCCACTTGAACACCGGGTTGACGCCCACATACACGCCCACATTCTGGTTCCACGGACCGTCCTTGTAGTCCTGGTACTCGTAGGTGTTGATGTAGGTGCTGTTGAGCGACAAGGTCACGTTGCCGGCCGAGCCCAGCTTCAGGCGCCAGTTGGCGCTCAGATCCACACCGTTGGCATTGGTGCCGCCCAGGTTCTGCTGGCGCAGATCCAGATAGCCGCAATCGCTGCCGGGGCAGGAGAAGCCGTCAATGGACAGATCGCCCTTGGAGTTGCGCTTGTAGTACTGGGCAAAAGTCTTGAAGTCCGGGCCCAGCACGGTATTGGCTGCCAGGGCCGCAATCGAGTCCTTCTGCTTGATCCACCAGAAGTCCACACCCAGGGAAACGTCCGAAGTCGGCTCGTAGACCACACCGAAGGTCAGGTTCTTCGCCTTCTCGGGCTTGAGGTCCAAATTGCCGCCGGTCAGGCGCTGGAATTGCACATTGCAGTTCAGGGACTTGGACTTCCCGGCAATCGGCACGCCGCCCGGGCAGTTCACCGGGTCGGACACGGTACCGGTGTTGGTGTAGGCCTGCGAGGCGTTCAGCTCATAGAGCGAAGGAGCGCGGAACCCGGTGGAGTAGCTGCCGCGCAGCAGCAGTTCCTTCATCGGCTGGAAGCGCAGGCCGAACTTCGGGTTGGTGGTGCTGCCGAAGTCGCTGTACTTGTCATAGCGCAGGGCCACGGTGAGGTCCAGCTGCTTGGTCACCGGCACGTTCAGCTCGGAATAGAGCGCGTAGACCTTGCGGGTGCCCGCCGAGCGGGAATTGGGGTCTACACCGGTGCTGGCCACCAGCTTCTCGGCCACCTCCTTGTTGGCGGTGGACAGGAAGTCTTCATGACGGAACTCGGCACCGATGGCCACCGCCGCGTTATTGCCCGACTTGAACCAGTCGCCCAGCTCACGGCTGACACGCGCGTCGGCCGTAGTCACCTTGCCACGATGATTCTGCAGATTGCCGCCCAGCAGCGCATCCTGAATGGCCTTGTCGCCAGCAGCGTCCTGCGCGCCAAAGGGGTTGATCAGACCATTGAGCATGGCGATGGCAATCTTGTCGCCGTCGGAGTAGCCGCTGACGATCTCCTTGATCTTGTTTTCATTGCGGCTCACGCCGAGCTGGTAATCCCAGCCCGCCACCGTACCGTCCAGCGAAGCCAGCAGGCGGCTCTGGTCGTTCTGCGACTCATTGGTCCGCTGACCACCAGCCAGGGCACGCCACTTCACCGTGATGAAACCTGGCTGCAGGTTCACGCCCGGACGCGGTGCCATATTGGCCTGCGTGTAGGTGGGGTCGATGGTGAAGCCAGGCTTGATGGCGCCAGGATTGCCCGGGAAGTAAGGATTCAGCGAACCGTCCGGGCGGCGGGGGTTCATCCACAGCGTGCCATAGGGCACCGGTGCAATGCGGGAGATCGCGTCGTTGCTGGTGGTGAACCATTCCACCGACAGGGTGTGATCCTGGGCCAGGCGCAGCGAGCCGCGCAACATGGCGGACTTGCGATCCGACTTGGTCGTGTAGTCGACGAACTTGGATGTCGACATATAGCAGGAGGTTCCGTCACCGGCGTCCACCATCCAGGACGGACTCGTGCAGGACGGAGCAGCCGGGTTGGCCGTCACATCACCGTTCTGGTAGTAGTTGGCCGGGAAAGGCGTGGGCGACAGACCGCCCGGGAGGCGCTGATTGAAGGGGCGCTGTTCACCACCGATAGGATCGGTCTTGGTGATGTCCACGAAGCCAAAGATATTGAAACCCTGCGAGGACAGATCGCCGTAGCCGAAGCCCACATTGGCGGTGCTGGCCTCGCCGCCAGCCATCTGGGGCTTGTCGACGCCAATCGTGATGGCGCCACCGCGGTAGTCCTTGCGGGTAATGAAGTTGATCACACCGCCGATGGCATCGGTGCCGTACAGCGACGACGCGCCATCACGCAGCACTTCGACGCGCTCCAGCGCGGCAAACGGGATCATGTTCAGATCGGGTGCCGCGCCATCGATCGCGTTGTTGGCGATACGGCGGCCGTTCAGCAGCACCAGCGTCTTGTTGGAGCCAATGCCGCGCAAATTGGCAAAGGATGCGCCGCCCGTGCTCGAGCCCACTTGCTGGCTGGACGACTGGGTCATCTGCACAGCACTGAGCGAGGACATGATTTGCTCGACGCTGGTCACACCCTGAGCCTTCAGGTCCTCCATCTTCACGATGGTGACGGGCACAGAGGTTTCAGCATCGATTCGCTTGATGGCCGAGCCCGTGATCTCGACGCGCTCGAGGCGGTCTTGGGCGAGGGCCGGCAAAGATGCCATCGCACCCATGACGATCAGCACTGCCGTGCTGGTGGCTTTACGTTTGAACATATGAGGGGACTCCGATTGCAGAACTGTCTATCGAGCCTTCTCTCGTGGAGAGGCGGAGCTTGAGGATGAATGGCGCACAGAGTCCGTGGTTCTGTGCGATCCATTCACCAACTTTTCACCAAGCGCACAGGATGCGAGGCTCGGGTTGCCCCCAATTGAGCCCCAGACACTTCCGGACGCCAGCCCGTAAGCAGGGATTTCAGTCTCGCCCCCTGGTGAAAGCACTGAGCCCGAGTCCAAGATGCCACCTCGGCTTCGTTGTCCGAAGACAACAACCAGACCCGCATCGGGACGGTCGTGGTAACGCCGCCACGCTTGACCCCAGAAACAAAAAAGCCCGGGTTTCCCCGGGCCTTGCTGACTCAAATCAAACCGAGCTCAGAAGTCGTAGCTGGCCTTGACCTGCAGGGTACGGCCCAGCGGGCTGTAGTAGCGGTAGTCGAAGCCCAGCATATGACCACCCTTGGCGCGCAGGGACAGCGGGGGATCCTTGTCCAGCAGGTTCTTCACACCGGCCGTCAGGGTCAGCTGCTTGTTCCAGGCGTAGGCGGTCTGCCAGTCCAGGGTGATGTAAGGCTTGACCTTCAGGCGCACGACGCGGTCGTCACCGTTGTAGTTACCGCTGGCATCGATGCCATACACCTCGGTCGGGAAGTCCTTGTAGCCCGACTGGAAGTTGACGTTGGCTGCGTGTGTCCAGGCGCCCGACTGCAGGGTGTTGGTCAGTTGGCCCTTCCAGCGGAAGGTCACTTCACCGATGGACGGATGATTGTCCGACACCGTGGAGAAGTACTCGCCACCGGCCAGCAGCTGCTTCTTGCTGCGCAGCATATAGGTGGCGCGCAGATTGGAAGTCAGCTTGCCCAGCGGGGTGTCGAAACGGGCCGTGGCGTCGAAGTCGATGCCGCTGGTGTAGGACTTGCCCAGATTGGTCTGGCTGGCGTTGTAGGCCAGGAACTTCTCCTTGGTGACCGGGTCGGTGTAGACCATCCACAGGTTGGAGTACTTGTTGACGTTGAAGAACGCCTCGTTCTCATCGACCGAACCGAAGGTCTTGTCGATGCCCACCCACCACCAGTCGGCGCCGAAGGAGAAGTTGCTGGCCGGCTCGACGCGGAAGCCCAGCGTGGCTTGCTTGGATTCCTCGGGCTGGATCTTGGCGTTGCCGCCGGTGAAGACGTTGTACTGCTTCTTGCTGCCCTGGCAGGTCGCGCCCAGGCTGGTCGCCATGGCGGCCATCTCGGGCGAGCAGTCGTACTGCTCGGCGGTCACACCAAATTCCTGCAGCGGACGGTAGAGCTGGCGCAGCGTGGGCACGCGGAAACCAGTCCCCAGAGAGCCACGCAGCAGGAACTTGGGATCGGGCTGCCAGCGGAAGGAGACCTTGCCGTTGGTGGCGCTGGCGATGTGACGATAGTCGTCGTAGCGCAGGCCGGCGGTCACTTCCAGGGTCTTGCTCAGCGGAGCCACCATTTCGGCGAACAGGCCCATGGTGTCCCGCTTGGCCGAGTAGGGGATGGCCACCGAGCTGTCACCAAAGCGCTGGTCATCACCCTTGGCGCCGCCCACACCACGCGCCACGGCGCTGGGGTTGGTAGACACCTTGTCCTGCGAAACGCTGGCACCCAGGGCCAGCGCGGCCTTGCCGCCAGCCAAGGCGAACAGCTCGCGCGAGGCACGCACATCGGCATTCACCAGGGTGCTCTTCTCGCTGTCATACACGCCGCTGACCATGATGGCCTTGGCGGCATCCAGCGCAGCTTGCGACTGGTTGCCCGGAAGAGCAAAGGGATTCCAGATACCGCTGCGCAGCAGAGCGCTGAAGGCATTGGCCAGGGGATAGCCGGCATTGCTCTCGTCCACCACGGCGCGCTGCATGCCCAGACCGGCGGTGTAGTCCCAGCCGGCCAGCTGACCTTCCAGCGACAGCCACAGGGCCTTGGTATCGCGCTCGAAAGTGCTGGTGCGGTTGCCCAGGTCGTACACGCGGTAGGACACGGCGGCCGGACGGTCGGCGGCCAGGCCCAGCGAGGTCAGATAGGCCGGGGTGTAACCCACGGCGGCCAGTTCCTTGGCGAAGGGGCCATTCACGTCCACCAGGACCTGGCCCGGCACGGCCGCGATCTTGCCGCTGCTCTTGGTCTTGCCCAGCAGCACGTCGGCGCGGAACAGATGGTTGTCGCCCAGCTTCTTGGTGAAGGAACCGAAGAAGTTGGAGCGCTCGCGGTCCGGGAAGGCCTGGACGGTGCCGGCGTAGTCGAACACGCAGGACGCACCGTCCTTGATGTGCATGGGTGCGCACTGGCCGTTCTGGGCCAGGTAGGCATTGCGGGCCTCGGTGCCGATCGAGCCGTCGGCCTTCAGGACCGGCACGTTCACATTGCCCGGGATGCCCGAGCCGGAACCATTGAAGAACTCGTAGCGCTTGCCTTCGAAGCCGAAGTGGATCACACCGGTCTTGGAGAAGTCGCGCTGCGAGGCGTTCAGGGCATCACGCTTGTCGAAGGACAGGCCGGCAATCAGGTTGTAGCCGTCGGCATCCAGGTCGCCAATGCCGCCCGAGATGGCCAGATTGCGCTCACGGCCGCCCGACTCCTGGGGCACGGAGGCGGACACGCTGATATTGCGCTTGGTGGAGTTGGTGCGGGTGATGAAGTTCACCACGCCCGCCACGGCGTCGGAGCCGTAAAGGGCCGAGGCACCATCGGTCAGCACTTCCACGCGCTCGATGATGGCCAGGGGGATCATGTTCAGGTCCACCGAACCGCCAGCCTCGCCGATCAGGCGGCGGCCGTTCAGCAGCACCAGGGTGCGGTCGCCGCCCAGGTTGTGGATGGACACGGTGGCCTGGCCACCACCACCGCCACCCACGGTGTCGCCTTCGACGACGCCGCCCTGGATGGCCGACAGGTTCTGCATCAGCTCGACCACCGAGGTCACGCCGCTGCGTTCGATCTCCTGCTTGGAGATGGTCTGAACCGGCAGCGCGCCCTCGGCGGCGATGCGCTTGATGGCGGAACCCGTCACGACGACGCGTTCCAGCTGTTGGTCTTGGGCGAGGGCCGGCATGGCCGCCGCGGCGGCCATCGCTGCTGCGGCCAGGCTGACCGCATTGAGCTTGAACATGAAAACTCCTTGGCTGAGGGGCTGAGGGTCGGCCCCAAAAAACGAAAAGCCCGCGGTGCTTTACCGGAGCTTTGCGTTCGGGAGTTTGAGTCTGTAATTACGAAGAAACTTTTCCGGATGAATGCAATGCGCACGAACGCGCGAATGGCGCCATCGGAGCCCAATTTATCGGGTTAGTCCTGAGTTCCATGCCCAACAAATGTAGCCCTCATGCAACAAGACGGGCGATCGCGGCAGCCTGAGAGCGCACGCCAAGAAAAAAAAAGAGGCCCCAAGGGGCCTCTTTCCATAGGACTCCGGCGACGGCCGGAATGATCTCAAGCTGATTAGAACGAGTAGTTCCCGCGCAGGTAGAAAGCGCGACCCAGCGGATCAGAGTAGCGGGGATCATAGCCACGCTGCGAGCGGGTCGACTGGTTGGAGAAGGACGGATCCTTGTCGAACAGATTGCGGATGCCTGCGGTCACGCTGATGCCCTTGTAGGGGCGCACGGAGGCCGAGACGTCAACCAGCGTGTAGGGCTTCACGTCGCCGTAAAAGCTCGGGCCGCCCACCACGGTGCTCGGCAGGTTCTGGTCGCGATAGCCGCTCTGGTAGCGAACACCCAGGCGAGCCGACCAGATGTCCTTGCTCCAGGAGACCGAACCATTGTGCTTCCAGCGCATCATCGGAGAGCTGTCCACATAGCGACCCACGTTCTGCTTGAAAGGATCGTCCGGGCTGTTCTGGTACTCGTAGCTGTGGACGTAGGTACCGTCATAGTTGAAGACGAAATTGCCCCAGCCACCGAAGGAGGTCGCGTAGTTGGCCGACAGATCCAGACCGTCAGTCTTCACCTGGCCGATATTGTCGGTCAGGGTGATCAGATAGGCGATGGCCGGGCTGTTGACGTTGTCCGCCAAGCAGCGGTTCAGATTGGCCTGAGCAGCGACAGACAGCTGGTTGCAGCGCACATAGCGGTTTGCATATTTGACCGGATCAGCCACCACCGAATCCTGCGGGAAGGCCAGGATCTGGTCCTTCAGCTTGATGTTCCAGTAGTCCACCGACAGGTTCAGGCCCTTCACCGGCTCAAAGGCCACGCCGAAGCTGTAGGTCTTGGAGGTTTCAGGCTTCAGCTTGGGGTTGCCGCCCTGCTGCACCTGAGGTTGGTTGGCGCAGTCGCGCGACTTCACGCCACCCTTGGTGGTATCAGCCTTGCCACCCGGGCACAGGAGCGGGTCATCCGAGGCGCTCGCTGCAAACGTAATGGTCTGAGGACCGTAGATGTCATCCAGCGACGGAGCGCGGAAGCCCTCGTTATAAGAGCCGCGCAGCAGCACCTCACGCATGGGCTGGAAGCGGAAACCAATCTTGGGATTGGTCGACGCGCCGGCATCGGAGTAATCGTCACGACGCAGAGCCAGCTGGATTTCCAGTTGCTTGGTCACCGGCAGCAGCATTTCAGCACCGATGGCCTTCACGTCGCGCGTACCCTGCACGTGGTTGGGCGAGCGGCCGGCCGACGGAATGGCGATCACGACATCGTCGTTGGTGTCGTTCTGATAGCGCTCCTTGCGGAACTCGGCGTTCACCGACACGGCGGCCTTGCCGCCAGCCATGTCGAAGAGCTCGCGCGAAGCGCGGAAGTCCATACCCTTGGTGCCGCCCGTTGCCTTGGCGAACACGCCGCGACGCTTGGCTTGCTCGATGATGGCAAGCTGGGCCGGCGTGGCATCAGCAAACGGGTTCAGATTGCCTGCAGCGACCTGGGCGCGGATGAACGGGGCATTCACATAGCCGTCGATCGCACCATCCTGGGCACGGCTCTCGCTCCAGAACGCGCCGATCTTGTAGTCGAAGCCTTGGAAGTAGCCGGTCAGGTCGGCCACCACGCGCTCAGCGTTGGAGATCGACTCGTTGGTGCGGTTGCCTGCAGGCACCATACGCCACGCGGCGGTCACAGGCTTGGTCGCGTCCAGGCCAGGATAGCCCTTGGGGTAGAAGGGGTTGCCCGGGGCAATCGAGATACCACCCACCGGGTCCATCGCCACGCGGGCAATGTTGTTGTTCTCCGTGGACATCGCTTCCAGCGACAGCAGATGGTCTGCGCCCAGCTTGAAGGAAGCGCGAGCCGACAGGGTTTCCTGACGGATGTCCGGGATCGTGTCGATGGTGGCCGTGAAATCGAACACGCAGCTCTTCGGGTCGGTCGGTGCCTGCACCGACAGCGGCGGAGCGCAGTTCGGGGCGGTCAGATTGCCCGAGACATTGGTCGAGCTCTGCGAGAAGTTGCCCGGGAACGTGGTGGGCGAATTGCCCGACACGCCACGCGAGGGAATGATGCCGGTGCGGGAGAAGTCACGATCCAGAGCGCGCAGACGGTCCTGACGGCGGATGTCATAGGAGGCCCAGAAGTTGACGCCGTCCTTCTCCAGGTCACCAATGCCGAAGGTCACCGACGTACCTTCCTTCATGCCGCCCTTCTTGCTGGGGCGCAGAGTCTCGACGCTCAGGGCACCACCGCGGTAGTTCTGCTTGGTGATGAAGTTGATCACACCGCCGATGGCATCGGTACCGTAGATCGCGGAAGCGCCGTCACGCAGCACTTCGACACGGTCGATCACCGAGAAGGGAATGGAGTTCAGGTCGACCGATGCCGAGTCAAAGGCAAAGGCTGCCACGCGGCGGCCGTTCAGCAGCACCAGCGTCTTGTTGGGGCCCAGGCCGCGCAAGTTGGCATAGGTCGCCCCACCGGTGCCGGAACCGATTGAGTTGGAAGAGGTGTTGGCCGACTGGCTGGACGACAGCAGCTCCATCACGCCTTCAACGCTGCTCACGCCGGACTGGCGCAGATCATCCATGCGCATCACGGTGATAGGCAGCGTGCCCTCATCGTTGATCGAACGCTTGATCGAGGATCCAGTGATCTCGACACGCTCCAGGCTCGCCTGAGCGAACGCCGGACCGGTGAACAGAACAGCGAGCGTGGCCGCTGCACTGATGCGATTAAGTTTGAACATCCAGAGCTCCTAAAAAAGCGACGTGCCGGTTCTTTTGGATACCGGCACGACTGCCAGACAGTTCCCGGCCGCTTAGCCTGGAAACGTTTCACGGGCGTAAAGTTTTTCTTCGCTCTGCAACTACCCAGCAGCGGGTTCGCCCTAATTGAGTCTCAGGAGCAGTTCTTTAGCCCATGAATTGCAAAGATTTCCAGGGAAAACCCCAGTTAAATTTCCTGAAACAGGCTCGAGTTTGTTGTCGAGTCACTACAGGCCGGGTGCGCGGAAATGCGCCTGTCCATCCCTGATTCAGCAAGCCTTCACCTTCAGCCGCCACGCATGCAGCAGCGGCTCCGTATACCCGCTGGGCTGGGCCTTGCCCTTGAACACCAGGTCCAGCGCGGCCTGGAAGGCGGCGCCCTGGGGGTTCTGCACCAGGCTCTTGTAGGCCGGGTCGCCAGCGTTCTGCTGGTCCACCACGGCGGCCATGCGGGCGAAGGTCTCGCGCACCTGGGCTTCGGTCACGATGCCATGCTCCAGCCAGTTGGCGATGTGCTGGCTGGAGATGCGCAGGGTGGCGCGGTCTTCCATCAGGCCCACACCGTTGATATCGGGCACCTTGGAACAGCCCACGCCCTGGTCGATCCAGCGCACCACATAGCCCAGGATGCCCTGAACGTTGTTGTCCAGCTCCTGCTGGCGCTCCTGCGCGCTCCAGCTCGGGTTGGCGGCCACGGGCACGCTCAGCAGCTTGTGGAGGATGTCCTCGCGTTCGGCGCCCAGGTCGATCTTCTCCAGCTCCTGCTGCACCGCGGCCACATGGACCTGGTGGTAGTGCAGGGCATGCAGGGTGGCAGCCGTGGGGCTGGGCACCCAGGCGGTGTTGGCGCCGGCCTTGGGGTGGGCTATCTTCTGCTCCAGCATGGCGGCCATCAGATCGGGCATGGCCCACATGCCCTTGCCGATCTGGGCGCGCCCGCGCAGGCCACATTGCAGGCCCACCAGCACATTGCTGCGCTCATAGGCCTGGATCCAGGCGCTGCTCTTCATATCGCCCTTGCGCAGCATGGGGCCGGCCAGCATGGCGGTGTGCATCTCGTCGCCGGTGCGATCCAGGAAGCCGGTGTTGATGAAGGCCACGCGGCTGGCCGCGGCGGCGATGCAGGCCTTGAGGTTGACGCTGGTGCGGCGCTCCTCATCCATGATGCCCAGCTTGACCGTGCTGTCCGGCAGGCCCAGCAGCTGCTCAACCCGGCCGAAGAGCTCGGCCGCAAAGGCCACCTCGGCCGGGCCATGCATCTTGGGCTTCACGATATAGATGGAGCCGGTGCGCGAATTGCCGCGGCGCTTCAGGTCATGCAGGGCGATGGTCGTGGTGATGACCGCGTCCATGATGCCCTCGGGAATCTCCCGGCCGCCTTCCAGCAGGATGGCGGGATTGCTCATCAAGTGGCCGACATTGCGCACGAACATCAGCGAACGGCCATGCAGGCTGAGTTCGCCACCGGCCGGCCGCTGGTAGACGCGGTCGGCGTTCAGGCGCCGGGTGAAGGTCTTGCCGCCCTTGCTGACCTCCTCGGTCAGGGTGCCCAGCTGAATGCCCAGCCAGTTGCTGTAGGCCAGCAGCTTGTCCTCGGCATCGACGGCCGCCACCGAGTCTTCCAGGTCCAGGATGGTGGACAGGGCGGCTTCCAGCACCACATCGGCCACGCCGGCGGCGTCGCTGCGGCCGATGGGCGTGCTGCGGTCGATCTGGATGTCCAGGTGCAGGCCGTTGTGCACCAGCAGCACCGAGCGCGGCGCGGCAGCCTCGCCCTGATAGCCCACGAACTGGGCCGGATCAAGCAGGCCCGTGCTGGCGCCGCCGGCCAGGCTCACCTGCAGGCGGCCATCCTGCACGGTGTAGGCCGTGGCGTCCTTGTGCGAGGCGCCACCGGCCAGGGGCGCGGCCTGGTCCAGCACCTGGCGGGCAAAGGCGATCACCTTGGCGCCGCGCACCGGGTTGTAGGCGCCGGCCCGTTCGGCGCCGTCGGTCTCGGGAATGGCATCGGTGCCGTAGAGCGCGTCATAGAGCGAACCCCAGCGGGCATTGGCCGCGTTCAGCGCGTAGCGGGCGTTCAGGATGGGCACCACCAGCTGCGGGCCGGCCTGCAGGGCCAGCTCGGCATCCACATTCGCGGTCGTGGCCTTCACCTCGGCCGGCACCGGCACCAGATAGCCGATCTTCTCGAGAAAAGCGCGGTAGGCCGGCATATCGGCAATCGGGCCCGGATGGGCGCGGTGCCAGGCATCCAGCTCGCTTTGCAGGCGGTCGCGCTCGGCCAGCAGGGCCGCGTTCTTAGGCGCCAGATCGTGGGCGATGGCGTCAAAGCCGGCCCAGAAGGCGGCGCTGCTCACGCCGGTGCCCGGCAGCACCTGCTCCTCGATGAAGCGGTACAGCGGGGTGTCGACCTGCAGGCGATGGGCGGGGGTGCGGGAGACGGTCATGGCAGAACTCCTGGGCAAGGCGGTAAAGAGAAAGGACATTGCCTCGCAATTTATGCCAGGCAGGGCTCCCGATTCATAACGTCGAACGCAGGTAATGCTGATGCGAAATGCATGAATAACGCCGACAGCCATGCACAATCAGGGCATGGACCGCTTGAAGCAGATTGAATCCTTTGTGCTGGTGGCGACCAAGGGCAGCCTCACGGCCGCGGCCCAGGCCGAGGGCGTGGCGCCCGCGGTGATGGGGCGGCGCATCGACGCCCTGGAGGAGCGCCTGGGCGTGAAGCTGCTGGTGCGCACCACCCGGCGCCTCACCCTCACCCATGAGGGCAGCGCCTTTCTGGAAGACTGCCAGCGCCTGCTGGTGGAGTTTGCCGATGCCGAGGCCGGCGTGAGCGCCGGGGGCCTCAAAGCCAGCGGTCACCTGCGCATCACCGCGCCGGCCGGCTTCGGGCGCCGCCATGTGGCGCCCCTGGTGCCGGAGTTTCTGGCCCGGCACCAGGAGCTGAGCCTCTCGCTCAATCTCTCGGACCGGGTGGTGGACATCGTCAACGAGGGCTTTGACTGCGCGGTGCGCGTGGGCGATCTGCAGGACTCCAGCCTGGTGAGCATGCGCCTGGCCGACAACCGCCGCCTGTGCGTGGCCACGCCCTCCTACCTCAGGCGCGCGGGCGTGCCTCAGCACCCCAGCGAGCTGGCGCGGCACCAGACCCTGGGCCTCTCATCCGAGGCCAGCCAGAGCCGGGGCTGGGCCTTTCTGGTGGACGGCCAGATCAGCCACTGGCGCCCCCAGGGCCGGCTGGACTGCAGCGATGGCCAGGTGCTGCACGACTGGTGCCTGGCCGGCCTGGGCTTGGCCTGGCGCAGCCTCTGGGAGGTGGAGGCCGATATCCAGGCCGGCCGCCTGCAATCGGTGCTGGAGGAGTTTGCCGCGCCGCCCAACGGCATCTTCGCCGTGGTGCCGCAGCGCAAGCACCTGCCGCTGCGGGTGCGGCTGTGGATCGACTTTCTCAAGCAGCACTACGGCAACCCGGATTACTGGCACAGTCGGGCCCGCACCCAGCCGCCCGCCCCCGCTCAAGGACACTGAACCATGCCTCTCGAAGCCCTGCTCGCCGGCCTGCACATCGTGGCCATCCTCAGCCTGGTGGTCTTTCTCAGCAGCGAGGCGGCGCTGTGCCGCGCCGAATGGATGAATGCCGCCGTCGTGCGTCGCCTGGCCCGCCTGGATGCCATCTACGGCATCACCGCCGTGGCCGTGCTGCTCACCGGCCTGGCCCGCGCCTACTGGGGCCTCAAGGGCGGCGCCTGGTACTGGAGCCAGCCTCTGCTGCACGCCAAGCTGGGCCTGTTCGTGCTGATCGGCCTGCTCTCCATCCAGCCCACGCTGCGCTTTCGGCGCTGGCTGCGCGCGCTGGAGGCCAGTGGCGCCCTGCCCGCCGAGGCCGAGATCCGCAGCACCCGCGCCCGCATCCTGCTGCAGGCCCATCTGCTGGTCCTGATCCCCATCGCCGCGGTGATGCTGGCGCGTGGCGTCGGCACGCGCTGAAGCGCCTCGCCCCATGAAAAACGGCCCCGCTCGCGGGGCCGTTTCACGCTGAAGCCGGGGCTCAGCCCTTGTTGCTCAGGCATTCCTTCATGAAGGCCTTGCGCGCATCGCCGGTCTTGCCCTTGGCCTCGGCATTGCAGGTCTTCATCTTCTCTTGCTGAGGCGTACCAGCCGCCGCAGCGGGCTTGGCCGAGAGGCAGTCCTTCATGAAGGCCTTGCGCTCATCGCCCTTCTTGTCGCCCGCGTCCTTGTTGCAGCTGGCCATCTTGGTCTGCTGGGCCGTGGGCTCCTTCTTCTTGTCCTCGGCGTGGGCGCCGACGGCGGTGAAGGCCAGGGCCAGCAGCGCGATATGAAGCTTCATGGTGAGGTTCCTTCCTGGTGGGTGTGGCTGGGCGATGTGCCGCCTTGATTCCAACACAGCAACGCAGGGCGCTCAAGGCGGTTGACGCGGGGCCGCCTCAGAGAATGCGGCGCGGATGCGCCAGGCTTTCATGAGCCGCATGCAGGCGCCGCACCAGCACCTGGATGAAGGCGCGGTCGAAGCGGTGCTGGCACTCCGGGCTGAGCTGCCCCAGGGACTCGGGCGTGAAGGAGATGGTGGTGCAGACCTCACTCACCTTGATGTCGGTGCTGTGGCGACGAAGGGCCGGGTTGGGCGCCAGATAGGCCATCTCGCCCACCGAGGTGCCCTTGCCCAGGGAGGCGACGAGGGCACCGTCGCGAAAGACATGCACCTCACCCTGGGCGATGATGTGGAAGCTGTTGCCCTCCTGGCCCTTCTTGTAGAGCGCATGCTCCAGCGGGTAGCGGCGCCAGCGCGCGCGGTGCACCACCTCCCAGAGCTCCACATCGCCGAAGTCGGTGAAGAACTCCAGCTCGCGTAAAAGATTGAAACGCTCCGAGTCCTTGACCTCGTAGAGCCGCGCCAGCGGCACCAGCTGGCGCGCCACCAGCTCGGAGAGCGCGCGGCCGAAGTCTTCCCAGCTCTGATAGCGCTCGCCGGGGTGCTTGGCCAGGGCCTTGAGCACCACGGCATCCAGCTCCGGCGTCACCCCGCCGCGCTGGCCGATCAGGGAGGCCGGCGCCTGGTGGTAGATCTGGTGCATCAGCGCCATCTGGGTGGGCGCGTCAAACGGCGAGCGCCCGGCAATCAGGTGGTAGAGCACGGCGCCCAGCGAATAGATGTCGGCCCGGCAGTCCACATCGCCGCCCTCGATCTGCTCGGGCGGCATATAGGCCAGGGAGCCCACGCGGTGCACCTGGGTGGCGTCGGAGCGCAGATTCAGGGCGCTGCCGAAATCGCTGACCTTCACATCGGTGATCTGCCCCTGGCTGTCCAGCACCGCCAGCAGATTGGCCGGCTTCACATCGCGGTGGATCAGGCCCTGGCGGAACACATAGGACAGGGCCATGGCGCACTTGAAGCCCAGCTCCACGATCTGGTCCAGGGGCAGCAGGCGGTCGCTGCGGCAAAAGCTCTTGAGCGTGACCCCGGGCACGAACTCCATCACCAGATAGGGCGCATCCAGGTCGGGCACGGCGTCCAGGATCTGCACCACGTTCGGATGCTGCAGCCGCCCGGCCAGGGCCGCCTCGGCGGCGAAGAAGCGGTGGCCGATCTGGCCCTCGGGACCGCTGCGGCTGCTCAGGGCCCAGGAGCGCACCCGCTTGATGGCCACCTCGATGCCCTGGAAATCGTCCTGGGCCAGGTAGACATCGCTGGTGGCGCCCTCCCCCAGGCGCCTGAGCACCCGGTACTTGCCGATATAGGCCGGCAGATCACCGTTACCCGGCGTGATCGTGGTGGGCGTGCTGCTGTCCATGGCCATGGGGGATCATCATATGCGTCACCCGTAGAATTCGAACCATGATTCAAGCCAAGCAGGATTTGCTCGCCGCCCTGGGCGAGGCCATCCAAGAACTCAGCCCCGGCGCCGAGCTGGCGCCCGCCTTCGAGTCGCCCAAGCAGGCCAGCCATGGCGATTACGCCATCACGGTGGCCATGCAGCTGGCCCGCCCGCTGAAGAAGAACCCGCGCGAGCTGGCCGAGGCCTTGGTGGCGGCCCTGCAGCGCCGCCCCGCCTTCCAGACCTGGGTCGAGGCCCTGGAGATCGCCGGCCCCGGCTTCATCAATCTGCGTCTCAAGCCCGCGGCCAAGCAGGCCGTGGTGGCCGAGGTGCTGAGCGCGGGCAAGGCTTTCGGCGACCAGCCGGCCAACAGCCGCCATGTGATGGTGGAGTTCGTCTCGGCCAACCCGACCGGCCCCCTGCATGTGGGCCACGCCCGCCAGGCGGCCCTGGGCGACGCGATCTGCAGCCTGTTCCAGACTCAGGGCGCCCAGGTCACGCGCGAGTTCTATTACAACGATGCCGGCGTGCAGATCGCCACCCTGGCCAACTCCACGCAGATGCGTCTGAAGGGCGTCAAGCCCGGCGACGCCGACTGGCCCGAGGCCGCCTACAACGGCGACTACATCCAGGACATCGCCGACGCCTTCCTGCGCAAGGAAACCGTCAAGGCCGATGACCGTGAGTTCACTGCCAGTGGCGAGATCGACGACCTGGAGGGTATCCGCCAGTTCGCCGTGGCCTATCTGCGCCACGAGCAAGACCTGGACCTGCAGGCCTTCGGCCTCAAGTTCGACAACTACTTCCTCGAGAGCAGCGTCTACGCCGGCGGCCAGCTGGAGAAGGCGGTCGAGCGCATCGTGGCCAGCGGCAAGACCTATGAAGAAGGCGGCGCGCTGTGGTTCAAGTCCACCGACTACGGGGACGACAAGGACCGCGTGATGCGCAAGTCCGACGGCGGCTACACCTACTTCGTGCCGGACGTGGCCTACCACGTCAACAAGTTCGAGCGCGGCTACACCAAGTGCATCAATATCCAGGGCACCGACCACCACGGCACCATTGCCCGCGTGCGCGGCGGCCTGCAGGCGCAGAACCTGGGCATCCCGCAGGGCTTCCCGGACTATGTGCTGCACAAGATGGTCACGGTGATGAAGGGCGGCGAGGAGGTCAAGATCTCCAAGCGCGCCGGCAGCTATGTGACCCTGCGCGATCTGATCGACTGGACCAGCCGTGACGCGGTGCGCTTCTTCCTGATCAGCCGCAAGGCCGACACCGAATTCACCTTCGATGTGGACCTGGCCCTGAAGCAGAACGACGAAAACCCGGTGTTCTATGTGCAGTATGCGCACGCCCGCATCAGCTCCATCATCCGCAACTGGGGCGGGGACGAGGCCACCCTGGCAGCGGCCGATCTGTCCCTGCTGAGCGCGCCCACCGAGGCCGCGCTGATGCTCAAGCTGGCCGACTACCCGCGCGTGCTCAGCGCCGCGGCCGAAGGCCTGGCGCCGCACGACATCGCCTTCTACCTGCGTGATCTGGCCGCCGCATTCCACAGCTACTATGCGGCCGAGCGCGTGCTGGACCAGGCACCCGCACTGACCCAGGCGCGTATCGCGCTGCTGGCGGCCACCCGCCAGGTGCTGCGCAATGCGCTGGGCGTGCTGGGTGTCAGCGCGCCGGAGGTGATGTCGCGCGACATCGCCACGCAAGACCAACCTTCCGCGTGAGGAGCGTGCATGTCTAAGGCCCAGGCCAGCCAGCGGGGCGGCTTTGTCCTCGGTTTGATCGTCGGCCTGTTGCTGGGCCTGGGCCTGGCCCTGGGCGTGGCGCTCTACGTCACCAAGGTGCCCATTCCCTTTGTGAACAAGGTGCCCCAGCGCACCGCCGAGCAGGATGCCGAGGAGGCCGCCCGCAACCGCAACTGGGATCCCAATGCGGCCCTGGGCGGCCGGGCCAGCGCCAAGGCCGCCAGCGGCGTGGTGGGCGGCAACAGCCCCGAGCCCGGTGCCACTCCCTCGCCGGCTGCCACACAGGCACCAGCCCCGACGCCGGCGCCCGCACCCGCACCCACGGCCGCGGCCAAGCCCGCCTCGGCGGCCACGGCCAGCGCCACGCCGGCCCCCAAGGCGGCCGCCAGCGCCCCGGCAACGGCTGCAGCCGGCAGCGACCCGTATGTGTATTTCGTCCAGGCTGGTGCCTACACCCGCAGCGAAGACGCCGAGGGCCAGCGCGCCAAGCTGGCCATGCAGGGTTTCAGCGCCAAGATCTACGAGCGTGAGCAGTCCGGCCGCACCGTCTACCGCGTGCGCCTGGGCCCGCTGGACAGCCGCGACGAGGCCGAGGGCCTGCAGCGCAAGGTCGAGGCCGGCGGCATGGAAGCCAATCTCGTACGCGTGCAGCGCTGAGGCGAACGCCTTAGGATGCGGCCGCTTGTTGTTTAACGCCCAGAGGATTTCAGAATGAAGCGTCGCGAGTTTTCGGCCCAGCTGGGCCTCGGCACCCTGGCCCTGGCCCTGCCCGCCCTGAGCCAGGCCCAGGGCGGCCCGGTCGAGGGTCGCCACTACCAGCGCCTGGCCCAGGCCCTGCCGGTCACGCCGGGCAAGATCGAGGTGGTGGAGTTCTTCTGGTACGGCTGCCCGCATTGCAATGCCTTTGAGCCCGCCCTGTCCGACTGGGTGGCCAAGCTGCCCGCCGACGTGAGCTTCCGCCATGTGCACGTGGCCTTCAACGCCCGCGTGCGCCAGCACCAGCGCCTGTTCTACGCGCTGGAGGCCCTGGGCAAGGAGAAGGAAGCCCGCGCCCGCGTCTTCGCCGCCCTGCACCTGGAAGGCAAGCCCCTGGACAGCGTCAAGTCCATGACGGAGCTGCTGGCGCCCTTCGGCATCGAGGCCGCCAAGTTCGAGCAGGCCTACAACTCCTTCGGCGTGCAGACCAAGTGCCAGCAGGCCGAGAAGCTCAGCGAGGCCTACCGCATCGACGGCGTGCCCGCCATCGGCCTGGGCGGTCGTTTCCTGACCTCGCCGGCCATGGCCAGCGGCGGTCAGCGCATGAGCGAGCTGGAATCGGGGCAGCGCGCCCTGCAGACGGCCAATTTCCTGATCGAACGCCTGCGCAGCGGCAAGGCCTGATCCAGGGGCTGGAACAGCCCCCTGGCGGGGCTAGAATGGTCTGCAAGAAGCGTGCCTTTATGACCCTCAAGCCCTCCTCGCTGCTCCGCCCCCTCCTCCTGCCGGCCCTGGCGCTCAGCCTCGGCCTGGGCGCCGCGCAGGCCGAGCGCGCGGACCGGGACAAGCCCATCAATATCGACTACGACCGCGGCGGTGTGGACCTGGTCAAGCAGCGCACCGAGTTCAGCGGCAATGTGGTGCTGACCAAGGGCAGCATGCTGCTGCGCGCCGAACACATGGACGTGCGCGAGACCGCGGACGGCTACAAGCAGGCCTATGCCACCGGCGCCAGCGGCAAGCCGGTGAGCTTCCGCCAGGCGCGCGATGTGCCCGGTGAGTCCATCGAGGGCTGGGCCGACCAGGTGGAGTACGACACCCGCTCCGACACCATGCGCTTCATCGGCAATGCGGTACTGCGCCGCCTGCGCGGCACGGCCGTGGCCGACGAGGTAGTGGGCGCGGTGATCCATTACGACAACCGCTCCGAGGTCTTCAGCATCGAGGGCGGCCAGGCCTCGCCGCATCCGGCGGGCCGGGGTCGCGTGGTGATGATGCCGCGCGCCGCCTCGGCACCGGCCAGCCCGGCGTCCGACGCCGGCGTGCCGCTGCAGCCCAGCCTCACCCTGCGTCCGCGCCAGCCCTCATGAGCCGGGCCGACACGAGCGCGGCCACCAGCCGCCTGGAGGCCGAGGGCCTGCAGAAGACCTATGGCATGCGCAAGGTGGTCAAGAACGTCCACCTCGATGTGCACAGCGGCGAGGTGGTGGGCCTGCTAGGCCCCAACGGCGCCGGCAAGACCACCAGCTTCTACATGATCGTGGGCCTGGTGCGCGCCGATGCCGGCGAGATCCGCATCGACGGCCAGCCGGTGCAGCGCCTGCCCATCCACCAGCGCTCGCGCCTGGGCCTGTCCTATCTGCCGCAGGAAGCCTCCATCTTCCGCAAGCTCAGCGTGGAGGAGAACATCCGCGCCGTGCTGGAGCTGCAGCAGGACGAGCGCGGCCGCCCCTGGGCCAAGGCCCGGGTGGACGAGGCCCTGAACAGCCTGCTGGCCGAGCTCTCCATCGAGAAGCTGCGCGACAGCCCCGCCCCCGCCCTTTCCGGCGGCGAGCGCCGCCGCGTCGAGATCGCGCGCGCCCTGGCCACCCAGCCGCGCTTCATCCTGCTGGACGAACCCTTCGCCGGCGTGGACCCCATCGCCGTGCTGGAGATCCAGCGCATCATCCGTTTCCTCAAGCAGCGTGGCATCGGCGTGCTGATCACCGACCACAATGTGCGCGAGACCCTGGGCATCTGCGACCGGGCCTACATCATCAGCGAGGGCTCGGTGCTGGCCGAAGGCACACCGCAGGAAATCGTCGAGAACGCCGACGTGCGCAAGGTCTATCTGGGCGAACACTTCCGGATGTAAGGGACGGCGAGCCGCATGAAGCCCTCCCTGCAGGTTCGCCTCAGCCAGCATCTGGCGCTCACGCCCCAGCTTCAGCAGTCCATCCGGCTGCTGCAGCTCTCCACCCTGGAGCTGAACCAGGAGGTCGAGCAGATGCTGGCCAGCAATCCCTTGCTGGAGACCGAGGAGGAATTCGGCGTGGCGGCCATGGAGGTGAGCGCGCCCGAGCTGGCTCCCAGCCGCAACCAGGAGGCCGAGGCCGGCGCGGCGGAAAGCAGCCCCGGCGAGGCCGAGACGCCCGCCGAGGAGATGCGGGCCGAGGACTTCGGCACCACCGAGCGCGAGGACTGGGAGAACGGCACCGAGTCCGACGACTTCGACGGCATCCGCGAGCTGCCCAGCAGCAGCCCCGGCAGCAGCGGCCAGGGCGACGAGGATGGCGAGCGCCCCGAGCAGGAGGCGCCCTCGCTCAGTCTGCAGGAGCATCTTTACCAGCAGATGGCCGGCATGATGCTGAGCCCCGAGGACCGGGCCGCGCTGCAGGTGCTGATCGAATCGCTCAACGAAGACGGCTATCTGGAAGACAGCCTGGAGGAAATCGCCCAGTCCCTGGCCGGCGAGGACGCCGCGGCCGAGGATCTGGAGGAGCTGCTGGACCGCCTGCGCTGCGCCCTCAAATGGCTGCAGAGCATGGAGCCCGTGGGCGTGGGCGCGCGCGACCTGGCCGAGTGCCTGGTGCTGCAGCTGCGCAGCCTGCCGCGCAGCCCGGCCCAGGCCGTGGCCATCCTGATCTGCAAGCAATACCTGGAACTGCTGGCCAAGCGCGATGCCAAGCGCCTGATGTCGCTCACCGGGGCCGACGAGCCCCTGCTGCGCGAGGCCCAGAACCTGATCACGGGCCTCGAGCCCAAGCCCGGTCGCCCTTTTGCGCGCAGCCAGGCCCAGGCCGTGGTGCCCGATGTGATCGTGCAGAAGGTGGGGCGCGAGTTCCGCGTGCTGCTCAACCCCGAGGTGGCGCCCAAGCTGCGCATCAACGAGCTCTATGCCCAAGCCCTGCGCGCCCAGCGTGGCGGCGTGAGCAACACGCCCCTGGGCGCCCAGCTGCAGGAGGCGCGCTGGTTCATCAAGAACATCCAGCAGCGTTTCGACACCATACTGCGCGTGTCGCAGGCCATCGTGGAGCGGCAGAAGGGCTTCTTCACCCATGGCGAGCTGGCCATGAAGCCCCTGGTGCTGCGTGAGATCGCCGACGAGCTGGGCCTGCACGAGTCCACCATCTCGCGCGTGACCAATGCCAAGTACATGGCCACGCGCTTCGGCACCTTCGAGCTCAAGTACTTCTTCGGCTCGGGCCTGTCCACCGAGGCCGGCGGCAATGCCTCCAGCACCGCGGTGCGCGCCCTGATCAAGCAGTTCGTGGCCGCCGAAGACCCGACCAAACCCCTCTCGGACAATGCCCTGGCCAGCATGCTGGAGGAACAGGGCATCCAGGTGGCGCGCCGCACCGTGGCCAAGTACCGCGAGGCGCTCAAGATCGCGCCGGCCAATCTGCGCAAGAGCCTCTGAGCCCCGGCCGGCCGCGCGTCGGGGACAATAGCGGCTTTCCCGCTGTCCCCCTCCCGCCCATGGCCCGCCCCGAAACCCTGTATCTCTTTGCCTCCTGCCCCGCCGGTGTCGAGCCCTGGCTGGAGGCCGAGATCAAGTCCATCCTGCCGCGCGCCGGCGTGGAGGCGCTGCGTGGCGGGGTCTCGGTGCACAGCGATGCCGAGGGCGTGATGAAGCTCAATCTCGAGAGCCGCCTGGCCCAGCGCGTGCTGGTCGAGGTGATCGAGGGTGGCTACCGCCACGAGGACGATCTCTACGCCCTGGCCCGCCGCGTGGACTGGGAGCGCTGGATCACGCCCCAGCACACCTTGCGCGTGGACACCACGGCCCACCGCTCGCCGCTCAAGAGCCTGAACTTCGCCACCCTGCGCATCAAGGACGCCATCTGCGACCAGCTGCGCGAGTCGCAGGGTGAGCGCCCCAGCGTGGACACCCGCGCCCCCGACCTGCCCGTGGTGCTGCACCTGGGCGCCGAGCGCGCGGCCCTGTATGTGGACACCTCGGGCGAGCCCCTGTTCAAGCGCGGCTGGCGCGAGGACAAGGGCGACGCCCCGCTCAAGGAAACCCTGGCCGCCGCCATGCTGGCCGCCGCCGGCTGGAAGGGCACGATTGATGCCGGCGGCGCCCTGCAGGACCCCTGCTGCGGCTCCGGCACCATCGCGGTGGAGGCCGCGCAGATCGCCTGCGGCATCGCGCCCGGCCTCTCGCGCCGCTTTGCCTTCGAGCGCCAGCTGCCCTTCCAGCCCCTGCGCGAGCGCTGGGCCCAGATCAAGCAGGAGGCACGGGCCCGCATCCACGCCCCGGCCGTGCCCATCTACGCCAGCGACGTGGCCTTCCGCATGGTGGACTTCGCGCGCCGCAATGCCGAGCGGGCCGGTGTGGCCCAGTACATCCAGTTCAACGGTGGTGATGCGCTGGAGCGTCCCGCGCCCAAGCTGCCCGAGGGCATGCCCGGCAGCATCCTGATGAACCCGCCCTATGGCGAACGCATCGAGGTGCGCGGCAAGGCCGCCGCGGTGCGCGATGCCGGCGGCTCCGAGGCGCGCGACGGCGGGGACGACTTCTTCCCGCGCCTGGCCGCGCACTGGAAGCGCGCCTACACCCAGCACGGCGCCGGCTGGACCGCCTGGCTGCTGTGCCCGGACATGAAGCTGCCCAGCAAGATGCGGCTCAAGGAATCGCGCCGCATCCCCATGTGGAACGGCCCCATCGAGTGCCGCATGTTCCGCTTCGAGCTGGTGGCCGGTTCGGCGCGCAAGGAGCGCGGCGAGGACTCAGCGGAGCGCTGAGCCCGCCCAGGGCGGCGCGTTCAGCCCGCGCTCACGCCCGCACTAAGGCCCGACAGCGCCAGCCAGCCCAGCACCGCCAGCGGCGCCGTGTCGGCGCGCAGGATGCGCGGGCCCAGCAGCAGGGCCTCGAAGCCCTGGGCGCGGGCGGCGTCTTCCTCGGCCGGGCTCAGGCCGCCTTCGGGGCCGCTGAGCACCAGGGTTTCGCCGGCCGGGCCGCTGCGCGCGGCAATGGGCAGGGCGGCCGTGGGGCTGAGCAGCCAGCGGCGCTGCTGAGGCTGGGCGGCCTGCGGGCCCAGGGTCTGCAGCCAGGCGGCCAGGTTCTGCACCGGCGCGATCTGGGGCAGCACGCAGCGGCCGCTCTGCTCGCATGCCGCGATGGCCACGCCACGCCAGTGCGCCACCTTCTTCTCGGCACGCTCGCCGGCCAGGCGCAGCACCGAGCGCTCGCTCATCAGGGGCTGGATGCGGGTGGCGCCCAGCTCGGTGGCCTTTTCCACCAGGCCGTCCATGCGGTCATTGGCGGGCATCACCACGGCCAGGGTCACGGCCTCGGCCAGCTCGCGCGCGGGGCGCTCGCGCTCCAGCAGGCGCACCTGCACCTCGTTGCGCCCGTGCATGGCCAGCACCTCGGCCTGCCACTGCCAGCCCGTGCCGTCGAACAGCAGCACAGGGCTGCCCGGCTGCAGGCGCAGCACCTGCACATGGCGGGCGGCAGCGGCAGGCAGGCTGAACTCGGGGCTCGCCTGGGCGAGCGGCTCATCAACAAAAAGACGCGCGGGCATCGGTCACAAGGGCCTCGGGGGCCGGGGCAAGAGGATTCAGGCGCGCATTGTGCGCCGGATCGGCTCAGCCCAGCAGATCGGGCATGCCTTCGCGCAGCTGGGCCTCGGCCGCGGCGCCCTTGGCCTGGCGCACGCGCTGGCACAGCTCCGCGGCCAGCTTCTGCAGGGCCGCCAGGTCCTGGCACTGCTCCACCTCGAGCGCGAACACATAGCCCTTCATCAGACCCAGATGGCGCGGCGCCTGCGCCGTGACATAGGCGTAGAGCTGTTCGTAGCGCTGGGCCGCATCGCCGCTGACGGCCGGGGAGGCGGCAGCGGTGACCGCCGTGGCTGCAGCGGGAGGGGCAGCACCGCCCTGCGGCGCCACCAGGCCTTGCTCCAGCAGATAGGCGAAATCGGCCTCGCTCACGCCCTGCACCAGGGCCAGCCACTGGCGGGCCGGCTTGCTGGCGTCCAGCACCAGCAGCAGATTGCGCGCGCTGCGCGACAGCGGCAGCGCCCTGGCCTTGATTTCCTGGCGCCCCGCTTCGGTTTTGCTATAGCTTTGATCCAGCATGCCCTCGTCTCCTCCGCATGGCTGCCGGCGGGAATCTAGCGCGGGCCGCGCCTCATGGGGCGGCACCGCGGGACGCAACTGTTATTTTTTGTCGCGGAGTTCACGCCGCAGGATCTTGCCCACCGGGGTCTTGGGCAGCTCGGTGCGGAACTCCACGATCTTGGGCCGCTTGTAGCCGGTCAGATTGGCCTCGCAGAAGGCGCGCACCTGGGCCTCGTCCAGGGCCTGATCCTTCTTGACGATGACCAGCTTGACCGCCTCGCCCGCCTTGGCATCGGGCACGCCCACGGCCGCGGCTTCCAGCACGCCGGGCATCTGAGTGATCACGTCCTCGACCTCGTTGGGGTACACATTGAAGCCGCTGACCAGGATCATGTCCTTCTTGCGGTCCACGATGCGGAAGAAGCCGCGCTCGTCCACCGTGCCGATGTCGCCGGTGCGGAAATAGCCGTCGGCCGTCATCACCTTGGCGGTTTCGTCGGGGCGCTGCCAGTAGCCGGCCATGACCTGGGGGCCGCGGATGGCGATCTCGCCGGTGCCGCCGCCCACCACCTCCTTGCCCTCGTCGTCCAGCAGGCAGAGCTCGGTGCTGGGCAGGGGCAGGCCGATGGAGCCGGTGTAGGCCGTGCTGTCGGTGGGGTTGCAGCTGGCCACGGGCGAGGTCTCCGAGAGGCCATAGCCTTCCACGATGGGGCAGCCGGTCTTCTCCAGCCAGAGCTTGGCCGTGGCCTGCTGCACCGCCATGCCGCCCCCCACCGAGATCACAAGACCGCTCCAGTCCACGGTGCTGAACTCGGCATGGTTGGCCATGGCCAGGAACAGGGTGTTGACCGCCGGCAGGCTGTGGAAGCGGTGCTTGGACAGTTCCTTGAACACCGCGGGCAGATCGCGCGGGTTGGGGATCAGGATGTTGCAGCCGCCCACATGCATGGACAGCATCATGTTCGTGGTGAAGCCGAAGATGTGATACAGCGGCAGGGCGCAGACGCTCATCAGCTGCTCGCCCTGCGGAATCTTCCTGAGCGCCGGCTGGTACCAGGCCTCGGCCTGCAGGGTGTTGGCCACCAGATTGCGGTGCAGCAGCACCGCACCCTTGGACACGCCGGTGGTGCCGCCGGTGTATTGCAGCACCGCGATATCGCCCGGGCCCACCTTGGGCGAGGTGTAGGGCAGGCCGCGGCCCTGGGCCACGGCGTCATTGAAGCGCACGGCGCCGGGCAGCTCGAAGGCCGGCACCAGCTTCTTCACCTTGCGCACCACGTAGTTGACGATCAGGCCCTTGGGGAAGCCCAGCATCTCGCCCATGGAGGCCAGCAGCACATGCTTGACCGGGGTGTTGGCGATGCACTGCTGCAGCGTGGCCGCGAAGTTCTCCAGGATGACGATGGCCTTGGCGCCGGCATCCTTGAGCTGGTGCTCCAGCTCGCGCGGGGTGTAGAGCGGGTTGACGTTCACCACCACCAGGCCGGCGCGCAGCACGGCGGCCACGGCCACCGGGTACTGCATCACATTGGGCATCATCAGGGCCACGCGGTCGCCGCGCTCCAGGCCCAGGCTCTGGAAGTAGGCGGCCAGGGCGCGCGAGGCCTCATCGATCTGCGCAAAGGTGATGGAGCGGCCCAGCATCTTGTAGGCGGGCTGCTGCGGGTACTTCTTGAACGCCCCCTCCATCAGGGCCACCAACGAGGGGTACAGCTCCGCGTTGATGTCCGCCGGCACGCCAGCGGGGTAGTTCTTCAGCCAGATCTTCTCCATCAAATCGTCTCCAATTGCGGCCCGGATTCTCCCCGATGCTGGAAAACACCAGCATCAGGGGATTCGATAGCGGTGCGTAGAGAGGGCTCTCGGGTGCACAAGGCACCAGAGTGGCGCAGCGCCGCAGGGACCGCTTGTTGTTGTCGTCATCGAGGCTGCGCGCGGGGCGCGCAGCAGCCGAAGGCCCTACTCCACCGCCTTCAGCATGTCTTCCACCACCTTCTTGGCATCGCCGAAGACCATCAGGGTCTTGTCCATGTAGAAGAGCTCGTTGTCCAGGCCCGCATAGCCGGCGGCCATGGAGCGCTTGTTCACGATGATGGTCTTGGCCTTGTAGGCCTCCAGGATGGGCATGCCGTAGATGGGGCTGCCCTTGGTGTGCGCCGCGGGGTTGACCACGTCGTTGGCGCCCAGGATCACGGCCACATCGGCCTGGCCGAACTCGGCGTTGATGTCCTCCATCTCGAAGACCTGGTCGTAGGGCACCTCGGCCTCGGCCAGCAGCACGTTCATGTGGCCGGGCATGCGGCCGGCAACCGGGTGGATGGCGTACTTGACGCTGATGCCCTTCTCGCTGAGCTTGTGCGCCAGCTCCTTGACCGCGTGCTGGGCGCGCGCCACCGCCAGGCCGTAGCCGGGCACGATGATCACGCTCTCGGCATTGCCCAGGATGAAGGCGGCGTCATCGGCGCTGCCGCTCTTGACCGTGCGCTGCACCGCCGCCCCTGCGGCGCCGGCCGCGGCATCGCCGCCGAAGCCGCCCAGGATCACATTGAAGAAGCTGCGGTTCATGGCCTTGCACATGATGTAGCTCAGGATGGCTCCCGAGCTGCCCACCAGGGAGCCGGCAATGATCAGCATGCTGTTGTTGAGCGAGAAGCCGATGCCCGCCGCCGCCCAGCCCGAGTAGCTGTTGAGCATGGACACCACCACCGGCATGTCCGCCCCGCCGATGGGGATGATGAGCAGCACGCCCAGGGCAAAGCCCAGGGCCAGGATCAGGCCGAAGTCCAGCCAGCTCTGCGAATGCCAGAAGCCGAAGCAGAAGAAAGCCGCCGCCAGGCCCAGGGCCAGGTTCAGCTTGTGCTGGCCGGGGAAGACCACCGGGGCTCCCTGGAAGAGGCGGAACTTGTATTTGCCGCTGAGCTTGCCAAAGGCGATGACCGAACCGCTGAAGGTGATGGCGCCGATGAAAGCACCCAAAGCGAGCTCGATGCGGTTGCCGCCGGGGATGGGGCCGCCTTTCTCGGTGATGCCGAAGGCCCAGGGCTCCAGCACCGCGGCCGCCGCGATGAAGACCGCCGCCAGGCCGATCATGCTGTGCATGAAGGCCACCAGCTCGGGCATCTTGGTCATCTCGACCTTGTTGGCCATATAGGCGCCGAGGCCGCCGCCGATCACCAGACCCGCCAGCACATAGGCCAGGCCCAGGCCGGCCCCACCGGCCAGCTTGAGGATCAGGGCCGCGGTGGTGAGCACGGCAATCGTCATGCCCACCATGCCGAAGACATTGCCGCGGATGGAGGTGGTGGGATGGGACAGGCCCTTGAGCGCCTGGATGAAGCAGACGCTGGCCAGCAGGTACAGCAGGGTGACGAGGTTGAGGCTCACGGCTTGCCCCCCGTGCCGGACTTCCGGTCCTTCTTCTTGAACATCTCCAGCATGCGCCGCGTCACCAGAAAGCCGCCGAACACATTCACCGCGGCCAGGGCCACGGCCAGGGTGCCCAGGATCTTGCCGGCCTCGGTCTCGGTGAGGGCCGCCGCCAGCATGGCGCCGACGATGACGATGGCCGAGACCGCATTGGTCACCGCCATCAGCGGCGTGTGCAGGGCGGGCGTGACATTCCAGACCACGTGGTAGCCCACATAGATGGCCAGCACGAAGATGATCAGATTGGTGATGGTGGGTGAGATCAGTTCCATGCTCATCAGCTCCGCAAGACCTGGCCCTCGCGGCAGACCAGCACGGCCGCCACGATGTCGTCATCCATGGGCACCTGCAGCCCGCCCTCCTTAGGGAGCACGAGCTTGAGGAAGTCCAGCACATTGCGCGCATACAGCGCCGAGGCATCCGCCGCCACCAGGGCCGGCAGATTGGTCTCGCCCACCAGGGTCACGCCATGCTTGAGCACGGTGCGCCCCGGTTCGGTGAGCGGGCAGTTGCCCCCGGACGGCGCCGCCAGGTCCACGATCACCGAGCCCGGCTTCATGCTGCGCACCATCTCCTCGCTCACCAGCACCGGGGCGGCGCGGCCGGGAATCAGGGCGGTGGTGATCACGACATCGGCCTGGGCCACGCGCTTGGCCACCTCCACCTTCTGGCGTTCCAGCCAGCTCGGCGGCATGGGCCGGGCATAGCCGCCCACGCCCTCGGCCGCCTCGCGCTCCTCGGCCGTCTCGTAGGGCACGTCGATGAACTTGGCGCCCAGGCTCTCCACCTGCTCCTTGACGCTGGGCCGCACATCCGAGGCCTCGATCACGGCGCCCAGGCGCTTGGCCGTGGCAATCGCCTGCAGGCCCGCCACGCCCACGCCGAGGATCACCACGCGCGCGGCCTTCACCGTGCCGGCCGCCGTCATCAGCATGGGGAAGAAGCGCTGGTACTTGTCGGCCGCGATCATCACGGCCTTGTAGCCGGCGATATTGGCCTGGCTGGACAGCACGTCCATGCTCTGGGCCCGCGTGGTGCGCGGCGCCGCCTCCAGCGCAAAGGCCGTGAGGCCGGCCGCGGCCAGGCGCTCCAGCCCGGGGCGGTCAAAGGGATTGAGCATGCCCACCAGGGCGCTGCCGCGCTGCATCAGGGGCAGCTCCTCGGGCTCGGGTGCACGCACCTTGAGCACCAGGGGCGCGGCCAGGGCCTGGGCCTGATCGCCCAGCGCGGCCCCGACAGCCGTAAAGGCCTCGTCGGTGATGCTGGCCGCCAGGCCAGCACCGCGCTCTATGCACAGGGCATGGCCCTGGGCGATGAGCTTCTTGACGGTCTCGGGGGTGACGGCCACCCGCGTCTCGCCGGCCGCGCGTTCGCGCGGGACACCTATCAACATCGGGAACCCCTCCTGTTGCCCGGCCGGCTTGCAGGCGCCCGGCCGCGTGATTTGCTTTCACGCAGCTTACATGCCCGAGCCCGGCTGCCGAGCTGCCCGGGCGACAGGGTTTGTCCTAGCGTGGGGCCTTGACCACAGGCGGCGGCGGGAGCAGCATGCCCGGCCTGCATCGCCTCGAGAACACCATGAGCCCGCCCCGTTTCAAGCCCTCGGTCACCGTGGCCGCCATCATCGAGCGCGAGGGCCGCTACCTGCTGGTGGAGGAGGAAACGGCCGAGGGCCTGCGCATCAACAACCCCGCCGGGCATCTGGAACAGGGCGAGACCCCGCTGCAGGGCGTGGTGCGCGAGGCCCTGGAGGAGACGGCCCACCGCTTCCGGCCCGAGGCCCTGCTGGGCCTCTACCTCTCGCGCTTCCGGCGCGAGGCCAGCGGCGAGGACGTGACCTATCTGCGCATCGCCTACTGCGGCAGCATCGAGGGCGAGGGGCCGGTGCCGGGCCTGGCCCTGGACCGGGGCATACGGCGCTGGCTCTGGGCCAGCCCCGAGGAGATCGCGCAGGCGCGCGACGCCGGCCGCCTACGCAGCCCGCTGGTCTGGCGTTGCCTGGAAGACCATCGCGCCGGCCGCCGCCTGCCCATGGACCTGATCCAGGCCGACGCCAGCCTGTTCCAGCCCGAGCTGCGGCCCTGAGCTCCCGGCCGGGCGGGGCTCGTCCTCCTCGCGCCAGCGCTTGTAGGACCAGTCCCAGTGCGCGGGTCGCTCCTGGATCACTTGCTCGAAGCGGGTGTACAGGCGCTGCAGCGCGGCGCAGAGCTCGGCGTTGTGGCGGCGCAGCGGCGTGGCCTCCAGGGTCTCGAAGCGCACGCGGTAGTGGCCCGGTGCCTCCTGCCAGGCATAGCCCAGCAGCAGAGGCTTGCGCGCCAGGGCCGAGAGCAGCAGGGCCCCGGCCGGTGCACGGGTGGCGCGGCCGAAGAAGCGCACCGGCAGGTCGCGGCCATGGTGGTCGGCATGCAGGGCGATGTACTGCCCGCCACGGGCCGCTTCCAGCAGCTTGAAGAAGGCGCCGGTCTGCTTCTTGCGCACGCAGGCGATGCCCACGCGCTGGTACAGGCGCTCGCCCCGGCTCAGCCAGGGCGGGATATTGGACAGGGTGGTACAGCGCCCGGTCAGGCGTTGCAGGGCCAGGGCCACCACCTCGTAGCAGCCCATGTGCAGGGTGGCCACGCTGGCGCCCCCGCCGGCGAGCAGGATCTCACGCGCCTGGGCGTCGCCGTACTCGATGTCCAGCTGCAGCTGCTCCAGCCAGAAGCCGTCCAGCACGCCCTGGCAGATGTGCTGGCTGACCTGGCGCGCCACGCGCGCACGCGCGCCGCAGTCCAGACCCGGCAGGGCCTCGGCCAGATTGGCCAGGGTGCGGCGATGGGTGCGCGGGGACAGGCGCAGCAGCCAGGGCGCCAGCCCATGGGCAAAGCCGCGCCGCCAGCCCATGGGCAGGCGGGCCAGGCCGCCGGTGAGCAGCTCGATGCCGCGCTCCACCAGGCGCTCGCCATAGCCCTGGCGAGGGGCCGCGCTCAGGCCCATCGTGCCCCCCAGCCGCTGAGGCGGGCGCACAGATAGTTCTCCAGATTGCCCAGGCTGGCCAGCAGACGGGCACCCACATCCTCGGGCTGGATCTCGATGGCAAAGCGCTGCTCCAGCGCGATCACCAGGGCCGTGATGCCCATGGAGTCCAGCTCCGGCAGCGCGCCCAGCAAGGGCGTCTCGGCGCGGAAATGCGTGGTGTCTATGGCCAAGGTCTCGGCCAGCACCTCGCGCAGCACCTGGCTGATATTCATACTCTGCTTCCTCTTCCCCCAAGGCCTCTCGGCCCCCTCGTTCTCGGCTGCCATGCTTGTTGTGTGGCGCAGCGGCCCGGACTGTACCCAAGCGCCGGTCGCGCAGCCTAGGGGACTTGCATGAGTAGCGCGTGAAGACCCCGCCGGGGGCAGCCCCCGCGCCCTTGGGGGAAAATCGCGGGCTATGAGTGAGAAGAAGCACCGCATCGTCGTCGGCCTGTCCGGCGGCGTCGATTCCGCCGTCAGCGCCCATCTGCTGAAGCAAGCCGGCCACGAGGTGGTCGGCATCTTCATGAAGAACTGGGAGGACGATGACGACAGCGAGTACTGCTCGTCCAATATCGACTTCGTGGACGCGGCCGCGGTGGCCGATGTGATCGGCATCGAGATCGAGCATGTGAACTTCGCCGCGGACTACAAGGATCGCGTCTTCGCCGCCTTCCTGCAGGAGTACCAGGCCGGCCGCACGCCCAACCCCGACGTGCTGTGCAATGCCGAGATCAAGTTCAAGGCTTTTCTGGACCACGCCATGCGCCTGGGCGCCGAGAAGATCGCCACCGGCCACTACGCCCGGGTGCGTGAGCTGGGCGGCGAGTTCCAGTTGCTCAAGGGCCTGGACCCGCTGAAGGACCAGAGCTACTTCCTGCACCGCCTCAACCAGGCCCAGCTGTCCAAGACCCTGTTCCCGGTGGGCGAGCTGCCCAAGACCGAGGTGCGGCGCATCGCCGAGGAAATCGGCCTGCCCAATGCCAAGAAGAAGGACTCCACCGGCATCTGCTTCATCGGCGAGCGCCCCTTCCGCGAGTTCCTCAACCGCTATCTGGCCCACCAGCCCGGCCCCATCAAGGACGAGCGCGGCCGCAAGGTGGGCGAGCATGTGGGCCTGTCCTTCTACACCCTGGGCCAGCGTCAGGGCCTGGGCATCGGCGGCATCAAGGAGAAAGGCGCGCCCCGCGGCGGCGGCGAGCATGCGCCCTGGTTCGTGGCCCGCAAGGACCTGGGCACCAACACCCTGGTGGTGGTGCAGGGCCACGACCACCCCCTGCTGCAAAGCCATTCCCTGCTGGCCGACGACCTGAGCTGGACCAGCGGCCGCATGCCCGAGTTCGGCGGCTACGGCGCCAAGACCCGCTACCGCCAGGCCGATGCCGCCTGCGCCCTGCAGCCCGGCGAGCGCAGCATCCGCCTGGACTTTCCACAGGCGCAATGGGCCGTCACCCCGGGCCAGAGCGCCGTGCTCTATGCCGGCGAGGTCTGCCTGGGTGGCGGCGTGATCGCCGAGGCATTACCTTAAGCACGCCCGCGCGCGCCCGCCCTGTGGCAGGCTCGCGGGTTTGCGCCCCCGGCCTGTGAATCCCGACCGCCTGCTCCAACGCATCGCCCAGCCCGGCTTCGTGCTGCGGGTGGCGGCCCTGGCCGTCTGCCTGCTGGAGCTCTGGAGCCTGGCCGCCCCCCTGCTGGGCCGGCGCAGCGAGCCCTATGACGGCCTGCTGGCCACCCTGCATCAGCGCCTGGACGCGCCCGGCGGCGCCACGGCGCTCACCCTGCTGAGCTTCGTCCTGCTGCTGCTCTTTGCCCTGGGCTTCTGGCGCCTGGCCGGACAGGGCAGCGAGCGCGAGCCCCGCCACGCCCTGGCCCGGCTGCTGGCCCTGGACCTGCTGGCCCTGGCGGTCACGCCGGGTCTGCCCTTTCTGGTCACGGCCCTGGGCGCGGTGCTGCTGCGCCTGCGCCCGGCCTTCGGCCTGGCCCTCGGGCAGCTGGGCCTGAGCCTGGCCCTCTACCTGCTGCTGCCCAGCCACAGCCAGCGCCTGGAGCAGCTGCAGTCCGGCAACCCGCTGTGGCTGGACGCCCTGGTGCATCTGCTGGCCATGGTGGCCCTGCACGGCATGGCCTTCGGCCTGGGCCGCATGGCCGCCGCCGAGGCCGAGAAGCGCCGCTGGCTGCAGGCCATGCTGGCCGAGAAGCTCAGCGCCGAGCACCTGCAGGCCGCCCAGCTGCGCTATGCCGAGCGCGCCCTGATGGCCCGCGAGCTGCACGATGTGGTGGGCCACCACCTCACCGCCCTGAATCTGCAGCTGCAGCTGGGCGAGGCCCTGCTGCAGCGCGCCGAGCCCGAACCCGCGGCCCAGGCCGTGGCCCGCGCCCGCCAGAGCGCCGAGCAGCTGCTGGCCGATGTGCGCGCCGCCGTCTCGGCCGAGCGGGCCTCGCAGCGCATCGACCTGAGCGAGGCCCTGCAGGCCCTGGCCGCCGGCATCAGCCACCCACGCATCAGCCTGGACATCGCGCCGGCTGCCCGAGACCTCAGCCCCCGCCTGGCCCATGCCCTGCTGCGCTGCGTGCAGGAGGCGGTGACCAATGCCGTGCGCCACGCCCGCGCCGAGCGGCTGCGCATCGTGCTGGCCGTGCAGAGCGAGCCCGGCCAGGTGGACGAAGTGCAGGTCAGCGTGGAGGACGACGGCCTGGGCGCCCCGCGCCTGGAGCCCGGCAATGGCCTGCGCGGCATGGCCGAGCGCATGGGCGAGCTGGGCGGCAGCCTGCAGCTCAGCCGCCTGCAGCCCGGCCTCAAGATCGAACTGCGTTGCCCGAGGAGCGCCTGATGGATGGCCAGACCCTGAAGCCCACCACCCCTAACAACCCCACCCACCCGACGCGCCCGACGATCCGTCTGCTGCTGGTGGAAGACCAGCAGCTGGTGCGCGAGGGCCTCAAGGGCCTGCTGGCCCTGCAGCCCGAGATCGAGCTGGTGGGCGAGGCCGCCGACGGCGCCGAGGCCCTGCAGCTGATCGAGGCCCTGGGGGCCCGGCAGGCCCTGCCCGATCTGTTGCTTTCCGATATGCGCATGCCACGCCTGGACGGCCTGGGCCTGATCCGCGCCCTGGCGGCGCGCGGCCTGGCGGTGCCCGTGGTGCTGCTCACCACCTTCGATGACGCCGCCGCCTTCGACGAGGCGGTGCGCGCGGGCGCGCGCGGCTTCCTGCTCAAGGCCATCAGCCCCGACACCTTGCTGCAGGCCCTGCGCGAGGTGGTGGCCGGCGGCACGGCCCTGCGCCCCGGACTGACCGAGCGCATGGGCCGCGAGCTGCCCCGGGTGGAACGCGGCTTCGAGCCCACGCCCGAGCCCGACCCGCTGAGCCCCAAGGAGCTGCAGGTGCTGCGCCTGGTGGCCAGCGGCCGCAGCAATACCGAGATCGCCGCCCTGCTGGGCAATAGCGAGGGTGTGATCAAGAACCACTGCTCGGCCATCTTCTCCAAGATGGGTGTGCGCGACCGCACCCAGGCGGTGCTGCGCGCCATCGATCTGGGCTGGATCTAGGCTGCTTCAGCGCGTGGGCAGGCCCTGCCCCAGGTGCAGCACCCAGAAGCGGCCGTAGCGCCCCGGCGCCGTCACGCAGGCCAGGCCCATCTCCTCGAACTGCGGCGCCATCAGGTTCTCGCAATGCTCGGGGCTGGCCAGCCAATGCGCCAGGGCCTCGTCCAGATCGAGCGGGCCGGCCGCCAGGTTCTCGCCCGCGCTGCGCAGCTGATAGCCCGCTGCACGCAGGCGCTCGCGCAGACTGGCGGACTGCTCGCCCTGGTGGCTGAGCAGATCACGCCGCGCCAGCTCGCGCGCATAAGTCTGGGCCGAGCGCTGCAAGGCCTCGCTCGACCGCAAGGGGCCGGCCGCGGCCAGGGTGCGCGCCCCGCAGCGCCGTGCCTGGGCGCGCAGCTGGTCCAGGCGCTCCAGCACCTGGGCCGCCGCGGGCTGGCAGTCGGGCGGCGGCACAGGCTCAGCCCGGGCGAGCGCCGCCAGGGCGCAACACGCCATCCAGCACCAGCCTCTCAAACCCAGCATCGACACCTCTTTGTCCAGGCGCGCATTCTGGCCGAAAAGCCCCGGGCTCTTGCCAGAGCGCCGGCCCTGGTCCAGGATTGATCGCATGAACAGCCTCCTCCCCACCCCGCCCTGGCGCCTGTGCGCCACCCTGCTGCTGAGCCTGGTGCTGCCCGCCTGCGCCACCGAGCCCACGCCCCCACCCAAGCGCGCGGGCGCGCAGGGCGAGACCGCCGCCCAGCACTTCGCCCGCCTGCAGGCCCTGATCGGCGAGGCGCCCTGCGACAGCGACGAGCAGTGCCGCACCATCGGCGTGGGCGCCAAGGCCTGCGGCGGCCCGGGGCGCTACCTGGCCTGGTCCACCCGCAATGTGAAGCCCGCCGAGCTGGAAGCCCAGGCCCAGGCCTATGCCCAGGCCGTGCGGGCCGAGAACGAGCGCTCGGGCCTGCTCTCGGACTGCAGCCTGGTGACCGATCCCGGGGCGGTCTGCCGGGCGCAGCGCTGCCAGCTGCAGTCCAGGCAGCCAGGCGGCGGTCTGCCCGTGCGCTGAGCGGGGCCTGAAAGCCTCCAAAAGAAAACGGCGGCCCTGAGGCCGCCGTTCTTTCATCGCTTGCCGGGGCCCCGAGAGGGCGGCCCCGTTTTTGCGGAGGCTTAGTCGCTGGCGCCGCCGGCACCGCGCACGCCGGTCACGGCCGGGTTGCTGGCCAGGGCGCCGGGCTCCACCATCAGCACGGTGGTCGCGGCGGTTGCCGTACCACCCACCTGGTAGTTGGCAGCGGCCAGGTAACGGCCGCCCGGGTTCAGGCCGGACCAGCTCAGGCCGGCCGAGGCGGTGCGACCCGCATAGGCACGGCTGGGCAGGGAGACCGTGAAGTTGCCACCCTTGTCGTTGCCATTGACCAGCCAGGACGACAGCGTGAAGTTGGTGCTGTTGCCCGTGGCGTGCTCATAGCCCACGACGCAGACACGGTAGGTCCCCGCGGCCGGTGCCACCAGCTGAATGGTCTCGGTGCTGCCGCCGTTGCCGCTATAGGCCACGGCCGTGCCGCTGCTGTTGACCATCACCAGGTCCAGGTCGTCGGCCTTGCCGGCCTGACCACCGCTGGTTTCCTCGCCATAGAGGCCGAAACGGGCCACCAGGGTGCCGGCCGGGATGGCCACGGTGAAGGGGCGCAGGCCCACCGTGGAACCCGCGGCGCAGGCTGCGGCCACCTGGGTGGAATTGCCCTGGTTCGTACCGGTCACGGTGGAAGCCGTGCGGGTAGCGTCCTTCAGGCCGCCCTTGACGGCACTCATCGCGCCGTCGAAGCCGGTGCCGATCGGGAACACCTTGTTGCCCGCCACCTGCTCGCTGGTGAGCAGGGCCGGAGCCACCACCAGATTGGCACGCGCCGTCACCGGGCTGCGCACCACGTGCTGGCCATCGGTCCAGACCAGGGAGCCGTAGTTCCAGGCGCCCTGAACCGCGGTGGTGCGGGTCAGCTTGAGCTGGAAGCTCTTGGTCTCACCCGGGTTCAGCGTCAGGCTGCTGGGCAGCACCTCGGCGGTGAAGCCCGGCACGCTGGCCGTGGCCGTGTAGGTGGCCGGCGCGCTGCCCACATTGGTGACCTTGCGGTTGAAGACCTGGGTGCCCAGCACGTTCGCCGCGGTCAGCGAAGGCAGGTTCAGATCGGTGGCCGCAATGCTGCCGATGGTGCTGCAGTTCACGCCCGGCTGCAGGCCCACGGAAGCCACCACGCCGGCGGCGCCCACGCCGCACAGGAAGCGGTTGTAGTCGATCGGGGCGATGTCGTAGACCAGACCGGGGTTCGCGGCAAGATTGGGCTGCACAAAGCCGGCGCCCTGACCCCAGGGCAGCTGACCCTGCTGCATGCCGGTCAGGGTGTTGACCACATCGCGACCCGTGGTCATCAGGGCCGAGCGGATGGCCGCCGGGCTCCAGCCCGGGTTCTTGTGACGCAGCAGAGCCGCCAGACCGGCCACATGCGGGCTGGACATGGAGGTGCCGGTCAGCAGCGAGTAGTTCGGACGACCCGCCTGGCCGGTGGCGATCATCTGATCATGCTCGGCGATCGTGTAGTCGGGCGTGTAGCCGGCCAGGATGGAGGTGCCCGGCGCGGTCAGGTCCGGCTTCAGGATGTTGAGGTTGCCCTTGTTGGGGCCGCGCGAGGAACTGTCGTTCATCGCGGGCGCCGCCACGCTCATGTCCTTGATGGCCTGCAGATTGCCCAGGGAGCCGGTGGCCTCCGGGGTCGCGGCCGCATAGGCCTTGATGGCGTCGCCATCGACCTGGGTCACGTGCACGGTAGACAGCACATGGCCCTGGTTGATGATGGTGTTGTTGCCACCCACGACGTTGGCGATGATCACGCCCGCGGCGCCGGCATCCTTGCCGTTGGCGCTCTTGTTGACCAGCACATTGTTGCCGCGGTTGCAGACCAGCAGCTTGCCCGCCACCTTGGCCGGGTCCAGCAGGCTCTTCTTCACCCAGGGTGCGCCGCCGACGGTGGCGCTGGCATCGGCCAAGCCGAAGCACTCCTTGAGGCGCAGCTTGTCGCTGGCCGACAGGCCGTCGATGCCGGCGTTCTCGGCCAGGATCAGCGCCGCCTTGGGGGTGTCGGGATTGGACGAGGCGCCCTGGTAGGTGGCGCCATTGCCCAGGGTCACGGTGCCCGCGAACAGACGGTCGTGGGTGGAGTTGCCCACCGTGGTGATCCAGGGGCCGAGGTGGTTCACCTCATTGGCCGGGCCGCTGTTGCCGGCGGACGCCGCCACGAAGATGCCCGCGTCCACGGCGGCCTTGAAGGCCACGTCCACGGCGTCGGCGATATTGGTGCCCGAGCCGCTGATCGAGTAGTTCAGCACATGGACGCCGTCCTTGATCGCGGCCTCGATGGCCTTGATCGAGTCGCCGCCATAGCAGCCATTGCGGTAGTCGGGCCAGCGCGGGTCGGGACGATCGGTGGCGGGATCCACCTTGGTCCAGCAGACCTTGTAGGTGGCCAGGCGGGCACGCGGCGCGATGCCGCTGGTGCCACCCACGAGGATGTTGGTGTTGTCCAGCTTGGCATCCACATTGGCATTGCCGCCAGCGGTGCTGGAGGTGTGGGTGCCGTGGCCACCGTTGTCACGCGGCGAGAGGAACTCGGCCGGGTGCTTGACGGTCACGCCACGCGCGATGTCCGCCAGGAAGGTGTTGGCGAAGGCGCGGGCGCCGATCAGCTTGTTGTTGCAGTTGGCCGCGGTGAAGGCCTCGCCCTCTTCGCAGGCGCCCTTCCAGTGGGCCGGGGCCGGGCCGTAGGCCAGGGTGCCCGAGGGGTCGTGCGTGGGCTTGCCATTGGCATCGACGCGGTCGGCAAAGGAGGGATTCTCCGGCCAGACACCGCCGTCGATGACGCCGATGATCACGTCCTCGCCGGCACCGGCCGTGCCGCCCAGCTGCGCCCACAGGCCGCCCGGCTTGTCCAGGCCCAGGAAGCTGGGCGTGTAGTTGGTGTCCAGATCGCGCGGCACATCGGCCTCGACCGCCACCACGTTCGGATTGGCCTTGAGCGCGCGGACCTCCTCATCGCTCAGCAGGGCCGAGAAGCCGTTGAAGGCCACGGAGTAGCGGTGCAGCACCTCGCCGGCGACGACCGTGGACTCCACCTGGCTGCGCTTGCCTTCCAGGTAGCTGATATAGGCCTGCACATCGGAGGCGCTCAGATCCAGGCGCGAGCCGACGGCGGGACGGGTGGCGGCATAGCCGGCCACGCCGCCCACATAGGAGGCGGCGGGCGCATCGGCCAGTTGCACGATATAGGGGCGGCGGGCATCCTGGGCCTGGGCCAGGGAGGCGGCGCCGGACAGCAGCAGCAGAGCCGCCCAGTTGATATGGGTACGCTTCATGAGTGGGGTTCTCCAGTCTGTTGGACAGCAGGGCGCTCAGGCGCCGCGACGGCGGCGGCCGGCAAAGCCGGCGGCACCCAGAGCCAGGGCCAGCAGGGCATAGCTGCTGGGCTCGGGGATCACGCTGCCGGTGATGCTGTCCAGACCGAACTGGGCCAGGTTGACGTTGGCGCCCGGGGTGCATCCGCCATTGCCGTCAAACAGGCAGGCGCTGAAGGTGATGCGGTTGAACTCGCTGCTGGCGAAGTCCTGGGCGAAATTGAAGCGGTTGAAGCTGCTCAGGCCGGTGTCGCTCAGGCCGGGCAGATCGAAGCTGGCCACCTTGTCGCCGGCGCTGGTGTGGCCGGTGACGATGATCTGGCCGATATTGCCCACCAGGCTCAGATCGAACACGGGCGCGATGAAGCCCAGGTCGAAGCCGGTCAGCGACAGGTTCAGGCCCTTGCTGCTTTCCAGGCTCAGGCTGCCGTCATTGAGCACGGCGTAGAAGGCCGAGCTGCGCGAGGGGCAGACATTGAAGGCGCAGGTACCGGAATTGCTGCCCGCACCCACAAAGCCGTTGCCGAAGGGGTCTCCGGCGCTCAGCTTGACGCCAGCTTCCTTGAAGCTGTCGCCGCCGTTGAAGTTTTGGCCACCCACGCTCTCGAACTGGATGTCGAAGGTGGACAGGGTACCGGCCATGGCAGACCCCGCCAGAGCGGCAGCAGCCAGCGCCAGGGCGCTTTTGACGAACACTCGCATACAGAACCTCTTCTCGTTACCAATGGTCTTGGTGGCTTTGCACCGGATATGGCGTGCGCCGATCCGCCGGCGATTCCAGCGGTCCAGACTTCACTGTGGAGACTCCCTGGACGGGCTCTTTCGGCAGCCTGGGGGTCAGAGGCCGATTCTGTCCGTGTGAAAGTTCCTTGACATTGACGATTGCCCTCCCCGTGACTCGGGGGTCACAGGGTTTACACGGTGATCATCAAGGACCCGAGGGTCAGGTTTTGCGCTAGGGCGCGCTCGCCCCGGCACCGGGAGCGCTGGCCCCGGCGGGGGCCGAGGCTGCGCCGGCCGGCGGCTGCAGCATCTCCTGGATGCTGAAGACCCGCTGGCTGGCCAGGGAGACCTCCTCGCTGCCCGGCTCCAGCCGGCGCAGCAGGGGCTGCTCGGAGCGGCTGTGCAGGGCCTGGAAGCCATTGGGGTCGGTGGGGGCCGGCACCAGCACCCAGTCGGGCTGGCCGGTGAAGGGGTCGGGGTAGGCGCGGCGCAGATGGTGGATGGGCTTGGGGCCGCGCGCGTCCAGCAGCAGGTCGTCCAGGCTGCGCGGGTGCGCGCCCGGCCCCTGCTGGCCCAGGCCCAGGCGTTCGCTGGCCTTCAGATAGGCCGCGGCGGCGGTGGCGATCTCGCGGCCGCGGAATTCCAGCTCACGCTCCTTCTCGCGCTGCACCGCCACGCTCCAGCGCTGGCCCAGGGCGGCCAGGGCCGCGGCCGTGATGGCCACGAAGAAGAGCATGCCCAGATAGGTGAAGCCGCGCGAGGCGGCCGGCCTACCAGTCCGCATACAGCCGCCCATCGCTGGCACGGCCGGCCGCGCCGCTGCGCACATCGTAGAGCTGGCCCTTGAGCTGGGCGTCCGGCGGGGGCGGCAGTTCCACCCAGGCATCGCGCCGGCCGGCCACGGGGTCTTCCGGCACCTCGCGCACATAGCGCGCCGTGGCCAGCTCCTCCAGGCTGTCGGGATAGCGGCCGCGGTCAGCGGCGAACTGGTCGATGGCGTCGCGCAGGGTCGTGAGCGAGCTGCGCAGCGCCGCCTCCTTGGAGCGATCCAGGCTCTGGAAGTAGCGCGGCGCGGCGATGGAGGCCAGCAGGGCCACGATGGCCATCACCACGATCAGCTCGATCAGGGTGAAGCCAGTGGCGCGGGTCTGCATGGGCTTCATCACCAATCCCGGTAGCGGCTGCCGTCCAGCGCGCGGCGCTCGGAGCGGGAGTAGACGTCGAAGATATCGCGCCCCTCGCGCGGCTCGGTGGGCGGGCTGTCCGAGGCGCGCAGGCCCCAGCTCTGCTCCGGCTCCAGGCTGGGGTCGGCAAAGGGGTCGCGCGGCAGGCGGCGCAGAAAGTAGAGCTTGCGGCCATTGGGCGACTTGGCGTCCACCACGCCGCGGGTCAGCTCGGTGAGCTCGCGGGGGTAGCCACTGTCCTCGGCCGACACCTCGATCAGCCCCGCCTCGGCCGCCTTCTTGTAGGCGTCGATGCCGCCGCGGATCTGGCGCAGGGCCTCGCGCAGCTGGAACTCCTGGCTGCGCTGCGCCGAGAGCAGCAGCACCGGCCGTGCCGCGGCCGCCAGCACGCCCAGCATGGCCAGCACCACCAGCATCTCGATCAGGGTGAAGCCCCGGCTCCGGCCAGGACCGGCGGCGGTCCTGGCGGCCGTGAGCCGCGGGGCCTGGCTCATTTGTCCACCGTCACCAGGCCCGTGCCTTCCAGGCGTACCGGCGGGGTCTCGCCGTTCAGGCCGGAGGCGCTGAGATTGCCCACGCCCACATTCAGCACCTGGCCGGCCGCCGCCGGCAGGGCGCGCAGCACCAGCACGCGCTCGCCGCGCGGCGTCAGCTCGAAGGGCAGGCGTCCCGGCGCCGCATTGCTCACGGCCTGGGCCGGGGCCAGGCGGGTGGCGTCGAACTCCAGCTCGCCCTTGACCGAAAAGCCGCTCTCCTGACGCAGGGTCACGCTGACCGTGCCGCCGGCCGCGATCTGCGGGCTCACATCCAGCTTGAGCACGGCCTCCTCGGCCGCCGGGGCAGCAGCATTGGCTGCGGCCGGCGCCGGCAGCGCCCGGACCGCCGCACCCGAGAGTCCCACGCCGGCACGCGCCTGATCGCGCAGCCGGCTGCTGAAGGCGCCGGGCGAGGCATCGGTGCCGCCGGGCAGGCGGGTCAGGGCCGCGTCGGGCAGGGCCACATTGCGCACGATGCGCGGCGTGATCAGCAGCACCACCTCGGTCTTGTTGCGCTTGTCTTCCTGCACGCCGAAGAGCTTGCCCAGCAGGGGCAGGCGCGAGAGGCCGGGCACGCCGGTGGCGTTGCGGCGGTCGTCGTCGCGAATCAGGCCGGCCAGCACCTGGGTCTCGCCGTCCACCAGGCGCAACGAGGTGGAGGTCTGGCGGGTACCGATCTGGTAGGCCGTGGTGCCGCCCGGGCCCTTGACCTCGCTGATCAGATTGCTCACCTCCAGGCCCACCTTGATCACCACCTCGTTGTCCAGCTGGATGGTGGGTTCCACATCCAGCTTCAGGCCCACGTCCAGGTAGGAGACCGAGGCCGCCACCGAGGTGCTGCCGGTGAAGTTGGTGGTGGTGGTGAAGACCGGCACCTTCTCGCCGATATGCACCTTGGCCTTGTCGCGGTTGCGCACCCGGATCTTGGGATTGGCCAGCAGATTGTTATTGCCCGCCGTGCCGCGCAGGGTGGCGGTGAGCGCGGGGTTGGCAACCGTGGTGCGGAAGCTGCTGCGGTCGCGGATATTGATCTGGCCGTCCACGCCCGGAATGCCGTAGCGCACTTCCTCGGGCCATTTCAGGCCGATGGCCTCCACTTGGTCGGAGGCCAGCTCCATGACCTCCACCTCCAGCATCACCTCGGGCTCGGCCAGGTCGATGGAGGCGATCAGCTTCTCCACCAGGCGCATCACCTCGGGCGTGTCGCGCACCACCATCAGGTTCAGGCGCTCGTCGATATGGATGTCGCGCACCTTGGCAATGGTGCGCACCATGGCCTGGGCCGACTTCACATCGGCATTCGAGAGGTAGAGCGTGCGCGTGATCAGCTCCTGGTGCTCGCGCTGCTTGGCCTGGGTGTTGGGGAAGATCAGCACCGAGCTCTCGTTGAGCAGCTTGCGGTCCAGCTGCTGGGTGCTGAGGATCACGCGCATGGCCTCGTCCAGCGTGACCTGGCGCAGAAAGACCGTGACCTTGGCATCACCGCGCACATCCTTGTCGAACACGAAGTTCACATTGCTGGAGCGGGCCAGGGCCTCGAAGACCTGGCGCAGCGGCGCCTCGCGGAATTCCAGGGTCACCGGCTTCTGGAAGGCCGGGCCCAGTTCGCCGCCGGCCCCGGCTTCCAGCGGCCGCGCCTGGGCGAGCTGGGTCAGCAGGGCGCGGGCGCCGGGATGGTTGGGCGACTCGGCCAGGATGTCGCGGGCCAGGGCCTCGGCCCGGCCGGCCTTGCCCTCGCGCTGGGCCTGCCGCGCCTGGACCAGCTGGGTCTCATGGCGCTGGCCGCGTTCGATCTCCAGCTCGAAGCTGGGCAGGCGCGAATGACTGGGATCGATCTCGCGCAGCTGGACCACACCGGCCTTGGCCTCGTCCCAGCGGCCGGCGCTGCGCTGGCCCTCGATCTGCACCACCAGGCGGTTGGCCAGCTGCTCGCGGGTGCGGCGCTGGGCCGCACGCAGCGTGGCGTCGTCCGGGCTCTGGCGCTGGGCCTGCTCCAGCACCGTGTAGGCCTCGCGCAGCTGGTTGGAGCGCGACAGCTCCTCGGCCTGGCGCAGCGCCGGGTGGGCACAGCCCGCCAGCACCAGCGCCAGGAGGAGGGGGACGAGGCGCCCCTGCTTAGGCTTGTTCATCGTGTTCACGAGGGTCTGAATGTGAGGGTCTGGGTCTGCTGGCCGGGCAGCCAGGTCAGGGCGAGGCCGCTGGGGCCCACGCTGTCCACGCGCCACTGGCCGTCGATCACGTCGCCGGCCTTGGCCGAGAGGCTGCGGTTGCCGCTGGCCAGCAAGGCCTGAGCCGGCACGCCGCCTTCTTCGAGGCGACCGATCAGCTGATAGGGAAAGGGCGGGGCCGGCGGCGGGCCGGTGTCCACCACCGCGGCCTGCAGCGGCGCGGCCGGCGGCGGCGGCGGGGGTGGCGGCGGGCTCCAGGCGGCCAGCTGGCTGCCGCTGGCCTCGGGCCAGGGGGCACGCTCGGCCAGGGTCCAGGCCGGGGCCGGCGCCGTCGTCGATGCAGCCGGGGTGGCGGGACGCGGGGCGGCGCGCGTGGGCGCCGCCGCCACGGGCGCCTCGCCCTCCTGCTCTTCCATTTGCGCCGCCCACAGCGTCGCGGCCACGGCCACGGCCAGACCGGCGGCCAGCGCGTACTGGCGCGGGCCCAGGGCGGGTTTCTCGGTGCCGGCGCTCATCGCGGGCCTCCTTCGCTCAGGGCCGCGCGGCCATGCAGCGACCATTGCAGCTCCGCCTCCAGCTCGGGGCTGGACGGGGCCGTGCGCCGCAGCTTGATGGCGTCCAGGCTCAGGGCCGGGTCTTGCCTCAGGGCCTGCTCCAGAAAAGCGCGCAGGGCCGCATAGCCGCCCTGCACCGGCATGCTCACGCGCAGGCGCTCCAGGCCGGCATTGCCGTCCACGCTCAGGCGGTGCTCGGTGCGCGGCGTGGACACACCCGCGCGCAGGCCGGCTTCCAGCAGATCGGCCAGGCGCTGCTGGCGCAGCTCGGGGCCGGGCAGGCCGGCCCGCCACTGCTCGGGCGTGGCCTGGCTGGCCGCGGCGCCGCTGGCACGCTGCAGGCGCAGCTGGCGCTGCAGCTGTTCGGCCTGGGCCGTCAGGGCCAGCTGCTCCTGATGCCAGCGCTGGGCCAGGCCCAGCTCCAGGCCGCCGGCCACGAGCAGGGCCAGCAGGCCCAGGGCCCCGGGCCAGCCCAGGCGCCGCAGGGCGGGCAGGCGTGCCAGCTGGCGCCGCAGCGGGGCCAAGAAGCGCTCCATCGCCACATTCATCATGGTTGATGTCCCTCCCGGCTGCGCGAGACCTGGGCCAGTTCGGAGCGCAGGGCCTCGGGCTGCAGGCGCGCGTTGAGGTCGAAGCGCTGCCCCTGCAAGCCCTCGCCGGCGGTCTGGAAGCGCGCCAGCACCACCTCGCCCCAGCCCGGGGCGGCCGAGAGCCGCTCCACCAGCTGCAGGGCCTGGGCCTGGTCGCTGGCCAGGCCGTTCAGGCGCAGCTCACGGCGGCCGGCGCTGTAGTCCAGGCCCAGCCAGGCGATACGCTGGCCGGCCGCCGGGTCCACCAGGCCAGCCTGCTCCACATTGGCCAGCAGGGCGCCCCAGGGCTGGCGCAGCAGGGCCTGCACCTCGGCGCTGCTGCGCAGGCGCTCCTGCTCCAGCGTGGCCTGGGCGCGTGCGGCGGCCTTGGCGGCCGGCGGCGGCGCGGCCGGCCGGCGCTGCAGCTGGGCCTGCAGATGGGCCTGACGCTCGCGCGCTTCACGCAGCTCGGCCTGGGCACTCCAGGCGCTCCAGGCGGCCGTGCCCAGCACCAGCAGGCCGCAGGCCAGCAGGGCCCAGGCCAAGGGATGGGGCGGCTCGGCCGGGGCGGCAAAGTCGGGGCGTGGGATGGAAGCCTCGGCCGCCGTCGGCACGCGCTCGAACAGCTCCACGCGCGGTGCCGCGGCGTTCAGATCACCCAGCTGGCGCACGCCCGGCAGGGCCGGCATGCGCGGCGCGTCCAGGCCGTAGCCGGCCAGCAGCACGGGCAGCTCGGGGGCATCGGCACGCAGCTCGGTCAGCAGGTCCATCAAGGCCTCGACCCGCGGCCCGGCCAGGCGGCGGTGCTGCAGCAGGCGCAGCTGGCCGGCCTCCAGCCGCATCCAGCTCAGCAGATCGCCCTCGACCCAGGCCAGGGCCGCCTGCGGCGCACGAGCCCAGTCGGGCTGCTGGCTCAGGCCCTGCTGCAGCAGGGCGGCCCAGGCCGGGCGCAGGCCGCGCAGGGCCACACCCCGCTGCGCCAGGCCCTCGCGCAGGGCCGTGAGGTCCAGGCCGTGTAGGGCGCTGGCGCCCGCCGTGTCACCGGCCCGCCAGGGCGCCAGCGCCCAGCGCTGGGCGGCGGCGCCGAAGTAATGCGAGAGCAGCTGGCGCGCATAGGCCTGCAGCGCGGCCTCGTCCTGCAGAGGCAGGCCCGGCTCGCAGACCAGATGCTGCAGGGCGCGCTCCGACACCACCAGGTCCAGGGCCTGGCCGGCGCGCAGGGGCTCCAGGCCCTCCAGGCCGCGGCCGTCCAGCCAGGCCAGGCGCGGCTTGGCCAGGCGGGCGCTGAAGGCCTGGCGCCAGCGCAAGACCTGGCCCCCCGGGGCGGGCGGGCTACTCGTCGAGAGTGACACGCTCGAGCTCCTCGAAAGTGGTTTCACCGCGGCAGACCGCGGCCAGGGCCATGGCGCGCAGCGGCTTCATGCCGCGGCTGCGCGCCGCCTCCTTGATCTGGGACATGGGGGCCCGCGCCGCGATCAGGTCGCGCAGGCCGTCGTCCAGGCGCAGCAGCTCGGCCACGGCGCGGCGGCCACGGTAGCCGCTGCCGCGGCAGTGGCCGCAGCCCTCGCCGCGCAGAAAGCGGTAGGCCGGGTCCGCGCGCAGGCCGTGGCGGGCCAGCAGGGCGGGCTCGGGCTCGTGCGGGCGCGCGCAATGCGGGCAGACCAGGCGCACCAGGCGCTGGGCCAGCACGGCGTTGAGCGCCGAGACCACGTTGTAGAGGTCCAGACCCATGTGCATGAAGCGCCCGATCACGTCAAAGGCGTTGTTGGCATGCACGGTGCTGAAGACCAGGTGGCCGGTCAGCGCCGCCTGCACCGCGATCTGGGCGGTCTCGGCATCGCGGATCTCGCCCACCATCACGCGGTCGGGGTCGTGGCGCAGGATGGAGCGCAGGCCGCGCGAGAAGGTCAGGCCCTTTTTCTCGTTCACCGGGATCTGCACCACGCCGGGCAGTTGGTACTCCACCGGGTCTTCGATGGTGATGATCTTGTCCTGCCCGGTGTGGATCTCGGCCAGCGTGGCGTAGAGCGTGGTGGTCTTGCCCGAGCCCGTGGGGCCGGTGACCAGCAGCATGCCGTGGGGCTGGCGCGCCTGGGCGCGGATGGCGGCGCGCTCCTCGGCGCCGAAGCCCAGTGCGTCCAGCGTGAGCGAGCCCTGGTCCTGCTCGATGCGCGCGCGGTCCAGCACCCGCACCACCGCGTCCTCGCCGAAGACGCTGGGCATGATGGAGAGGCGGAAGTCGATCTCGCGGCCCTGCACGCGCAGCTTGAAGCGACCGTCCTGCGGCAGGCGGCGCTCGCCGATGTCCAGCTCGGCCATGACCTTGAGGCGCGAGACCAGCTGCTCGGCCACGGCCGCGCCGTCCACCGCGCGCACCTGGGCCATCACGCCGTCGATGCGGAAACGGATATTGGCGCCGCGCGCGGTGCACTCGATGTGCACATCGCTGGCCCCGTCCTGCAGCGCGTCGTAGAGCGTGGCATTGAGCAGGCGCACCACCGGCGAGGCCTGCTCCGACAGGCGCAGGGCCGAGAGCTCCTCGGCCTGCTGGCCGGCCGCCGCCCCCGAGTCCAGGCCCTCGTCCACATCGGAGAGCGCGCGGAAGTCGGCCTCGCCGGCGCCCAGCCAGTGCTCCACAGCCGCGGGCTCGCAGCGCAGCCAGCGCACCGGGGCCTGCAGCCGGGTCTCCACGCTCTGCAGCAGCAGGGCGTCCTGCTCGCGCTCGGCCAGCAGCACCAGGCGCTCACCCTGGCCCATGGCCAGCACCGCGCGCCAGCGCTGCGCCTGGGCCTGGGGCCAGCGCTCGAAGTCCAGATGCCAGGGGCCGTGCTCGGCAGGCAGCCAGTCGGAGAGGGAATGCGTCACTGCACTTGCTCCACCAGTTGGAAGATGGGCAGGTACATCAAGACAATGATGCCGCCGATCAGCACGCCCATGATCAGCATCAGGGCGGGGTTGATGGCCCGGGTCAGCAGCTCGGTCAGGCGAGCCGCCTCCTCGTCATGAAAGGCCGCGGCCCGCTCCAGCATGGCGGGCAGCTCGCCGCTGCGCTCGCCCACGCGCACCATGCGGCGGGCCACGGGCGTGGCCAGGTCCTGCGCCTCCAGCGCGTCGGAAAAACGCCCGCCCTGGGCCACCTGCTCGGCGGCCGCGGCCACGGCGGGGCGCCAGGGCGCGGCCACCACGTCCTGCACGATGCGCAGGGCCGGAAGGGCCGGCACGCCGGCGCCCAGCAGCATGGCCAGGCTGCGGTACAGGCGTGCCAGGGCCAGCACGCGCAGGCGCGGACCCAGGCCTGGCAGAGTCCAGAGCCTGGCCTGCAGGCGCGCGCGCAATCCGGTGTTGCGCCACAGGGCAAGACCTGCCCCCGCCAGGGCGGCGATGCCGCCCAGCACCAGCCAGGGGTGGGCACCGGCCGTCTGGCCGAAGAGGATGAGGGCGCGCGAGGCCCAGGGCAGCTCGGCGCTGGTGGCCTCCAGGATGCCGGCAAAGCGCGGCAGCACGAAGAGCAGCAGGAAGAGGATCACGGCCGAGCCCACCAGCAGCAGCATGACCGGGTAGACGCAGGCGGCCACCAGGCGGGAGCGCAGGCTCTCCACCCAGGCCAGGTAGCGCGCATGCTGGGCCAGGGCCACGCTGAGCTGGCCGGTGCGCTCATTGGCCGCCACGATGGCGCAGACCAGTTCGTCGAAGGCCTGGGGCTGGGCCCGCATGGCGGCCGAGAGCGGCTGGCCCTGCTGCACCGCGGCCACCACACCGTCCAGCGCGTTGCGCACGCCGGGCTGGGTTTCCTTCTCGCGCAGGGTGCTCAGGGCCTCCAGCAGGGCGATGCCGGCATCCAGCAGCACGGCCAGCTCTTGGCTGAAGAGCTGCAGGGGAAAGCGGGAACTGCTGCCGCGGCGCCAGCGCGGGGCGCGCTCGGCCGCCTGCGCGTCCAGCTCGCTCACCTCCAGCAGATGCTGGGGCGCCACGCCGGCCGCGGCGGCCACGGCCTGGCGGTCGCTGGCCTCCACCCGGCGCGAGGTCGCGGCCCCGCGCGCGGGGTCGAACACACGGATCAGGTACTGCGGCATGGTGAGCGCGAGGCGGGCGGGTGCGCGGGAGCAGCCGTCCCGCTCACCAATTGGTCAGGTCGGCGTCCTCGCCCTCGCCGCCGGGACGGCCGTCGCGGCCCAGGGACAGCAGGTCGTAGTCACCATGCTCGCCGGGCGAGCGGTACTGGTAGTCGTTGTGCCAGGGGTCCTTGGGCACGGCCTTGGACAGATAGGGGCCGGACCAGCGCGGCTCATCGGCCGGCTTGGTGACCAGCACCGCCAGGCCCTGCTCGGTGCTGGGGTAGCGGCCCACATCGATGCGGTACTGGTCCAGGGCCTTGCCCAGGGCATCCATTTGCGCGCGCGCGGCCTTGACCTCGGACTTGCCGATCTGGCCGAAGAACTTGGGGCCCACATAACCGGCCAGCAGGCCGATGATGACCATCACCACCAGCAGTTCCAGCAGGGTGAAACCCAGGGGGCGACGAGAGAAGCGGGAGGGGGCACGCATGGAACAGCAGGGCGGAATACTCAAGGAGGGGCGACTATCTCCCAGGCCCCCAGGGGCCGCAATCGGGACTTGCGCGCCCCCTGTTCGGGGTGGACGAATCACTGTAACGAGCCAAGATGACAGCTCTGCGAGACTGTGACGCCTGTTTGCGCAAAGCGCGCGGGGTGCACCAGGCCCGATGGGCGGCTATCGCCCGTGGCGCGCTCCGACTTTTGTCCATCCGCCAGACCTGCCCGCCATGAACCAGCCTCCGCCACCCCCAGGCTTTGCGGCCCTGCCCCATTCCGTCGTGCTGCCCCAGGGCCGGTGCCTGCAGATGGCCGCCATCGGCACCTTCCGCAGCCTGGCCATGCTGGAACGCATAGGCGCGGCCCTGCGGGGCAGCTAGGGCGCCCCAGCAAAAAGGCCCGGCTCCTTGCGGAACCGGGCCTGACGTCATGTCGATCTCGAGCCCGCTCGGGGCTCAGGCTTTAGAACGGGATGTCGTCATCCATATCGTCAAAGCCCGTGGCCGGCTTGGGGGCCGGCGCGGGACGCGGGGCCGGCGCACGCGGCGCGGCCGCGCGCGGGGCCGGGGCGTCGAAATCGCCGCCGCCCATATCGCCACCGCGGTCGCCGCCACGGCCGGCACCGCCGCCGCGGCTGTAGCCGCCACCGCCGCCGCCGCCACCCATATCGTCACCGCCGTCGCGGCTGCCCAGCAGCTGCATCTGGTCGGCAATGATCTCGGTGGTGTACTGGTCGCGGCCTTCCTTGTCCTGCCACTTGCGGGTGCGCAGGCGCCCTTCCACATAGAGCGGACGGCCCTTCTTGCAGTACTGACCCACGATCTCGGCCAGCTTGTCGTTGAACACCACGCGGTGCCACTCGGTCTCTTCCTGGCGCTCGCCGCTCTCACGGTTCTTCCAGTTGCGGGTGGTGGCCAGGCTGATGGTGCAGAAGGCCACGCCGCTGGGGTTGTAGCGCAGCTCCGGGTCGCGACCCAGATTGCCGATGAGAATGACTTTGTTGACCGAGGCCATAGATGCGCTCCGCTGGCGTTTCCTGATTTCTAAGGCCTGGATTATGCCGCCCCGCCCAACTGCGCCCCATGCCCAGGATCCCGCACTTGGTCGCCGCAGGCCCGGCCCCAGGGAGGCGGCCCCTAAGATGCCTGCATGACCCGCCCGGCCCGCCCCGACTCCAACCACCGACTCTGGCTGGCCTATGCCGGCCTGTGCCTGCTGAGCTGGATGCTCTATGCCATGGCCGGCGCCGAGCTGCAGCGCGGGCTCTGGCAGGTCTGGGAGGCGGCCTACCAGGCCACCCTGAGCCTGAGCCCGCCCATGCTGCTGGGCCCCCTGGTCTGGCCCTGGGTGCGCGGGCTGGACCGGCTGGGCGATCGCGGTGGCAGCGCCGCCCAGCTGCTGCTGCACGGCCTGGGCGCCCTGGGATTTGCCGCGGCCTGGCAGCTGCTGGAGTTCGCCCTGTCCTGGCTGCTGTTCGGCCCCATGCACGCCCAGGCCAGCTTCCAGCAGACGGTGCTGTGGCGCGGCATCTGGGGCGTCTTCGTCTACACCGCCCTGGCGAGCGGCTTCACCGCCGTGCTCAATGCGCGGCGCGCCCGCCGCAGCGCGCTGGCGGCGGCCCAGGCCGAGTCGGCCCTGGCACGGGCCGAGCTGGCCGCCATCAGCGGCAAGCTCAACCCGCACTTTCTCTTCAACACCCTGAACTCCCTGATCGCCCTGACCCGCAAGGACGCCAAGGCGGCCGAGGCGGCCCTGCTGCGCTTCTCGGGCATGCTGCGCTATGTGCTGGACACCAAGCGCGGCGCCGACACCCGGGTCAGCCTGGCCGAGGAGCTGGAGTTCCTGCGCGACTACCTGGCCCTGGAAACCCTGCGCCTTGGCGAGCGCCTCACGGTGCGCTGGGAGGTGGAGCCCGAGACCCTGGACGATGAGATCCCGCCATTGAGCCTGCAGCCCCTGGTGGAGAACAGCATCCAGCACGGCGTGGCGCCGCGCGCCCAGGGCGGCAGTGTGCGCATCGCCGCGCGCCGCGACGTGCTCAACGACGGCCTGGCCCTGACCGTGCAGGACGATGGCCCGGGCTGCGAACCCGCCCGGCTGAACACGCCGACCGAAGCCGGCCAGCGCCGCGGCATCGGCCTGAGCGCCCTGCAGCGCCGCTTTGCCCTGGACTACGAGGGCCGCGCCCGGCTCAAGATCCACACCGCCCCCGGCGCGGGTTTCCGCGTCGACCTCTGGATACCGCAGACATGAACAAGATCCGCACCCTGATCGCCGAGGACGAGCCCCTGGCCAGCGAAGCCCTGGCCGAATGGGTCCAGGCCCTGCCCCAGCTGGAGCTGGTAGCCTGCTGTGCCGATGGCGAGAGCGCCCTGGCCCAGATCCGCGCCCTGCAGCCCGAGCTGGTGCTGCTGGACATCCAGATGCCCGGCCTCACCGGCCTGCAGGTGCTGCGCGCCCTGGGCGAGGCCGGCCTGCCGCGCCGCCCCGCCGTGATCTTCACCACCGCCTACGACGAGCATGCGCTCACCGCCTTCGAGCTGCATGCGGTGGACTATCTGCTCAAACCCTTCTCCCAGGAGCGCTTCGAGGAAGCGGTGGAGCATGCCCTGGGCATCCTGGCCAGCAGCGGGACAACCGGTGCGCCGGCCCTGCCCGAGGCCGATCTGGAGCGCAGCCTGCAAAGCCCCGAGGCGCCGCTGAGCCGCATCCTGGTGCGCGACCAGGGCAAGATCTTCCCACTCAGCGTGGACGCCATCGAATACCTGCGCTCCGACACCAAGTACACCGCCATCGCCAGCCGCGGCCGCCAGTTCCTGGTGCGCCTGCCCATCAGCAGCTTCGAGCAACGCCTGGACCCGGCGCGCTTTCTCAAGCTGCAGCGCAGCTGCATCGTCAACCTGGACTTCGTCGAGGCCATGACCCCTGACGAGAGCTCGCAGCTGGTGGTGCAGATGCAGGACGGCACGCGCTTCACGGCCAGCCGCGAGGTGTCCAAGAAACTGCGGGAGCAATCGATATGAGCCCCTGGCTGCAATACCGTTTCCGGCACTCGTGCCCCTGGCAAGCCCTGACCCTGGCCCTGCTACTCCTGCTGCAGGCCGGCGCTGCTGCGGCCCAGGACGGCGTCGGGCGCAGCTACAGCCCCGGCCCCTTCCAGCGCCTGGAGATCAACGGTTCCGCCGATGTGCGTCTGCAGCAGGGCGAGCGCGACGAGGTCTTCATCAGCGGGGACGAGGACATGCAGAAGAGCGTGCAGCTGCTGCTGCGGGGCAACCGGCTCGAGGTCCAGCCCTCGGGCGGCTGGAAGTTCTGGCGCAGCAAGCGTCTGCAGATGGAGGTCACGGTGCGCAATCTGGAGCAGCTGGAGCTCTCCGGCAATGGCGAGGTGCATGCGCCGGGCACCTTCCGCGTCGATCGCCTGGGCGTGGGCATCGCGGGCTCGGGCCTGGTGCGCTTTGATGATCTGCAGGCGCAGCGTCTGCACTTCGCCATCGCGGGTTCGGGCGAGGGTCAGCTGCGCGGCCAGGCCAACTCCCTGTCCCTGGCGATCTCCGGCAAGGGCAAGCTCATGGCGGAGCAGCTGCGCAGCGCGCGGGGCGCCGTGGCCATCAGCGGCGTGGGGCAGGCCCAGATCTGGGTCACCCAGTCGCTGAGCATCAACATCATGGGTGTGGGCACGGTGGACTACTGGGGCACCCCCCAGCTCAGCCGGGCCACCTCGGGCGTGGCCACGATCAATGCCCGCGGGGAGACGCCGCCCGCTCCCTGAATCATCCCGCCAGCGGCGGGCAGCCCGAGCTCGGAGCGACAATAGCCGGCTCCATGAGTGCTTCCCACGCCCCGCAGCAGATCCTGCAAGAAGTCTTCGGCTACAGCGCCTTCCGCGGCGCCCAGGCCGACATCGTCCAGCATGTGACGGCGGGGGGCGACGCCCTGGTGCTGATGCCCACCGGCGGGGGCAAGAGCCTGTGCTACCAGGTGCCGGCCATCGCCCGGCATCGCGGCGGCCAGGGCGTGGCCCTGGTGGTGAGCCCGCTGATCGCCCTGATGCACGACCAGGTGGGCGCACTGGAAGAGGCCGGTGTGCATGCCGCCTTCCTGAACTCCACGCTCAGCAGCGAGGACGCCAACCGCATCGAGCGCGAGATGCTCAGCGGCCGCCTGGTGATGCTCTATGCCGCGCCCGAGCGCATCACCAACCCGCGCTTCCTGGCCCAGCTGGACTCCTTGCACGAGCGCGGCCTGCTCTCGCTCTTCGCCATCGACGAGGCGCATTGCGTCAGCCAGTGGGGCCATGAATTCCGCAGCGAGTATCTGGAACTCTCGCTGCTGCACGAGCGCTACCCCGATGTGCCGCGCGTGGCCCTCACCGCCACCGCCGACGACATCACCCGCGCCGACATCATTGCCCGCCTGCAGCTGGAAGAGGCGCGCGTCTTCATCAGCAGCTTCGACCGGCCCAATATCCGCTACGCCATCGTCGAGAAGGACGCCAGCCCGCGCGAGCAGCTGCTGCGCTTCATCCGCGAGGAACATGAGGACGAGGCCGGCGTCGTCTACTGCCAGAGCCGCCGCAAGGTGGAGGAGACGGCCGCCTGGCTGGAGGCCGCCGGCCTGCCCGCCCTGCCCTATCACGCCGGCCTGGACACTGCCGTGCGCCAGCGCCACCAGGACCGCTTTCTGCGCGAGGACGGCATCGTGATGGTGGCCACCGTGGCCTTCGGCATGGGCATCGACAAGCCGGATGTGCGCTTCGTCGCCCATCTGGACCTGCCCAAGAACATCGAGAGCTACTACCAGGAAACCGGCCGCGCCGGCCGCGATGGCGCGGCCGCCGACGCCTGGATGACCTATGGCCTGGCCGATGTGGTGAACCAGCGCCGCATGATCGACGAGAGCCCCTCGGGCGAGGAGTTCAAGCAGGTGCAGCGCGGCAAGCTCGATGCCCTGCTGGCCCTGGCCGAGGCCACCGACTGCCGGCGCCAGCGCCTGCTGGCCTATTTCGGCGAGAACAGTCAGCCTTGCGGCAACTGCGACAACTGCATCAACCCGCCCGCCACCTGGGACGCCACCGAGGCCGCGCGCAAGATGCTGTCCTGCATCTACCGCTTCCACCAGAACGGCGGCCAGCGCTTCGGCGCCGGTCACCTGATCGATGTGCTGCGCGGCAAGAGCACGGACAAGGTGACGCAGTACGGCCACCAGAGCCTGTCCACCTGGGGCATAGGTGCGGACCTGAGCGAGCAGCAGTGGCGCGGCGTGCTGCGTCAGCTGATCGCCCTGGGCCATGTATTCACCGAGGGCGAGTACCACACCCTGGCGCTCTCCGAATCGGCCCGCGCCGTGCTCAAGGGCGGGGTGCAGCTGCTGCTGCGCGTGCCCAGCGCTGCACCGCGCCGCGGCCGCAGCAGCGGCTCGCGCAGCGGCGGCAGCAGCAAGAGCCGCACCGCCGTGGAGGCCATGGACCTGGACGCCAGCGCCCAGCAGCGCTTCGAGGCGCTCAAGGCCTGGCGCGCCGAGGTGGCCAAGGAGCACGGCCTGCCCGCCTATGTGATCTTCCAGAACGTCACCCTGGCCGAGATGGCCCGCGCCCATCCCCAGAGCCTGGACGAGCTGGGCCAGGTTTCCGGCGTGGGCGCCAAGAAGCTCGAGGCCTATGGCCGCGAGATCCTGCGGGTGCTGGAAACGCTCTGAATGCCGCGCTGGCGCGGGTAAACACCGAGAAAGGCGGCGGGGTCAGGTGTCAACCCCGGGTCGGGTCGCGCCGTTGGCAAAGATTCTTTGCCAACGCCTCACCCCCCGAACACACCATGATGCCCAGCCCTCGCCAAGCCAGCACCGCCCCCGTCCCGGGCCGCCACCAGACCCGCCACCACCGCGCGCCCGCCCTGCATCCGCTGGCCCGGGCCGCCGCGCTGGCCCTGGTCCTGGGCAGCGGCGGCGCCGCCCTGGCGGCCGAGAGCCTGGAGCGGGTGGAGGTGACAGGCTCGGCCATCAAGCGGGCCGAGAACGAGAGCGCCCTGCCCCTGCAGGTGATCACGCGGGCCGAGATCGACAAGTCCGGTGCCACCACCGCGGCCGAGCTCATGTCCAAGCTGGCGGCCAATGTGGGCGGTCTGAGCGACGGCGCCAGCATCTCGGACGGGCGTGACCAGCGCGGCTTCAACTCGGCCAGCCTGCGCGGCCTGGGCACCTCGTCCACCCTGGTGCTGCTCAATGGCCGGCGCATGGCCAATTTCGCCGCCCCGGGCGACGACAGCGGCGTGGACCTGAACATCATTCCCGCCGCCGCCATCCAGCGCGTGGAGGTGCTGCTGGACGGCGCCTCCTCGCTCTATGGCAGCGACGCCATCGGCGGCGTGATCAACTTCATCACCCGCAAGGACTACCGCGGCGCCGAGATCACCGTGCACGCCGGTGGCACCCAGGAAGGCGGCGCCGGCAAGCGCGGCGCCAGCCTGGCGGGAGGCTTCGGTGACCTGGCCCGCGACCGCTTCAATGTGTTCGCGGTGCTGGACCTGCAGAAGACCGACGCCCTGCGCAGCTCGCAGCGCAAGTTCATCGGTGAGCTCAAGGTGCCGGAGCGGCTGCCGCACCTCCTGTCCAGCTACAGCTCGCCGGCCAATGTGCGGGTGTCGGGCGATCAGCGCGACTTCCTGGCCGCCTCCGGCTACACGGTGGCGGGCCGTCCGCTGGAAAACCGGACCTTCAACCCCGCGGCGCCCGGCTGCAATCCGCCGGCCTCGCTCTACCTGCCGCTGGGCATCGGTGGCGACCAGGGCTGCACCTACGACTACATGCGCGATACCGAGCTCTATCCCAAGAGCGACAAGTCCAGCCTGCTGGCGCGCGGTGTGTTCCAGCTCACGCCCGAGCACCAGCTCTATGCCGAGTTCGCCCATGCGCGGGCTCGCAGCTGGTATGTGGCCTCCTCGGCCCGCGTGACGGCCAGCGTGCCCTACACCGTGGTGCCCGCCCTGCGCGGTACCCAGCTGGAGGACTCGGGCGACGAGCTGGTGGATCTGCGCATGCGCCTGCTGGAAGCGGGCAACCGCACCAGCGACGTGACCAGCACCGGCCAGCGCCTGGTGCTGGGCCTGAACGGCACCCTGGCGGGCTGGGACTACGACCTGGCACTCAACCGCAGCCGCAGCACCATGGCGGACCGCGACACCCACGGCTACCTGCTCTACGACAAGCTGATCGCAGGCATCGAACGCGGCCTGATCAACCCCTTCGGCCCCTCCTCTGCCGAGGGCCGCGCCTATATCGATAGCATCCAGATCAATGACCTGACCCGCCGCGGCGTGGGCACCATGAACGGCCTGGATTTCAAGGCCGGCCGTGCCCTGACCCAGCTGGCTGGCGGCGAGCTGATGCTGGCCCTGGGCGGCGAGCTGCGGCGCGAGCGCGTCCGCTACCGCCTCTCGCAGCTGCTGCTGAGCGACAACATCAACAACGACGGCGTCAGCTTCCTCGAACCCCTGCCCGACCCCATCCCGGCCGACGGCCTGCTCTTCAGCAATGGCCGCAAGGTGCAGGCCTGGTTCGCCGAGCTGGCCGCGCCGCTGAGCAAACAGTTCGAGGCCCAGCTCTCCCTGCGCCAGGAGCACACCCAGGGCGTGGGCAGCGCCCTCAGCCCCAAGCTCGCCCTGCGCTACACGCCCTCGGCGCAGTGGATGCTGCGCGCCTCGCTGGGCCGGGGTTTCCGCGCCCCCTCGCTGGACGATCTCTACCGTCCGCCGCGCGAGAGCAGCACCTCCACCCTGGCCGATCCGGTCTGCATGGCGGCCAATGACAACGATCTGGCCCTGTGCGCCGACAACTGGACGACGCGCCGCTACAGCAATCCCAATCTCAAGCCCGAGCGCAGCCGCCAGGGCACGCTGGGCGTGGTGTTCGAGCCCAGCAAGCAGGCCAGCCTGGGCCTGGACTTCTGGGACATCCGCCGCAACAACCTGATCAGCGATATCGGCGACGACGTGATCCTGTCCAATCTGGACAAGTACGGCTCCCTGGTGCACCGCGATAAGGATGGCGATATCGACTACATCGAGCTGCGCAAGGACAACCGGGGCGCCCAGCAGGCCCAGGGCTTCGACTTCAGCGCCGATCTGCGCGAGCTGCGCAGCCCGGTGGGCGAGTTCGCGCTGCGCCTGCGCGGCACGCTGACCACCAAGTCGCGCCTGCAGACCGCGCCCGGTGATGCCTTCGTCAGCAATCTGGGCCGCTTCGTCACCCAAGGCGTGGTGCAGCGCTGGCGCCATCGCCTGAGCCTGGACTGGACCCGCAACGGCCGCTATGGCCTGACCCTGTCCAACAGCTTCAGCAGCGGCTACGAGGACCAGAACAAGGCCATCGACACCAACAGCGGCACCGTGGTGCAGTCCAACCGGGTCAAGGCCTATTCGATCTGGGACCTGAGCGGCTGGTGGGACATCAGCCCGCAGCTCACGCTGCGCGCCGGCGTGCTCAACCTGGCCAATACCGCGCCGCCCTACTCCAACCAGGCCTACTACTTCCTCTCGGGCTATGACCCGAGCTACACGGACACGCGCGGCCGCTTCGGCTACCTGAGCCTGCGCTACGCCTTCCGCTGAAGCGCGGGCCGCGCGCGCCCCTCAGCACAGCGTGGGCGCGGCACAGGCCGCGGCCGCGGCCGTGGCCGTCGCCAGGCGCAACGGAGCGGTCGGGGCGCTGCTGCGACCTTCGATCAGCACCCGCGACAGCTGCGCCGTCACGAGGGCGCGCTGGGCGGCGGGCGGCACGCTCTTGCCGGTGATCACCACCCGCTCCAGCACCATCACGGGCCGCAGCGGGGTGGAGATGTAGTGGACCAGCAGCAGCAGGGCGCCGGTGGCCAGCACGGCGCCGAGGCCGGCCGCGCTGGAGCGGAGGAAGGCGATGGAACTGGGCTTCATGACGGTCTCCTGGGCTGCGACGGCCGGGGTTCCGGCCTGTCCATGAGTTCAGTGTCGGCGGCGCCGGCCGCTTTCTCCAGGCCGCTGCGACGAACTGCCGAGGCATCGTCCTCAGGCGTCAGTGCGGGCGATGAAGCGGCCCGGCCCAGACGGCAGAAAGCCCGGTCAGACCGGGCTTTCTCAGGGGGATGCGTCGGCTCAGAGCGCGGGCGGCGCCTGCGGCGGCGAGACGCGCGGCAGGTGCGAGGCGGCCTGGGCCGGCGCCATCGCCGCCTCCAGACGCACCGCCGTGTGCAGCTCGCGGGGCTGCTGTCCCTCGGCCAGCAGCAGGGCCATCACCACGGCACTGGCGACGGCGGCAATGGCGGTCAACAAGGTCTTGGCGGCGCTGCTGTTCATGGACAAACCTCCGGGTCGGCTGGGGCGGCAGATGCTGTTGGGGAAATTGACGGTGATGGCAGTGTCGGGCCACGCCCCGCCGCGGGCCAGCGCCGCGCGACGAGCTGCGGCAGGGCCTGCATGAATGGCGCCCTGGGGGGCCGAACGGGTGCGCCCCCATGAAAAGAAGGGCCCCGCCGCAACGGGGCCCCAAGGGGAGTGCCTGGTGTGAAGGCGATGAGGCGGGGAAGCCAAGTCAGGGCCGCACGGGGATGCGGCCTTGGCTGGGCTCCCCCTCAATGCGGACCGGCGACCGCGGCCTGACAACGGATAACCATGGCGACGAGGCCTGATCCGCGCTCAGACGCGGCGCTGGGGCTTGGCGGCGGCCAGCTGGGTGCTGGCGGCGGCGGTGCCCAGGCTGCGGCCCTCGATCACCACGCGCGGCAGCTGCACCACCTGCTGGGCCTGGGCGGCCGGCACCGACTTGCCGGTGATCACCACGCGCGGCAGTTGCTCGATCTTCTGGGCCGAGGCGGCACCGGCGAACACCAGGCCGGCGGCCAGGACGATCAGGGCTTGGAAGGGACGTTGGATGCGGTTCATGGTCTGACTCCTTGGGGGGCTGACGCGGCCCATTGCTGCGTCGATGGAGTCAGTATCGGCAGGGCTCGCCGCGCTGGCGAGGCGGCTGCGACGAACTGCAAGCCAGGCCCACCGAAGTGTCGTGGGCGCCGACCGGCGTTCGCCGGGCCGCGGCCGTTTCAGCGCCTGAGCGCCAGCTCGCGGCGCACCAGGCCGGCCAGATCTTCGAGGGTCTTTTCCTTTTGCAGCAGGGCGCGCACGCCCAGGCGGCGGGCCTGCTCGCGCAGGTCTTCGGTGATATGCCCCGTGCTGATGAGCAGGGGCAGGCGCGGCGCCAGTCGGCGCAAGTCGGCGGCCAGGGAGAGGCCGGTGCGGCCCGGCATGTTGAAGTCCGTCACCAGCAGATCCACGCCGCCGGCCGCCACCTGCTCCAGGGCCTGGGCCGCATCACCGGCCAGGCTGACACGGTAGCCCTGGCGCTGCAGCAGGCTCTGCACGGTCAGGCGCATGACTTCGTCGTCATCCACATAGACGATGTGCTGGCCCGAACCTTCTTCCACCAGGGGCATCAGGGGCGCGGGCTCGGTGACCGGGCCTTCCCAGTCCAGCAGGGGCAGATAGAGGTGGAAGCAGCTGCCCTGCCCGGGCGTGCTGTCGACCTGGATCTCGCCATGGTGGGCCAGCACGATGCCATGGGCCACGGCCAGCCCCAGACCCGTGCCCTGACCCTGGGGCTTGGTGGTGAAGAAGGGCTCGAAGAGATGGCTGCGGGTGATGGGGTCCATGCCCTTGCCGTCGTCGCGCACCCACAGATGCACCCGCGGCACGGCGCCCTCGTGCTGCGCCTCCAGCCCCACCTCCACCGTGCCGGGATGGCCCTCCAGCGCATGCCAGGCATTGGTGCACAGATTCATCAGCACCTGCTGGATCTGGGTGGCGTCGGCCTGCACAAAGAGCGGCACCTCGGTCAGGCGCTGCTCCAGGCGCACCCCGGGGGGCACGGCCGCGCGCAGCAGGGCCACGCTCTCCTGCACCAGGCTCTGCAGGCGCACCGCCCGCAGCTGCTGGGGTTGGCGCCGGCTGAAGGCTAGGATCTGCTGTACCAGGTTGCGCGCGCGCTCGCCGCCAATGCGGATCAGGCCCAGGTGCACAGCGGCGGGATGATCTTGCGGCAGATGCTCCAGGGCCAGGGCCACATTGCCCAGCACCGCGCCCAGGATGTTGTTGAAGTCATGCGCGATGCCGCCCGCCAGCCGCCCCATGGCCTCGAGCTTCTGGGCCTCGCGCAGCTGCATCTCCAGCTCCTGGCGCCGCGCCTCGGCCTGCACGCGCTCACTGAGATCGATGTCCACGCAGTAGAGCTCGGCCTCGCCGCGGCTGTTGCGCTGCATCGTGTGGCTGGAGAAGACATGGACCGGGCTGCCGTCCTTGTGGCGCAGCACCAGCTCTTCGGCCGGCACGGTGACCTGGCCCGAGGCCAGCCATTCGCGCGTGCCCACGATCACCATCTCGCGCATGGCCGGCGGGATGATCAGGTCTTCCAGGCGCTGGCCCAGGGCCTCGGTCTTGCTGTAGCCATAGAGCCGCTCGCTGGCGCTGTTCCAGAAAATGACCCGGCGCTCGGCGTCATAGCCTTGCACCGAGATGCGCTCCACCCCTTCCAGCAGGGCGCGAAAGCGCTGCTCGCTGTCCTGCAGGGCCTGCTCGGCCTGGCGGGCGGAGCTCACATCCAGCAGCAGGGCCTGCCAAAGCACGGTGCCGTCCTGGCGGCGCTGCGGGTGGCCGGCCCCCTGCAGCCACAGCCGCCGGCCCGAGGGCGTGGTCACACGGAATTCCACATGCCAGGGCACATGGCGGCGCGCCGAATCACGCAGGGATTCGCGCAGCGGTTCCAGGTCTTGCGCATCCACCAGACGCCAGAGCTGGCCGATATCGCGCTGCACCAGCTGCGGGCTGATTTCCAGCAGCTCCTGGCAGCGCGGGCTCATCTCGAAGATGGCGTCCTGACCGTCGGGCCAGAGCACGTACTGGAACATCAGCCCCGGCAGGTTCTCCGCCAGATAGCGGAAATTGGCCTCCGCCGCATGCAGCGCCTGCTCCAGTCGCTGATTGCGCAAGCTGTCCATCGCGTCGCTCCCCGTTGTGCGGCCGCGGCCTTCAGGCCCGCGGCCACGCCTTCAGATGCGAGACCATTGTTTCCCGGGCGGCGACGGCCCGGATAGCCCCTAGGAGCCTGGGGGGCTTCAGGACGCCACACCCCACAGCAGACGCACCAGCACTGCCAGACCGCGCGCCGGCGCATGATCGCCCTCGGCCATCTGGGGTTCCGCCACCTCCACATGGGTCGCCCCCAGCAGCAGGGTGCCCAGCAGGGCCAGGCCGAGCAGCAGGAGCAGGAGGCGGGTCTTCATGATGCCCGCAGTATCTCCCAAGCCCCGGCCCCGGCAAGCCCCCCACAGGGTGGGATGTGCGGCGGTACTGACAGGCCTTGTCAGCAAGCCCTGGGCCCGCCAGGCCCTGGCGGCCTATGATGACGGGTTTTCCCGCCCCGCGTCGGCCCGCCCGGCCGTCACAGCCCCCGACCGCTTCCCCATGTCCGAGTCCAAGCCCTTCACCCCCGTCCCCGAGGCGCAGCAGATCCGCGTCCGGGGGGCGCGCACCCACAATCTGAAGAACATCGATGTGGACCTGCCGCGCAACCAGCTGGTGGTGATCACCGGCCTGTCGGGCTCGGGCAAGTCCAGCCTGGCCTTCGACACGCTGTATGCCGAGGGCCAGCGCCGCTATGTGGAAAGCCTCTCGGCCTATGCCCGCCAGTTCCTGCAGCTGATGGACAAGCCCGAGGTTGACGTGATCGAGGGCCTCTCGCCTGCCATCTCCATCGAGCAGAAGGCCACCAGCCACAACCCCCGCTCCACCGTGGGCACGGTGACCGAGATCCACGACTATCTGCGCCTGCTCTACGCCCGCGCCGGCACGCCCTTCTGCCCCGACCACCACCTGCCCCTGGAAGCGCAGAGCGTGAGCCAGATGGTGGATGCGGTGCTGGCCATGAAGGACGAGTCGCGCCTGATGGTGCTGGCCCCGGTGGCGCGCGACCGCAAGGGCGAGTTCGTGGAGCTGTTCCAGGACCTGCAGGCCCAGGGCTATGTGCGCTTCCGGGTGGACGGCATCACGGTGGAGGCGCCGGACATCCCGGTGCTCAAGAAGGCCGAGAAGCACGATATCGATGTGGTGGTGGACCGCATCAAGCTGCGCCATGAGGGCGCCGACCAGCTGCGCCAGCGCCTGGCCGAGAGCTTCGAGGCCGCACTGCGCCTGGCCGAGGGCCGCGCCCTGGTGCTGGACCTGGACAGTGGCGCCGAGACCCTGTTCTCCAGCAAGTTCGCCTGCCCCGTCTGCAGCTACTCCCTGCCCGAGCTGGAGCCGCGCCTGTTCTCCTTCAACTCGCCGGTGGGCGCCTGCCCCA
>Ga0233424_10000337_pt1 | contig 63091 bp, 45 predicted proteins | sample Watercolumn_Towu_FD_181011 | JGI IMG/M metagenome (GOLD analysis project Ga0233424, IMG submission 181011) | Freshwater microbial communities from Lake Towuti, South Sulawesi, Indonesia - Watercolumn_Towuti2014_125_MG | ecosystem: Environmental > Aquatic > Freshwater > Lake | place: Indonesia... | reverse complement strand
CCTCCTCCCGGAATCGAAACCCTGTGGCGCGGCCTCCGTCGAGTCTTTGACTTCCGTCTCGTCTGGATGACCTTCAACACCCTCGCACTCCACACTCCCGAAGCAACTTGTGTATAAGGATGAGAGCAGTACTTGGGAACCAGTACGAATAGATTTAGGGTGTTTCGAGCGGAGCAAGCCAAATCCTGCGACGATGTCGGATCATTCCTGTGAGGTGCAATATGCGATGGCTTCCCGTGGCACTGCCAATCCTGTTGGCTGTGTCCCCAATTACTGCTGCGGAGCATCGTTTCCTTCGAATCCACAGCCCCGTTGATGACGAACGATATGCCGACACTGCAAAAATCGCCGTGAATGGCTACCTCTTCCTGCCAGATCGAAAGGTCGATTCCGACTCGGTGACTATCCGGGTCGGATACGACCGCCCATCGGGCAAGAGGTTCATTATCGCGCATGAGACTACGGCTGAACTCAAACCCGCCACGAACGAGAAGGGAATGTATCCGTTCGTGGGTGATACAAAGCCAAAGGTTCCTCTTGAAACTGGGCGATATCTGCTTCGAGTCGATTGCTTGGACAAGTCTGGCAAGGGGCCACCGATACTGGCCACACAATCGGTATTCATCGAAATTGAAAACTTGAAGCCGAAGCCAAAAGGTGACATCGCGGTGACTTTTTGAACTCGGCCGGGTGGCGGGGGCGCACCGGAACGGAAGCCGCCGCGATGCCACCCTTCGGGGGCTTCTGCTTCGCAGTGCGCCGCCACCCGATCGACTCATCCGGATTTGTTCGGTGCTCGATGGTGACTCGCCTGGTACCGCCGAAGTTGCGGCCACAGCCCGGCGACTCCGGCCACGACCAGCAGCGTGCCGATCCCACCGCTGACGACGGAGACCATCGGGCCGAACATCGGATCGCTCGATCGCTTGAACCAAGCGGCCACGGCGCCCGATTCGAATCCGCCGAGTTCATTCGATGCGCCGATAAACAGCGCGTTGACGGCCGAGACGCGGCCGCGCATCTCATTCGGCGTCTGCAACTGCACGAGCGTGTGCCGGATCACCACGCTGATGTTGTCGAGCGCCCCGGTCAGAAACAGCATGGCCAGCGACAGCCCGAACGATCGTGATACGCCGAACACGATCGTCGCCACGCCGAAACCTGCCACCGATAGCAACAGCACCACGCCGGCTCGGCGGCTGGGGGGATGATTCACGAGGATCACCGCCATCGCCAGCGCACCGAGGGCAGGAGCCGCTCGCAGCATCCCGTACCCGAGCGAATCCGCGTGCAGGATGTCGGTCGCGTAGATCGGCAACAGCGCCGTCGCTCCGCCGAACAGCACGGCCAGCATGTCCAGAGTGATCGCGGCGAGGATCACCTTCGTCTGCCAGACGAATCGCAATCCCGCGACCAGCGCGTGCCGCGTCGATTCGCTCGCCGACTGTGTGAACGGCCGGGCGGGGATCAGCGTCAACGTCAGCAGCCACGCAACGTGTGCCAGCGCATCGATCGCGTACACGAGCGTCGAGCGTCCCGTCAACCAGATCACCAGTCCCGCCAGCGCGGGCCCGACGACAGTCGAGAGATGGAACCCGCCCGTGTTCCACGTCACGGCATTCGTGAAGTTTCCGCCCGAGACGATTTGCGGCAGGAACGACGACTTCGCCGGTTGCTGGAACGACCTCGCGACGCCGGTGACGAACAGACACACGTACGTCAGCCAGACGTCCGCCGCGAAGTGCGAAACGAGCACGAGACCGCACGACGCCAGAGTCATCAGCGAGCCGCAGATGAACAGCACGCGGCGGCGATCGAAATGGTCTGCGACGTAGCCCGTCACCAGCGTGAGCGCCACGACCGGCAGGAACTGGACCAGCCCGATCAAACCGAGATGCCACTCCGACCGCGTACGGTCGAAGATTTCCCACCCGACGGCCGCCGACTGCATCTGCATGCCGAGAATCGCCACCACGTTTCCCGACAGGTACAGCCGGAAGTCGCGACCTCGCAGGGCCGCCCAGGGATCGTGCGGCAACTCCGGCGGCGGGACGAATTCATCCGATGGTTCGGCCTCGTGCATCGTGCGAGTTCCTGTCCGTCCGTCGCTGGCAGTCGCCGCTTTGAGTTGATTAGAATGCCGCCCGCCGATCGCCGGCTGTCATCGAATCGCCACCGCGACGACGCCACGTTAACCGCGACGCGTCCGCCTGACAACGGACGCATTTGGACTTGCTCGTGAAAGGAAGTCGTCCATGTTTCGCTTGTCAATCGTCGCCGGCGCCGCAGCCGTGCTGATCGCCGTTGCGTGGTCCGGCGTGTTCCAGATCTCAACCCGGAGTCACTCCATGGCTGCTGATTCTTCGAAGAAACCCGGCATCGTCCACGATGTCTATTTCACTCTGAACGAGAGCACCTCCGAAGGCCGAGCCAAACTCATGGCCGCTTGCAAGAAATGCCTGACCGACCACCCGGGGGTGACGTATTTCGGAGTCGGTGTCGTCGCCGAAGAATTGAAGCGGCCCGTCAACGATCGCGATTGGGATGTTGGTCTGCACATGATTTTCAAATCGCAGGCCGATCACGATGCCTACCAAAACCACCCGCGGCACCTTCAGTTCATCGAAGAAAACAAGTCGAACTGGAAAAAGGTCCGCGTGTTCGACACCGAGGTGGAGTAACCGACCTCCGCTCGCCCCGGAACGGGGAGAGGGGCCGGAGGTGAGGGGTGAACTACACCGAGCGCCAGCCCTTCTCCGCCGTCCAATCGCAACTCATCGAAATCTCAGTGAAGCGGCGACATGTCCCGACGGTTGAATCCCAGAGACGTCCGCCCGTCACCCCAACCTTCTTCCCCTTCGGGGGCGAGGGGGCTCCAAAATCAAATCATTACCTCCGACTTCATGCCACAACCAACCATCGACATCCACGTGGGACACAGTCCCGACCCGGACGACGCGTTCATGTTTCACGCGCTCGCCAACGACAAAATTCCCACCGGGCGATACCACTTCACGCACGAGTTGCAGGACATCGAAACCCTGAACCACCGGGCGTTCCGTGGCGAGCTCGAACTGACGGCCGTCAGCCTGCACGGGTACGCGTACCTGACCGACCGCTACGCGCTTTGCCGTTGCGGCGCCAGCATGGGAGACAACTACGGCCCGATGGTCGTCTCGCGGCAACCGATGGGGCTGAGCGATCTGCGAGGCAAACGCATCGCCATCCCGGGCACGCTGACGACGGCGTTCCTCGCCCTGAAGCTGTGCCTTGGTGACTCGTTTGAATACGACGTGCATCCGTTCGACGAGATTCTCAACATCGTCGCAGCGGGCCGGGCCGACGCCGGGTTGATCATTCACGAGGGGCAATTGACGTTTCAAAATCAGGGGCTGCACCTGGTGGTCGACCTCGGCCGCTGGTGGCACGACGAAACCGGACTGCCTCTGCCGCTGGGCGGCAACGCCATTCGCCGCGATCTCGGCCGGCAGGGCATGGAGGAAGTCACCCGCTTGCTCAAGCAGAGCATTCAGTATGGCCTGGACCACCGCGCGGAAGCTCTCGCTCACGCGTTGCAGTACGGGCGAGATCTCGATCGCAGTCAGGCGGACAAGTTTGTTGGGATGTACGTGAACGATTGGACCATCGACTTCGGCGCCCGCGGCCGCGAAGCCGTGGCGACTTTGCTGAGGAAGGCGTACGAAGCCAGAATCATCCCGAAGCCTGTCGAGTTGGAGTTTGTGTGACACCACCTCCCCTCGCCCGCTGCGGGGGAGAGGGAGAACCAGCAACGAAAGCGAGCCCGCCATGCCCGATGCCTCAACATATCTGAAACAACTCTTCGGCCTCGACGGCTCGACCGCCGTGGTGATTGGCGGCACGGGGACGCTTGGCGGCGCGTTCGCGGACGCCCTCGCTCAGGCCGGAGCCTATACCGTCATCGTCGGCCGCAATCGCGAACACGGTGACGCCGGCGTGGCGCGCATCAAGCAGCTCGGCGGGCGGGCGGAATTCTTCGCCGCCGATTCGACGTCGCGGGATGACCTCGAGAAACTGCTCGCGCACGTCACAGCGAGCGGTCGGCATGTGGACATCCTGCTCAACGGCGCCGGCGTCAACTCGCCGACGCCGTTTCTCGACATCCCCGACGACGAATGGGACCGCATCTTCAACGTCAACCTGCGGAGCATCCGGATCGCCTGCCAGATGTTCGGCAAGTCGATGCTCGATCGGAAAACGCCGGGGTCGATCATCAATATCGCTTCGGTCAGCGCCGAGATTCCGCTGTCGCGCGTGTTCACGTACTCAGCCACCAAGGCCGCGGTGCTCAGCCTGACGAAGAATCTCGCTCGCGAATGGGCGCCGCACGGCATCCGCGTCAACGCCCTGTCGCCAGGCTTTTTCCCGGCCGAGCAGAACCGCAAGGTGCTGACGCCCGACCGCGTGGCGAAAATCATGTCGCACACGCCGATGGCTCGGTTCGGCTCCCCGGAAGAACTTGCCGGAGCCATCCTGCTGATGGCCTCGCCGCGCGCGGGCAGTTTCCTCACCGGAGCCAACATGCTCGTGGACGGCGGTTTCACGGCGATGACGATCTGAAGGATTGGCGATTTGCGATTGCCGATCTCCGATTGAAAAATGGATGTCGCCACAGGCTTGAGACTCAATTTGCGCGACTTCAATCGGCAATCGGCAATCGGCGATCTACAATCGCATCATGCACACCATCCCTCTCGCCCACCGCTACCTCGTTCGCTTTCATCCCAAGCGGATTTCGCACACGTTCACCGACGTGCTGGTGATCGGCGGCGGCATCGCGGGGTTGCGAGCCGCGTTGGCGGTTGATCCGCGTCTGCAGGTGATCGTGATCACGAAGGATGCCCTCTCGCAGTCGAACAGCGCTTACGCGCAGGGCGGAATTGCGGGCGTGCTCGACCCGGTCGATCAGTTTTCGAACCACATCGCCGACACGCTGGCCGCCGGCAAAGGGTTGTGCGACCAGTCCGTCGTCGAAATGGTGGTCCGCGACGCGCCCGAACGAATCCGGGAACTGATCGATCTCGGAGCGAACTTCGACACCGTGGACGGAGAACTGGCGCTCACACAGGAAGGCGGTCACAGCCACCGGCGGATCGTCCACGCGCTGGGAGACGCCACGGGCAAGGAAGTCATGCGGGCGCTGATCGCGCAGGCCCGGGGGTTGCAGAACGCGGCGTTTTGGGAGCGGACGTTCACCGTCGATCTGCTCACGCAGGATGGCGTTTGCCGCGGGGCCGTCGTCTGGAACCGCGAACACGGCAAGACGATCGTCTGGGCCAAGCAGACGATCCTCGCAACGGGCGGCGCCGGTCAGGTCTTTCGCGAAACGACCAACCCGGCGATCGCGACGGCCGACGGCCACGCCATCGCATTTCGCGCCGGTGCCGAACTGCGCGACATGGAGTTCATGCAGTTTCATCCGACCGTGCTTTACATCGCCGGCAGTTCGCGGCATTTGATCTCGGAGGCGGTGCGCGGCGAAGGGGCATACCTGCGCGATTGCCGCGGCGAACGATTCATGCAGGATTACGATCCGGCAGCCGAACTGGCTCCGCGCGACGTCGTCAGTCAAGCCATCGTGCGGCAGATGGAGAAGACCCGTCACCCGAGCGTCTACCTCGACCTGTCACATCTCGACCCGAAACTCGTGCGCGATCGGTTCCCGCACATCGGCAAGGTGTGTTCCGACTTTGGTCTCGATCTGTCTCGCGACCCGATCCCGGTCCGTCCCGGAGCCCACTACATGATCGGCGGGGCGACGGTGGACGCAGCCGGACGCACGACGGTTCCCGGTCTGTGGGCGGCGGGCGAAGTCACGTCGAGCGGACTTCACGGCGCCAACCGGTTGGCTTCGAACAGCCTGCTGGAGGGACTCGTGTTTGGTTTGAACTGCGGACGCGGCGCGTCCGTGGTCGCGCTCGACATGCCCGACAGCTTCGCAGCCCTGCCGCTGTCGTGCGATTGGCCCGCGTCCGACGCCTCCGCCGCCGCGACCGATGACGACCTGAACCTGACCGACCTGCGGAATTCACTCGGCAGCGAAATGTGGAGAAACGTCGGCATTCAACGCGACCAGACGGGCCTCGAAGCGGCCGAGCGGCAGGTCGACTTCTGGCGCGGCTACGTGCTCCGCCGTGAGTTCTCCGAACTACACGGCTGGGAATTGCAGAACATGCTGCTCGTTTCCAAACTCATCATCGCCAGCGCGTTGTCACGGAAGGAAAGTCGGGGCGTCCACTACCGCCGCGATTTTCCGGACACCGATCCGCGGCAGGCGTCGCACACGAGCGTGAGGACCAGCGCGTGAGTCAGTCTGAAACCTCATCACCGCAAGCCGACTACGCCGCCGCTCGATCGGCGGCGGTCGTGTTCGATCTGTCGGACCGTACGCAGATCGAGTTGACCGGCGCGGACCGCGTGAAGTTTCTGCACAACTTCTGCACCAACGACATCAAGGCCTTGAAACCCGGACAGGGAGCCGAGGCGTTTATCACGAACGTGCAGGGGAAGATCGTCGGACACGTCTTCGTGTTCGTGGGCGAATCGGCGTTGTGGCTCGACACGGTCGGCGGCCAGTCCGAACGGCTGATCGCTCACCTCTCGCGATACCAGATCACCGAAGACGTCACGTTCACTGATTGGTCGGCGGCGTGGGCTGAACTGCTGGTCGTGGGGCCGCAGGCGGCGGAAGTCGTTTCCAAACTCGTGACCGGTTCTCCGCCGACACGTCACCTCGATCACGCCGCGCTTCCCGTGGTAACGGATGTCTCGGACAAGCTGGTCGTACGCCGGTTTGATGCCTTTGGCATTCCCGCGTTCCTGCTGGCGGCACCATGCGATCGGTTGCCAAGGCTGACGGCATCGGTCGTCGCGTCAGGTGAGAGGAGCACGGCTGCCGAAGTATTCGAATCGCTGCGCATTGAAGCCGGCTTGCCACACTACGGACGCGACGTTACCGGCGACAATTTTGCTCAGGAAGCCAACCGTACGCGTCAGGCGATCAGTTTCAAAAAGGGATGCTACCTTGGGCAGGAACCGATCGCACGGATCGATTCGCTGGGGCATGTGAATCAGGAACTGCGCGTGCTGCGGATCGCCTCGCCTTCGCCTCCGCCGCCCGACAGCGAAGTGTTTCCGCTCGACAACGACGCGAAACCGGCCGGGCGCGTCACGTCGTCAGCACCCGACTTCGCGACCGACGCCGGTTCGGCCGCGCTGGCAATGGTGCGTCGAGGGTTCCTGAATCTCGGGACGCAACTTCGCGTCCGAGTCGCTGGCCAGTTCGTCGCCGCGACCGTTTCGCCACCGACCACAAGCTGAGCTTGCTCAAGTCCCAAATTTCAACGAGGTGCCCGCATGGAACTGTCTCGACGGGAAATCATGCTTGGTGTGCTCGGCGGCTTGGCGGCCGGTCGGCTTTGCCCGGCGCAGGAGGTCGGTCAGCCAGCGGCGTCGCGGTACAAAGATCACTCGAAACTGCTGGTCTATCTCGACGAGAACAACCGCGAGCGGCCGGTCCGAACTCGTGACGACTGGGCTCGACGCCGGATGCACATCCTCGAAGGGATGCAACAGGCGATGGGACCGCTTCCGGACCGCACGAAGCTGTCGCCCCTGGACGTGAAGGTGGACGAGGAGGTTTTGGGCGACGGGGTCACGCGGCGGAAGATCACGTTCGTCGCCGAAGGGACCGACCGCGTGCCGGCGTATCTGTTTCTGCCGCGTCGCGTCGGCGGCGAGCGATTGCCAGCGATGTTGGCTTTGCATCAGACCACGGGCATCGGCAAGGGGGAACCGGCGGGAATCGGTGGCCTTGTCAATCAGCACTACGGTCTGGAGTTGGCTCAGCGCGGCTACGCGGTCCTGTGCCCCGACTATCCGTCGTTTGGCGATTACAAATACGACTTCGCGAAGGACGACTACGTGTCCGGGACGATGAAGGGCATTTTCAATCACATGCGTGGCGTGGACCTTCTGGCCATGCTCGCTGAGGTCGATCCGCGGCGGATCGGAGTCATCGGGCATTCGCTCGGCGGGCACAATGCCATGTTCGTCGGCGCGTTCGATGAACGACTGAAGGTGATCGTGTCGAGCTGCGGGTGGAACCCGTTTCACGATTACTACGGCGGCAAGATCGCGGGCTGGACGAGCGATCGGTACATGCCCCGGCTGCGCGACGTGTACCAACTCAACGCGGATCTCGTTCCGTTCGACTTCTATGAAATCGTTGCTGCGCTGGCACCACGAGCGTTCTACTCCAACTCGCCGCTCAAGGATTCCAACTTCGAGGTATCCGGCGTGAAGAAGGTAGAGGCGGCGTGCCGGCCCCTGTTTGAACTGCTTGGCGCGGGCGAGTCGCTTCAAATCCGGTATCCGGACTGCGGCCATGACTTCCCGCCAGAGATTCGTCGCGAGTCGTACGACTTCATCGACCGCGTGCTCAAACGGTGACCGATGTCCAAGTCCGAGTCCATGTCATTTTCGACGGAGCCCGATCGCGGCCTTCCAGCCATTCCCGGCGGCTGGGCCGAGCAGGAGGTGATTGTGGGTGAGCGCGTGTTTCGACTTGTGCTACCTGCCACGCCCGAGGCGTTCTTGAACGCGGACAAAGCGGCCGGTGGCGTGGAGGACGCGGTTCGCACGACCTACTGGCAGTACCTCTGGCCCGTGGCGGCTGAGTTGTCGCGGTTGGTGATGCAATTTGATTGGAAGCCCGGTCTTGAGGCGCTCGAACTCGGCGCCGGAGTGGGCCTGGTCGGCTTGGCGGCGCTGGCGGTCGGACTGAACGTGACGTTCAGCGACTGCGATCCCGTGGCCGTTCAAGTTGCGTTGAGGAACTCACATCGCAACGGCTTCGATTTGGCGGCGGGTCTGGTGCTGGATTGGCGAGTGCCATCGGATCGGAAGTTTCCGGTGATCCTCGCGTCAGATGTCTTGTATCGACCACAGCATATCACGCCGCTGCTGCGTGTGATCGACGCGATGTTGAAAGACGATGGTATGTGTTGGATCGGCGATCCAGGGCGCTGGTCGGTGCCCGATTTTCTGTCGGCGGCGGCGAAGGCGGGGTTTTCGATTCGTCTGCGGAACTCGGATGGGCGAGACGTCGCCTTCCCGGTCGCGGGGCGGTTCGTCCTGATCGAACTTCACCGCCATCGAACGGTGACATCGTTGACGACTTGCCGGCAACCTCGTGCTCCCGGAGCGAATTCGAAAAACGAGAACAACCCGCGCGGCGACTGTCGCGCGGGTTGTCGAGATTCAGATTAACGCTCGTTCTCCGCCGGAGAGGTGGGAGAGCGACGGTGCAGGCTACTCCAAGCCCAGGATCAACCAGCCATCGAGGGCTTTGATCGAGGACAGCGAAACCGTCAGCTTGACGTGTTCGCGAGTGACCTGCGAGTGCCGGTCGATCTCGCGGCGTGGCATCGCGTTCTCGATTTTCTTGCGGATCACGCCGGCGTTCGCGATTTGCTTCGCGACATTTTCCGGCTTGACGAGCGCCGAAACCTCGATGGCGCCGCGTTCGAGAATCACGCTGTCACCCTGGATGGAGAAGTTGATCGGAGTGGTAATCACCTGCGTGGGGATTTCTTCACCGTCCTTCGTCTTGAAGCCGGTTCGCAGCGTTAGCACGAGCTGATTGTTCACGGCGCGGATTCGGATCGGATCTTCCTTGGCGAAGATTAACGTCTTCGGTGTCGAGCCGGCTTCGTCGTCCTTCGCGGAGTCCGGCAGCTTGAGTTCCCTGCCCAGGAGCCGACTGGCGCGGCGCTCGATAAACGCCCGCAGTTCTTCCTCCGTCATGGTCTTGCCGGCAAGTTCGGCATGATCGAGGGCATTGTTGAGCAGACTTTCATGCAGGTAGATGGTGGCTCCGTTGTCCGAAGCGGCAGTGCCCAGCGGACGGTTGCCACCCAGTTCCTTCGCGTACATGAGGCGCGTGCTGGCGAGCATCCGGTCGTCGGTCGTGCTGAGCGCCCGCGCGTCCGGGAACAGTCCGAGTTCCTTGAATGGGGCGATCACGCGCGACTCAACCTTCTCGTTCGATTTCGCGAATTCTGCGTTCACTTCGCTGTCGAGCCGCGGCAGAACTCGATCTTGCACGCGGCTGGCTGCGATGGCTTCGGCCTGCGACTTTTTCTTTCCGGCAGCCGCCACCGCGATCCCTTCGGTGAGGCCTCCCAGAAGCGGGATGTCGCTGAACTGCGTCACCGCGCCGGTCGTCATGTTGTTGGCGTTCACCGAAATGCGAGCCGGCCCGGTTAAAAACGAGTCGCCATTGAAGTCGATTTGCTTGGCGGCCCAAAAGTAATGGTGGCCCGATGTGAAAATCGTCGCCTTGTCGGTCACACCCTGCGTGTTCGAATTCGTGACGCCGTTCAGCGTGATGTCGAACCGCACGGTATTCGGACTGCAACGGAGATCTATCCCAACGTCAGTCACGGTCACCTGGCATCCATCGACTTTCGCGCACAAGATGAAGTCGTCCACCGGTCCCTCTTCGTTCCGCCGTTCAGCCATGAATCTGTTGAGAAACCGCTCCGAGGCCACGATACGCATGTTGTAGTTGAGGTAGTTGTGCGTGATGGCGTCGGCGACCTTGGCGCCGCCATCGCCGGCCGAACGACGCACGTCATCGAACGACTTGCGAACGGCCGCGGCGGATGTCGAACTTTGCGAGGCTTCGTAGGCTTCGACTGCGGAGGCCAGAGCCGTCAGGTTCTGCCGCATCTCGGGATCGGCCGCGACGAACGCTGCGGGTTGTACTGTCTTGCCAGTTTCGGCCTGAGCTGTCTTCGCCCCCGAGGAGGCGAGCGTGTCGAGGATTGCTTCGGCCAGATCCACGCGCCGCTTCAGGGCGCCGTGCAGGCCGACCAGTTGGTCGGCCATCATGTGATAGGCGGGGTTGGTAATCGAATGCCGGGTTGTCTGCAGCTTCTTTCGCAACGTGGCGATCGCTTGACGCTGTCCGGCGCCATCCGTTTGACCACCGTACAGTGCCGTCAAACTCGCGGCCGTTTCGGTGCCCCACGGCTTCCACGATTCGGGCAATGCCTCGATGGCCGCCGTCAGATTTTCTGGTACGGAAGTCGGCAGGATTCCTCGCAGGTCATTCCCGGCCGGTGCCGTGTCCGCCGCATGGGAACCCAAGGTCGCGGCGGCCAACACCGCCATCACTGTCAGAAACCACGCGCTCCGTGACATGAGCCGTCCTCGTCTGCTCCCCTGCGGGGAGGTGTCTGTAAACAGGAACTGAAATCCGTCAATCAACGTCTTCATGGCAACTCCCTCTCGTAGGTTGTAGAACCTGCGGACGTAATCCGATCCGCCTGTCCGAGCCGTTTCGAGACGAGATGCCAGGTGCTCCGTCACACCATGCAGTATCGACTCGCCATGCAACTCGGCTGACGGCAATCATCCAAACACGTTACCGGCTCGGAGTTTTGCCTTCGGAACGAATCTAAATCCCCGTCCGCACAGAAATCCTTAACACAGGTCGCCAGTCTAGCCAGCCGCTACAGCGTCCGCAATCGTTACAATCGGATTCTGCCTGCGTTGTGTGGGCAGCTTGACATCCGCCGTCGGCTGTCCGATCTTGGGCAGCCAATCTCGCATCCGTTCTCAATCGCGGTACAACTGTCTGTGAACTCGCCGTCCGACCTCACTCCAGCCCAAGCATCAGCCGTCGATCATTTCGAAGGGCCGTTGCTTGTCCTTGCCGGTCCCGGCTCGGGAAAGACGCGAGTCATCACGCGACGAATTGCCAGGCTCGTGGAGCGCGGAGTCGCGGCACGGCACATCCTGGCGATCACCTTCACGAACAAGGCCGCCAACGAGATGTCGGAGCGCGTGCAGGCGTTGCTGCCGGGCAGCCGCGTGTGGGTCAGCACGTTTCACAAGTTCTGCGCCCGCGTGCTGCGATTGCACCCGAATGCGGTTGGGTTGCAAGACAACTTCACGATCTTCGACACTTCCGACCAGCGACAGGTCCTCCGGCAAGTCCTGTCTGATCTCGACATCGATCCCGCCCACTTCACGCCCGAGCGGCTCGGCAACACGATCAGTCAGGCCAAAAATAAGATGCAGTCGGCGGCGGCGTTCGCGCAGTCGGTCGAAGAGGGAGCCGGCGGGTATTTTCATTCGATCGCGGCACGCGTGTTCACCGAGTACCAAAAGCTGCTGCTGGAATCGAACGCCGTCGATTTCGACGACCTGCTGCTGCACGTTTGCTCGCTGCTGCACGACAACCCTGAGATCCGCTCGGAGTTGGATGCCCGTTACCGGTTCATCCTGGTCGACGAGTACCAGGACACAAACCTCGTGCAGTATCAAATCGTGCGGGCTCTCTCCGTCGAGTATCGAAACCTGTGCGCGACCGGCGATCCCGATCAGTCGATCTACGGTTGGCGAGGCGCCGAGATCGCGAACATCCTGCGGTTCGAGCACGACTTCCCCGACGCCAAGATCGTGCGGCTGGAGCACAACTTCCGCAGCACGCCGGAAATCCTGGCGATGGCCGACGACCTGATCGCCCGCAATCAGCAGCGCAAGGAAAAAACGCTCATCCCGCAACTGCCCGGCGGCCGGCCGGTCGAACTCTTGTGCTTTGCCGATGCCGCTCAGGAAGCGGACGGACTGGCCCGCATGATCCGCGAGCAAGTCGCCACGGCCGGTCGATCATGGAACGAATTCGCGATGTTCTACCGCGTGAACGCGATGTCCCGGCAGCTCGAATTGTCGCTGCGTCGTCACAAGGTGCCGTATCAGGTGGCGGCCGGGTTGTCGTTCTACGACCGAGCCGAAGTCAAGGATCTGCTGGCTTACCTGCGGCTTATTTTCAACCCAGCCGACCAGACCGCGTTTCTGCGCGTGGTGAACCGTCCGCTGCGAGGCATCGGCAAGGCGAGCCTCACGCGGTTGCAGCACTGGGCCGCCGATGCCGGCTGCTCGCTGCTCGAAGCCGCCACGAGCGCCGACACAATTGCGGAACTGAAATCCAACCGCAAGGCCGTCGTGAACCTTAAACGCTTCGCCGAACTGATCGCGGATCTCGCGAAGCAGGACGACGGGCAAGTGGCTCCGCTGATCGAGCGGCTGCTGCACCGGACTGGCTACGCCGCCGCATGGCGCGACAGCCACGACGAAGAATCACAGCAGCGGCTGGCGATCGTCGAAGAGGTCATCGCGCTGGCTCGCGAGTTCGACCAGTCGCATTCCGACGGCGGCGGTTCGTTAGCGGGCTTCCTCGAAACGACCAGCCTGACGAGTGACGTCGATTCGCTCGAAGAGAACGCCGGCCGGGTCACGCTGATGACGTTGCACTCGGCGAAGGGGCTGGAATTCCCTGTCGTGTTCGTCGTCGGTGTCGAACACGGCCTGATCCCGCACGAACGTTCGCTCCGCGACAACGACCCGCGCGAGATCGAGGAGGAACGGCGGCTGCTGTTCGTCGGCATCACGCGAGCCAAACAGGAACTGTACCTCACGCGGTCCGACATCCGCGTGATCCACGGCCGGCCGATGTTCACCGTCCCGAGTATGTTCCTGACGGAGATCAAACCCGACGTGCGGCCGATGCACAACGAATTCATCACCGCCGACGAGTTGGCAGGTGACCTGAGCGATTCCACCGACGGTGCCGACGACGCGACTGATTTCGATCCGACAAGGTTTGACGACGGCGACTCGTCGAGGGATTCACATTCCGGAGGCTCGCTTCGCTCGACCCCGGCCACCCAGCCGCCTCGCCCCGCCGGTCTGAACCTCGTCACCGCCGCCGACCTGCTTGCCGGCCTCGCCGTCGGCAAGCAACCTCCGTCCGCTTTCCAGGTTGGGATGCGCGTGCGTCACCCGCAGTATGGCACGGGGACCGTGATCGCCCACGACGGGGCGGGCCGCCTGGCCCGCGTGACCGTTCAATTCTCAACCGGCGAGCAGCGGTCGTACGTCCTCGCGAAATGCCCGCTTCAGCCCGTGGGCTGAGTTGAGGTCGTAAGGCCATTCCAGCCAAAGCTGGAGCGATCCTGCTGATCGAACCGATTGGTGAAGACGAAGAGCACTCGTGCGCACCTCTCCGCTGCAAGTTGTCAAATGCCTGAACGCAAGCGTCCCGTCACCGGTTCGACGTCGATCGCGATTGCCCGGCGTTCCGATCCGGGCGAGTACGTGCATGATTTCATGCAGTACCTCCGGGCAGAATGCGGGATGGCGGCAAACACGATTCTGGCGTACCGGTCGGACCTCGACCTGTTTTGCGAGTGGTTTCAGCGGCACGCGGACGCGGACCTGCGAGCGGTGGACCTCACGCTGCTCGGTCGATACCTGTTGCATTTGCAGTCGCGTCAGCTCGCGGCGACGAGCGTCGCCCGACACCTCGTGGCGATCAAAATGTATTTCCGGTACCTCGTGCTGGAAGGCGTGCTGCGAGAGAGCGTCGTCGAGCTCTTGAGTTCTCCAAAGCTGTGGCAGCACCTGCCGCACGTGCTCAGTCCCGACATGGTCAACCGCTTGCTGATCGCGCCGATGGCCGAAGACCGGTTCTACCTCCGCGACCGGGCGATCCTCACGTTGATGTATGCCACCGGCTGCCGCGCGTCCGAAGTCTCGAGCCTGCGACTCCGGGACGTGAATCTGAACCAAGGCTTTTGCCGCTGCGTCGGGAAGGGGAACAAGGAACGCATGGTCTCGCTCAACCCGGTGGCTCGGGCGGCGCTCGAAGCGTACCTGGCACACGAACGGCCGGTGTTGGCTCGGCGAACCGAAGCGGAGGAGTTGTTTCTCAGCCGCAGTGGAGTCGCGCTGTCGCGGATTGTGATCTGGAAGCTGGTGAAAAAGTACGCCTGCCGCGTCGGCTGTTCGGATCAGGTCAGCCCGCACACGCTTCGGCACAGCTTCGCCACGCACATGCTCGCCGGTGGAGCCGACATCCGCGTGCTGCAAGAGCTCCTCGGCCATGCGAGCATCTCGACGACTCAGATTTACACTCACGTTGAGCACAGCCGGTTGAAGGCGGTGCATCGCCGGTGTCATCCGCGCGGTTGAGGCACCAGTCCCGCCTTCATCTTGAGCCGTCCTTCGCCTTCCGCTACCATCCCGCCCCTTTTATGAGGTTCCACGGACGGAGCGAGGTCGCGACGCGGCATGGAGTACCAACTCAAACCTCGCAGTCGGAAGTGTGCCGGGACGGGGCAAGACCTTGTTCCGGGCACGACTTGCTATTCCGTGGTTATCGAAAATCACGGCGAGTTGACGCGGCAGGACTTTTCGGAACAGGCGTGGCCGGGTGCGCCAGCAGGAGCCGTGGCGGTGTGGAAGAGCATCGTGCCTCGACCGGTCGAGGTGAAGAATGCGCCGCTCGACCCGCAGGCTTTGATGAGTTACTTTGAGCAGCTCAACGAAGCGGACAGTCCGGCGACGGAGAAATTGCGGTACATCCTTGCCTTGCTGCTGCTGCAAAAAAAACGGATGCGTCTCGACGGCGAACGAGTTGACGGCGACGTGGTCTTTCTGCAGTTGGCAGGACTTCACGGCGAAGGCAACTACGAAGTCCGTGACTTTCAACTCAGCGATGCCGAAATGGACGAGCTGCAGCGCGACCTGTCGTCGCATCTGGCTCGCGAGTGGGGATGATACAAACTCCCCTGTCCCTTTGGGGAAGAGGGGTTGGGGGTGAGGGGCGGGGTGTGTCTGAACCGTCGCGATCATGAAATCCAGAGACGCTCGGCCCCTCACCCCAGCCCTCTCCCCCAAGGGGGAGAGGGAGAAAGGCAAGCATGCCAAGGACGGCGAAGTCATCGGTCTTGCTGGTACTGGTCAGCAGTCTGCTGAGCGGTTGCGCGATGATGCATCGGCCGCATCCCACGGTCGCGCGAGCGCCGTCGCGTTGGTTTCCGCAGCGGAACCCGTACGGACCTCGCTCGCGCTGCACGTTGCCTCCGCAGTTGAGCCAACAGGACCTCGTCAGGCATTTGAACGCAAACATTGCTCGCGTGAACTCGTGGCGGTGCACGTCGGCCAAGATCACGTCGCGCGAACGCGGACTGACACCGATGTCGCTGAGTGCGGTTATCTCCGTTGAGGGCGATCGCAATTTCCGGCTGACCGCCAACAATCCGCTCGGCGGCCGCGAAGTCGATCTGGGATCGAACAGCGAGAGGTTCTGGTTCTGGTCGCCGCGCAGCGAAACCAAACACGTCTACACCGCGCGGCACGATCAGCTCGCCCAGGCGCAGGAATACTTTCCGATCCCCTTCCAGCCAGATTGGTTGATGGAAGTGTTGGGCGTGATCCCGATCGACGAGACCGAGGTCACACTGGAACCGCCGGAACCGGGTGCGCGCGTTGGGACGCTCGTCGCCAATCGCGTCTCCCCACAGGGTGAGCCGGTGAAAAAATTGACGGTGGTCGATTTGTGCCACGGGCTGGTGCTCGAACACTGGTTGCTCGACCAACGCGGGCGGCTGATCGCGAAAGCGACGCTCCGCGATCACCGGCCCGATCCGGCGACCGGCGTCGTGCTGCCGCGCCAGATCGACCTCGACTGGCCGCAGGCCCGGCTGGGTCTCGCCCTCACGTTCGGCCCGCTCGAAGTCAATCCGACCCGCCTCCCGCCGCAAACTTGGACAATGCCCGTGGTCCCGGACTACCCGCCCCTCGATCTGGCGGAACTGGCCGAAGCGGTGCGGCGGTAGGGCGTGATGTAGGATGGCCGCCCTCGGCCGTCCGCGAATTCCCTCTCGGATCCGGGCGACCGAGGGCGGCCATCCTACGGATTCGGCCGAATGTCGGCGACGCGGTATTCCAGCTTGAGCCGCGTCGGCGTGCGTTCGGGATCGGGCTGCAAGAGGTAGAGTTCAACGACTTCGTACCGCGACAAATCGTGATGCGTGCGCGCGAGTTCGAGGACGCGGCTGGCCATCTTTTTCACTTGCGGGTCGCCCTCTGTGGGCTTGAACGGCACCTGCAAGACGATGCGCAGCGTCCACGGCGAATGCCGATGGTGACCACCTTCGACTCGCGGATACGATTTCGTGAACTCATCGGCAAGTGCGCGTTGCAGCGGGTAAAACGGCTTGAGGTACAGTTGCCAATACATCCACATCCCGGTCGTCGTCAGGATGCCGAACACGAACAGGCTGATCACGACCGTCCGGCCTGAGACGGTGCGCGTCGCGGTGGGCGATGGCGCACGATCGCGTGGTGAGGCAGAACCCGACATCGCTGGCCCGGAGCGGTCGTCAGCCATCACAACTCATCCCAGATCCGCGCGCCGGTGGAACCGACCGCGTGCCAAAACGTGTCCACGACCTGCTGGTCGGCGTGGTTGTCGATCATTCGCCGAGCCGCCGCGACGGCGAGTCGCTCAGGCGTGCCGGCCACGATCGCGGCCGCAGGATGATCGTCGCGAAGTTGCCGTGCGGGTCGAGCGGTCGCATCCACGATCAGCGAACCGAGCGACGACGCCGCGGTGGCAGCGTGTTGCCGTCGCGGCATGACGGCCGCTTCCGGACCGGTCGATCGAGTCACGTCCGGGTGTGCGAAGACCGCCGGGGCCGTTTCCGAGAGGGGTGAGGCGCGGCGGACCGTTCCCGACGCCAACCGCTCCGGCTGGAACCGTTCGGCGCTGACGGAGTCGTCATTCAGAATCGTCCCCTGCCCCTGCGAATCGAGCACGGTCGCGTTGACCGGAGTGAGCAGGTTGACGAAGTACGTCTCGTGGGCTTCCACGGTCGTGTCGCCGTTCACCTTGATCGTGAGCATCTGCGAAGTGACGCCCGGATTGAAGGTGACCAGCCCGTTGGTCACCGCCGTGTAGTCCGACGGCGCCCGCGCGGTGCCGTTTTGCGTCGAGTAATTGACAGTCACAGTCTGCGTGCTCGCGGACGACAACGTGACGGTGAAGATAAAATCTGTCGTGGCGCTGTTCCCTTCGAGCAAACTGACATCGTTGATCGTCAGCGTGGGGAGTACGGCATCGTCGTTGACGATCGTGCCGCGTCCCTGCGAGTCCGCGATCGTGGCGTTCACCGGGTTGGCCAGGTTGACGAAGAAGGTTTCATCCAGTTCGGATAGCGTGTCGCCGTTGACCGAAACCGTGATCGTGCGCGACGTGACGCCGGGGTTGAACGTCAGCACGGTGGGCGTGATCGCGGTGTAGTCACCCGGCGCGAGCGCCGTGCCGTTCTGCGTCGAGTACATGACCGTCACGGTCAGTTCGCTCGCCAGCGACAGTGTCACGGTGAACGTGGCGTTGGTCGTACCGCTATTTCCCTCGACGACGGAGACATCGTTGATCGTTAGCGTCGGGGCGGGATCGTCATCGACGATCGTACCGACTCCCTGCGAGTCCGAGATCGTCGCGCCGACCGCGTTCGACAGATTGACGAAGAAAGTCTCGGTGTTTTCGTCGGTGATGTCTCCCTGCACCGGTATCGAAATCTGCTGCGTGGTGGTCCCCGGCGTGAACGTGACTGAGGTCAACGGCGACGCGGTGTAATCCGCCGGAGCCTTCGCGGAGCCGTCGGTGGTGGAGTACTGCACCGTGACGGTCGTGGTCACCGGATTGGAAAGCGTCACGGTGAACACGGCATTGGTGGTGCCGGTGTTGCCTTCGGTCACAGTGACATCGTTGATTGTGAGTGTCGGTGAAGTGGAATCGTCGTTCACGATGGTTGCCTGGCCCTGGCCGTCGGCGATCGTGGCATTGGTCGGGTGCGACAGATTGACGAAGAACGTCTCATCGTTTTCGGCGAGCGTGTCGCCGTTCACCTGGACTGTGATCGTCCGCGAAACAACGCCGGTCGCGAAATTGAGCACCGTGGCCGGGATCGCCGTGTAATCGCCCGGTGCCGTCGCTGAACCGTTGGCGGTCGCATACTGCACCGAGATTGGCACGTTGCTGACGGACGACAGCGTGACCGTGAAGGTTGCGTTGGATGTGCCCGCGTTCCCTTCCGTCACCGTTACGTCGTTGATTGAGATCGTCGGCACACCGTCGTCATTGACGATCGTGCCCACGGCTTGCGCGTCGGCAAGCGTGGCGTTCGTCGGGTTTGACAGGTTGACGAAGAAGTTCTCAGTCGTTTCGTTGATCGTGTCGCCGACGACGGAAATCGTGAACGATCCCGTCGTTTGTCCTGCGGGGATCGTGACCGTCTGGTTCGACATCGCGATGTAGTCCGACGGCGCCGTCGCGGTGCCGTTTTGAGTCGAGTAATTGACCGTCACCGTCTGGAGGCTCGGGGCGGACAACGTCACAGTGAACGTGGCGTCGGTCGTGCCGCTGTTGCCTTCGTTCACGGTCACGTCGCCGATCGTCAGCGTGGGCAGGAGTTGATCGTCATCGACGATGGTGGCGACTCCCTGCGCGTCCGCGATCGGCGCGATCGTCGGGTTCGACAGGTTCAGGAAGAGATTTTCATTCCCTTCGACGAGCGTGTCCCCTTGCACCTGGACGGAGACCGTGCGCGAAGTCACTCCGGGGGCGAACGTCAGCACGGTCGCGGGGATCGAGTAGAAATCGAGCGGCGACGTGGACTTTGCGGTCCCATCCGCCGTGGCGTATTGCACCGTGATCTGCTGGCTGCTCGGACCCGACAGCGACACCGTGAACGTGGCGTTGACCGTGCCAGAATTCCCTTCGGTCACGCTCACGTCGTTGACTGAGATCGTCGGCGGGGCATCGTCGTTGAGGATCGTCGCGATCCCTTGCGTGTCGGCGATCGTGGCGCCGCTGGCGGTGGACAGGTTCACGAAGAAATACTCGTTCAACTCGTGGACCGTTTCGCCGACGACCTGGATGGTCAGCGGCATCGAGGTCACGCCGGGAGCGAACGATAGCGTTTGATTCGTGGCGGCCACGTAATCGGACGGCGCGACTGCGGTCCCGTTTTGCGTCGAGTATCCGACGGTGACCGTCTGTGTGCTGGCCGCCGACAGCGTGACCGTGAACGTGGCGGCCGTCGTGCCCGAATTCAATTCGGTCAGCGAAATGTCGTTGATCGACAGCGCCGGCAAAACGACATCGTCGTCGATGATCGTTCCCAGCCCCTGCGAATCGGCGATCGTCGCGTTGGTCGCATTGGACAGGTTCAGGAAGAAGGTCTCATTCGATTCGACGAGCACATCGCCGGCGACTTGCACCGAGACCGTGCGGCTGGTCACGCCAGGAGCGAACGTGAGGGTTTGCAGCGGGACGGCGTAGTAATCGAGCGGCAACGACGATTTGGCGGTGCCGTCGGCCGTCGCGTACTGCACCGAGATCGAAAGTGCGCTCGGGCCGGAGAGCGACACTGTGAACGTGGCGGTTGTCGTCCCCTGGTTCCCTTCGGTCACTGCCACGTCGTTCACCGAGATCGTGGGATTGGCGTCATCGTTGATGATGGTCGCCATCCCCTGGTTGTCCGAGATCGTGGCACCGGACGGATTGGAGAGATTGACAAAAAAGGTCTCGTTCAATTCCGGCAGCGTGTCGCCCACGACCGCGATCGTCAACGGCTTCGAGGTTTCGCCGGGGAGGAAGGTCAGCGTTTGATTAGCCGTCAGCGCGTAATCAGCTTGAGCTGTGGCCGTGCCGTTCTGAGTTGAATATACGACGCTGACGGTTTGCGTGCTGGGTGCCGTCAGCGTGACTGTGAAGGTGGCATTCGTCGTGCCAGAATTCCCTTCGATGACCGTGATGTCGTTGATCGTGATCGCCGGCAGCACGGCATCGTCGTTGACGATCGTGCCGGTTCCTTGGCTATCCAAAATCGTCGCGTTGACGGGCGTGGTGAGGTTGACGACGAATGTCTCGTCCTGTTCGACCAACGTGTCGCCGTTGACCTGCACGGTGACCGTGCGGCTGATCACGCCGGGAGCGAACGTCAGCGTCGTGGCCGAAACAGCGGTGTAATCGGTCGGTGCGATTGCCGACCCGTTCGCGGACGAGTACACCACGGTGATCTGTTTCGCGCTGGCTGCCGACAACAGGATCGTGAACGTGGCGTTGCTCGTGCCCGAATTCCCTTCGGTCACCGACACATCGTTGATCGAGATCGTCGGTGCCGCATCGTTGTCGAGAATTGTACCGAGCCCCTGGTTGTCGGCGATCGTCGCATTCGTCGCGTTGGACAGGTTGACGAAGAACGATTCATCGAACTCGTCGGTCGTGTCGCCTACGATCGGGATTGAAATCGTTTGCGTGACGATGCCGGGCGCGAACGAGATCGTCGTCAGCGGGAACGCCGTGTAGTCCGCCGGGGCGGTCGCCGAGCCGTTGGCTGTGGCGTACTGGACCGTTACCGTCTGCGTGCTCGCCTGCGACAGCGTCACGGTGAAGACTGCGTTTTGCGTGCCGCTGTCCCCTTCGGTGATGGTGACGTCGTTGATGGTGAGGCTCGGCGGAACGGCATCGTCATCGACGATCGTCCCCTGCCCCTGCGCGTCGAGGATCGTGGCGATCGTGGGATTGGTCAGATTGACGAAAAACGTTTCGCTGTTTTCCGTGACGACATCGCCGTTCACCTGCACCGTGACCGTGCGCGAAGTCGCTCCGGCGGCGAAATTGAGGACGGTCGCCGGAATGGCGGTGTAATCCGAGGGAGCCGTCGCCGTGCCGTTGGCCGTCGAGTACTCGACCGTGATCGCCTGGCTGCTCGTCCGCGACAGCGTCACGGTGAACGTGGCGTTGGTGGTCCCGGTGTTCCCTTCGGTCACGGTGACGTCGTTGATCGAGAATTGCGGCACGGGATCGTCGTTCGTGATCGTGCCGATTCCCTGGTTGTCACTGATCGTGGCGTTCGCGGGGTTGGTCAGGTTGACGAAAAAATTCTCCGTCAGCTCGTGGACGGTGTCGCCATTGACCACGATGTTGAACGTCCGCGACGTCTCGCCGGGATTGAACGTGACCGTCCCGGATTGCACCGCAACGTAGTCCGAGGGAGCGGTCGCCGAATTGTTGGCCGTCGAATACTGCACCGACACCGTCTGTGTGCTCGCCTGCGAGAGCGTCACTGTGAACGTGGCGTTGGTCGTGCCGCTGTCCCCTTCGATCACGGTCACGTCGTTGATACTGAGCGACGGCGGGACGGCATCGTCATCGACAATCGTGCCCAATCCCTGCGAGTCGAGGATCGTGGCGATCGTCGGGTTGGCCAGATTGACGAAGAACGTCTCGTTCGTTTCCGTGGCAACGTCGCCGTTCACGTAGACGGTGATCGTCTTCGATGTCACACCAGGATTGAACGTGAGGACGGTCGGCGTGATCGCCGTGTAGTCTTGGGGCGTTGTCGCCGTGCCGTTCGCCGTGGAATACTCGACGGTGATCGTCTGCGCGCTGGCAGTGGACAGCGTCACCGTGAACACGGCATTGGTGGTTCCGCTGTTGCCTTCCGTCACGGTCACGTCGTTGATGGAGATGGTCGGGGCCGGATCGTCGTTGGTGATCGTCCCCTGTCCCTGCAGGTCCGTGATCGTGGCGTTGATCGGGTTCGACAGATTGACGAAGAACGTCTCGTCCGGCTCGTGAACCGTGTCGCCGTTCACCGTGACGTTGATCGTGCGCGAAGTGACTCCGGGGGGAAACGTGATCGGCGTCACGGGCACGGCGACGTAGTCCGACCCCGCCTTGGCCGTGCCATCCGCCGTGGAATACGACACCACCACCGTCTGGTCGCTGACATTGTTCAAACTCACCGTGAATGTGGTATTCGTCGTCCCGCTGTTTCCTTCGGTCACCGTGACGTCGTTGATGCTCAGGGTCGCCACGCTGCCGGTGTCCACGCGAAGACTGAACTGCCCCGCTTCGCCGGCGCCGCGGTCGCTGCGCACCTCGAGAAAATAAGTCCCTGCCGCCAGGCTCGTCGTGATGCTGGCATCGAACGATCCGGAAGGGTCCGAGCTGGCAAGCAGGCCACCGTTGAAACTGTACAGGTACAGCTCGGCATCGAGATCGTTAACGTATTCATCCACGTTGACTCTCACCGTCGTCGTGCCCGAAGCGGTGAACTGGAAGAAATCGACGTCCGAAACCAGGTCGGAAATCACCCCGTTCACCGTGCCGGTGCCGCCGGCAAGATTGACCACGGTGGCTGTGCTTGGCGCATTGCCGTGATCATCAGGCCGATAGCCGAACGTGTTCGTCAGTCCGGCGATGACGGCCATGTCATCCTGCGAGTTGCCGCCGTCGTTGGTTCCGACTTTCCACACCTCTCGGTTCAGGCCGAGATCATTCGTGGCCATGATCGCGTCCGGAAACACGGAGCCGATCCCGCTGCCCGCCTGAGACTGGTAGTGACTCAACCCGAGGGCGTGGCCGAACTCGTGCGAAGCCGTGTTGCCGATCTCGGCCGCGCGCGCCATGACCCGTCCAGATGTCCCCCCGACGTTGAACAGCGGAAAGTTCTCGGCAAACACAAACGACACATTGTCGGTGGGACCGCCTGTTGAGTAACTTCCCGTGAACGAAGCGCCCAGATCACCGGACGGCTGACCGATGATCGTGCTGTCGCTGTTCGTGATGATGACCCGCTGCGCCACGCCGTCAGCGAACGAGCCCGGAGCCACGGTGGTCACATTCAGATTGAACGGGCTGTAATCCTCCGCGACCATTCGCCAGGTATTTCTGATCGCAAGCTGCTCGGCTGGCGAGAACTGCGTGGTGATGCCGCTGAAGTCGTACGGCTGGGCATTGTATGTCCCCCACGCGTCCGTCCCTGTGTGCCCATCGAAATCAAGGAACACGGCATCGCTTGCCGTCGGCAAACTGTTGAACGCAGGCACGAACGAAACGTAATTGTTGTCAGCGAGCAGCTTCAGTTGGTAAGCGCCCGTCGTGTTGTTGTTCGATGTCACGCGGACCAGGTACGAGCCGGGGTTCAGGTCCAGGTACAGCGACGAATCGGGCGACGTTCCGTCCAGCGTGCTCGTCGCCGGCATCGCGAAACCCTCGAAGTCGTAGCCGTTGTCGTTCGAGCCGAGCACGATCGTGCCCGCGCTGTTGAACACCGTCAGCACCGAATCCAACGTTGAACTCAGTCCGTTGTCGCGCGAATCGATGTCGAAGAAAACTCCCGACACGCTTCCCAACGAGAACTGAAAGAAGTCGGCGTCACCAGTCGTTATCGTGCCGTCAATGATCAGCTTGTCGACGTCAGTAGCCGTCAGGACGCTGGTGGTCGGCATTGCAATCGACTGAGCCGTGGCCACGGTGCCGTTGGGTTCGAGTTCCGAGATGGCGGACAACATGACCCGGCACTCCAACCGTTCGGTTGCCGAGCGCATGAAAGCCGCTCCGGACCGCTGGCGTCGCCGCCGCGCGCGACCGAACAGCCCGGACTGTGACAGCCAGGACGCAACTCGCTGCGAGAAACTGCGAGAACTACGGCTCCAGATTCCACCCACGGAACGCCATCCTTATTTCCATGAACTACTTCACTGAACACCTTGGCTTGCCAATCAGCCAATCTAGTTGTGGAAAACCACGGTGTCTATCGGGGATAAGCCGACGAGTTAAACTTGTGCCGCAACCACTTTGTGACACTCATCGTTCGCCCGAAACGATTGGGTCCAGCCGTGGACCTTGGATTCGGCCGAACATCCCGAAGTCCCGTGCCCGTGTCCGGTTCAGAATGGTCTCTCCCACGGTGGCAATTCTGCCCAAATGGCACACAAGTCCGATTATTCCAATCGGTTGTTGACCCCGGTTGTCCGCAATTCGATGCCTCGGTATGGTGCACCCCACGCAGTCGATCCTGTCCGCACTATGAATCCGTGATTGAACACCCAACTCGACGCAATGTCTCGCGACGACGGGTCTTGTTTCCCTATGCCCGATGATCTGACCAATCCCCGCCGGTTTTTCGTCGTCGTTCCGGCTGCCGGGTTAAGTCGTCGCATGGGGCAGCCGAAGTTGTTGCTGCAAATCGGCGACAAGGCGGTGATTGATTGCCTGGTGGCCGCCGTCAGCCACCCACGGGTTGGGGCACCTGTTGTCATCGTCCGGACGGATGACGATCGGCTTCGGAAAGCAGTCGAGTCGGCGGGCGGAATCGTTGTCCAACCTCTGTTCGATCCGCCCGACATGCGAACGAGCGTCGAGTTCGGCCTCGCGTACATTCGCGATCACTTTCAACCTCGCCCCGACGACGTCTGGTTGCTGTCCCCAGCGGATCACCCGGTACTCGACCCGTCGATCGTCCCTGTATTGGTTTCTGAGTGGATCGCCCGGCAACCGCGAATTCTCGTCCCGACGCATCACGGGCAGCGCGGGCACCCGACCCTCTTCCGTTGGGACCTGGCTGACGAGGTCCCGCGCCTGCCGGCTCATGTCGGCCTCAACCACCTGCTTCGAACTCACGCCGCCGACGTGTTGGAACTTCCGGTTGAGTCTCCCGGCATTCTGTTCGACCTCGACACGCCCGACGACTTCGCTGTGCTGGCTTCGCGCTTTCGCGAATCCAACACGCCCGGTGCTTGACGTTGTCGTTTGAGTGCTCTTAGACTTCGGCTGTCATTGATATTCTAGGTCACACACTGCGTGAGCGAGATTGTCAGTGTATCCGAGCAAGACAACCCGCGTTCACGCATCGAGGTTGCCGTTTCAAGCCATGTCCACCACTGAATCCGCGACGCTTCCGGAAGACCTGCCACAAGTCCAGCCCCCATCGGCTGGATTCATCCTGCAACTGTTCGTCGTTCCCGGCCTGATCGTCGTCGTTGTGATCGCGGTGTGGCTGCTGTTTGGAAAACTGGCAACGGCCGAACAAAACTGGCGTGGGTTGGTTCGTGAACTTCAACAGCCGAACCAGCATCGCCGCTGGCGAGGCGCCCTCGGATTGGCTCAGCTTTTGAAGGCCGACCAGGAATTGAAAACGGGCGGGCAGCGATTGGCCTCGAATCACGAACTGGCTCGCACGTTGAGCGAGGTTTTCGATCAAGAGCTCAGGCGGAGTAATCAGGACGCGGACAACCTGAAGTATCAGTCGATGCTGGCGCGCACGCTGGGGATGTTTGATCTGCCTGAAATCGTCACGCCGCCGCTTCGCGAAGCGATTCACGTCGGCCGCGACCGCGATGTGCGCAAGGATTCGCTGGCAGCCGTGGCCGTGCTGCTGGGACGGATGGCCGAAAACGGCCATCCGCTCTACGACGACGCGCTGTTTGCCGACGTCATCGAAGTCTCTGCTGATGAAGATCCGCTGATCCGACAGCTTGGTGCCTTCACGCTCGGTCTCGCGAACGGCGAAACCGCTCAGCGGCGCCTCGTGGTCCTGCTCGACGATGCGGACACGAACACGCGCATCAACGCGGCGATCGGTCTCGCCCGGCAGAAGGACCTCACCGGCTATCGCGTGTTGCGCGACATCTTGAAAGACGGAGTTGCACCTGCCGAGGGCGAGAAGTCGCTGCGTCTCGAGCAGTATCTTGCCGTGCGCAACTGCCTGGCTGCGATCGAGCGCGTCGCCGGAGGACTGTCCGCTGAGCAGCGGATGGAACTGACAAGCCTCATCACTCCACTCGCCAACTCCGCCCCCGATTCGCGTCTGCGAATCGACGCCAAGCAGGCGCTGCTCACACTGCAGTCAACCGGACGGTAGTTCGGAAAACGACACGCAACGTCAAGGTGATGTCGGAGTTGATCCTGCACGAGGAACCAAATCGGTCGCACAACGAAGATCACCTTCCGTCGTTGTGATTTGCTCGTGGCAAAGCTTGCGACTCGGAAGCACGATTCCGTCGACGCTGCCAACGCCATGACCGTCACATCCGGCAAAGTTTCACCAGCTTGACGACGGACATGCCGAGCGTACCGATCGCTTCCGGAAAACTCTTCGTAATTGAAAGCGTCGCCGCCCAATGGCCAAACTTCCTGGCCTATGTTTGCACAGCCAGTTTCCGGATTCTCTCCATCGTGGTCAGAATCTGCGATGGTTGTGCAGAAAGTGATTGCAAGCGGCCAGTCGTAAAGCAAATAATGTGCAGGGCCGGAAAGCTGGGAAGTTCGGTTAGACGTCGGATAGTCGCCAGAGTCTCACAGTGATTCACATCAGGGGAGGAAGCCATGAATATTCGAGTGGCCGGCATTGTGGCTGGATTGGCCGCCATGCTGGGGTTGGTTGAACCGCCCGCCGCGAACGCGGGCTATTGCGGAGCATGCAGCTACAACTGCTGTCCAGTTGCAGCGTGCGAACCGACGGCGTGCTACACCGCCTGCCGCGTCGAGCGACGCCAGTGCAAGAGAACGGTCTACGACACCGTTTGCGAGCCACAACAGTACACGTGTTATCGTACCGAGTACGATCAGGTGTGCGAGGACCGCGAGATCACGTCCCATCGTACAGTCGTCGAGCAGCACGAACGTGAATGCCAGTACACCGTGAGCCGCCCAGTCTACGAAACGGCCGAGCGCGAGGAACGCTACACCGTTTGCCGTCCCATATGGGAGACGACCTACCGCGACTGCAGCTACGTCGTGCGTCGCCCGGTGTGGGAGACCACGAACCGCGAGTGCCGACGCATCGTTTGCCGACCAGTCGTCGAAACGGTCGAGCAGGAATGCCGGCGCACGGTCATGCGGCAAGTTGTCGAGACGGTCAACCGCGAGCGATGCTACACGGTCATGCGACCCGTGACGACGATGCGAACCGTGCAGCAGGACTGCGGCCGATGGACCATGCAGCAGGTTCACCATCCCGGACCGATGGTGCCACGCTGCGTACCTGACGGCTGCGGTGGGTTCCGGATGTGCATGGTGCAATTTCCCGGCTACACCACGTGCCGTCCGGTTTACTGTCCGAACGTCGTGACGCGAGAAATCCCGTGCACGACCTACGTGCCAGAAGTCGTGCGGCAGAACTGCCCGGTACAGGTGTGCCGCTACGTTCCCGAAGTCGTTTCGCAGCGAGTGCCCGTTCGCGTTTGCCGGATGGTTCGCGAGGAAGTCGTCGAGCAGGTGCCCGTTCGCACTTGCCGCATGGTTGAGGAAACGGTGAGTCATCCGGTCCCGGTTCGGACGTGCCGGATGGTGCGAGAAGAATGTGTCCGACGCGTGCCGTACCGCACGTGCCGGATGGTGACGGAGACGCGAACCGAGCGAGTCCCCTACTGCGTGGCTCGACAGGTGCCGTGCACGACGACGCAAAAAGTCATGCGATGCGTTGCTCGACAGGTTCCCGTGACGTACACGCGGATGGTGACGCGGCTGGTCCCGCGCCAGGTGGCCTACGAGGAATGCTACCTCGTGCCGACGACGGTTTGTTCCGCCGCGTGTGGCAACGGGTGCGCGACGCCAGGTTGCGTCACGACATCGGGCAGCGCGGCTCCCGCGGTGCCGAGTGTCGAAACTCTGCACGAAACCGCCAAGCCGGCTCCGGACGCTTCGCCCATCCTGCCGAAGCAACCCGAAGCCGAACCGACCGGTGAATTCAAGCCGGAAAAGAAGGCCTAACATCTGGCAGTCGTCCCAGCGCAACAATGAGACGAGTTCGCAGACTTCCGAAGTCGCTACGACTTCGGAAGTCTGTTTTCTTTGGAGCACTTGGTTTTGCCAGCCGAGGGCACGGTGGCTAGGATAGCCTGCGGCTGGCGAGCAGTTTTCGCCGGCGTGGCACAGTGACAAGGGAGGACGCAGCCGTGCGGAAATGCATCGAACGGAGTGGCTGGAGTCTGGCGACGATTCTCGCTCTCGCAAATTCGTGGGTGGCTCGCGCGGGTGCTGACGAGAAACCTGAGCCAGCGTCGCAGTCGGCGTCCGTCGAAAAGCTCACAGAGCAGGTTCGGAATTCCGTCGTGGTCGTCACGTTCACCGGTCGCGATGGTCGCCAGCAGGGTCTCGGCAGCGGATTCATCATCACGCCCGACGGGCTGATCGCCACGAACCTGCACGTCATTGGTGAGGCCCGGCCAATCCGCGTGCAGCTCGCGGGAGGCAAATCGTTCGACGTGACGTCGGTCCACGCGTACGACCGCAACCTCGATCTTGCCCTCGTCAAGATTGACGCGAAGGACTTGCCGACGCTTCCGCTCGGAGACTCGTCCACGCTCAAGCAGGGTCAGTCGATCATGGCCATCGGCAACCCGCACGGACTCAAGCACAGCGTGGTCACGGGTGTCGTGTCCGGAACGCGGGAGATCGACAACCGGTCGATGATCCAGCTCGCAATTCCGATCGAGCCGGGCAACAGCGGCGGCCCGCTGCTGGACATGGACGGGCGCGTGCACGGCATCCTGACGATGAAGTCGCTTGTCACCGACAACCTGGGCTTCGCGATGCCGATCAACGCGCTCAAGCCGCTGATCGACAAGCCCAATCCCACGACGATGGCTCGCTGGCTGACGATCGGCACGCTCGACCCGAAGGAATGGACATCGCTGTTCGGTTCGCGCTGGCGGCAACGCGCCGGTCGAATCGCGGTGGACGGGATGGGTCAGGGCTTCGGCGGCCGATCGCTGTGCCTGTCGCTGCAACCGGTACCCGAGCTTCCGTTCGAAGTCGCCGTGTCGGTGAAGCTCGACGATGAATCCGGTGCCGCGGGAATCGCGTTCTGTGCGGACGGCGGTGACAAGCACTACGGTTTCTATCCCAGCAACGGCAAGCTGCGCCTCACGCGGTTTGATGGGCCGGACGTGTACTCGTGGCATGTGCTGCAGGAACTTGCGAACCCGAACTACCGCCTCGGTGACTGGAACACGCTCAAGGTCCGGCTTGAGCCGGGCAAGATTCAGTGCTTCGTCAACGACACAATCGTGGCCACGTCCACCGATTCGGCTTTGACGGGAGGCAAGGTGGGGCTGGCGAAGTTTCGCAACACGCTGGCGGAGTTCCGTGGATTCCGAGTCGCGAAGAAGTTGCCCGCGGCGGCGCTGCCGAACGACGACATCACGCGGTTGTTCAAGCTGGCCGATGACCTCCCCGCGAGCGGTCGATTGCCGACCGAGGTTGTCACCAGATTTTCCACGGAATCTGCGGGTGGCGCTCTGACTTACGTGCTCGAAGGTCGAGCCAAGCAGCTCGAACTGCAGGCCGGGCAGCTGCGCAAACTCGCTGTCGCGGTGCATCAAGCGCGGACCCGCAACGAACTCGCCAGGGTCGCGCAGCAGGAAAACGATGCCGACATCGATCTGCTTCGAGCCGCACTCCTCATCGCCCGCATCGACAACGAGGAAGTCGATGTGGACGCGTACGTCGCCGAAGTCGACCGAATGGCTCGCGAGATTAGCGACAACTTGCCGGCGGAGGCAAAGGCCGAGAAGGACGCGGCCAAGTCCGAGGCGGCTCGCTTGTCGGCCCTGAACAAGTATCTGTTCGAGGAGCAGGGGTATCACGGCAGCCGCGGCGAGTACTATCACCGTTCGAACAGCTACCTCAACGAAGTCATCGACGACCGCGAGGGCCTGCCGATCACGTTGGCCGTGCTGTACATCGAGCTGGCGAAGCGGCTCGATCTCAATGTCGAAGGGGTCGGCCTGCCAGGACACTTCGTCGCGCGGTTCAAGCCGACCACGGGCGATCCGCAGGTGATCGACGTGTACGACAACGGCAAATCGCTCTCCGCAGCCGATGTCGAACAACTCGTGCGAGCGAACACTGGTCGACCGCCGTTGCCCGAGCAACTGGAACAGATGCCGCGTCGAGCCATTCTCGTGCGCATGCTCCGCAATCTGCTCGGTCTGGCGCAGCGCGATCAGAATTTGGACGCGATGCTCGGCTATCTCGACTCCGCCATCGCCGTTGCTCCCGACAGTGGAGACGAACGGTTCATGCGAGCCGTCATCTACTTCCAAACGCGACGCCGAGCGGACGGGATCGAGGAGGCTGATTGGTTGCTGGAACACAAGCCCCGCGGAGTCGACTTGAACCGCGTGAGGGAACTCCGCGAACTGCTGGATCGCACCGAACGGTGACGGACCGGCGTAGGCAACTATAGACTGTTGAGTAGCTCGGCAAGGTGCAGACAGCGCGTGGGAAGCCGACGGCGGTGCAAGGCTCCGCCGATGTTCATCAGACAGCCAGTGTCGGTGCTCACGAGCACATCGGCATCGGTTTCGATCACGCACCCGACCTTGTCCGCGACCATTGCCCCGGAAATTTCCGGGTATCGCACGGCGAACGAACCGCCGAACCCGCAGCACTGGTCCTGCTTCGTCAGCGGAACGAGTTCGGCTCCACGCACGTTTCTGATCAGCGTTTCGGCTTCGGTCTTGAGGCCCAGTCCACGGAGATGGCACGCGTAGTGGTACGCCACCTTGCCTTCGAATCGCGCTCCGACGTCGGTCACCTTCAGTCGATTGACCAGAAAGTCGCTCAACTCGAATGTGCGTGCAGCGAGGTTTTCAGCCCGCGCGAGCCACTCGGTGTCGTCGTGGAACAGATGCGGGTACTCAGTTTTCACCATGGCCGCGCACGAACCGGACGGCGTCACAACCGGGCGACCGTCATCAAACACCTGGATCGTGTGCCGCGCCACGTCGCGAGCGCCGGGGAGGAAGCCGCTGTTGTAGAACGGCTGACCGCAGCAGGTTTGATTCTCGGGAAAGTGCACGGCAACACCCAGCCGCCTCAACAGCCGCACGGTCGCCACGCCGGCGGCCGGACGCAGGACGTCGCCGAGGCAGGTGATCATCAGCGAGACGTCAGTCATGCGGATCCTTCGCGCGTTCCGCACCACGGATGGCCTTGATCGTCGCGGCCTTGTCGTCTTTGGCTTGCTGTTCCTTTGCCGCCTGAGCCTGATCCGCGGCGGCGTCAACTTCGGTGAGGCTCACGTTGTCGATGTGATAGATGCCCGGCGGCCAGTACGGGAAGAGCTGCACGCGGACCCACTTCACGTTTGGAGTCACCGCCGTGGGACGGAACGGTTTTTCGCGACGCGAGTATGTCTTCCACTCGTTTGTCAGCGGCAAACTCAACCGGCCCTTCCAGACGTACGCGCTGATTTCCTGCTTGCGTCCCCTGACATTCGGTGCCTGACCGGCTTCTTTTTTCAAGTAGCCTTGGAACGCCTTCGCCTCCAAACCAAACGTCGAATCGGGTTTGTCCGCGTAGCCGTGCAGCCAGACTTCAATTTGCCCGGGGCCTTTGCCGTCGAGGGTCAACCAATACGCCTTGCCCTTCTCGACGGGAATTGGATCGCTCCAGAACCAGACGCCGTCAAGGCCCGCGAGCGTGTCGTACTTCGGCTCGACCGTCGGCATTTTTTTCGGCGAGTCCTTGGGCAACGCGCCCTTCGCGATCTGAGCCCACCATTCGTACGCCTGTGTTTGCAGAACGTCGGTGTCGAACCGCAGAACTCGGCCGTGCTTGGGGTCGTCATCCTTGTCCCAGAATGAAGACAGGCCATCGACGGTCTGCCAGCCGTCGGGCGTCGCCTTGCCGGCCTCGAAGTCTCCGTTGACGATCAGGTTTCGCGCCGCCGGTGCGGCGGACCGTGCCGGTTCATCAGCCGCGAAGACGTTTCCCGCCGTGAAAATCCAGGTGCCGAGGACGGCGTTGCACAGGAGGCCGCGCGCGGACTGCCGAAGCGACGGCGAGCTCGAGTCGTACGGCATCTCCAGGCTCCAGTCAGATCACCTGATCGAGGACCGAGTCGTCAACGAAAATGGGAAGGGTCGGCTGGTACTGTACCGCCAGCGCGATGGCATCGCTGGGGCGGCTGTCGATCTCGAGCAGTTCGCCATCCTTCTGAACGCGGATGATGGCGTAGTAAATGTGGTCCTTCAGATCGTTGATCACGACGTCCTGCGCTTCGCCGCCAAGTTGGAGGATGGCGTTCTTGAGCAGGTCGTGGGTCATGGGTCGGTTGGGAACCTCGCCTTTCACACGACGGTCGATGCTCGTGGCCTCGAACAGTCCGATCAGGATCGGGAAGGTCCGCTGGCCCTCGACCTCCCGCAGGTAAATCACCTGCTGGTCGTTGATCTCGCTGATGATGATGCGAACCAACTCCATCGGAACAAGCACAATGACCTCGCTGCGTGGTTGAATCTCCTGAGCCGACCAGAGTTCGGCGGCGAATTGCCTCAAAGCCGAGACCACCGGAACCCGCGGCGATTATAGACGTCGCGAAAACGGCGATTCAAGGACGGGACTTGTCGCGCGCGACCAGTCGGACGTCGTCAGAGGTTCCGCTCGATCGACGACGCGCTGTTCGTGCCGTCAATTTCCCGGACGACACCTGCCCGGTGCATCCAGCGTTTGCGACCTGGGTCCGTCGCCGCCGCGGCACCTTGAGCGTGTCATTTCGGAAGCGGAATGGACAACCGCGAATCACATCACGGCGTGATGACTTCGATCTCGTTGTCGATGCGCCGAACGCCAGGGATCGATTTCAGCGTCTCTTGTGCCATATGCTTTTGATAATAGCTGCGGACAAAACCTCGCAGCACGACGTGGTCCGCGTGCGTTTCGACTCGGACGTGCCGAACGGACAGCGACAGGTTTCGCGAAAACGCGACCTCGACCGCATCTCGCAGATTCGTCACGATGGATTCGTTCGTCTCGCAGCAGGTGAGCATGACGGCCTCGCGGCTTGGGGACTGGAGATATGTGAGCACCAACAACGAATTCCTAGCTCGAATCCGAAGGATGTGGCGAAATCGCATCACGCGTGGAGGCGTTTTGCCGAGCGCGGGCGATCGGCACCGGAAGGATCGGTACAACCGTTACGTCTTGACGTGCGGACTCGCTCAGGATTAGATTCCCGCCCCAAACCAATTCGGCACAACTGGCCGATGAAGTTTGGCCATTCGGTGTCGCCCTCGCGGTTCGAATTCAGGGCAAGGGTAGTCAAGGGCCGGCCCATCCGCGTGCCACGTCAACGAAGGGTCAAACCGCACCGGCGACCCCGCGCGAAGGATGGCTCTGGCTGTTGACCGGGTGCTCACCTGCGACAATCATCTGCGAACAAGGATGTTCCGACTTCATGCACATCGCGCTGTGTGACACGCGCTATGGCGGCGTGTTCAAGGACTTTGCCGGCGGTTTTGGAGTCGGCACGTTTCGCGGATGGTCTCCGCGCGGAAAGGTCATTGAGTACTTCTACAATCGCGACTTTCGACCCTCCGCATTGGCGTTGGGCTATCTGGCTGCGCAGCTCCGGCGGCTTGGTCACACGGTTGAATACTGTCTCGATCGGCTGGTTCCGGCTGATGTCCACGTTTTCCTGCCGGCGCTGATGACCGTGCCGCGCGAGCGGTCACTCATACGACACATCAATTCGAAGTGGCCAGCTTCACGAGTCCTCGTTCTGGGTCAGGTCGCCAGCACGATGCCGGACGCGTTCGCTGACCTCGATTGTCAGGTCTTGCGCGGCGAGCCCGAACAACTCGCATCAAAGTGGGACGACGTGCTGTCTTCGCGCGAGCAGGTCGACGATCTCGGAACGGTGGCCGACCTCGACGACCTGCCGTTTCCCGATTGGTCGCCGTTTCCATACCGGCGGTTTCGCGTGGGATACGACTTCTGGAGGTTTCCGACAGCCTACGTGCAGTCGAGTCGCGGGTGCACTTTGAGTTGTTCGTATTGCCCGTACATCATCCTCGAAAACAAAGTCCGCACGCGATCGCCCGAGTCCGTCGTGGACGAGATCCGGCACAACGGCGAAACGTACGGCTTTCGCTCTTTCAAGTTTCGCGATCCGCTCTTCGGAGCGAAGAAGAAGCATCTCGTCGAGATCGCGGAGCGGATTGGCAGGTTGCCGAAAAAGATTCAGTTTTCCGTCGAGAGCCGCATCGAGTTGCTGCCGCAGGAGACACTGCAGATGCTTCGCGACGTTGGCTTGACCTCGGTTACCGTCGGCATCGAAACGCCCGATCGCGACACATTGCTAAAGTACAAACGGGCTCCGATCCGTGACGACAAGCAAGGCCACTTCGTCGACATGTGCCGTCGGATGGGAATCCGCGTCGTGGCCGGATTCATGATCGGCTTTCCCGACGACACGCGGCAATCCATTCGATCCGTGTTCCGGTACGCGAAGCAAGTCAATCCGTTTGTCGCGAACTTCAACATCTGCACGCCGTACCCTGGCACGGGGTTCATCAGCGACATTCGCGACCAAATCGACAGCCTCGACTGGTCGCGCTACGACGTGTACACACCGAATCTGAAATACGACCATTTCACCACTGACCAGATGGCCGACATCCATCAGGAGTGCTTCCGGCACTACTACTGGCGGTTTTCCTGGCTGTTCGCCAACTGGCAATTCCTGACGCCGCGGCTGCATGCGATGCTGTCGCCGTTGTTCGGTCGTCGCGAGCGAAACTCGTTGCCGGCGGTGTTGGCACAGCCCTCGAAGTCGATACCCTTCAAAGTCATCGAGACTCGCGACGCGGCGTGACGTCCGCGAGCGATCGGCGACCGGATCGTGTACACTCTCGGGCATGGACCGGAATGCCGCGAACCATCACCGGACGATTCTGCTTTTGGCCGTGGGCATCGTCGCGGCGGCGTGCTTGCTGCAGGTGTTGCCCAGCCAGCGCGTCGCGCTGATCGGTTTGGCGGACTATCCGTTGCCGCACAGTTGCCTGTCGCGATCACTTCTCGGCTGGAACTGCCCGGCGTGCGGGTTGACTCGGAGTTTTATCCACCTGTTTCACGGTGATTTGCAGGCAGCGTGGGAATCGCATCGGCTGGGCTGGCTGTTTGCGGCCATCGTGGTCGGTCAGATACCCTACCGAACAGTGGCCCTGCGGCATCCATCGACGATCAGCCACCGCCGCACGTGGACGACCGCCGCGATTTACGCCACGTTGACGCTGTTGGTTTTGAACTGGTTGGTGAGTTTGTTGGTTGTTTGATTCGGCAGCCGCTCGACCTCGCCCAGGATTCCAGATCATCGACGAGAGTTGCTCATGCCCAAACGAGCCATCGGTGCCACGGTCGCAGCCATGCTGCTGATCGGAATACTTGTGTACAGCCGGAATCGCCGCGAGCCGCTCAAGGTGTCGGGTTACATTGAAGCCGACGAGATCCGGATCGGCTCGCGAGTTGGCGGGCGCGTGGCAACAGTGAGAGCCATCGAGGGGCAAGCTGTGAAGGCGGGCCAACCGTTGATCGAACTCGAACCGTTCCAGCTTCGCGAACAGTTGACGCAAGCTCAGGCGGTGCTGGCCCAAGCCAAGGCGGAACTCGAACGGGTCAACAACGGCTTTCAGCCGGAAGAGAAAGCGCAGGCCAAGGCCAAAGTCGATCAGCTCGCGGCCGTTGTGCGCAAATTGGTCAAGGGTCCGCAGGAGGAGGACATCGCCGCAGCGGAATCGCAGGTCGACCTGGCTGAAGCGCAGTTTGAATTGGCGAAACTCAAACATCAGCGAACCGAAACGCTGTTCGCCAAGTAGGAGGAGATGGATCGAGCCATCGCCGACCTGCGTGTGGCTCGTGCGACGGTTCAGACGCGCCGCGAGGAACTGATCAAGTTGCAACGGGGAACGCGAGAAGAGGAACTGGACGAGGCGAAGGCCCTCCTCGAACAGGCGAATCAGGAATCGCTGCTTCGCGAGCGGGGTTTTCGCGACGAATTGAAAGCCAACGCGCGGGTGGCAGTCGAAGCGGCTGACGCAGCCTCGCGAGCCATCGAACGGCAGCTTGAAGAACTCGTTATCAAGGCGCCTGTGGATGGTGTCGTCGAAGCCGTGGAACTGCAGCCTGGCGACCTGGTCGGAGCCAACTCGCCGGCCGTGTCGCTGCTGGATTCAACGCACCTGTGGGTACGGGCCTACGTCCCCGAAAACCGGTTGTCAGTGAAGTTGGGTGACGCGGTGAGCGTGAGCGTCGACACCTACTCCGCCGAGAGGTTTGCCGGTCGGATTTCGTTCGTGTCGCGGCAGGCTGAGTTCACGCCGAGCAACGTGCAAACGCCGGAGGATCGGTCTCCGCAGGTGTTTCGGATCAAAGTCGAACTCGAATCCGGCCTCGACCGCCTGCGAGCCGGCATGGCGGCCGACGTGTGGTTGGACAAATGACTCACCCTCGCCCCCTGTGGGGACGAGGGGAGACTGATGGAGACCAAATTTTGGCAGCCGACGAATCTCCCGTCATCTCAGTCCGTCAGCTCACGCGGCGGTTCGGTTCGCTCACCGCCGTGAGCGACGTCAGCTTTGACGTGCGGCGCGGTGCGATCTTCGGTCTGCTTGGGCCAAACGGGAGCGGCAAGTCCACGATCATCCGGATGCTCTGCGGCGTGCTGGATCCGACATCGGGCGCCGCAACCGTGCTGGGGTTCGATGCGGCTCGCGAATCGGAAGCGATCAAGCGGCGGATCGGGTACATGTCGCAAAAGTTCAGCCTGTACTCTGACCTGTCGGTGCGAGAGAACCTCGAGTTCTACGGTCGCATCTATGAGCTGACCCCGGAGCGCTTGGCCGAGCGATCGTTGGCCGTGCAGAAACTGACGGGGATCGGCGACCGGCTGGATCAACTCGCCGGCACGCTGTCGGGAGGCTGGAAGCAACGGCTCGCGCTGGCGTGTGCACTCATCCACGAACCCGACGTCGTGTTCCTCGACGAGCCGACTGCGGGGATCGACCCGGTCGCCCGGTGGTCGCTGTGGGACCTGCTGTTCGAGCTGTCGGGGCAGGGGGTGACGCTATTTGTCACGACGCACTACATGGACGAGGCCGAGCGCTGTTCGGACGTGGGCTACATCTACGCCTCGCGGCTGATCGTCCTCGGTCAGCCGGACGACTTGAAGCAACTTCGCGACGTCACGCCGCCGGGGACGAAACGATTCGAGCTGGAAGTCGCTTCGCCGACCGCGCGGCTTTCGGAGTTGCGACGGATCGAGGGCGTCGTCGATGCCACGCTGTTTGGACAGACGATTCACCTGCTGGTTCGCGACGAAGTCGGCGAGTCGTCGTTGCTGGATCAACTCCATGTCGCCCGCGACGCGACATCGCTGCGTCCAATCGCACCCAGTTTGGAAGACGTGTTCGTCACTCTGACTCGTGTGGCGGAAATCAATGGGACGAAGAGTGTGGGGCAGACACAACCGACATCTCCCTTCTCCCTCTTGGGGAGAGGGGTCGGGGGTGAGGGGTTGCCCGAGAGGTCCCCCGGCTTGAATCCGCGCACAGAATCGCACGAATCTTCCCTCACCCCTCTCCCCAGAGGGGAGAGGGGGACAAGGAAACGCGGGCAGGAGTCCGTTCGCGGCCGTTGGCGGGTCTGGCGGCCATGCTCATCAAGGAGTTCTCGCACATCCGGCGGGAGCCAACAACGATTTTCTTCATGCTCGTGGTGCCCGTGCTGCAGTCGATCATCTTCGGCGTGGCGATTCAGCTCGAAGTCGAGCACATCCCGACCGTCGTGTACGACCTCGACGGCTGGCGCGGGTCGCGGGAGTTGATCGAGGCGTTCGAGAACACCCGGATGTTCACAGTGGTCGAACGGGTGTTCGATACTGAATCATTCGAGCGGGCCCTCACGTCGGGTCGAGCCAAGGTCGGCGTGCGCGTGCCGGCCGACTATTCGGACGACCTGCCACGCGCTGTGTGAGCCGGGCTGAAACGCCACGTCTGACACAGCCGTGGCACTTCGGATGCTGGAATCAGAGCAGCAACCGCTGCCTCATCACTCGCGTATTCCTTCGACAACGGCAAACTCCTTGCTGGCGTGAACCTGGACGTCAAGGAACAACTCCGGCATTCGCGTCACATACCACGCGGGCGATTTTGTCACGATCAGGATGTGTCCCGAGGGCTTGAGCGCTCGGTGAGCAGATTGCAAGAAGAGCTCCGCGATCGCGTGGTCGCCGAAGTAGGGCGGATTGCCGAGGGCGAGGTCGAACGAAGCGGGATCCGCGACATTGCCGTCGGCCGACAGCATCGTGGTCAGCCCGGCGACGCCGTTCAGCGCGGCCCCTCGAGCCGTGCATTCGATGGCGCGAGTGTGCGAGTCGATGCAGACGACGTTCACGTTCTCGGTTCGCAATGCCGCCGCGATCCCCACGGCTCCGCTGCCGCAGCCGATGTCCAGCACGCGCATCCCCGCGCGGATGTCCATCGCCTTGATGAGTGTCCTCGCGCCGCCATCCAGTTCGCGGTGGCTGAACACTCCCGGTCGACTCACCAATCGGATCAGACGTTGTCCGTCGCGAAACGCGAATTCGCAGTCGAAGTTCTTCAGCTTGCGCAGTGGCTCGGTTTTCGTGGCCAGATACACGACGCCCTCGCTCGTCGGTCGTCTCGTCACCTTCGCGAACAGCTTGCGGAGCTCATCATTGAGCCAGGTGTCGCGAGGATTCTTCGCCGCCACCGCCATGCGTCCGCCGATTCGTAGCGCCTGGTGGCCTTGCTGAATCAGATCCCGCGCAAACTCGGCTTCGCCTTCGGTCCGAAGTGGCAAGGCGACGACGTCGAAGCTGTCGGCGAGTGGCAAGTCTGGCTCGCATCGCAGTTCAAGATTGGACGGCGGGTTGATCCAACGGCCATGTGCTTCGGTTGCGAAATGCAGGTCGAAGAATTGGCAGACAACCTGCGTCGCCGTGAGTCGCGTGGCGCAGGCGAGGGCGAACTGAGCCTGCCCCAGCGTGGTGCAGGCGACACGATCGCCGGCGAGTTCGGGGAGGACGTCGATCAGGAGTTCTTCAGCGACGGACGTGCGAGCCGGGGACTCCCGGGTGTGGGTTCCAGCCTTCCCGCGATGACGATCCCGGTGGCGCATCACGTCACCCGGCAGATGAGACACTTGAGGTAGTTCGTCTCGGGACACCACGCCGACATCGGGTGGTCGGCGGCCGCGCTGCGCGATTCGAGCACCTGAATGTTCCGCCCCGAATCAACGGCCACGTCCTGCAGCATCATTTCGAAGTCATCTCGGCCGACGTGGCCGGTGCAACTGCAAGTCACCAGCACGCCGTCCGGTTCGAGCAAATCGGCGGCCAGCCGGTTGAGACCGAAATACCCGCGCAGAGCATCGGGAACCGCCTTCGGATGCCGCGCCATTTTCGGAGGATCGAGGATGACGGCACCAAACTTCTCTTGCTGATCGCGAAGCTGTTCCATCAAACGGAATGAGTCGGAGCGGCCAAATCGGATCGATCTGGACAGACCGTTCATTTCCACATTGGCTCGCGCGAGATCGAGTGCTGGTTCCGAGACGTCGACCGCCAACACTTCACTCGCACCGCCCGACCGCACCGCGTGCATGGCGAATCCGCCGGAGTAGCAGAACATGTCCAGCACGCGCCGCCCGGCGAGATACTTCGCCGCCGCCAACCGGTTGTCGCGTTGGTCGAGGAAGAGCCCGGTCTTTTGCCCTTCGACAACATCGACGCCGTATCGCAAGCCGTGTTCCTCGATGAACAGTGGACGCGGCGGTTCGGTTCCCCACAGCAAGCCGTCGGACTGCTGCAAACCTTCGACGTCGCGGATGCCTTTCTCGGTGCGAAGCCAGATGCCGGCCGGTCCGAGTTTCTCGCGAAGCAGATTCAGAATCAGTTCGCGACGCTGAAAGATCGCGAGGCTCGTGATCTGCAGCAGCAGCCAGTCGCCGTAGCGATCGACGATCAGTCCCGACAGCCCGTCCGCCTCACTAAACACGAGCCGGCAGGCCGACTCCGACGATTGCGGCAGCTTGAGCACGTCACGCCGCAGCCGAATCGCCTCATCGAGCCGCCGCGACCAGAACGCCTCATCGAGCGGTTGGTCATGCCCCCACGAGTACAATCGCACCCGGATGCTGCTCGCCGGATTGAACAGCCCGCGGGCAATGAATTCGTCGCGCTCCGATACCAACGCGACCTCCGCCCCCGGTGCCGGATCGCCCTCGACGTGCGAGATCGCTCCGACAAACACCCACGGGTGACGGCCAAAAAACGGCAGTGCCTTGCGCGGCTTGAGAACGACTTTGGGAAGCACGGGAGAGATTTCTGTTGGAGTCCCGCCTTCCGGCGGCTGTCGTTGGTGGTCGGAGCCGCCGGAAGGCGGGACTCCAACTATTCGTGCATCCCGTCCACCTCATCGAGATACGCCAGCAGGCGGTCGAGTTCGGTTTTCAGGTGGCGATTGTGGAGCAGCGAGCGGACGCGGACGGTGAGTTCGAGCTTGTTGACCGGCTTCGTCAGGAAATCGTTGGCCCCGGCGTTGACCGCTTTCTCGATGTCCCCCATCTCGGCCAGCGCTGTGATCATCAGGATCGGGATGTCGCGCGTTTTGGGATCAGCCTTCAACCGCTTGCACACCTCGTAGCCGCTCAGCTTGGGCATCATGATGTCGAGCAGAATGATATCCGGCTGCGACTTGGCAACGCAGTCGAGCGTGTGCTGCCCATTCGTGGCCGTTTCGATCTGATACCCCTCCCCCTCGAGATACGCTTCCAACAACTCGCAGTTCAGCGGGTCGTCGTCGGCGATCAGGATCTTCGACGGCTTGGGCGAAGTTTCTTTGGTCGGCATGTTGGATTGGACGATTCGCTGGTCCCCAAGCTCCAGCCTGGGAATCCATGTTCGTGAAGCTCTGCTTCGTCTACAGGATCCGCTGAGTGTCCTTTGCCACGCAGTCGAAGCGGAGCTTCAGGGCGTGGCGTTTCCAAGCTGGAGCTTGGGAACGAGGGAAACCAGTCTCGACATTCCAGTCAGGCTGGAAAGCCTGACCTACGGGGCGGGATTATAAGCCGCTCGTTGCCGATTCTCTATCCAACCCGAGCAGGCGGGCCGTTGCCGGCAGAATGTTGGCCTGTCCCGCATGGATCAGCCCCGCGACGTGACCTCGCAGCAGGTGGAAGTCGGCTTCGGTGTCCACGTCGTACCACAGGGGAAGCAGAGCCAGCGTCGCTCCCGCCTGGTGCACTCGGTCAATCGTGTTGGCGAGCACGGTCGGCCTGCTCCACTCGACGCCGTCAAAGATTGGCCAGCAGCGCCCGCGCATCCCGACGAGATAGTACCCACCGTCCGTGGCGGGTCCGAGCACGATGTCTGCTTCGCCCAGCATTACGAACGCCTGCTCGACGAACTCGCGCGGCAACGTGGGGCTGTCCGAACCGATGAGTACCACGCGATCAGTCGGATCACGCAACTGGTCGCGAAAGAAGCTGGTCATACGCCCGCCAAGGTCGATCTCCGGCTGCGGCCACAAATCATAATGTCCCTCTGGTTCGCTACCGGCGAGCGGGGGGCGTAAGCCCCCCGAGTGCGTCGAAGGCAAACAACCATTCTCGGAGGGCTTACACCCCCCGCTCGCCAGACATTGAAAGTAAGTTTGTGCGTCGTCAGTCGCTGGCGTGATGCACAGCACCCGCCGATCCGCCGTGCCGCCGAACCGCCCGACAAGGTCCCGCACGAACGCCGCGTAAACCCCCGCCGCCCGCTCCGGCCCAAGGAAATCTGCCAGACGAGTTTTTACGTGGCCGGGCTGTGGGTGCTTCGCGAACAGGCCCAGCGTGGTCACGGTGCGACCTCCCGTTCCGACTCCGGCGACGTGGCGTCGATGAGTCGTCTCAGCAGCGGTTCGGACACGCGGCCTCGGAAGCGGACAGTGCCGTCGATTTCGACGACGGGGATGCTGGTGCCGTGCAGAGACTCAAGCTCGGGCGAGCCAGCGATATCGATCTCTTCGATCAGCGGCAACCAGGCCGCGTAATCGGCGAGGGTCGCCTTGGCGTCGTCGCACAGGTGGCAGCCGTCGCGAGTGTAGAGCACGAGCCGGTGGAAGCGGCGTCCGGGGCTGGTCGGAGTCCACGCGCGAGGCGTCTCCGGCGGCGAGCGTTGCAGACGCCAGCCCGCACCCAACAGCGTCAACGAAACTGCGAACCAGACGACTCGTCCGGTGTACCAGCCTCGCGGCAGATGGAACGGCAGGCCGGACGTGACATCGAACACGACCGCAGTCAGCAGAACAACGCCCACGATCAGACATAGCCCGCCCACGACCAGTCGAGGTTGCGGGCGTTCGCGATCGGAAGTCGCTTCGGTGGCACTTACCGCATTTTCATCATTCACAATTCACAATTCCTTGTTCAGAGACGCTCGCCTCCCCGCCCCTCGCCCCTCACCCCCGGCCCCTCTCCCCCTTCGGAGGCGAGGGGAGACACCTCGACCAGATTGTCGAAGAACGTCGCTCCGCCGCCCATGTCGGTCAGACGTGACGACGTGGTGGCGTTGGCATTGGCTCCGCCATCGGTGAACTTGTTCCACCAGATGCTCGGCGCGACAACGACGTCCCGGCGCACGGTGTCGCCGACAACGGCCACGGCTGTGAAGTGGCCTCGGGAGTTGAACACACGCACGGTGTCGCCGTGCCGGATGCCGCGTGCCGCCGCGTCCGTCGGATGAATCTCAAGCTCTGGATGCTTCGCCGCGTTTCGCAGCGAATCGACGTTGACGAACGTGGAGTTCAGAAAGTGCGGCGACGGTGGCGACAGAAGCTGGAGCGGGAACCGCGAAGCCAGTTCGGGGTCGGCGTCGGACGATTCGGCGGGCGGGATGTAGGTCGGCAGTGGATCGAGACCAGCGGCCGACAGACGTTTGCACAGGAATTCGCACTTGCCGGAAGGTGTCGGGAAGTTGCCTTCGCCGAACGGAGTGAATCGTTCCGGCAGCCGCAGCCTCTGCGGGCCATCGGCGATCAACCGATCGAGCGTGATCCCGCGCACGGCGGCGGGGACGGAGTCCGGCGGCGACGTTTCCCACAACGCCTCGCGGGCGAGGACTACATCGGAGACCTGGAACAGATCTGGTTCGAACTCCAGCCTCGCGGCGAGTTGGCGGAAGACCCATGTGTTGCACCGAGATTCCGCGAGCGGCGCGATCGCGGGCTGGTTGACTTGAATCCAGTGGTGACCGTACGACGTGTGCAAGTCGAAATGTTCAAGCTGCGATGTCGCCGGCAGCACAATGTCCGCGTAGTCGGCCGTGTCGGTTTGAAACAGGTCGTGGACGACGACGAACAGATCATCGCGCAGCAAGCCGCATCGCACGCGCGCGTGGTCAGGTGCGATCGCGGCGGGATTCGAGTTGTAGACGAAGAGGGCTTTGATGGGCAGCGTCTCCTTCTCCCCTCCGGGGGAGAGGGCTGGGGTGAGGGGGGCGGGCGCTTCACAAGAGCTGGCCCGCGCATTTCGCGACGAGACGCTCGGACCGCCCCTCACCCCCGACCCCTCTCCCCAGCGGGGAGAGGTGAGAAGTGCGTCCGCGAGTTGCGACATGTTGATCGTACGCGTGTCCGGCGGGCTGAGGTCGGGGCGTTCGAGGGCGAGAGTGTTGAGTGGATACATCGAACTGGTGCTGAGAAGAACACCACCGCCGAAGTGCCGCCAAGCACCGACGACGGCCGGGAGGCAGGCGATGGTGCGCACGGCCATCCCGCCACCTCGATGCCGCTGCAAGCCGTAGTTCACGCGGATCGCGCTCGGTTGCGTGGTCGCGTACTCGTGAGCCAGCCGCTCGATCGTGGTCACGTCGAGGCCGGTGATTTTCGCGACGCGGTCCGGGCCGTAATCGCGAAGTGCTCGCCCGCGCAGTTCTTCGTGGCCGAGCGTGAGCCGGGTGAGATAGTCCTCGTCGGCCAGTCGGTCGCGAAAGATGACGTGCATCATCCCGAGAGCCAGCGCGGCGTCGGTGCCAACTTTCGGCGCGATGTGCCAGTGGCTCCGTTCGGCCGTGCGGCAACGATACGGGTCGATGGTGATAATCTTCGCGCCGTGCTTGCGCGATTCGACCATGATGGCCCACAGGTGCGAATTCGTGACCGCGGTATTGGAGCCCCAGTTGATGATCAGACGACTCTCGCGGAAGCCCTCGGGGGCCATGCCGGTTCGGTTGCCGATCGTGTACGAGTAGCCGGCGGCTCCGGCAGTGGCGCAAATCGTGCGATCCAGTTTCGAGGCGCCCAATCGATGAAAAAACCGGCGGTCGAGCGACGAGCTTTGCAGCTTGCCCATCGTACCGCAGTAACTGTAGGGCAGGATCGCCTGCGGACCGTGCGGCCCGGCGGAGATGTCTCGAAATCGGCGGGCGATCTCGTCGAGAGCCGCATCCCACGAGATGCGCTCGAACTGCCCGGAGCCTTTCGGCCCAACGCGTCGCAGCGGATGCCGGAGGCGTTCTGGGTGGTAAACCAGCTCGGTGTACCGAGCCATTTTGTGGCACAGGAAGCCGGCGGTGAACTCGTGGTCGGGGTCGCCGGAGACTCGCAAGGCCCGGTCTCCATCGAGGGTGACCAGCATCGCGCAGGTGTCCGGGCAATCGAGCGAGCAGACGGCTCGGACGGTGCGATGGGATGGCGGTGGTTCGGTGGTGGCGCTGGATGGCATGGGCGTGCAATTCCTGTTCGGCGGCGACATCGTAGCACAGTTGGGGCGGGTATCGAGACACTGAACGATGCGGGAGGGCTCACGAAATTCGTGGCCGGTTCTTTTCACTCGTGCATCGGCGCGTCATAATGAGTCGCCGCGATCGGCGGCGAGTTGTGTTCTCATTCGCCCGACGATCCCGTCCACAGCGGCCGGACGCTGCTCGCAGCCGATGGGGGGGCCGCGGCGAATCGATGCGATCGAGCTCTGCTGTTTCGCGCAAGTGAATATCACGAGTCTGCCTGTATGTCGACAAAGCTCACCGGTGAACAGTTCATGGCGTTGGTCAAGCAAAGTGGCTTGATCGAGGCCGAGCAACTCAAGAAGTTTTGGAAGGACTTCCAGGAAAAAGGCATCAATGTTCAGGATGCCAGGCTGCTGTCCGACGAGTTCATCGCCCGCAATCTGCTGACCAAGTGGCAGGTGGACAAGCTGCTCGCCGGAAAGCACAAGGGCTTCTTCCTCGGCAAGTACCGCTTGCTCTCGCACCTCGGCAGCGGCGGGATGAGCTCGGTGTACCTGGCCGAGCACGTGCTGATGCGGCGGCGGGTGGCGATCAAGGTGCTCCCGCAGGCGCGGGTGGATGACACATCATACTTGCAACGCTTCCACCGCGAAGCGCAGGCCGTGGCGGCGCTCGATCATCGGAACATCGTCCGCGCGTACGATGTCGACCAGGAGGCGAAGATTCATTTCCTCGTGATGGAGTACGTCGCCGGAAAGAGCTTGCAGGAGGTTATCGATCAAAGAGGGCAACTCGAATTCGTTGTGGCGGCCGAGTACATCCGGCAGGCGGCCGAGGGGTTGCACCACGCGCACAAAGCCAACATGGTGCACCGCGACATCAAGCCGGGGAACCTGCTGATCGACGAGAAAGGGGTCGTCAAGCTGCTCGACATGGGTCTGGCTCGCTTCTTCGGTGAGAAGGACGAACACTCGCTGACGATTCAGCACGATGAAAAGGTCCTCGGCACCGCGGACTATCTGGCACCCGAGCAGGCTCTCGACAGCCACACGGTCGACATTCGAGCCGACATCTACAGCCTCGGCTGCACGCTGTACTTCCTGCTGATCGGGCACCCGCCATTTCCCGAGGGGACGATGGCTCAGCGGTTGTTGGCACATCAGACGAAAGACCCATCGCCGATCCGTGACAATCGTCCGGACTTTCCGAAGGGCCTCGAAGACATCGTCCGCAAGATGATGCAAAAGAAGACTTCGGATCGCTACCAGACCGCCAGAGAAGTCGCGCAGGCACTGACGAAATGGCTGATGGAAAATGGAGGCACAACGTGGTCAGCGATGAACCCGTTCCTGACCGGAGCCAGCACGATTGTGCCACGCGATGCCACGGCCGCGAAGGGATTATCCCCGATCTCGAACTCGTCGGTTTTGGACGACCGGCCTGTCGCGGTTTTGGCGACGCCGTCAACCGCTCCAAAGCCGCTGCCCAGCACAGCGGTCCAGCCCCGCGCGGCCACAGTCAGCGCTCAGTCGAACGCCGCGGCCGCCATCCCAGCCGTCGTGGCTTCGACGAGTGCTCCAACGACCCCAGCGGCGACCGCTTCGACCGGTTTGGAATGGCTCAATGCCGCCCCGGCTCCTGCATCCCCGGGGGACCAAAATGTTGCCGATTTTTTCGCGAACTTGACGAGCGATCAGCCGCCCCCGGCGGAACCCGCGGTGGTCCCCGTTCAAAAAGTCTCGGCGAAATCTCCGTCCTCCCAGACTCGGAATTCAGAGCCAGTTTCGCCGGGGAGTGGCCAGCAGCCGCCCGTCGGATCAGCAACGCATGCGCAACTCGGCGCCACGGCGACTTCTCCTGAAGCGACCGTCACTCCCTTGGCATCACCGGCGAGCGTCGTGGCGTTGCCAACCGCAGGAATCGCGGCCGGACCCGTTGTGTCGACCACGAAGCCGTCACTTCCCGTGGCGGCGCCCATCGCGACGCCGATCGTAGCGCGTGTGGCAACGCCGATTGCGGCTCCTGTCGTTTCGTCCGCGGTTTTGGCAATGCAAACGGCGACGTCAACCGCAAACACTGCGACGGTTGCTTCTCCCGACGCCTCGTCCGATGCCGCCACCTCGGACAACGACAACCCATTCAACTTTGCGTGGGAACCCACGTCCGGCAGCGCGACATCTGCCGACCCGTTGCCATCTCCGATTGCATCCTCCCTGGTTTCTCCAACGGAACCAACCGTCCTGGTGTCGCCAAACGAAACGGACGCCACGACCGATTTGCTTTCGGCCGTGGCAGGTTCCAATCTGGGAGACGCCGCGGTTTCGTCCGGGACCTACCCGGACGACGAGTCCATTCGCGTGGATGCCGAGTTACCACCAAATGTGTCTCGGAAAACGGGAGGCATGCCCATTCCGATGCTGCTGAAACGCAAGTCCGTTTTGGCTGGCGCGGGGGCTGTGCTGATGTTGCTGATTGTGAGTGTCGGCTGGGCCGTCTTTCGAAATCCCCCCGAAACGAAGTCGGCGGGATCGCAAAAATCGAATGGCGACTCAGCCTCGTCGGCCGTTTCCGCCAGCCGGTCGGTAATCAAGATCACGGACCCGGACCGCGACGTTGCGGATTCGGATCGCGTGGTGATCAAGGTCGGAGAAGGCGGTATCTCAAAGATCAGCGACGCGCTCGCCGCCGCGAAAAAAGAAACGGCCGCCAAGCTCCGCGTCATCCGCGTGCCGCCCGGTCGTTACGAGGAGCGAATCCTCCTCGATTCGTCTTTTCGCGCGGGCGTACATTTCGTCGCGGAAAAGGGGGAGCCCGTGATCCTGGCTCCGTCGGGAACGGAACCGATCATCGATGTGTCCGGGCTGGAGCGAGTGCGAATTCAGGGCTTCGAGTTGGATGCGTCCGGCAAGGAGATCGCGATGCGCCTGACGGGTGCCCTTCCCGGTGCTCGTTTCGTAGGGTTGACGATTCGAAATCTCAACAAGTTTGGAATCGTCGGCAACGGTATTCGAGGCCTGGACGGCGACGAAAAGCAGATTGCCTTCGATCAAATCACATTTCGCGCCGGTGATGCCGCACCCGTGGGCCTCGCGCTGCGAAAGGTCGCGCCGGCTGCGACAGATCCGGCCCACATCGTGATCGCGCACTGCCGGTTCTTTGGGCCAGTGTCGGTTGGCGTCTCTTTCGAGGTCCCCGTCGAGGACGTTGAAATCTGCGGATCGATCTTCAGTCAACTGACCGCAGGCACACAATTCAGCGCCGCGAAAACCGCCTGGAAAGGCGTCGTGCATTGGAACAATTCCTACTTCGAGTGCGAACGAGCGTTCGTGTTCGCGGGAATGCCGGCGTCGGGAAGCAGTGGGTTCGGTTTTTACAACAACCTGTTTGTGCGATTGAAGACTCCAGGGTTCAATCCCGAAGCTTCCACGTTTGGCCCCACCTACGACGACGTCGCGTTCGCTTCGATGTTGAGTTCCGTTGGCGGTGGAGTGGCCAACAACTGGGACGCGACTTCTGATTGGACAGCGGCTCCGACAGGTCTCGACAAGCGCCTGTTCGACAAGCGCTCCGGAGGCGAACGCAAAAAGTCACCCGCACTTGCTTCGCTCAAGCCCGACTCCAGCGACTTTCTGGCTCCAACCCAAAACAGCCCGCATCGCTCGATCGGCAAGCAGTTCAAGGTTGACAAGTATCCCGAATTCGTCGGTGCCTTGCCGCCGAAATAATGCACGGCCCTTGCACGTTTCCCCTTAACGGCCATCGGCAGCAGTCCTCGACCCGCTACTCGCGTCACAGCCGGACTGCCCGGGCGTTCAAGCTCTTTGGCCAACGGAAGTTGTGGATCGTAGTGAACAGTCCACTGCACCAGGTCCGCGTCCAAATGAGAATCTTGGCCGGGAGATGAGTCGCTTGCTGTCGATTTGCCGACGATTCGTTTGCTCGGCAGTTAGACCGGACGAGTCGGTCGCTTGTCGGCCCTGGATTGAGCATTTGCATTGTGCCGCAACTCGTTTGTGTAGAACTGAATGCGGTGTACAGCTTGTCCCTGTTTTTGGATGGGGAATACCATGATGCCAGTCAATCCAAAGGACCGGCATCATGCGACCCACCAATCGATCCCACCATCGGTTCTCTCCATCTGCCACTTCGAATCGGCACACGGTTCCTTGCATCATGCCGAGGGTGAACAGAAGCGGTTTGCCAGCAGTCGCCTTTCGTGAGCGGGCAACGTCAAGGCAACCCCGGCGGGCCGGATTGGCGGTTTCGGAGAAATGGCATGAACCGCACGGTTCGGGTGCCGTTCGGTTCATCCTTCACGCTCCGGGAGTGCAGTTCGTCCACCCGGTGACCGCCGCTGAGGTGAAGGAGCGCCTGTCTGCATTGCCGGAGCAGCTGAAAAGGGGCTTGGAAGTCGTTCAGTTCAGCACGATGACTCGCAAGCGGCAGACTTTCCCTTGCTATGGCATGCAGTGGGGGTCGGCAATCTACTTGTATCCCATCGAGAAGGATCTCGTCGAGAACTACTCGGCGCCACCAACGCCGGCGCAAGCCATTGAAGCCCGCATGTTCGGTGGGCGATGGGAACAAAAGGGTGAGCGGTGGCGGCTGATCTGGACGCCGACGGCGATCAGGAATTTTTACCTCAACAATGTTCTGATCCACGAGCTGGGGCATTTGGTCGATGCGCGAAACAACAACGCCCGGGATCGGGAGCGGTTTGCCAACTGGTTCGCGATCGAATACGGATACCGCCGCAAACGGTAGGCGGCATTGAGATTCTTCAGCGCCCGTTTGACTCCGGTCCGCGTCCAATCTAGGATTGGCCGGCGTCTCTGAATCCGCACACGAACTTCGTCCTCCGCCAAACAACGATGGAGCCATCTGCCACTCACAACCCGAACGCCGCAATCGCCCGCGCGATTCCGGAGATTATTGAGATTGGCATCATTCGAGGCGCATCGCGACCTTGAGGCTCGACGAGAAACCAAACAGGAATTCAGTCAGCCCCCAGGTCGAAACCTGGGGGCTTTTTTGTTGCCGTAGATCAGGCTTTCCAGCCTGACGCAAGAACGCGGGAGAACCAGCATGGCTCGGATTCAGATGTACGACACGACGCTGCGCGACGGCAGCCAGGGGGAGGGCGTCAATTTTTCGCTGGAGGACAAGCTGCAAATCACCTCCAAGTTGGACGAATTGGGATTCGATTTCATCGAGGGAGGCTATCCTCTGTCGAACCCGAAGGACGCGGATTATTTTCAGCGTGTCGCAAACCTCCCTCTGAAGCATGCGCAGGTCGCGGCGTTCGGTATGACGCGGCGACGCGGTTGTGCGGCGGCGGACGATACGGGGATGAAAGCGCTCATCGAATCCAAGGCCCCCGTCGTCACGATCGTTGGCAAGACGTGGGACCTCCACGTCGTCGAAGTCTTGCGGGTCGATGAGGCGGAAAATTTGGCGATGATCCGGGACTCCGTCCACTTCGTGAAGTCGTGCGGTCGGCGTGTGTTCTACGACGCCGAGCACTTCTTCGACGGCTTCTTTCACAATCCCGAGTTAGCCCTGCGCACAATCAGAGCGGCCGAGGAAGCCGGGGCCGAAATGGTGATCCTCTGCGACACGAACGGAGGCCGCTTGCCGGACGACATCGCGCGCGCGGTCGAGGCTGCTCGAAAGGCGCTGGGCATCCCGGTGGGGATTCATTGCCACAACGATTGCGACGTGGCGGTGGCGAACTCGCTGGCGGCGGTCGAACACGGCGCGGTGCAGGTGCAGGGAACGATCAACGGCATCGGCGAGCGGTGTGGAAACGTCGATCTCGTCAGCGTCATCGCCAACTTGTCGCTCAAGAAAAAAGGCTACGAGACATTGATCCACGGCGGCGTTGGACGGCTCACCGAACTCGCGAGGTTTGTCTACGAGATCGCGAACATGAACTTCCGGTCGAACCAGCCGTTCGTCGGCACAAGCGCGTTCGCTCACAAGGGGGGCATGCACGTTCACGCCGTGAACCGGGTCACCGCCAGCTACGAACACGTGCCGCCGGAGTCGATCGGCAACGTGCGCCGCGTCCTCGTGAGCGAACTCTCCGGCCGATCGAACATCGTCGCCAAGACGACAAAGTACCGGCTCGAACACGACAACGCGCTCATGTCCAAAATCCTCGACCGCGTGATGGAGCTTGAAAATCAGGGCTACCAGTTCGAAGCAGCCGAGGCGTCGTTCGACCTGCTGGTCAAGAAGGTCGCCGAGATGTACCAGCCGAAGTTCGAGTTGATCCACTACCGGGTCAACGTCGAGAAGGGTGAGGGTGAAAACCCGCTGACCGAAGCGACTGTGAAACTCAAGGTCAACGGACACCGCGAGCACGTCGTCGGCGAAGGAGACGGCCCCGTGAACGCACTCGACAATGCCTTGCGCAAGGCTCTGCTGCCGCACTTCCCGCGTCTCGACGAGATGCAACTCAACGACTACAAAGTCCGCGTCATCAACTCGGCCGAAGGGACCGCCGCGCGCGTCCGCGTGGTTATCGAGAGCCGCGACGAAACCGACGTCTGGTCCACGGTGGGAGTCAGCGAAAACGTGATCGAAGCCAGTTGGCTCGCGCTCGTGGACAGCGTGGAGTACAAGATCGACAAGGACGCGGAGAGTCGAGGATCGTAGGGTGGGACAAGCGCAGCGCCGGCCCACCAAAGCAGTCGTTCCTTGGTGGGCCTGCGCTCGCTTCGCGAGCTGGTCCCACCCTACGGTCACCGCGCTGTCCAACCGCCATCGACGACCAACAGGCTGCCGGTGGTGTAGCTCGATGCGTCGCTCGCGAGGTAGATCGCGGCTCCCTGAATCTCTTCCATCCGGCCCCAGCGGCCGAGGGCGGTCGCGCCGATGACGTTTTTCTTTGCGTCCTCAGTCTCCGCGATCGGCACGTTCATCGGCGTGAGGAAGGGGCCGGGGCAGATCGCGTTGCAGGTGATGTTCCACGGAGCGACTTCGAGGGCCAGTGCCTTCGTCATCAGTGCGACGGCTCCCTTGCTCGCGGCGTACGGCGTGCGGTTCGCCAGCCCGACGATACCGAGCGTGCTCGACAGGTTGACGATCCGGCCGTGCTTCCGCTGTTTCATGTGCGGCACGACCGCCCGAGCGCACAGCCAGAGGCCATTCACGTTGATACTCTGCACCTGCTGAAACTGGTCGAACGTCAGTTCGTCGATCGGTCCGCGGATGTTGATCCCCGCGTTGTTGATCAGGATGTCGATCCGGCCGAAGTCCGTGAGTGCCCGCTGCACCATCCGATCCACGTCGTCCGGTTTGGCCACGTCGGCGGAGATGCCGACCACGCGACGGCCGGACTCGCGCGAAATCCGCTCGGCGGCGGAGGCCACTTCGTCCGCGTGGCGACTCGTCAGCAAAAGGTCCGCTCCGGCGGAGGCCAAACCTTCGGCCATTGCTTCGCCGAGCCCCTTCGAGCCTCCCGTCACAATGGCCACGCGGCCGGTCAGGTCAAATTGTTTGATGCCAGGAAGCATGGTTGTCGTCTCCCGTTGTTGATGTAGGTCGGCCCTTCTGGGCCGACGGCCGACACGCGACGACCCGGAAGGGCCGTCCTACGAATTGTCATTCGTGATCAGTCCGTTTGCCAGTCGTGCAGCTGAAGTTCAACGTTCTCGCGGTCTCGGAATCGGTTGATCATCGGGGCGTAGCAAATCGAGATCGTGCCCGTGGCCTTTGCGATCTCGTCGGCCCAATCGCCGTGGCCGAACGAGATGGCTCGCATCGTTGTCCCCTGTTGCTTGACGCGCAGCGACAGGTGATGGCCTCCCTCCCCCATCGTGCGCGGCGGCTCGGCGAGTTGCACGCGGGTGCTGGCGAATCTTGGCGACGGATTCGAACGACCGAACGGACCGAGGCGGTCCAGTTCTCGCACGGCTCGCAGGTTGATGTCGGCCAGCCGCACTTCGGCATCGACGCGCAGTTCGACATCATGCGCCGATACCGTGTGATTCCCGGCGACGTGCTGGCAGAAAGCGTCTCGGAAGATGTCGATGCGGTCGGCCGCAAGGCTCAGCCCGGCTGCCGCGTGATGGCCGCCGAACGTCGCGAGGTGCTCCGAGCAGGCATGCAGCCCGGCCAACAGATTGAAGCTGCCAAACGTGCGCCCGGAACCTTGTCCTGTTCCGTCGGCCGAGTTCAGAGCCAGCAGCACCGTCGGTTTTTCAAACTGCTCGACGAGCCGGCTGGCGACGATGCCGATCACGCCGGGATGCCACTCGTGGTGCGCGAGCACGAGCGCCTCGCGCTGCCCCAACTCGGGATGCTGTTCGATCAGTTCCTTCGCTTGCTTGAGAATTCGCCGTTCGACCGTCTGTCGCATCTTGTTTTGTTCTTCGAGGTACTCGGCGAGTTTTCGGGCGCGTTCGGGGTTCTCCGTCGTGAGCAGTTCCACGGCGAGGCGGGCCTGGCCGAGTCGCCCCGCGGCGTTGATTCGCGGAGCCAGTTTGAACGCAATGTCCTCGGCCGATCGCGGACCGGAGTCGCCGAGGCCGCAGACCTGCATCAATTCACGCAGGCCGAGCGGTGGGCGTTCGCACAGACTTTTCAAGCCGTAACGCACGAAGACACGGTTCTCGTCCAGCAGCGGAACGACATCGGCGACCGTACCGAGCGCCGTCAAGCCGACCGCGCTGAGCAGGAACTCGCGCATGTGCGGCGAAGCCTTGCGACCGTCTCCCAAGCGCGAGCACACAGCCCATGCGAGTTTGAACGCCACGCCCACGCCGCAGAGTTCGCCGAACGGGTAGGCCGGGTTGGCACTCGTCAGCCGCGGGTGAACGAGCACGTCCGGTTCGGGAAGCGTCGCGGCCGGTTCGTGGTGGTCGGTGATGATGAGTTCCAAGCCAAGCTGCCGCGCGACCGATGCTTCGTGGACACCAGTGATCCCGCAATCGACGGACACGACGAGCATCTTTGAGTCGCGTTCGTGCAGCGACCGCAGCGCGTCTTCGTGGATGCCGTAGCCCTCGTCCATCCGGTGCGGGATGTAGTATTCGACAGTCCCACCGGCCAGTTTCAGGCAGTGCCAGAGCAGGCTGGTCGCCGTCACGCCGTCCACGTCGTAGTCGCCGTAGACCGTGATCCGCCGTCTGTCTTTGAGCGCCGCGACAATTCGATCCGCCGCCGCCGATACGCCCGGCAAGAGTTCGGGGTCGTGAAGTTCGCTCAGTTTGGAATCGAGAAACGCGGCGGCTCGTTCGGCGTCGGTGAAGCCTCGCGCCGACAAAACCTGAGCCAGCACGTGTGACACATTCAGCCGCTGGCAGAGCGAGCGCACGTGGCTTTGGTCGAACGGAAGAAATCGCCAGGTCTTGGGCATCGGGCCTCCGTGCGGTTGGGAATGTCGAATGACGAAGTACCCAATGACGAAAGAATGACGAATGTCAAATCAGTAAACTAGCTGCGATGCCGACCACGCGCTTCGTGCTTCGGACTTCGTCATTCCTTCGTCATTCGTCATTGGGTGTTTCGTCATTCCTCACGACTGAGATGCTCTGAACAAATTCAACGTGATGTGTGCCTGCCCCTGGTGATGGGCCTCGTGCCAGCCGAGGATTTGCAGGGCCTTGCCGATCGACAGGCCGCGTTCCTTCAGCGCGGCGGGGATCGTGTCGAGGTCCCTTTCTGTCAACGAACAGAGCGTGTTGCGCAGGTGCTGGCGGGTGTTGGCGAGGACGTCGCGGATTTGGTTCGGCGTGGGAATGTTGGCGTCCGGCGTGCTGCCTCCGCGGAAGCGCGGCAGCAAGTCGGGATAGCCCGGCGCCGTGCCGAGGAATCGTTCGGTGGCAAACAGTTCTTCGGTGATCCCGATGTGCATCATTTGCCAAGCGATGTGAGCTCGGCCAGGCCCCGGCCGCCAGCCAAGCGCCCGCAGCGGATCGGGCAGTGCTTCGATCGCCTTGAGCGTGCCGAGTGTCCGCTCGCGAAAGAGCTCCCAGAGGGAAAGGTGAACGTCGATGATGCTCGTCATGGCTGGCGGCTCCGTTGGCGATGCGGTTTGGGCATGATGATGCTCTGTCCCAAGCGGGGCGTCAACCGGCGAAGTGAGAATTGTGAAGTACGAAGAGTGAAGTATCACGATGTGGAGTCTTCACACTTCACTCTTCTCACTTCACTCTTCACGACGAGTGCTGCGGGTGCATCGGGGGTTGAGGCAGGGCGTGGGCGGCGGCGGCTTTGTTCAGGGCACGGAGGTACGCCAGAGCGCTGGCTTCGATGATGTCGGTGCTGACCGCTTTGCCGTGGTGCGTACGGTTTTTTGCGGCGATCTCCACGAGGGCCTCGCCTTGCGCCTCCTGACCAACGGAGAGGCTGCGGACGGTGTAGTTTTTCAGTTCGGCTTGGATGCCGGTGATGCGCTGGAGCGCCCGGAACACGGCATCGACGGGTCCGTCGCCGGTGGCGGCGTCGCAGCGCACGGGGCTGTCTCCCTGCTGAAGCTGCATCGTCGCGGTGGGGACTGTGCCCATGCCCGCGGAAGTGTGGAAGCTAATGAGCTTCCACTGGTCGGGAGCCGCCGCGTCGCCGATTCGGTTTTCGATGATGGCCACGATGTCGCTGTCGTATACATCCTTTTTTTTGTCAGCGAGGGCGATGAAGTCATTGAACACCTGCTCGAACACCTTGTCGTCGAGCGCATATCCAAGCTGCACGACCCGGTCGCGAAACGCATGTCGGCCACTATGCTTGCCGAGCACCAGGTTGGCCCCCGTGAAACCGACATCCTCGGCCCGCATGATTTCGTACGTGGTTCGCTCTTGCAGCACGCCGTGCTGGTGGATTCCCGCTTCATGGGCGAAGGCGTTTTGGCCGACGATCGCCTTGTTCCGCTGCACCAACATGCCGGTGATTTCCGAGACGAGCCGGCTGATGCGACAGAGCTTGCGGGTTTGGATGTGCGACGTGTCGATGTTGTAGAAATCGAATCGCGTGCGGAGGGCCATCACGATTTCTTCGAGCGCGGCGTTGCCGGCCCGTTCGCCGAGGCCGTTGATCGTACACTCGACCTGCCTCGCGCCCGCTTCGACCGCCGCCAGGCTGTTGGCGACCGCCATGCCAAGGTCATTGTGGCAGTGCGAACTGATGACCGCCTTGTCGATCCCGCGCACGTGTTTCTTCAGATGGCTGATGCAATCGAAATACTGCTTGGGTGTCGCATAGCCGACCGTGTCGGGGATGTTGACGGTCGTGGCCCCGGCTTCGATCGCTTTTTCAACGACCTCGGTGAGGAAATCCAGCTCCGTGCGCACGGCGTCTTCCGGCGAGAATTCGATGTTCTCGCAATACCCCTTCGCCCGCTTCACCGATTCCACGGCCCGCTTGATGATCTCCGGTTTGTCCATCTTGAGTTTGAATTGCCGGTGGATCGAACTCGTGGCGAGAAACACATGGATGCGTTTCTTCTCGGCGTCCTTGAGCGCGTTCCACGCCCGATCGATGTCGTCCTCGCGCGAGCGGGCCAGCCCGCAGATGGTGGTGCGGTCGCCGAATTTCCGCGCGATCGCCTGTACGGCTTCGAAATCTCCCGGCGACGCGATCGGGAACCCCGCCTCGATGATGTCCACTCCCAGCTCGCACAGCGCCCCCGCGACTTCGAGCTTTTCTTCCGTGTTCATGCTGCAACCGGGAGACTGTTCGCCATCGCGAAGAGTGGTGTCGAAGATGATGATGCGGTCTGACATGGGGGCTCCAAGAGTTCGTGGGAACTGGTCAGTAGTCAGTAATCAGTAGTCAGTGGTTCGTAGCGACTGACCAATGACTACTGACCAGTCAAACAAAAAACCCCGAGACCTCGGAAGGTCTCAGGGTTGCGATGTCTCTTGCTGCCAGACAATGCGCCGACCTAGGACCTCCCTCGGGGAGGCAGGCTAAGAAGCAGGCACAGGTCCAGCAGGTTTGTGGGCATGGTTTCGTCGTCTCGGGCTGATTGGAGACGAGTTCCTCGAAAAGGTTCACTCAACGTGGAGGCCAATGTACTTCGATCTGGCAGGTCGGTCAAGACGCTGCCGCAGAGAAAACAAGGTTGACACCCCGGAAGCGGCGGGAATATAAGCCTCTGCCCGCCGATCAAGGAGGATCGTCCGTGACCGAAGTCCAACCCGAACAACTTCGCCGCGGCGATGTCGCGCTGCTGACGTTGTTCTGCCTGCTGCTGTTCGGCTACTCGCTTGTCGGCGGCCGGCCGCTGAGCATGCACGAGGCGGTGTTGCCGCAGACGTCACGCGAAATGTACGCCGATCACGATTGGGTGATTCCGAAAAATGGCGGGCGACCGTGGCTGGAAAACCCGCCGCTGCCGCAATGGATCACAGTCGGCGTGGCGAGCCTGTTTGGACGCTGCGACGAAGTGTGGATCGTGCGGATTCCTCCGGCGATCATGGGGACCGTGTCGGTGCTGCTCGTCGCGTGGATGGCGTCGGTGTGGTTTGGCCGCATCCACGGGATGCTGAGCGGACTGATCCTGGCCACGATGCACGAGTTCGCTCAGTATTCATGGCTCGCGGAAGACGAAATCTTTCTCTGCACGCTCGTGACCGCCGCCGTCGCCGTCTTCGTCTGGCTGGAGTTTGGACGCCAGCCTCCGATCGACGAACGAACCAACTTCTTCGGCCAGCGATCTTGTGGAATGCTCGCGCTGTTCGTCGCCCTCGGCATGACTAACCTTGCGAAGGGGCTGCTGTTCGGCACCGCGATGGCCGTGATCCCAATCGCCGGGTATCTGCTCTCGAATCGCGACCTCAAGAGAATCCTGCCGTATCTTTGGCTGTGGGGTTGGCTGGCCTACATCGCCATCGGATTGGCGTGGCCGATCGCTGCGTGTCTTCGTTTCCCGGACGCAGTCGACGTTTGGAAGTTCGATCACGTCGGCCGGCTGGACGGAAAGTACGACGACATCACGCAGCCGGTGTGGTACTACGCGAAGGTGCTTCCCGGACTGATCGCTCCGTGGACGCCGCTGGCTCTCGCGGGCTTGTGGCTCACGCGACGATCCGCCTTCGGACAGGCTCGGTCACCCGAACGATTCCTCTGGTGCTGGGCGATCTTGCCGCCGGTGGTGTTTTCGATTCCGCACGGCAAGCACCATCACTACCTGCTCCACGTTCTTTCGCCGTGGGCCGTGCTGGCGGTGCCGGCGTTGCTGCGGCTTCGCGATTGGATTCTGTCGTGGCCGGAAACGGCTCGGCGGCCGATCAACAGCGTGGTGACGTTGGCGATCCCCGGCGCGATCGCGATCTGGGTTTTTGGCCAGAGGCTTTCCAGTCCAACGTGGTTGCTACCGACGCTTGTTGCCGCCTGGACCGTCGGCAGCGTGGCCTTTTCGTGGGGGATCGGTCACCGCAACGGTCGGATCGCCGCGACGACGTTGTTTTCGGGACTGCTCGTTGCGTTCTGTACTGGCCACTCGTTCGCGGGAGCGTTTTTCGACCAGTGCCGTTTCGACGCCGCGTTCTTTCGGAACGTCCGAGACGTGTTGCCAACCGATGCCAAGCTGTGCGTGAACGGCGACTTCCCGGCAAGGATGGAGGATTTCCGCATCCTGTTCTCGATGCCCGACCGCACGCACTCGCTGTTCAATCTGACGTTCCTCGCCGATGAGCGGCTCAACCGCGACGAGGTCTACCTCATCACACGAGCCGCCGACCGACAGACGCTGGCGAACTACGGCGAATCCGAAATCATCCTGCAAAGCGAACGGACGCGGCGTGAGAAGTCGCCGGACGATCGTCTCACATTGTTCCGACTCAGATTCCGAGATGACTTGGATCGCCTACCGACTGCCGGCGTGCACGTCTCCCCAATGCAAGCGATGGGGCGTGCCGACGGACCCTACCTGCGGTGACGATGAAACGACGAAGGCTGAATGACGAATGTTGAGAGTGGCTCGAAAGACGAATGTCGAAGGGCGACCGCCGACGGCGAGTGTAACGGCACCAACGCTGCGACCGCATGCATTCGAAGCTCAGCAGTCATCGGTCGTCGGTCGTTGGTCGTTGGTCATTCGTCATTCGCGACGAACTGCGCTGCTGGTGGTTCTCGCCGCGAGCGGGATCGTGGTTTGGCACGGCTCGAACCGCGTGCCGACCGGGGCGGCGTCCGGGTACTCTCTCGAATCGCCCGTCGGCCACGCCCTTCGCATGGCTCAGGGTGGACCCCCCGCGGCGGCTTTTTCGCGCGACACTTTGCGCGTGGCAACGTTTAACATCCACGGCGGACGAGGAGCCGACCGCGTGCGCGATCTCGACCGGATCGCGGACCTGTTGAGAGACTTCGATGTCGTGGGATTGAACGAGGTGCATGGCGCTCGGCTGCCGAGTTCGGACAATCAAGCGGCGAGTTTGGGGAAGACACTCAATCAGCCGTGGCTCTTCGCGCCGACGGAGCGGCGTTGGTGGCGGGACGATTTTGGAAACGGAGTGATTTCTTCGCTGCCGGTCTGTCAATGGTATCGGCTACCACTACCGGCGACTCAGGGGGCCGGGTTCCGGAACGTCGTGTGGCTGACAATCCCGTGGCGAAGCCACACGGTCAACGTGCTGGTGACGCACCTCGATCGGCAACGCGACCGTGAAATGCAGCTTCGCACCATCTTCGCGTTGTTTCAGTCGCTGGCCCAGCCCGCGATCCTGGTGGGTGACTTCAACACCCCTGCGACCGATCCGGCACTGAACGATTTCCTGGCGAGATCAGACGCAACTGACGTGGTCGGAGCGGCAGAGTGCCACGTCGCTGCGAACAACCGCATCGACTGGATTCTGGCTCGTGGTCTGACGCGAATCAACTCCGGTTGCGTCCCCACAGAGGCTTCAGATCATCCGTTGGTGTGGACCGAATTGCGTCTCGACGTTGATCCAAAGACGGACGAAAAAAACTCAAATCAGTGACTTGTAGCTCAAACTTCGACCGATAGAATACGTCACCGAAAATGCGACGCCCCTATAGCTCAATTGGTAGAGCAAATGACTCTTAATCATTAGGTTCAAGGTTCGAGTCCTTGTGGGGGCATCGGACAATCCGCACCAACTCGCAACCCCTCGTTTTCTTCGGAAAACGGAGGGGTTGCTTGTTTGTGTTGCGAGTCGTTGCGGGCCAATTCTGCGCCCAACTGGTGTCGTTTTTGGTGCCAGTCCGAAGCGGTGGTTTCATCCACGGTGACGGCCTTCGTGAAATCCTGTTCGGTGACGGTCAGGTAGTGCTCTTGGGCGACGGACGGACTGTTGCCGATCCAAGCGCAGACGACGTGTAACGGGAACGATGCCGTGAGTTCCGTCTGACGCGAGGCACGCATGGCGTGCCACACTTTTGGCCACTGCTTCAAGCCGGCCTTGTGGATGATCCTCGCTAGTTGCGTTCTCAGATTGTCGCCTCGGTGCTGCGAGATGACGTACACCGCGCCCTCGGGCGCTTCTGCGAATGCCGTTTCGAGGTACGATCGCAATTCCGAAAAGATAGGGACGACGCGGGTTTCGTGACCGGGCAGGTGCTCCAGCTTCGGGACGGGCACGACGATCCGGTTGCGTTCCCAGTTGATGTCGGACCACTTCAATTCGATTGCCTCGGACGGAATCCGCAAGCCGCCGAACCGTGACAGGGCCACGAGCAATCGCCATTCGTGGTCCGGGCAGGCTTCCAGCACGGCGGCGATTTCCTCGCGGGTGACGAAATGCCGCCGATCGTGCGACGTGCCGCCGACGACTCCGCCTCGGACGTGGGCAAACGGAGATCGGTCCAGACGACGCGAGCGGACACCGTGCGAAAACAATTGCTTGCACCGCTTCACCACGCGATTGACAGTCGCCACGGACAACCGTGGCTCCAACCACCGGCGAAACGCCTCGGCCTCGGCTTCCGTGATGCTCTTGATGTCCGCGCTCGGCCCGAAATGCTTCGTCAGCCAACGGACGGCCTGATCGAAATTGACGCGAGTTCGCGGTTTCCAGTCCGTTCGCGACTCCATGTAGGACCGTGCGAATTCCTTCAGCGTGACGACGTGCGGTTTCTCTCGCGGTTGAGCCAAACCGACGGCCACGAGCTTGGCGTGAAGATCATCCCCGATCTTGGCGAGCCAGCTCGCCAAGTCGGCCGACGGCTCCAATCCGTGTCGGAGGGCCGTGGCCAGTTGCTCGATTTTGTCTTTGAACCGCTCCGCTTCGCGGGGTGCCATGCGTCCGAGTGCGACCGACTGCCGGATACCCGTTGAATCCACAAATCGGACGGATCGGCGTCCATCTTTGCGAGTTGTGAGAGATGCCATTGCTACTTCCCCTTTCGTCGTGAAATGACGGTGAGTTCCAGATATTCGGCCAGCCGGTCCAGAGCGGGGAGCGATAGACCCGCTCGCTTGTTGTAGAACTTGGCCAGTTGGCTTTCGTCGATGCCGAGTTCTTTTGCGATCCGATACCGCGTCTTGCCAGAATCGTCGATGGCCTGCCGGATGCAATCAGTCAGTGAGTTTGTTCGCTTGGGCATGATGATGGCCGGACTGTACTGTATGCTGGTTTACTTGTCCAGTACAATCGTGTTGGATTCGTCAAATTCGTTGGTCGTCATCGGCCAAGACGGCGGGTGTGGTGGCGATCAGGGACCGGCCGGTTGTTTCGCGATGGTGTCTTATCGCAATCTCCCACCACGGCTCATTCGGTTCGGCTTGCTGGCCGTTGCCGTCGCTTGCGGTTCGAGTCGTGATGATGCGGGACAGTTCGGTCAGATACGCGTCCGGGTCACGCTCCAGCAGATCAAGACGTTGCCAGTCGGCGGCGGTCAAGATCATGCCGGGCGGGAACATCTTATTGGCCTCGGCCACGAGCGCGGTCAGGTCGTCCGTTTTGGGACACGTTCGATTGCATCCGTCGGCTTTCGCCCTCAGTGCCAGTTGTAGGTAGTTGCTCATAATCAGGATGCCTCTTGGGGTACGAAATAAACGAAATTGACGAACTCAGACCGGGGGTGACTTCGTTCAATTCGTTTATTTCGTACCCTGCGCGACAGCAACCCATCGTTCCGCGTCCCGACCGTCGGTCTGCCCCGGTTCAGGACGGGCCAGTCTGTGATCGGCCAGCAGTTGCAGTGCTCGGTTGATCTCTCCAGCCGGTCTGTTGCGGTGAAACAGGTCGCTGATTTCGGTGCGTGTCAGCCCTTCAGGTGACGCTTTCAGCGCGACCAGGATGTCATCTGCCACGCGATCTCCCAGCGAACCGCCAAAGATGTACCGGGCCGATGCGTCGCTGTAGTCCCATAGGGCCAACGCGGCGTAGAGGTGATCCACGGTGACAATGAGCGAGTGGTCGAGAACCGCGTACAGGCACGCCAGCCGCATGACCTGCGCTTCGGCTCTCGACAGCATCGCGCCCAGCAGGCCGGGTTGCCCTTCGGACAGATCGGGATAGACCTGCGCCCAAATTCGTTTGGCTTCGGCGTCGCGATCCATTTGCCCAACGGTATCGGCGAAGTGCATGACGTTGCCCAGCCGGGTCAACAGGTCGGTGAAATCGACCTGGTGAATTCGACCACCCTCCGGCAGTGCCTTTGACCGCTGAACACACAGCCACAGGAAACGATTTCCAAAACCGTTCGTCTGTTCAGTTGCGGTCATGTTGCGGCGGAGTTCGTCGCGAGTGATGTGACCGACGAGGCTGATATGGGCATCCGTGGACTTGGCCGGATTGTTTTTCGTCAACGTCCGCAAATGTCCGGTGTCCCATGCTTGCCGCACGACGGCGGACAGGGTGTTGCCTTCGCGCCCCATGACCTTCAGCGTGTTAGCGAATTCTGCTTCA
>Ga0233424_10000336_pt1 | contig 63099 bp, 46 predicted proteins | sample Watercolumn_Towu_FD_181011 | JGI IMG/M metagenome (GOLD analysis project Ga0233424, IMG submission 181011) | Freshwater microbial communities from Lake Towuti, South Sulawesi, Indonesia - Watercolumn_Towuti2014_125_MG | ecosystem: Environmental > Aquatic > Freshwater > Lake | place: Indonesia... | reverse complement strand
TCCACGAGTCCAGCGTTCGAGCGTTCGCCGTTCCTTGTTCGTCAATTCAATCTTCGCGGCCGTCTTCATGGCGTTGATCCTCCTCGGAAAGATCAAACACCACAAGCAACCAAAAGCAACTCTATTTCTGTGACACACCACTAGTGCTGGCGACTCGCCGAGTGCTCGATGCGGCCCGCGCGGCTTCGGTGCCGATCTTCTTCACGTCGTTCGCCCACGACCCGGCCGAGCCTCCCAGCCCGCACGATCGCAAACTGCGCATGCAGTTCTCGGCGGAAGCGGCGGAACTCCTGGAACTCGACCCGCGATTGGAACGCCGGCCGACGGAGAAACTGATCCGCAAACGCTACGCCTCGGCGTTCAAGGACACGAACCTGCACACGATGCTCGCCGCGCTCGGCATCGACACGCTGATCGTCACCAGCGTCAGCACCAGCCACTGCGTCTACGCCACGTGCCGCGACGCCACCGACAGCTTCCGCGTCATCGTCCCCCGCGAAGCCGTCGGCGAACGCTGCGAGCTGATGCACGAAGTCTTTCTGCTCGACATCGATATCGACCTCGCCGACGTGATGGACGTGGACGACGTGGTGCGGCAGCTCGCCAACATGGAGCCCGCCGGCCGATCTCGCGAAGCCTGAGCAGCGTGTGAAAGCCGTCATTCTGTGTGGCCGCTTCCGGCAGGACATGCATTTACGGCCTGACGACGACCGCGAAGAGTCATCCGTCGCACCGCGGAAAAACCGGTGTTTGCCTGCCGACCGGAATCTGGTATCCCACCCGCCAACTTCGGAATCCGTCGCAAACAAGGATGTCCATGACAGGATGCATCGATGAGCCGATCGCTCACAGTCAGGCCGACGTCACGGTTCGTCACCGAAGAGCTGGCGAACCAGTGGACGCACGGAATCGGCTTTCTCGTCAGTGTGCCGGCGGGCTGGTGGCTTGTCCGGTCGGCTCTCGACAAGAACAACGTCTGGCTGGCGTCCGGCTGCGCGATCTACGCCGTCACGTTGTCGCTTCTGTACGCGGCTTCCACGTTGTCGCACAGCGTACATCGCGGAATCTGGCGGCATCGCTTTCGAACACTCGATCAGGTTTGCATTTTCCTCCTGATCGCCGGCAGTTACACGCCGTTTGGAATGACGTTCCTCCACGACGGCTGGTGGGGCGCGTTCCTGATCGGATTCTGGATGCTGGCGATGGTGGGGATTGTTCTGAAGTTATTCTTCACGCGGTTGTACAACGTGTCGCCGACGTTCTACCTGCTGTTCGGCTGGCTGACGATTCTCGCCACGCCGCATTATTTCCGATGCCTTGGCATCGAAGGCATCGCGTGGATTGTGGCGAGTGCGGTTGCCTACTCGGCCGGCACGTGGTTCCTCGCCAACGATGAGCGGCCGCTGTTCCATTCGGCGTGGCACGTGCTGGTGCTGCTCGGCAGCGCATGCCACTACATTCTCGTGATGCGTTGCATCATCCCGGCCGCGTGAGTTACTTCGCCGCCGCCGTCAGCTTCACCGACCGAGCCTTCGATTGCGAATCGACCTCGATCGGAATCGACCACGCTGACGATTGCACTTTGCACAGGCCGCCGGTTCCCTCGCGGCAGTAGGAATACGTCAGCGTGAGTTTGAACTCCGCTTTGCCCGATGCCTTGGCGACCGGAACCTGCACGGTGACGGCTGTGCCTTCGTCGGGGACTTCGATCCGCTTGCGTATGCTCAGATGCTGGGCATCGATCACTTCCTGTGAGCCAACCGCCGCGAGCTGATAGCTCGCTGGCGCTAGCTTGTTCAGTTTGAAGCCGTCGGGCAGCTTGAGCGTGATCTCGAACGACAGCGAATCTCCGGCGGCGACTCGTTGCGGTTCGACCTGGATCACGTCGCGACCGGCCACGTCGTCGGAGGCCGATTTCGGCGGCTTCGGCGGCGTCACGCCTTCGAGGGACAATTTCGACACCTTGCCGGTTTTGAGATCGACCACGCGGATCGCATGGTTGTTGGTGTCGGCCACATAAAGTTTGTTGACCTTCGCCGCGACGGTCAAACCCGCCGGCTCCGAAAACCGCGGCGGATCGTCGCGGTCGCCGGCTTCGCGGTCGCCGAGAAACGTCTTCGACGTCTTTTTGTCGGGCGACACCTGCTTGATCTTGTGGTTGTAGCTGTCCGCGACGAAGAGCGATCCCGCGTGGTACGCGATCCCCAGCGGATGCTGCAGCCGCGCGTTGCCGCCGATCCCGTCCTTGTCGCCGAACTCGAACAGCGACTTCCCACGTTCGAGGTTCGATGGGCCGACAATCGTTTCCACTTCCCCCTTGCCACCGAGCGGCGCTTTCCGAACGGCCGACCCTTCGCTGTCGACCCAGTACAAAAACTTCCCGTCGGTGGCAATTCCCGACGGCTGAGCCAACGCCGCGCGACGCAGATCGTCGTCGAGAATGTCCTCGCGCCCGGACCCGGCGTACGCCTTGAGTTCGTTCTTCAGCAGGTCGAGCGTCCAGATTTGATGCGGCCCGGCCATCGCGATGTAGAGCAGGCCGTCCACGTACACGAGGTCCCACGGACTGTTGAGCGGCGTGGTCAGCGCCTTGCCGCCGGGAGTCCGCGCGCGGTCCTGCTCGCCCGTTCCGGCCACCGTTTTGACTTCCTTTTCGGCGAGGTCCACGCGCCGGATCAGATGGTTCTCAGTGTCCGCGACGAACAGATTCTCGCCGACAAGCGCCATCCCCTGCGGATGATCGAACGTCGCCGTCGCGTAGCCGCCGTCGGATTTGCCGATGGCCCCGCTGCCGATGACATCGACCAGCTTGCCGGCCAGCGAGGTGACGACGATCCGGTTGTGGTTGCTGTCCGAGATGAACAGCCGATCGTTCTTCTCATCGGCGAGCAGTTTGCCGGGGAACCGCAGCGGAGTCGGTTCGGTCGCGCGGTCCCGTTCGAGGACAAACTTCACGGGCGTTTCGTCCAGCGTCCCCTTCGCCCGGTGATATTCGACGACCTTCTCGATCACCGCGTCCAGCACCTCGCGATGCCCTTCGCCCGAAATGAACCCGCAATACTGACCCTCGGGATCGAGCAGCACCAGCGACGGCCAGGCGTGAACTTCGAACTTCTGCCAGACTTTCATCTCGGAATCGTTGATCACTGGGTGCGCGATTTCGTACCGCAGAATGGCCTTCCGGATGGCGTCCGATTCCTTCTCGTTGTCGAACTTCGCCGAATGCACGCCGATCACGACAAGCTGGTTGGCGTACTTCTCCTCCAGAAACTTCAGGTCCGGCAGGACGTGCATGCAGTTGATGCAACAGTACGTCCAGAAGTCGAGGATCACGACCTTCCCGCGCAGGTCCTTCAGCGTGATCTCGCCGGACGTGTTCAACCACTCGGTGCCGCCGTCCAGACTCGGAGCCGGAAACCGTTTTGGAAACGGATTGTCCGGGATCGGCTTCGGCCCGGGATCGACCGCCTTCTTCGAGTCGTCTTTGCCGGACACCTTTTTCTCCTTCGCCGCCTTCTCCTGCGCCGAAGCGGCCGTAACCGTGGCCAACATCAGCGCGACGACGAGACAGACGATTGCGTTCGGAAGCTTGTTCATGCTCGCCAACCTTTCAGTGAGACTCCGCAGCCTGACGTCCTGTCACTGGCGACGGTAGAATACTCCGCGTTCGGAAACTTCCGCAAGCAGATCGGTCCGTGGCACCGGCGTCCCGCCGGTGATTCTTGAGTGACGGCTGAAACACCGGCGGGACGCCGGTGCCACGGGCGAGGGGAGAATTGCCATGCCCAACGACGACCAGCGGCAGAACGTGCGTTACCTCGTGTTCGACACCGAAGCCGTCGCCGACGGCGAACTGATCGCCAAGGTCCGCTACCCGCGCGAAGAACTCACGCCGGCGCAGGCGACTCGAAAATATCGCGACGAAGTCCTCGCCGAGCGCGGCGACGGGAAGGACATTCTGCCGTACACCTTCATGCTGCCGATTTCCGTCGCCGTCGCGAAGGTCGATCGCGACTACCGGCTGCTCGACCTGACCGTGCTCGACGCGCCGAAATTTCGTCCGCACGTGATCACGAAGAATTTCTGGTCGGGCTGGACGCACTACGGCAAGCCGACGCTGGTCAGTTTCAACGGCCGCGGCTACGACATCCCGCTCCTCGAACACGCCGCGTATCGGTATGGCCTCGCGCTGCCGTTGTGGTTCAACGTGGACGATCGGGCGTACGATCAGGCTCGCAACCGGTACAACGTCGACACGCACCTCGACCTCCTGGACCTGTTCACGAACTTCGGCGCTTCGCGCTTGTCCGGCGGGCTGAATCTGCTCGCGAACCTGATCGGAAAGCCCGGCAAAACCGGCGTGGATGGCTCGCAGGTGCAGGACCTGTACGATGCCGGCCAGGCCGCCGAAATCAACGACTATTGCCGCTGCGACGTGCTAGACACGTACTTCGTCTTCCTCCGCAGCCGCGTGTTGCTCGGCAAGCTGAAACTGGACGCCGAACAGAAACTCGTCGCCGACACGAAAGCGTGGCTCGAATCGAAAGCCGAATCGACTCGCGCGTACCGGCACTACCTCGACCACTGGGGCGATTGGGTGCCGCCGGAGTGAACGGCCGCCCGGCCGCCCGGCCGGCGACCCGTCGCTGTCGATCGGCCTCGGCTGGCACATCACGTCGGAAAACGCGGTGGACCTGATCTGGCACAACGGCGGAGCCGGCGGCTCGGTCAGTTTCGTCGGCTTCATCGAACCGTCTCGCGTCGGCGTCGTGGTCCTGTCGAACTCCACGTCATCCGTCGATGACTTGGGCACGACTGTGCTGTGGCTGCTGCACTTGCACTGAGCAGCTTGAGTTCACGCAACACGATCTCTTACGGAGCGATCTTCGTGGCCGGGTCGCTCCACGGACTCTGGCCGGCAGTGCCGACGGCGGCAACGCGGAACCAATTCTTTGTGCCACTGGTCAGGCCGGAGATCGTTCCCTTCGACGGCTTGAACGTCTTGATCATTTGCCAACTCGTGGCGGTGGGCGGGTCGGCGCTGCGTTCGACCACATAGCTGCCCGCGCCGCGGACGGAATCCCAGTCGAGGTCGATTTCACCGTCGTTGTCACCGATGGTGGCGATCAGGTTCGCGGGCGCCGGCAGGTCGCCGATCGGAGCCGATGGATCACGCAAATCAAAACCGCCGCTTTGAAGTTTCGCACCGTCGCCGCCCGTGACATTCTCCGCGTAGGAGACCAGCAGGGTCATGGCGGCATCGAGGGCTTTCTCCGCCAGGTCTTGCAAGTCGGTCATCTGCTGAGCCGTGGTGCGCGCGGTTTGAGCCGTGTTGAATTTCGTTTCCAGATCGTTGATCAGAGTCGTGATCGACGCCAGCGTCGGCGAGGGGGTGGTGAAATTCGCATTGCCGGTCATCGCGGTGATGATCTGGCGTAGTTTCTGAATCTTCGCCGGGATGGACAGACGGGACAGAGCGATTTTGACCTTGGCCATGATGTTCTTGCTCCAGGATGTGAATTCGAGAATCGCCGGACTGGTCGGCACCGTGGCGAGAGACGCCACAGCGGGATGATACCGATTGTTTTCCGCAAATCAATAGTCCGAGGCAATTTGCGTCGCACCAGACCCAGCCGACCTGGCCTCAAAACCGATCGACATCGCCGGTCTGCCGACTGACATTGAGGCCGTGTTGGTGCGAATGGAGCGCGAGTCAGTCGAATTCACGCATGAGTCAGTCGCAATCGCCGCCGTGTCTGCCGACACCCTCGTGATGCATGCTGCCCGGCGTCCAAGTTCAACGAACGCCCACCGCGTGTTCGTCCCCCTCGTGCCGATGTTCGCAAGTGTGCCACCGGCTTTGCCAGTGGACGAGTTGGACCATCGGCCGGGTCGAGGACAGCCACTGGCATAGCCAGTGGCACACCAACCGAGTGACAGTGTCATCTAGCCGTTCTATGGATTCGCGTACTTCTTCGTGATCGTGATGCGAACAGTTCCGGTATGCACCGGCGTCACACCGTCTTGGTATCCGGTGCTGATGTCAAACTCATTGCTCCCCACTGAAACCATAGCGGCGACGTCTCTCAGAACGATCGAGTAATTCCCATTCGCATCGACTGTGCCATCCGCGCTAATAAGAACACTGTCTTCCCCCTTTCTGGTGAGACCGGCCGAAACTTGTCTCCCAGGAATCCCAGTTCCCGAAACATTGATATCGCCGTGTGTGTTCGAGAAAACAATTTCTTGTTCTTGGGTAGGCGAGGTGATCGTCCACCCAGCCGCTGGTGCAGGTGGGCTACCCGAACATCCGACAATGGCGATGGCTATAACGCAAAGAGTCCAGAATCGCAGAGGCCCCCACTTTCTTTGACAGTTCAATTGCCAATGGTAGCGGCCTCGTGACCGTCACGAGTTCCGATAGCACGCCAAACTGCGATATCAGTTGATTCACTGATGAAGTGTACAGCCCCGTCAGCAAATGCCGTATGGATTCCTCCCGGATGCAGACTTCCTGCTGTTGCAGAATAAGTACAACTGCGAGCATTGGGCGGCAGAATGTGTTCATACAAAGTGACATTCTTGAAACCCCATGCCCAAGAATTTCCCTTGAATCCAGAGTCGGGGCTACCCTGCGCAGCAAGACATTGATTTGCCAATTGCTCGGCATTCAAAGGAGCCCATCGAGATGCGTCACGCCAAATGCAACGCCGCCACTCTGCTTCGCCACCTGCTAGGATTTCCGAAAACAGCGCCGTCTGGGATGCACCATCTGGAATCATTGAGACCTTAACTCGCTGCACCGTAAAGACGCCATTGCTGTTTCCAGCGTCGAGTGCCTCTCGATTCGGATACCAACCCGCATTCCCGTTGTAACTCACTCGAAATGGTTGACGAGAAACCACGGGGTCACTCGCGCAAACAAGGATCGGGGGGCGTCGAGACAATATGGAAACCGGTACAGTGCGACCACTGGTCGTTTTGAAGTCAATCTGGTCGTACAACGTTGATTGCTCAAGAAATGGGAGCATTACAACGAAGCATGAGTAGCGGTCATAGCTGACGGAATGTGGAACCGCACCGTACGCGCTCTCGTAATTTCCGACTGCGAGTGCCAATTGCCGCAGATTCGATTTGCACTGAACAGCGCGAGCCGCTTCGCGCGACGATTGGACTGCGGGAAGGATAATTGCACAAAGCAGTGCGATGATTCCGAGCACCGTCAACAGTTCGATCATCGTGACGCCTGACCGTTGCACATCCTGCTGCCGTCGAATGCGATTCGTCATGGTCTACCCCGAGAATTCGGCAAATGACCTCTGCGAACGAATGCCAAAAGTCTGAGGAGAGCTCGAGTGACAATGGAGGTTTGGACCTTACCAATGGGCTTTGGGGATGTCAATCGGCCGGGTGGCTGGGGTCGAACGAAGTGAGCACCCAGCGAAACGCTGCGACACTGTCCGGCGGCAGTTGGTCTAATCGAGGGCGAAGGCGATCCCGCTCGGGTTGGGTTCGATGCTGCAAGATCGACAGATGGTCGGTGTCCAGAAGAACGGCCATTCATTTTGCTCCCGAGCGGGCCTTCTTTTGCATCGCTCTCGGGCGATCCAGTTTTCGGAGCCTGGCTCCCTCGCGAATGATCTCTTCAAACACCGGGTCGTCTTTGAAGTCGCCGTCGATCTGTTGCCACCAAGGGATGGGCTTCTTCCCTGTCACAAGAGTTTTGATTTCTTGCAACTCGCGCTCGACACGCTTCAGGCGTTCTTCGAGTTGGCTGGTCTTGTTCGGCATGGGCATTTCCTCGTTGACAGCCGTGCCGGTCACGAGGGCCGGGGCTACCGTTTGGTTGAGTTACAATCGCGTCAAGCGATTATCTGCTGAATCACCTTGGCGGGCAAGACGCCGGTGAGGCGGAAGTCGAGGCCCTGGTATTTGTAGGTCAGGCGGCGGTGGTCGATGCCCAGCAGGTGCAGCAGCGTCGCGTGCAGGTCGCGGACGTGGCAGACGTCTTGCACGGCGTTGTAGCCCAGCTCGTCCGTGGCACCCAACGTCAAGCCGCCGCGAATGCCGCCGCCGCAGAGCCACATCGACATGCTTTTGATGTGATGGTCGCGGCCGGGGAATTGCCCCTTCCCCTGAAACATCGGCGTGCGACCGAATTCGCCGCCCCAGACGAGTAGCGTGTCGTCCAGCATCCCGCGCTGCTTGAGGTCGGTGATGAGCGCCCACGTCGGCTTGTCGGTCAGGTTGCAACAGGTGTTCATGTAGGGGACCAGATCGCCGTGGTGGTCCCAGTCGCGGTGATAAAGCTGGATGAAGCGCACGCCGCGCTCGGCCATGCGCCGCGCCAGGAGACAGTTCGCGGCGAACGTGCCGTCGGCGCCCTGGGTGCCGTACATGTCGAGGATGTGCCGCGGCTCGTCCGACACGTCGAGCAGCCCGGGCACGCTGGTCTGCATCCGGAACGCCATCTCGTAAGCCGCGACCCGCGTTTCGATCTCCGGGTTCGGAGCGACTTCGTTCTGGATCGAGTTCAATTCCTTCACCGTCTCGACCAGCCGCCGCTGCCGCTCGGGCGTGACGCCGTCGGGATTGCGGAGGTAGTGGACCGCGTCCCCCTGCGAGTAGAACTGCACGCCTTGGAAGCGACTCGGCAGGAACCCGCTGTGCCATTGCCGCGACGCGATCGGTTGCGGGTTTCTTCCCCCGAAACTCGTCAGCACCACGAAACCCGGCAGGTCCTGCCCTTCGCTGCCGAGTCCGTACAGCACCCACGACCCCATGCTCGGCCGTCCGGAAATCGACGTGCCGGTGTTCATCAACGTGTGAGCCGGGTCGTGATTGATCTGGTCGGTCGTCATCGAACGGATGATCGCGATGTCATCCGCCAACCGCCCGGTCCACGGCAGAAAGTCGCTGATCTCCTGCCCCGACTGGCCGTACTTCCGAAACGTCGTCTGCGGCCCGAGGCATTTCAATGTCTGCCCCTGCAACTGCGCGATCGGCTGCCCCTTCGTGAACGACTCCGGCATCGGCTGGCCATCCATCTTGGCGAGCTGCGGTTTGTAATCAAACGTCTCAAACTGCGACGGCCCCCCCGACATGTATAGGTAGATCACTCGCTTGATACGCGGTCGATAATGCGGCATCCCCCCAATCCCCGGCGCGTTCGCCCGCACGGCCGGCTGCGTCTCCGCGAACGCCTCCGGTTTCAGCAGGTTCGCGAGCGCAATCGAACCGAGTCCGGCGGCGGAGTTGCCGAGGAAGGTGCGCCGCGTCTGCAGCGATGTGAATTCAATGTCAGAGCGAGACAGCGTCACTGGTTCACCTTCCTCTCGATCGAACTCTGGCTTGTTGCGTGAGTCGACCGGCGTTTCGCTACCTGAGACTGCTTGCGAGTTCGTGCCTCATCACGGACGCGGTCCATCGCTTGCAAATGATCGAGCCAGCCGTCCAGTCCGCGAAACTTTTTGACCAACCGTTCGCGAATTCTCTGCATAGCCGCCACGTTTGGATCAGTCTTCATCGTTCACGCCTCTGCATGATCGGTCAATTCCGTGTGTTGAACTCGTTCAAGTTAAAGATCGTCCGAGCGACCGACGTCCACGCCGCCAGTTCGACCGCGTCGAGGTTACCGGGCGCGGCAGCTTGTCCGGTTTGGAGCAGCTTCTCGGCGGAAGCGCGGTCGTCGCGGAATTCGGCAAGCTCGCTGTCGAACAACCGGCGGAGAGCGGTCAGTTCGCGGGAGGTCGGTTCGCGGGAGAGGGCTTGCCGCCAGGCCCAGCGGAGGCGGTCGTCGGTCGCCGAACCGCCGTGCTCGACGATCCGCGCGGCGAACGCGCGGGCGGCTTCGAGGAACGTCGGGTCGTTCAATTGCACGAGGGCCGACTGCGGTGTGTTCGAGACCGATCGCTGTGCGGTGCATTCCTCGCGGCTGGGTGCGTCAAACGCCTTGAGCATCGGGTGCAGGTAGCACCGCTGCCAGTGCGAGTACAGGCCGCGTCGATGCTGCTGCTCCCCCGTGTCCGCTTTGTACGTGCGTTTGGGGAAGTTGAGGAATTCATAGTAGCCGTCGGGTTGATACGGCCGCACGCTGCGACCGCCAATCGTTCGCACGAGCAACCCGCTGACCGCGAGCGCGTTGTCGCGGATGAATTCGGCTTCGATCCTCGGACGCGATTGCCTCGCGAGCAGCCGATTGTCCGGATCGCGCTGCCGTAGTGCGGGCGTCTCCAAAGACGATTGCCGGTAGGCTCGCGACGTGACGATCAGCTTCACGACGTGCTTCACATCCCAGCCCGAGGCGACGAATTCGGCAGCCAGCCAGTCGAGCAGTTCGGGATGCACCGGCGCTTCCCCCTGCGCCCCGACATCCTCCAGCGACGCCGTGATTCCTTTGCCGAAGAACAGCTTCCACAGCCGATTGACAAACACGCGCGCGGTGAGTGGGTGATCGGATGCCGTCAACCATCGAGCCAAATCCAACCGCGTGGCCCGTCCGGCGAGATGCGCTGGAGTCCCGCCTTCAGGCGGTTCCGTCTGAAGCCGGGACTCCACCTGCCGAAACACCCCCGGCACGCCCGGCTCGACGATTTCGCCGCTGTCGTCCAACCAGTCGCCCCGCGCGAGCACGCGGATCGGCCGCGGCGGAATCGACACCGTGATCATGGTCCGCCGCTTGTCGTTCGGAGTCAGCTTGGTCGTGACTTCCATCTCCGGTTCGCGTTTGGTTGGCGTCGTGTCGCCCCCCTTGAACGAGCGGAGATCGTCCACGTCGGCAAAGAACGCGGCCAGCCGGTAAAAGTCCCGCTGCGAAATCGGATCAAATTTGTGGTCGTGACATTCGCAGCAGCCCATCGTCACTCCCAGCCACACCGATCCGAAATTTCGCACGCGGTCGGACGAGTATTTCGCGAGGTACTCGCGCTGCTGGACTCCCCCTTCGTGCGACGTTTGTAGCAGCCGGTTGTAGCCCGATGCGATTTTCTGTTCGACGGTCGCGTCCGGCAGCAGGTCGCCCGCGAGCTGTTCGGTGGTGAACCGATCGAACGGCATATTGTCATTGAACGCTTGAATTACCCAATCACGATACGGCGAGATCGGGTGTTCCTGATCGCCGTGGTAGCCGACCGTGTCCGCGTACCGCACCAGATCGAGCCAGTACACCGCCATTCGCTCGCCAAAGTGCGGCGACGCCAGCAACCGATCGACAACAGCTTCCCACTCGTGGTTTGCACTTCTCCCCTCTCCCCTTTGGGGAGAGGGGTTGGGGGTGAGGGGTTGTCCGCGCGGTCCCACCGCTTTCACAAACGCCTCCACCTCCGCCCACGTTGGCGGCAACCCCGTGAGGTCAAACGTCACCCGGCGGACCAACGTGCTCGCGTCCGCGCTCGGCGACGGAGCGAGTCCCTCGCGCACCAACCGCGCCAGCACGAACCGGTCGATGTCGTTGATCGGCCACGCGGCGTCTTTCACCGCCGGCACCGGCGGCCGCTTGACCGGCGTGAACGACCAGTGCTCCTGCCACTCGGCTCCTTGATCGATCCACCGCCGCAGCACGTCGCGCTCGGAGTTGCTGAGCGTTTTGTTCGATTCCTCCGGCGGCATGCGCTGGTCGGGGTCGTCGTGAGAGATCCGCTTCCACAGCCGGCTCGCTTCGACCGTGCCGGGGATGACGACACCCTTGGTCGTGCCATCACCCAGCAGCCCCTCGCGCAGGTCAAGGCGCAGGTCCGCCTCGCGATGCTTCTCGTCCGGCCCGTGGCAGAGGAAACACTTGTCCGACAAAATCGGACGCACGTCCCGTTGGAAGGAGACTTGGCTGGGCTTCGGGGCCTCCGCCGCCGTCGCCACGGCACCGGAAACCCAGCCGCCCGCGAACACGATCAACCTCGCAACGAACCAGCCGACTCGATCAAGCATGCGACGACCTCGCGAACAAGACCACCCATCCACGCCAGCGGGGATTGCCAGGTGCTTAAACTATCCAGTCCCGCCGCCTCAACATCAAGCGGAGTCTGTGACTTCCGGGTGGTTTGGGCGAACGCCGGACCAGCCGCTCCCGGCGGCTCCAAACGCAAACACTCTTCGTTTCCTTCGTTCCCTTCTGTTCAGATTCCTTCGTGCTTTGACGATGGGAACAGAAGGCAACGAAGGGAACGAAGAAGTCAATTCAACATTGGGCGTCCTCTCTCTGACATGGTGGATTGGCTGGGGTGTCTTTGAGTTTCCACCGGCGACGTGGGTACACTGTGCTGGTCGCAATCCAACGAAACGACGGTCGAAAGGAGCAGGCCATGAGCCTCCGAAGTTCCAGGCGAGTTTTGACAGGGACAGGGACGGGGACGGTCGGTGGTTTGTTGCTCGTGGTGGTCTCGACAGCGGCGATCGCCCGCGGCGACGACTATTTCCTCACGATCGGCGGTGGAGCGAGCGTGTCGAACAATCAAATGTCGCTCGAACGAAACGTGCTCTACTTCCAGCGCATCCTCGCCGAACGGGCGGTGGCTCCCGAACGGCACACGGTGCTGTTCAGCGACGGAACCGACTCCGGCCGTGATCTGCATCAGCGCGACCCGAACGGCATTCCGCGCGTCAACGAATTGCTCGCCCAGTTGATGGGAGACAGTCAGAGCGCGGCGTACCTGTACCGCAGCCATGAGGTCCCCAACGTGAACGGCCCCGCGCGGCGAAGTGGCATCAACGGCTGGTTCTCGCGCCAGTCGCCACAGTTCAAGTCCGGCGATCGCGTATTCGTGTACATCACCGGTCACGGCGGCAAGGGCAAGCCGGAAGAAAACGGTCACTTCTTCCTGTGGAACCGGGAAACGATGAGCGTCCAGGAATTCTGCGCCGAGCTCGACAAGCTGCCGCCCGACGTGTCGATCGTCACACTGATGGTGCAGTGTTACTCCGGTTCGTTTGCGAACCTGACTTTCAAGGGAGGCAAGGACGCGGACGGCGCGACGCCGCTCAACCGTTGCGGCTTCTTCGCCACGGTGCAGACTCGACCCGCTGCCGGATGCACGCCCGACATCGAAGAGGAGAACTATCAGGAATACTCGACGTTCTTCCTCGCCGCGCTCTGCGGACACACGCGAACCGGCAACCGTGTCGAACCGCCCGACTACAACCACGACGGCATCGTGTCGTTCGACGAAGCACACGCGTACGCCATCCTCACCGCTGACACGATCGACATTCCGGTCAAGACTTCCGATGCGTTTCTCCGCAAGTTCAGCCGGCTGGGGAAAGACGACGACGGCCTGTTGACCGAGAAAACTCCGTTCGATGACCTCGTCGCGAAGGCGTCACCCGCCGATCGCGCGGTGCTCGAAGGTCTGTCGTCGCAGTTCAAAATGACCGAGCCAGACCGCATCGCCGAGGCAAAGCGTCTGGCCGAGAGCCGCGAGAAGGACCGCAAGGACTTGGGCGAGAAGGCGTCTCAAAAACGGCGGCAACTCACCGGCCCGCGCACCGCCATCCAAGAGTCCATTCGCAACCGCTGGCCCGAGCTGCGGAACCCGTACCACCCGCGCGTTCCCGACATCCTCCGCACCGACGCCGCCGAGATCGTGAAGGCAATCGAATCACACTCGCAATTCAAAGCGTTCAACGCCGCGCGCGCCGAAGTCGCCAAGCTGACCGATCAGCAGTCCGATGCCGAGCACCAGTGGGCCAAGCTGCAACGCTTCGTCCGCGCCGCCGACAACGTAATCCTCGCCGCCAACCTGTCGAAAGTCGCTGACGAGCCGACCCGGCAACGCTTCTCCGCTCTCGTGGCGAGCGAAGCGGGAACGCTGCCGGCAGGCGCGGGGACAGCGACACCAACATCGAGTTCGCCGTGAGCCGTCACTGTCGCAGCAAAAACTCGTTGCTGTTGATCATCCCCCAGGCGATGTCTTCCAACGCCAGGCGACGATCCGCCGCTTGATCAAGGACTCGGACACAGGCGTCGCGTTCACCGGGAGTCGGAGCACGCGAGAGCGCGGTCCAGTAGAGTTCGTCCACGATGTCGGTGACCGATCGGCCTGACTTCAGCCACGCGGTGAGCCGGTTGTCCGCACGCTGAAGCTGCTCGTTGATCAGCGAACCGCTGACGAGCTGGAACGTCTGGCTGAGCGTTGCGTCGGTCGAGCGTTCGCACTCGCACGCTTGCAGTCGCGGCGGCTTGCCGAACGTGCGGAGAAACCCATCGGCGCTGCTGGGCCGTTGGTCGCGGGTGCGGACGGCCAGCACACCGGGAATCTCGCCGGCTCGGATCCCCGTCGGATAGCCGTTGAATTCCACGGGCACGCCGGTCACGCGGCAGATCGAATCCAAAAGCTGTTCGGCGGGGAGGCGGCGCGGTTCCTGCCGGGCGAAGTTGCGGACGTCGGGCACGTCGGCGTCCCCCGCTTGCGACGCGAACTGATACGTCCGCGAGTTCATGATCGTCCGCAGCATCTGTCGCAGGTCGAACCGGCTGGCGACGAGTTCGCGGGCCAGCGCGTCCAAGAGCGCCGCGTTGACCGCCGGGTTCGTCGCCCGGAAATCGTCGATCGGATCGACGACGCCTCGGCCGAGGAGATGGAACCAGATGCGGTTGGCCTGCGACCTCACAAACGCCTCGTTGTCCGACCGCGTGACCCACGCGGCCAATTCCAGCAATCGATCGGCCTCGGGCGCGACAGACGCCGCGTCACTCGCGAGCACGCGCGGCGGGACCGGCGCCTTGCGGCGCGGGTGATCGACTTCCCCCTTCCGCTCCATGAACACGATCTGTTCGCCGTCGAACTCGTGCGAGTCATTCCGGTCGCGGCGGTTGTTTTCGAGAACTTTGTAGCCGACGCGAGCGAACACGTTGGCCCACGCGTAGTAATCATCCTGAGTCCAGCGGTCGAACGGATGGTTGTGGCACTTCGCGCACTGCAACCGCACGCCGAGAAACACCTGCGCCGTCGTTTCGGCTCGCATCAGCGGTTCGCGCATGGCTCGCCAGTAGTTCGACGCCGGCTCCGCGTACGTGCTGCCGCGGCTGGCGATCAGTTCGCGAACGAATTGGTCCAGCGGCTTGCCGGTGGCGATGCCAAGGCGAATCCAGGCATGGAAATTTTGGACCCCCTTGCGGTCGAGCGTCTTTTCCTCGACACGCAGCAGGTCGGCCCATTTCAACGCCCAGCAGTCCGCGAACTCGGGGCGTTGCAGAAGCTCGTCGATCAGCCTGGCCCGTTTGTCCGGCAGCGAATCGCGAGCGAACTCACGGGCTTCGTCGGCGGTCGGGATGATACCGCACAGGTCGAGAAACGCCCGGCGGACGAAGGTCGAATCGTCGCAGTTCGCCGCGGGATTGATTCGCAGAGCGCGGAGCTTGTCGAACACGGACCGGTCGATATCGTTCGCCGGTTCCGGACCGCGCCATGCGAAATCAGGCCGCGCGGGAACGAACGCCAGCCGCACCGGAACCTGCCGGTCGAGGTAGCGCACGATGATCGTGGTTTCGCCGGGACCGGCTGCCCGCACCAAGCCGTCGTGACCGACGCTCGCCAGCATGTCCGACGTTTCGTACACGGCGAGCAACGACACGTCGCGCTGGCTCCCGTCCGAAAACGTCGCGACTGTCCGCAACGGCACCGTGCTCGTTGGTTCAACGACGACTTGCTCGGCGGGCGTGACGTCGATCCGCGTGAGATGCCGTTTCGATTCCGACAACGATCCGCCGCGAAGCGATCCGATCCACCGACGCAGAATGTCCGCCTCTTGTGAATCAACCGCGAACCGTTTGCCTCCCTCGTGCGGCACCTGCATCGTTGCCTTGAGCAATACCAAACTGGCATCCGGTTCGAGCGGGTTCGATCGCCGACCCGCTTGATCGCGAGTCAGGGCGACGAAATCGAAGTCGGAGTCCTCGCCGCGCAGCGACAGCTTGAATCCCCCCTTGCCGTTCAAGTTGCCGTGACACACGCCGGCATTGCACCCCGCCTTCGACAACACGGCCATCACGTCGATCCGAAATTCCACCGGCTCGGCGGCGTTTGCCGGGGACATCACGATCAGACTCAGGCAGAGAGCCGGGAAGGCCAGCGAAAGATTCATGGCTTGCAGTCTATCCGCAACGATAAACGCCTTGCCAGTGCGCCGTAGCCCGGGCCCTTGTGGCCCGGAGTTGTGGATTCGGACGCATCAACCGGGCCACAAGGGCCCGGGCTACGAGTCGCAGAACGCGACAGCGGTCAGAGCGTAGACCAACGCTACGCGAGTCAATTCCATAACGGGGCACTTCTCGTTGAGCGTGTGGGCACCAGTGGCGTTCGGCCCGTGCGAGATCGCCGGCACGCCGGCCATGCGGACGAAGGCGTTGCCGTCGTCCACGAATGGTTTCGCCCCGATCGGCAGCGGTTCGCCCGTCGCGCCGGCATGCGCCGTTTGAAACGCGGAGAGCAGAGGATGGTGCGGGTCGAGTTCGTACGCATCGCGGGCGACTTGGAATCGGCCGGTGATTTCGGTGCCGGTGCGAGTCGCCACGTCGGACAGAATTTGCTGGAACGATCGCTCAGCATCGGCGATGGCCGTCCCCGGCAGCCAGCGTCTCGTGCCGGAGAGTTTCAATTCCGTCGGCGACTGATTGAAGATTTCGCCGCCGTGAATCTGACCGACGAACAGGCTCTCGCGACCAGCCAGCGGATGCGTCAGCCGGGCGAGTTCCTGATCGAGTTCGGAAAACCGCCGCACGATTTCGGCACCCGCTTTGATCACGCTCGGCTGTTCGATCCCGCCCAGCACTTCGTGAACGGGCACACCTGGTCGATTCACTCGCACTTCCCACACGGCGAGGCCTCGGCCGATGATCGGCAATCGGTCGGCGACGTACTCGGGTAGCAGCACCGCATCGCCGACGTAGCCGCCCGCAATCAGTTCGTTGACCTGACGGCCATCCCCCCACGGCGTTTCGTGGTGATCGTGCGCGGTCAGCATGACGTTTCCGCCGCCGAGCGCTTGCGAATCGCGCAGCGCCCGCATCGCTTCGACCGCCGCGGCGATGCCCCCCTTCATGTCCGACGCTCCACTGCCGTACAAAAAGCCACCCTCGACGCGCGGCGGCACGAACGGCAGGTGCACCGTGTCCAGGTGCCCGTTGAATTGCAGCGTCCTCCCCGGCCGCGAGCCGCGCCACCGCGCGACAACCGCCGGCGCCTCCGGCCACCCAGCCGCCACCCGCTCCCCGTCAAATCCCTCTTCGCGCAGGATTTGTTCCAGCCGGTCCGCGACCGCCGCCGCCGACCGCGTGGGGCTGGGGATTTCGATCAACTGCACCGCCGTCTTGAGCAGCCGTTCGGTGTTCACGCACTCGCGCACGCGAAGGATGGTTTCGGGAGTCAGGTTCATGATTGCGACGTCGTGACTGATCGCGGGGCGATGAGTTCCTTGAGTTGCTGCACGTCGAACGATTCGAGCAGGCCGAAGCAGAACAGTTCCGGCAACTGATCGAACGTGCGGTTTTCGTCGAGGACCAATTTGAGGCTGGTCAGCGGTTGATGCTGTTCGACGGCGGTGATGGCCTTTTCTTCGAGCGCGGTCGCGACGAGACCGATCACGCTGGTGCGCGGGCCGATGGTGACGAGCGTGACGCTGTCGAATTTGCCTTGCGAGCGGAGCCATTTTGCCGTGGCGAGGACTTGGCCGGCCTGCACGCCCAGCGGGCGTTCGCCGACGGTCGAAACGAGCAAAGCGAACAGGTAGGCTCGCGATTCGACTTTCGATTCGCCGAAGTAAAACGGATCGACGGCGAACACGCGGTGGCCGGAAGCGAGCAGCTTGTCGATCTGTTCGGCCGCCGCCGCACGCCCTTCGTCGGCGATCACGAGCGCGGCTTTTGTTGGCTTGCCGCGCGAGAGGTCAACCACCGGGATCGTCCAGTCGCTGCCGAACTTCAGCCGCCACCAGGTGACTTCCGTGTCGCCCCGTTTCTCGGCGGCCACCATCTCGGCCGTCGCGTCGCCCAGCGGCGGCTTGACGATGTCGACGAGTTTCTTCCACTGCGTCTCGCGCCATTTCGCTACGGCGGCGGAGTCAGTCGGACGCGGTGCCGAGCGCGGCAACGATTCGGCCAGCTTCGATGCCAGCGTGTGAAAGTCCTCGTTCGGCGTCGGCAGTTCGACTTTCAATTCGTCCGACGTTTTGACTTCGCTGTCCGACGGAATCTCATCGCCGCCGAACGCCTTGTCGTCGCCGTCGAACCACTGGTCGCGGATCATGCGGTACAGCGCTTGCCGGTTGTCGAGCAGGAAGTTGTGATTGCCGGGATCGGTGTTGCGGTGCGATCGCAGTCGCGATTCCTTGCCGTACAGTTTGTAAATCGGTTCGGCGGCGGCGAGAAGCGGCGGCAGAGCGTGAGCCGACGCGAAGCAGCAGTTGTCCTTGTCGTTGTACGTCAGCAACGCCGATCGCGGGGCGAGCATGGCCGTGAGCTGCGCGTAGTCGGCCGTGATGCCGAGGTCCACCGGAGTCTGCTCGGAATCGCCGAGGTCCGAAAAATTGTCGATCCGCGTGCGAAAACTCGAATAGCCGGCGACTGGGTTCGTCAGCGTCACGCGCGTGTCGAGCGCACTGATGATGATCGTCTGCCACCCGCCCCCCGACAGGCCCGACACGCCGACGCGCGATGCGTCCGCATTCGGGTGCGACAACAGGATATCCAGCCCGCGCGACATGGCGAGGTAGAACGGAGCCAGACCGCTCGTGCCGACCAGATCGAACTGGTTCATCCGCGCGTGCGCGTAACCGGCTTCGCGAAGCTGCCCCATTCCGAACCATTCGAGGTTGAGCGCGATGATGCCGCGCTTGGCCATGTTGATGCAGCGGACTTGCTTGTAGTCCGCCGCCTTGCCTTTCGCGTCGTGGCCGTTCACGTTCAGAAACACCGGGGCCCTGGCGGCCAGTTTGTCCGGTTCGTAGAGCAGCGCGGGAATCCACATCCCCGGCAAGGCTTCGTACCGCAGCTTGTGAATCCGGTAGCCCGGCCCACCGGCGATCGTATCGAGCATCTCGACCTTCGTTTTCGCGGCCCGCCAGTTCGCGGCTTCGCCTTTGAATACGACGCGTTCGAGCGTTTCCTTGCGCATCCGATTCGCGTGCGCTTCCCACTCGGCAACGGATTTGACTTCGGGAACAGGAGGCACGCGGGTCGCTGTGAACTTGCGGACGTCGTCGATCGACTGCTTCGGTCCGACGATCTCGCGCGAGAGAATGGCTTTGAGGTCGGCCTGCTCGTCGGCGGCGAACATTGCGGATGTTGCGAACAGGACGACCGTCGTCGCACAAACCCAACTCGAAACTCCAAGCCAACGGCACGACGGCGGACGATTTTGGAACAGAAGTGAACGAAGGAAACGAAGAACCTGCGACTTGTCCCTCTTCGTTCCCTTCGTTTGCTTCTGTTCAAATTCTTTTTTTGAATGACTCCCAAGGCGACCGCCAGCACGTGCCGTTCTGAGTTCCTGTGTTGTGGAGTGAGTCATGAGAAGTCTTTCGTCGGTCGAGTTCGATTGGTCCAGTTCCAAACACCGCTCAGAATCGTGTGGCCCCCTCACCCCGGCCCTCTCCCCCGAAGGGGAGAGGGAGAAACTAGCTCACGTCTTCCGCAGATCGGCCACAGGTTGGGAAAAACCTTCGATCCGGTTGTCGGTCAGGGCGACCTGGCCGACGGATTCGCCGAGTCGCACGCCGATCCGTTTCGCGGGCTGGCGGGTTTCGACGAGGCTGTTGTGTTCGAGGCGGATCGCGGACGTGAAGCCTTGCACGTCGATGGCCGCCGCGTCATCGCCGCCAGTGTCCACGACGCGGTTGTGTTCGATCAGGTTGCGGTCGCCCGTGAACCCCTGACCGCGTTCGGGCCGGAACAGGATGCCGACCTTGCCGCTGCGGAGGACTTCGTTGTGCCGCACGACGTTGTCCGTGTCTCGGTGGCCGATCGAAATGCCCGATCCCCGGTTGTCGGCGATGTGGTTCTTCTCGGCGAGACCAAACTTCACCCCCCAACAGAAGAACAGGCCGATGTCATTTCGTTCGAGCTTGTTGTCGCGCATCAGCGGTCGCTGCGAACCGGAGCCGGGATGCAGGCCGAGGCCGGTGTGATCGTGGCTGTGGCAGCGTTCGACCGTCACGTCGTGGCAGATTTGCCAACTGATTCCATCGCCGTTGTAGTTCCGAGCCGTCACGCCGCGAATCTGGAACCGGCTGCAATCCTGCAAGAAAATGCAACCCGCGTAGTTGCCGTCGAGGTTCTCGTTGTCCGGCTTGTTCCCGTCGAGCGTCAGGTTTTCGATGACCACGTTGCTGACGAATTCGCCGCTCAGAATTGGAAACAGCGTGGCGGCGGTGGGGTCACCTCCCTGCCAGAAGTTCTGCCGCAAAGCGCGATCAATTTTGAACCGGTTGCCCGACCTCGCGATCAGCGTGCGCTTGAGCACGTCCGTCCCGCCGTTGTGCGGATTCTTCGTCCGCAGGCAGACACCGTCCCCAACTTTGAAGCCGTCGGCGTTCGCGAGCGTGATCTCCTGGTCGTACCAGTCCGAATCCGCCGCCAGCTTGGTTTTGACCGACGGTTCCTTGATGAGGATGCTGTCGTCCCCCGACCCCACCAGCCGGATACCCGAAGCGAGGTACACCGCGTTCCGCAGCCGATACGTCCCCGGCAGAATTTTCACCGTGCCGCCGCCGAATCGCACGACCATGTCGATCGCCGCCTGAATCACCTTCTCGCTCGTGCCGATCAGGTCCGCCTTCGCCGGGCCGACCGTGACGGTGAGCCGCTCGTCCCAGTTCGGTTCCGCCACCGCATCTCCCGACGTAGCCCGCGGCGCCGTGACCGGCGGTCGTCCGTCTGGCGTTTCCGCGAAACTTGCCGAGGCCGACGCGGCGACGATGCCCGCCGTCATCTGCAAGAACGTCCGACGATTCGCAACACCAGGACCAGATCGCGGCATGATGCGCCTCCGCAGCAGAAGTCACGACAGACCGGGAGGGCGAGGCTCCCGCCGAGCCATCGCCGGGTCTGATCGTCAAGCGAGATTACACCACCGCCGCGTCCATTCGGCAACCGTCGTGTACCGAGGCGAGCCGAAGCCGGACGACTTGTAGGACGGCCCTTCCGGGCCGTCGGAAGTGCGAGCCCCGCGATCAAGCGACGGCCCGGAAGGGCCGTCCTACGTTCGCGTGGTCGTGACCGGGATCGCCCGGTACAGCCGCAGCAGGCCCAGCAGCAGAATCATGCCGGCGATCGAACCGCCACCCAGCACGGCAAGCCATTTCGGGTCGCCGAACAATTCGCGGCAGGGACGCCACAGCCAGCGGAAACCGAACAGCACGACGATCGTCGCCAGGCTGAGATACGGTCCGTACGGCACGGCCACGCGGCCAGACGTCAGTCTCAAAATCAGACCGACCACCAGCCCGCACAGCGGAGCCAGCACGAACACGATCAGCACCGGTTGCCAGCCGAGGAAGCTCCCGATCATCGCCATCAACGTCACGTCGCCGAAGCCCAGTGCTTCCTGCCCGAGCACCCACTGCGAGAGGCACCGCACGAGCCAGGTGATCCCGCCGCCGGCGACGATTCCCGCCAGGCTCCACGTCAACCCGTGCCAGTGATGGTTCTGCTTGATCCACTCGGGAATGAAGGGGCCGTGGACGTCGACCAGCAGATCATTCCAGTCGACCCACATCGGCAGGAGTTGCAATTCGCCGACTGCCGTCGCCGCCGCAAGACCGATCAACGTCCCGGTGATCGTGATGGAATCGGGGATCAGGTACAGCTCGAAATCAATCGCCGTTGCCACAACGAGCAGTGCGACGAGCACGCTCTGCGAGATGATTCGCCAATGCATCCAATCGGGATGACCTCCCTCCGGCAAATGGGGCAGCGTCTGGCTGCGAGCCACAGACACGCACGCCAGCAGGCCCGCGAACAAACAGGGAGTCGCCAGCTCCACAATGGCCACGCCGCGTCCGATCGTCTGCCCGCAGTCGCGGCATCGCCCGCGCCTCAGAAGATAGCTCACCACGGGGACGCGATCGCGAAGCCGCAACCGCGCGTGACAATGATCGCAGCGTGCGGCATGTCGCAGCCGTTCACCTCGCGGCAGGCGACGGACGCACGTCGTCAAGAACGATCCGGCGCAGAGGCCGAACACGGCCCAAACAGCCACCGGCCACGCCGGCGGCGCATCGCGGAAAAACCACAGCAGCCGGTTGTCGAGCGTGGTCAGCAGGTCCAGCATGTCAAATGGCTCGCGCAGCAAGCCGGATGAAAACGAGGCGGGAGGGCGAGACTCCTGCCGAGCCGTAATCCGCGAGTGCCGTTCGGCTCGGCAGGGGCCTCGCCTTCCCAGCCGAAACTCGTTCTAGCAGCTTGCCGGCCGAATGTCACTCAACGGTCAGGCAACGCCATCGTCGTTCGGCTGATTGTGAATTCAATGGTTCGCGGCTACCTTGAGCACGTTGTCGCCGTCGTTCCAAATCGAGGATGAAAATCATGCTGACGATTCGTCGAGTCGTGGTGCTGTTGCCAGTTCTGTTGGGATTATCGGACGTGTGGCACCCGGCCCGAGGTGAGACGCAACCGCCAACCGTCGCATCGTCCGCCGGGGCGACGCCGCTCGTCGTCGCTCACCGCGGATTGCTCAAGCATGCGCCGGAGAACACGTTGGCGAACTTTCGAGCGTGCCTGGAACTGCGGATTGGGTTCGAGGTCGATGTCCGACGCACGAAGGACGGTACGCTTGTGTGCGTCCACGATGACACGGTGAACCGAACGACGGAAGGGCGCGGAGCCGTCGCCGAATTGACGTTGGACAAGATCAAACGGCTCGACGCGGGATCGTGGTTCAGTCCGGCGTTTCGTGGCGAGCGGATCCCGACCTTCGACGAAGTCGTTTCGCTGGTGGAAAATCATGAGCGCGACCCGGTGCTGATTGCGATCGATCTCAAGGCCGGCGGCATCGAAGCCGACTGCGTGCGAACGGCCAAGGCTCGCGGAGTTCTCGGACGGCTGATCTTCATCGGAACCACCATCGACGACGCGCAGGTGCGACGCAAGCTGCGGGATGTTGACCCGTCCGCGCATGTCGCGTGTCTGGCTCAGAATTCGGAGAACCTGCCGGCTGCGATCGCGGACAAGGATTCCGACTGGGCCTACCTGCGATTCGTTCCCACGCGCGATGACTTGGACCGCGTCCATAAAGCCGGCAAGCGAGCGTTCATTGCCGGCCCGACGGTGGCGGGTCTCGATCGAGCGAACTGGCGAAGCGCTATGCTGGCGGGGATCGACGGGATGCTCACCGACTTCCCGCTCGAACTGGCAGACGACGCCCGAGCGGCCACGCCGGACGAACAGTTTCAACGGCTGGCCGCACGATTCATCGACGAATCCCCCGCGCTGTCGCCAATCAATGCGACGACGCTCGGCGATCATCGGTTCGACAGCGAGGTGGACGAGGTCAGCGAAGCGGCTCGCGCGAAGGAACGGGCGTTCTGCCAACGGTTCCTCGACGAACTGGCGACGATCGATCGCCAGAAACTGTCGCGAGAGAATCAGGTCGATTACGCGTTGCTCGTGAAACACTTTCGCAGCGAGATGTGGAACCTCGATCGGTTTCAGGGCTGGGCGTGGAATCCGATCGCGTACACGCAACTGGCAGGAGAGTCGATTTACGGGCTGATGGCTCGCGAGTTCGCCCCGGTCGAAAAGCGGTTGCGGCATGTGGCCGACCGGCTCGAAAAACTGCCGCGACTGTACGAACAGATTCGCGGCACGCTCGACGCCCAGCGCGTCCCGCCGATCCACGCCGAAACGGCGATCAAGCAGAACCGCGGCCTGCTGAGCATGCTCGACAGCATGGTCCGCCCGCAAGTGGGCACGCTCGGCGAGGCCGATCGTCAGCGGCTGGTCAAGGCGATGTCCGTGGCCACGGAGGCGTGCGAAAAACATCAGGTCTGGCTGGAGAAGGAACTGCTGCCGAATGCGAAGGGAGATTTTCGCATCGGACCGAAGCTGTACGACGAGAAACTCGCCTTCACGCTCGGCACGGGTCTGACTCGGCAGGAGATTCGCGACAGAGCCGATTTCGAACTCAACCGCGTCCGCGCCGAGATGTACAAGATCGCCCGCGACGTGTTGAAGGCTGATCCCCAACGGGAGGTCGAGGCTCCCGCCGAGCCGTCGCCGGACCAGCAGCAGCAAGTCATCGCCGCCGCGCTCGAAAAGGCGGCGGCCGACATCCCGCCGCGCGATGGCGTGGTCGCCGCCGCACAAAAATCGCTCGAAATCACCACGGCGTTCATTCGGCAACGGGACCTTGTGACCATCCCGCCCGACCCGCTGGACATCATCGTGATGCCGGCGTTCAAACGCGGCGTCTCGGTCGCCTACTGCGAATCGCCCGGCCCGCTCGAAGTCGGCCAGAAGACGTTCTACGCCGTCGCGCCACCGCCGACGGAATGGACCGACGTGCAGGTGAAATCGTTCCTGCGCGAGTACAACACGCGGTCGATTCACAACCTGACGGTCCACGAAGCCATGCCCGGCCACTTCCTGCAACTGGCGCATGCCAACCGCAGCCCGAACCGCTTGCGAGCCATGTTGTCGTCCGGCACGTTTGTCGAAGGCTGGGGCGTCTACTCCGAACAAATGATGCGCGAGGAGGGATTCCTCGACGGCGACCCGCTGATGAAACTGGTCACGCTCAAGTGGTATCTGCGAGTCATCGCCAACGCGATTCTCGACCAGTCCGTCCACGTGGACGGCATCCGCCGCGAGGACGCGATGCGGTTGATGACCCAGGGCGCCTTTCAGGAAGAGCGCGAAGCCGCCGGAAAATGGATCCGCGCCCAAGTCACATCAGCCCAGCTTTCGACTTACTTCGTGGGCTATCAAGAACACCGCGACCTGCGCGACGCGGCTCGGAAAGCGTGGGGCAACCAGTTCACGCTGAAACGCTACCACGACGGAGCGATCTCGTTCGGCTCGCCGCCAGTGCGATTCGTGAAGGCGCTGTTGTTGGGCGAGGTGATTTCGGAGTGACGGGCGTTGTGCAATCGTCGGCATGAATTCAGTTCCGTAGGATGGGCACTCCTGCCGGTCCGTCGTGATGTCGAGGCTGTCACATTTGATCAGACGGGCAGGAGTACCCATCCTACAAACCTACAACAGCGGCCAGACCGGGTTGCCGTTCGACAACGCGGTCGGTCGGCCTTCGGCATTCTTCAACGTGAACTCCAGCGGCACGCCGAGCAAGTGGTAAATCGTCGCGGCGATGTCTTCGGGCAGAACCGGATCGCGCGCCGGGTACGCGGCCAGTCGGTCGGAGGCTCCGTGAACCTGGCCGCCGCGGATTCCGGCTCCCGCCAGCACGACCGTGTTGCAGGCGGCCCAGTGGTCGCGCCCGGCGTTGGCGTTGATCTTCGGTGTGCGACCGAATTCTCCGAGCGCGACCACGAGCGTTTCGGACAGCAACCCGCTCTGATCGAGGTCCGACACCAGGGCCGAAAAGCCGCGATCAAAATTCGGCAGGAGCTTTTGCTTGTGGTCGCGAAAATTGTTGGCGTGGGTATCCCAGTACGCGTCGTCCCGCTCCCAATTCACCGTCACCAGCGGCACGCCCGCTTCGACCAGCCGCCGAGCCAGCAAACATCCCTGCCCAAACGGCGTCGATCCGTATCGCTCGCGAAGGGGCGTCGGTTCCTGAGCCAGATCGAACGCCCGCCGCGCGGCAGGGGACGTGACCAGTTGAAACGCCTGATCGAAGCACGCGGAAAACGATTGCTCGGCCGAGGCCGCTCCGCCCGCCCGCGATCGCACGTCCAATTCGCCAAGCAGCCGGCGGCGGTTCAGCAAGCGATCGGCATCGACGGCCGTGGGAAACGGATTGAATTTGGGATCGTGCGGATGTTGCGACACGAAAAATGGATCGAAGCCGTGGCCGAGGAATCCCGCGAAGAAGCCGGGGAAGATGTGGTTGTTGGCCGACACTTGATTGGCCGGAGAATTCAAGCTGACGGCGGCAGGTAGCCCGCTCGGCGATTCGGTCAGGGCGGGTGCCACTGGCAGCTTGCTGCCAGTGCGAGCGTCTCCCGGGTTGGCATGGGCGGACAAGCCGCCCGTGGCACCCTGCGTACCCGCTCGCACGTAGTTCATCACCGCGCCGAAACACGGAAAGTCGTCGGCCGCGTTCTGCGGGTTCGTCGCCGGACGCAGGTGACGGACGCCGGTCAGCATGTAGTGCATCGCGACCGTGTGCGTGTTGTCCGGGTGAGTCACCGAGCGGATCAAGGCGTAGCGGTCGGCCATCGCGGCCAGCAGCGGAATGTGTTCGCTGACGGAGAGGCCGGGGACGTTGGTCGCGATCGGCTGGAATTCGCCGCGCACGTCGGCGGGGGCTTCGGGCTTAAGGTCCCATGTGTCCTGATGCGCCGGGGCGCCGAACAGGAAGAGGACGATGCACGACTTCGCGCGGCCGAACGAGGTCCGCGCCGGAGTCGCATCGCCCGGACCTGCGGCGGCCCGGCCGGCGGCCAAGTCGGCCAGACTCAGCCCCAGCGTCCCAAGACCTCCCAGCCGCAGCCATTCCCGGCGCGAAACTCCTTCGCACGTGCGAACGGGTCGCCCCCACACCGAAAGCATACCGCCACCTCGCCAGAGACCGTGGAGCCGCGTCAACGAACGGACGCGATTGTACCGCCGATGCGGGACAGCGGAACAGCGATCGGGTTCGAGAGCGGCTGGGTGGCCGGAGTCGAGCCGATAGGCGAGCCCCTCGGAACGCGTGCGGCGGATTGCTGGGGGCTCCCTTCGGTAGACCCCAGCCACCCGTCCGCAATCGACTCACTCCAGCGGAGGACGGGCTTGGATTGTGGGTTCGTCGCGTTACGATATGGTCACCTTCCCGAGGTCGATGCGGACATCAATCGCCTCCAAGCTGTCGCACACCGAACCAGCGTTCACAAGGTTGTCGCATGTTGAACCGACCGATTCCGCCCACCAGCGACCTTGGCCCTGGTGTCCCGCCGGTGGCTTCGGGTGCCACGGGCAGCTTGCCTGCCCGTGCGAGCCACACTGGCGGACAAGCCGCCAGTGCCACCAGATTTTGGGCCTTGGTTCACAACACCGGCGGGACGCCGGTGCCACGGACTCTCGTGCTTGTGGGGCTGTTGTTCGGGGCTCTAGCCAGCGACGCGGCTGCTCAGGCACCAGCCGTGGACTTCGGACGCGACGTGCAACCGATCTTTGCCCGGCGATGCTACGCCTGCCACGGTCCGGACGAAGCCAAGGGTGGGCTGCGGTTGCACGAGCAGAAGGCGGCGCTGGCGGAGCTTGAATCCGGAGACCGCGCGATCGTGCCGGGCAAGCTGGACGAGAGCGTGATCGTCGAGCGAATCACCACGGACGATGTGACACAACGCATGCCGCCGAAGGGGAAGCCGCTATCGGCCACCGAAGTCGCGGCCGTTCGGCGGTGGATCGAACAGGGAGCGAAATGGCAAACACACTGGGCCTTCGATCCCGTCCAGCGGCCGGTTGTCCCCAAGATCGAAAATCGAAAATCCAAAATCGAAAATCCGATCGACGCCTTCATCGTCGCGAAGCTCGAACAGCGCGGCCTGACGCTCTCGCCGCCGGCCGACAAGGTGGCCCTGTTGCGTCGCGTGACGTTCGATATCACCGGCCTGCCGCCGACTCCGGCCGAAGTGGCCGCGTTCGTGGCCGACGAATCGCAGGACGCCTACGAAAAGGTCGTCGATCGGTTGCTGGCGTCGCCGCGGTACGGCGAGCGGTGGGCGCGGCACTGGCTGGACGTGGTCCGGTTTGCCGAAACGAACAGCTACGAACGCGATGGGATCAAGCCGCACGCGTGGCGGTATCGCGACTATGTGATCCGGTCGTTCAACGACGACAAACCGTACGACCAATTTGTGCGGGAGCAACTCGCCGGAGACGAACTGCCGACGGTCACGAGTGATTCGCTGATCGCCACTGGGTTCTACCGGCTGGGTCTGTGGGATGACGAACCGGCCGACCGGCTGCTCGCGATGTACGACGGTTTGGATGACATCATCACGACGACCGCGCAGGGGTTTCTCGGCCTGACCGTGAACTGCGCCCGCTGTCACGACCACAAGATCGATCCGATCCCGCAGGCGGATTACTACAGCTTGCTGTCGTTCTTCCGCGGCATCACGCCGAACGGGTACGGACCTAACGTCGAACAGCCGATCTTCGCGAACGAGGCCGCGCGCGAAGCCTACGCCGCCGCGGTGCAGGCTCATCAGGAAAAACTGAACGCCACCCAAGGCCGAGTCACCACGCTGGAGACGGAGTTTCGAGACCGCCTCGCCCGCAGCGAGCAGGACCTCGACCAACCCGATCTCGACGAGCTCGAATACCGTTTTTATCGCGACACGTTCGACAAGCTGCCGGAGTTCGACAGCCTCAAGCCGGAAACGGTCGCGAAGCTGGAGCGGCCTTTCTTCGACATCCGGCCCGCCACGCGCGAAAACTTCTTCGGTTTCGTGTTTGGCGGGCAGCTCAAGGTTCCGGCGGACGGCGAGTATTCGTTCGTGCTCGATTCAGACGACGGTTCGCGGCTGGTGATCGATGGCCGTGAGGTGTTGAAATACGACGGCATCCACGGTCTCGGTCAGGCGAAGGTGGTGAAGGTGTCGCTCAAGCAGGGGCGAGTGTCGGTGCGGCTGGACTACTTCCAACGTCAGGGAGGCAAGGGTTTGGTGGTGACGTGGTCGGGGCCGGGGTTCGACAACCGCTACCTTTCGGCCACGGTCGAGGATGGCACGCCGCTGGCGGATCGTCGCGGCAAGCGGAAGGATTTTCAAACGCTCATCAAGTCGCGCGGCGCGGCGGTGCTCGGCGCGGAACGGTTCGACGAGTACTCGAACTTGACGAAGGAACTCGATCAACTCAAGCGGCACAAGGTGCCCGCCGACTACGCGCTGTGCGTGACCGAAGTCGGCCCGAACCCGCCCGAATCGTTCGTGCTCGCGCGAGGCAATCCGCTGTCGCAGAGTGACAAGGTGGACCCGGCGTTCCTGAGCGTGCTCGGCGGAGGCAAGGCGTCGCAGGCGAAACCGACCGCTGGTGCGAAGACATCCGGCCGACGCCTCGCGCTGGCCGACTGGATCGCGTCGCCGGACAATCGGTTGACGTCGCGGGTCATAGTCAACAGAATCTGGCAGCATCATTTCGGACGGGGGATCGTGCGCTCGCCAAACAATTTTGGGATGCTCGGCGACCGGCCCACGCACCCGGAATTGCTGGACTGGCTGGCAAGCACGTTTGTGAGCGGTGATGCGCGAGTGGATGAAGACGCGGAGACACGGGGACGCGGAGACGCGGAGAAATCTCTGGACGCCGGCTCTTCCCCGCGTCTCCGCGTCTCCGCGTCTCCGCGTCTCGGTCTCAGCGCCGCGTGGCGGCTTAAGTCGTTACACAAGCTCATCCTGACCTCCAACGTCTACCGCCAGTCGTCCCGATCGAACGAAGCGGGAGCGGCCGCCGATCCGAACAACGATCTGTTCTGGCGGTTCAACCCGCGCCGATTGAGTGCCGAGGAGGTTCGCGATTCGACCTACGCGGTGACGGGGCGGCTGAACCTGAAGATGGGCGGACCAGGGTTCTACCCGGAGATTTCTCGCGAGGTGCTGGCCGGCCAGTCGCGGCCCGGCGACGGTTGGGGGAAGTCATCGCCTGAGGAGCAGGCTCGGCGGGCGATCTACATCCACGTCAAGCGGTCGCTCGTCACGCCGTTGCTTTCCAGTTTTGATTTCCCGGACACCGACGGCAGTTGCGAAGCCCGTTTCGTCACCACGCAGCCGGGCCAGGCGCTGGCGCTCCTGAACGGCGACTTTTTGAACTCGCAAGCCGCAGCCTTTGCCGACCGCCTGCGTCGAGAAGCGGGAGACAAAACCGAATCGCAGGTGGCTCTGGCCCTGCGCCTCGCCCTGTCGCGCGAGCCATCGCCGCCGGAAATCGAACGCGGCCTGCGGCTGATCGAGACGTTGAAATCGAAGCATGCACTGACGGCTGAAGTGGCGTTGAACAACTATTGCTTGTTCGCCTTGAATTTGAACGAGTTTGTGTACCTCGATTGAAACCAGCGGAACAAAGGTGCGACGGTGGCGAACATCGACGACGTGGTCGATCCGGAGTGGGCCGACTGGTATCGGCTGACGCCTGAGCAGCGTTGGCAAGAGACCAGCCGATTGTGGGAGGTTTACCTGGCGCTCGGAGGTTCACTTGATCCCGAACCCGATACACAAAGTCCTTTCTTCGATGCAGACGAATGGCGTGCGCTGTCTGCTGATCGGAGGACAGGCCTGTGTGTTGTACGGCGCGGCGGAGTTTAGTCGCGACACCGACCTGGTGATTCAGACCGATGCCGGCAACCTCGCCTGCCTGCGGTCGGCGCTGACGGAGTTGCAGGCCGAGTGCATCGCGGTTCCACCGTTTGAGAAGGAGTACCTCGACTTGGGCTTGGCGGTTCACTTTCGATGTGGGCACCCGGAGGCGAAGTCGTTGCGGATCGACGTGATGTCTCGGTTGCGAGGTGTGGATGACTTTCCAAGACTCTGGGAACGGAGAACGGTCTTCGACTTGGATGGTCAGCAGGTTAACGCGATTGGCTTGGCCGATCTCGTGCAGGCGAAGAAGACCCAGCGAGAGAAAGACTGGCCGATGATTACCCGGTTGCTGGAGCGGCACTACCTTCAGCACCAGCAGGATGCCACGCCAGAGCGGGTTGATTTTTGGTTGCGTGAGCTGCGTACGCTCCCACTGTTGATGGAGGTAGCGGCTCGGTTTCCGGAGCGCCGCCAAGAGTTGGAACCAGTTCGACCCATCTTACGGGCGCGGATTTTGAGTGATGAAGCGATATTGCGTACAGGATTGCGAATTGAAATGGAACGGGAGCAGGAGGCGGATCGGGTCTACTGGGAACCGTTGAAGCGGAAACTTGAAGAACTCAGACTCAATCGCAGTCGGAAGGCGTGAGTCGCGATTCGTCTCACGCCAACGATCATTGTGGAGATCAAAATATGGCCAATTCACACGGTTCCTTCTGCCATCGGACTCGGCGCGAGTTCTTGTGGGAGGCGGGGGGCGGGTTCGCGTCGCTGGGGTTGGCCGGGTTGCTGTCGCGGGACGGGTTCTTCGAGAAGCAGGTGGTCGCGGCCGACGGGGTGACGCCGTTTCGGAATCCGCTGGCGGCCAGGCAGCCGATGTTCGACGGGCCGGCGAAGTCGGTCATCTTTCTGTTTATGTACGGCGGGCCGAGTCACGTCGACACGTTTGACTACAAGCCCACGATGTACGGCCGTGACAACCAGACGGTGGCTGTCAAGACGTTCGGCCGTGGCGGGCACAAGAACGAAGGGCGGATCGTCGAGCCACGGTGGAAGTTCAAGCAGTACGGTCAGTGCGGGAAGTGGGTGAGCGATCTGTTCCCGCATCTGGCGACGTGCGTGGATGACATTGCGTTTTTGCACTCGATGACAGCCGATTCCCCCATCCACGGGTCGGCCATGCTGATGATGAATTCGGGCAAAATTCTTTCGGGCAGCCCGTGCCTGGGGTCGTGGGTGAACTATGGCCTCGGCAGCGTGAACGAGAACCTGCCGGGATTCGTTGTGATGCTCGATCCGACAGGCGGTCCGATCAGCGGAGCGAAGAACTGGTCGAGCGGCTACATGCCGGCCACCTACCAGGCCACCGTGATGCGCTCGCAGGGTCCGCCGATCCTCGACCTCAAAACTCCTGACGGCATGACGCGCGAGGCCCAACGCACTTTGCTCGATGCCCTACGCGAAGCCAACTCCGACCACGCGGCCCTGCGGCCGGGGAACTCGGAGCTCGCGGCGCGGATCGCCAGCTACGAACTCGCGTACAAAATGCAGGAGCATGCGCCCGAGGCGGTCGATCTGTCGCAGGAGACCGAAACGACGCGGCGGCTGTACGGGCTGGACAACCCGCGTACGGCGGATTTCGGTCGGCGGTGCCTGATGGCTCGGCGGATGGTCGAGCGCGGCGTGCGGTTCGTGCAGCTTTACTCTGGCGGTGCCCACAACGATGACAATTGGGACGCGCACTCGGACATGGAGAAGAACCACAATTTCCACGCCGGCAACACGGACCAGCCGATCGCGGCGCTGCTGAAGGACCTCAAGCAGCGCGGCCTGTTGAATCAGACGCTGGTGATCTGGGGAGGCGAATTCGGCCGCCAACCGACCGCCGAGTACGCCAACGGCACGGGGCGCGATCACAATGCGTACGGGTTCACGATGTGGCTGGCCGGCGGCGGGATCAAGGGAGGCCAGAGCGTCGGGACGACGGACGAACTCGGCGCGGCGGCGGTCGAGAAACCGTTCCACGTCCGACACCTCCACGCCACCGCGTTGCATCAACTCGGCCTCGACCCCAACCGCCTCGCGTACTTCTTCAGCGGCCTCGATCAAAAACTGGTCGGCGTCGAGCACGTCGAACCGATCCGCGAGATCATTTGATTTTCGATTGGCGATTTTCGAATGCCGATTGAAGCAGCCGCGCGACCGCACGTTTGCATTTCATCGCGACCGGGCGGATGATGTCACGACATCGAGGGACATCGTTCCATATTCGAGGGTCGCACCATGCCTGCCTGTCCGTACTGTGCCGAGGAAATTGCGGCGGGAGCCAAATCGTGTCCGTACTGCCGATCGAACCTGGCGGTCGCACCGCCGTCCGGGGCGGGACCGGTTCCGTCGAAGTCTTCGACGGGGATCTCGGTTGGGATTGTCATCGGGTGCCTCGGTGCAGCGGCGTTTCTGGTGATCCCGATTCTGATCGCATTGCTCCTGCCCGCCGTGCAGCAGGCTCGCGAGGCGGCTCGGCGAACGCAATGTCGAAACAATCTCAAGCAGATTGGTCTGGCGCTGCACAACTACCATGACGTGCACAAGGCATTTCCCGCGGCGTACACCGTCGATGCACAAGGCAAACCGCTTCACAGTTGGCGAGTGGCCATTCTGCCGTTCCTCGAACACGGGGCGCTCTACAACGCGATCGACATGTCGCAACCGTGGGACAGCCCGCGCAACGCACAATTCCATTCGCAAATGCCGGCGGTTTTCGCCTGCCCATCGCACGCAGGCGGAGGCGTTGCCGGCGGGATGACGAATTACGCGGCGATTGTGGGGGACAAATGCGTGCTCCAGCCGGGCAAGTGGACTCCGATTTCCGAAGTCACCGACGGCACATCGAACACGCTGTTGATTGCGGAAGTCACGGCAGCCAACATTCCGTGGATGAAACCGGAGGACGTCGAGTTCGACAAGTTCACCTACCTTGGAGACCCCGCTGGATTCTCCAGCCACCACAGCGGCGGAGTCAATGCTCTGATGTGTGACGGCGCGGTGCAATTCATCAGCAACAGCATCGCGCCTCAGGTGTTGCAGGCCCTGTTTACGCGCAACGGCGGCGAAGCGATCGGTGCTTTCTAACAGGAACTGGCCATGCCGACCTGCCCGATGTGTGCCCGCGACGTTTCCGTGGCTGACCCGACGTGTCCGCACTGCCAGTCGCGTTTGCCATCGGCGGTGGGGACGCGGACGGTGGAGTTGCCCGTCGCGGCGCGAGGCCCCGCCGTCGCCGTGGTCGCAACAGTCGTGATCGTGACGCTGCTCTGTTCCGGATCCGTCATTGGGTTGTTGTTCCCGGCCTTCCTGCACGTGCGCGATTCTTCCCGGCAGTCGAAGTGCAAAGACAACTTGAAGCAGATCGGGCTGGCGTTGCACAACTACCACGACGCGTGGGGTTCGTTTCCACCGGCTTACACTGTCGACGCGAACGGCCGCCGCTTGCACAGTTGGCGCGTGCTGATTCTGCCGTACCTCGGCCACGCCGCGCTGTACAACTCGTTGGACCTGACGCAACCGTGGGACAGCCCCGCCAACGCGCGTCATCTCGCGGCGATGCCTCGCGAGTTTGCCTGCCCCGCGGACGCCGTGCGCGGTTCGACGCTGACGAATTACGTGGCCGTTGTCGGCGAACGCTGTGTCTTTCGCGGCGCGGAACCGGTGAAGATCAGCGAAATCAGCGATGGAGTCAGCAACACGATCCTCGTCGGCGAAGTGGCGGGTGCGAACATTCCGTGGATGAAACCGGACGACCTCAGCGTTGAACTGTTTGCCGCCGGTTCGAAGGGGACCGGGTTGTCGAGCAAGCATTACCTGTGCGTCCATTTTCTGATGTGCGACGGCTCGGTCCACCACATGACGGACAACCCCGCGCAGCCCGCGATGGCGAAGTTCACTCGCGATGGCGGCGACTGGTAGGTCAGGCATTCCAGTCTGACACGAGTGGTTCAAAGGCTCAGCCAATCTGTCAGGCTGGAAAGCCTGACCTACGTCGCGTCCAGACCCAGCAGGCGGCGCATGCCGACCCAGGGTTGGATGTAGGTCAGGAAGGGAATGCCATCGACGGTCGGTTCGCGGCGGCGCGTGACGCCGTCCACCGCGGGACCGTGCTCGACGACGTGTTCCAGGACGCGGGCCTCGTGCTGTTCGTCCCACGGAGCCAGCACGTCGGTTCGGCCTCGCAGCAGGAGCACGGACGCAGCCAGAGCCTGAGCGCCCCAGTTGCTGGTTCCGGCGACGATGTTCCACGTCGCGGGGATGCGGCACGGAATCCAACCCGCCTGTTCGCCGGAGAGGCGTCGCGCCAGCTCCGCCCACGCGATCGTACCCATCCCGATTTCGTTGCCGCCGTCGCCGATGCCGATCGTGGTGACGTCCGGGAGCGAGCGTTGGGCGTCATCGAACAACAGATGCAGGTCGGCAGAGAACTCGTCGATGATTTCGCCACGCATGTTGTGGCAGTGGTTGCGGTGCTCGGGAGGGCAGAGGCGGTCGAAGGCGGCGAGGAGCACACTCTCCCCTTGAGGGAGAGTGTGAGGGGGCGGAGTTGGATTCCCGCCTTCAGGCGGCACCGGCTGAAGCCGGGACTCCAGCGCAGAGACATGCGGCCGACTTCTCACCCCCGACCCCGCTCCCCCAAGGGGAGAGGGGAGAGATGTCACGGTGTCGCGCGTGTGGCTGGGGCCGACACGTTCGGTGGCGATCAGGTGCGACAGGCCCGCGCGGTGGTGTTCGCGCAGGAACGCGGCGGCAGTGGCCGGATCGAGTCGCTCGAACGCCTGCACGCGATCGGCCGACCAACCGAACGCGGCGGCGGTGGCGCGCACGGCGGATTCGCACAGCGTGTCGGTGACGATCCACACGTCGATTCCGATCGCCGTCAGCGCTGCGGCGAGCAGCACGGCCCCCGGCGGACCATCGGTCTCGGCTGACGGAGGATCGCCGCGCGGGATGAAGAACCCGGTGACGATCACGATCCGGCGTGCACGCGTTTCCAAGTCCGATGCCGCATGCGCCAGGTGCCCGCAGCACAGCGGACCAAACTTCGCCTCGCTGCTGATCAACCCCCGCCGAGCCGGGTCGCGGCAGATGAGGGACTCGATTTCGAGAATCAGAGGTGTGGACACGGGGCGGCAGGTCGAGCCAGGATTTCAACGATCATTTCAACGTGGTTGCCATTTTGCAGGGCGGTTGCAAAAATAGCCCTCCCCGTCGGAAACACAAGGCCGAAGAGGTCGAGCGACTCCTGGTGAACCGAGGACTTCCGAACGCGAACGAGTGGTGCGTCGGTCGTCGACGATTCCCGGCGACGGGACTTGAGTTTCGGCAGTTTTCCAGATTGTGGGAAATCCCTGCGAGGTTGGCCCGACTTGGTTGTCAGCCGCCGGTCAGGATGACAGAATCTCGCAGCCTTTTCGGATCGGCCCCCGGGAATCATCGCGCGGCGAGGCAGATGGAACGGCGAGTGCCTCCGCGTTGTGAGGCGTCGTCAGAGTCCGCCAGAGAGAACGAGGCCTTGGAGTCGGCGGTTGGGCGCGGAAGCCCTCGGTTCGGAATCAGTGGTGTTGCCATGTCAGACGCAGCTTCGGGTGGTGGCAAGAAATTAACAACGGCGGAGATTCTCGCCGCGGCGCGGGCACAGGCTGCCAAAACTGCCGGCGGTGCGCCCGCTCCGTCGAGTTCAACGACGGCTCCTAGTCCCGCGGCCGCCAAACCCGCCGCGGAACCGGCGGCGACTTCACCCGCGCCGACCAAACCATCCACACCGACCGCCGCGCCTGCGGCATCGGCCGGGAAACCGAAAAGTACGGCGAACATTCTTGCGGCGGCGCGAGCCGCGGCCGCAGCAAGGGCGGGAGGAGTGGCGCCTGCTGCGGCGGTGGCACCTCCGAGTGGCGAGAAACCGAAATCGACGGCAGACATTCTGGCGGCTGCGCGGGCGTCCAAGTCGGGGGCGGCCGCAGGCGATGCGGCGGCGAAAGTCAAGCCGTCACCAAAGGCGGCAGTGACACCGGCCGCGGCGGAATCGGGCGAGAAGGTTCCGGTCGCAGAGATGCTCGCAAAGTTGCGAGCATCCGAAACAGGCGTGGTAACTCCAGCGGCGCCGAGCGCGAAGGCGGCGGAGCCTCAACCGGTTGTGCCGCCACCTGTCCCGGTGCGGCCCGAGCCGCAGGTCAAGCTCACGAAACCCGTCGGAGAAAGCCGCCGCTGGGCGATCTGGGCGATCGTCGCCACGCCGTTCGCACTGGCTTGGACCATGTTCGCGGCCACGACTCTCGCCGCCACGCTGGGTACGCTGCGGTTCATGTTTCCAAACATCATCACCGAGCCGCCGCGGAAGTTCAAAGTCGGACCACCCACTGATTTCGACCTCGGCACCGTGTCCACCAAGTTCGTGGCTTCGTCTGGAGTCTGGATCGTGCACACCGACCAGTACAAGGGGAAGAACATGATCTACGCTCTCGCGTCGGTCTGCACGCATCTCGGTTGCACGCCGAGCTGGCTCGAGGGCGAGCAGAAGTTCAAGTGCCCGTGCCATGGGTCGGGGTTTTACATCACCGGTGTCAACTTTGAAGGGCCGGCCCCACGGCCACTCGAACGCGTCGGCATCCGGCTGGCTCCGGACGGGATGCTCGAGGTGGACAAGAGCGTGAAGTTTCAGGAGGAGATGGGTCAGTGGGATGACCCGGCGTCGTACCTTGAGATGACGTAGCGGAATTGGCGATTGCCGATTGCCGATTGCCGATTGATGGCGATCCGGCAGGTTGACCGGCAATCGGTGGCGTTCAATCGAAAACCGGCAATCGAAAATCGACAAACCCCATGTCCGTCGGCGACTACATTCGAGACTCACAGATTTGGAAAAGCATCTTCCGCCATCCGGCACCGGTGGATCGCCGGAACCGGGTTGTGGTGATGCTGACGAATTTCTTCCTGCATCTCCACCCGGTCTCGATCAAGCAGCAAGGGATCGCCCTGTCGTACACCTGGTGCATGGGCGGGATCACGTTCTTCCTGTTCCTGGTCGAGACGGTCACCGGTGTGCTGTTGATGTTTTATTACCGCCCGACCTTGGAGTGGGCGTACAACGACATTCTGGCTCTGCGCGATGTGACGACGCTGGGCATCATGCGCGAGATCCATCGCTGGGGCGCGCACGCGATGGTGATAACGGTCTGGCTCCACATGTATCGCGTGTTCTTGACGGGCAGCTACAAACCGCCTCGCGAGTTCAACTGGGTGGTCGGTGTGCTGCTGCTCGTACTCACATTATTGTTGTCATTCACGGGATACCTGTTGCCGTGGGATCAACTGGCGATCTGGGCCATCACCGTCGGTTCGAACATGGCTCGGGCCACGCCATTCCTTGGACACGAAGGGCCGGGGGCGCAGATATTGAACATCGGGGGATTCGACTTGATCACGAACGCCACGGACGCCCGGTTCCTGCTGCTCGGCGGTCGGTTCGTGGGCGAAGCGACTTTGAATCGGTTCTACATTCTGCACTGCGTGGCCATCCCGCTTGTGGTGGCGGGGTTGATCGCGATTCATTTCTGGCGAGTCCGCAAGGATGGCGGGATCAGCCAGCCACTATGATTCTTGATTTCTGATTTTGGATTTCAGATTTGGAGCAGTGCGAGACAGAGGTCTGGAATCCTGTTCGGCAATCGCGGAGAAGCATCACAAATCTGAAATCGGAAAACTGAAATCTAGAAATCCCATGTCTCATCATCCTGACCTCACGACCAGCGTCATCAACGGGCTGGGTTGGCTGTACCTGATCCTGTTCGCGATGAACACGGTTTGGACGTTCCGGTCGTATCAGCGGCGGGATGATGTACGGGTGACGGCCGCGTGGGCAATCATTACGGCACTGCTGGCGATGCTGGGCATCGCTCATGTGACCGGCGGCGCAGACCCCGATCGGTTTCTGATCCGGCTCCCGGCGTTCATCAAATCGTTCGTCGATCTTGGTGCCGACCCGGTGACCTACTTCGTCGGTTCCACGGCGCTGTTCATCGCGATGATCGTGCTCCGGAGATGGTGGACGAAGCCGACGGTCGCCTGGATCCTGCTCAACCTGTCGATACTGTTTCTCGCGTTGTCGATGACCGACTACGATTTTCGACAGATTGTCGGCAAGCCGGACAACGTGCCGATCGTGTCGATGTTGTTCATCGTCGGTTTTTTCACATGGCTGTTCTTCAAGCGAGCCGTGGACAACGACGATCGGATTGCTTCCGGTCGCCCGCTGTTCGAGGTCGATAACAACGGTCAGGAAAAAGTCCTGGTGTGGCCGGACCTCGTCTACACCGAACTCATCTGCATGGTTGTGCTGACCGCGGTGCTGACCGCGTGGGGCGTCGCCTTGCAGGCCCCGCTGGAAGAACCCGCCGCGGCTTCCCGAACCCCCAACCCGTCGAAAGCGCCGTGGTACTTCCTTGGCCTACAAGAAATGCTCGTGTACTACGACCCGTGGATGGCGGGCGTAGTGCTCCCGAGCGTGATCGTCGTCGGTTTGATGGCTCTGCCGTACATCGATTTCAACAAGAAGGGAAACGGCTACTTCACATTCAACGAACGGAAGTTTGCGATCTGCACGTTTCTGTTTGGCTTCCTGCCGCTCTGGATCAGTCTGATTATCCTCGGCACATTTTTGCGAGGTCCCAACTGGAACTTCTTCGGAATCTACGAGCCGTGGGACGCGCACAAGCTCGAGGTGTTGAACAACGTCAACCTGTCCGAGTACTTCTGGCTGGACGTCATGCATAGCAAGTTGCCGACGGCCGCGGCTGGCGACGATTTTTGGGTTCAGACCTTGGTGATTCTGAAGCGCGAGATCGTCGGAATCTTGCTCACATTGGCATATCTGTTCCTGCTGCCGCCAGTGATGGCCACGACAATTTTCCGTGGCATGTTCATTCGGATGGGCTTCCTGCGTTTCATGGTGTTTGCCAATCTGGTCCTGCTGATGGCCTGCCTGCCGATCAAGATGGTCCTGCGGTGGAGCATCAACTTGAAATACATCGTGGCGATTCCGGAGTGGTTCTTCAATATTTAGGTAGGGTGGGCTGTGCCCACCTCAAACAAACATCGTTGTGCAGGTGGGCGAAGCCCACCCTACGAATAATGGATTGACACATGCCGGCGACAGAACAAGTCTGGCGTAATCTGAAGACGATGCATGTCGTGTTCGCGTGGAGCTGCCTTGCGATGTTGGCAGCGACCGTGTGGATGCTTGTGGTCGACTTTGACGACGAATGGGTCGTGATCCAGGATCAGGCCGCCAAACTTGAAGCCGATCGCCTTGAGTCCGCCGAGGCGGCGTTGGCCACAACGGCTTACCAGAAGGAGAAAGGGGATCTCGAAGCGAAGGTTCAGGCGGCGAAGGGTTCCGTCGACACGCATCAGGACGAGATCGAGGCTGCCAAGGCGAAGGTCGATCAGCGCGAGGGCGAGTATTCGCTGCTGGTCCGCAAGGTGCGGTTCCAGCGAGCCGAGCGTGACAAACGTCGAGCGGACTTCGACCTCAGTGTGCGCGACAACGCTCCGGAGGCGACTCAGGCGGCGCTGAAGGCCAGTTTCGATGCGATGCAGAAAACAGTCGACGGCCTGGAAGCGGAGCTTCAGCAACTCGAAACGACATTCAACAACGAGAAGAAAGCCCACGCCGACCTCACCCGGGCGCGCGACGAAGCGGCGGCGGAGTTGAAGAAACACGAGGCCGAAATGGCCTTGCTCGAAAAGGCCCGGCAGCGAATCGAACCGGATGCCACGTTGCCATGGATCAAGCGAAAGCTCGTGCAGCTTCCGATCATCGAAGCGTTCGGCAGTCCGTATCGCATCCAGCAAATCTGGTTGCCGGAGCTTACGATCAACCTCGGCGGCATGGCCGATTCGGCGCGGTTCGACCGCTGCACGACCTGTCACGTGAATATCGATCGGCTCGAAACCGGCAACATTCCGACCTTCCCGCACGACCCGCACGGACTCCCCGCCAACAAGGATCACGGAGGCGCGGATGCGAAAGTGAATCCGAACGGCTACCGGCACCCGTTCTCGACGCATCCAAACCCGGATCTCTACCTGGCGTCGAACAGCCCGCATGCCGCGCAGAAGTTTGGATGCACAAGCTGCCACGATGGGCAGGGTTCGGGAACCAGTTTCCAAAACGCTTCGCACTCGCCGAACGATCCGGGTCAGGAGCATCGCTGGGAGGAAAAGTACAAGTGGTTCCACAACCACTTCTGGGAGTATCCGATGCTTCCGAAGCGACTGGAAGAGGCCGCGTGCATCAAGTGCCATCACAACGTGGTCGAACTCGGCGTGCATCCGAAGTTCGGCGCGTCGGCACCGAAGGCGTTCGAAGGGTATGAATTGATCCGCAAGTACGGCTGCTTTGGCTGTCATGAAATCAACGGTTACGCAGGCACGAAACCGATCGGCCCCGATCTGCGCTTGGAGCCGCCGACGCCCGAGGAGGCGGCCCGGATCGCCGCCGATCCGCAGGCGGTCGCGGGAACCATGCGCAAAGTTGGACCGGGTCTCCTGCACTTCGCGCAGAAAACGACTCCCGGCTGGGCCGGCTTCTGGATCGAGGAGCCGAAGCGGTTTCGACCCGACACGCGCATGCCGCAGTTTTTCAAACTCACCAACCAGGTCGATTTGCATTCCGGACACAAGAACGCCGAAACTGGCCGCGTGGAATACAACCTCGATCCGCACTCGCAGAAATTCATGCCGGTCGAAATCGCGGGCATGGTGAAGTATCTGTTCGACTATTCGACCGACGCCAGGCTCGACGACTGGGGCGATTACAAACCGGACGTCGAGCGCGGCAAGAATGCATTCTCGAAGCGCGGCTGCGTCGCCTGCCACAAGCACGATGTGTTCTCCGGAATCACCGCCGATTTCGGACCGGACCTCAGCAACGTGCACCTCAAAATCAAATCCGGCAAGCAAGGCATGCAGTGGGTGTACTCGTGGATCCGCGATCCGCAACGGCATCACCCGCGAAGCAAGATGCCCGACCTGTTCCTCGACCCGGAGGGTTCGGGCGACAATCGCATCGACCCCGCGGCGGACATTGCAGCGTTCCTCGTCGAAAAGGGTCCGGGCGACTATCAACTTCCCGATGTTGGCGACGCGGAACTCGATGAACTGGTGCGGCTGTACCTGAACAAGGTGGTTACGAAGGCGCAAACCGAAGCCACCATGAGTTCCAATCGGTATCCCATCCCGAAGGAGCAGATCAAGGGAGACGAAATCGAGCTGTTTGGCGATTCGATCACGCGCGACATGAAGCTGCGTTACGTCGGCCGCCGGACGATTTCACGCTACGGTTGCTACGGCTGCCACGACATCGCCGGCTTCGAAAAGGCCCGGCCAATCGGTACAGCGCTGCAGGACTGGGGACGCAAGGATCCGACCAAGCTCGCAATGGAACACATCGAAGAGTTCCTGCACCACCACGGCGAGCCGGATGGATCGAGCACCTCGAAGCGACTCGGCACCGCGGCAAGGCTGGCGGTGACCGATCAGGACAAATTCAATTCGATGCCAAACGCCGAAGCCGACAAGTCGGGCGCGTTCTTCTACGAGCAACTGCTCTCGCATGGCCGGGCCGGATTCTTGTGGCAGAAGTTGCGTGATCCGCGGAGTTACGACTTCGAGAAAGTCGAAACCAAGGGCTACGACGAACGGCTGCGCATGCCGAAATTTCCGTTGAACGAACAGCAGATCGAAGCCATCGCCACATTTGTGCTGGGTCTCGTGGCCGAGCCGCCGGCTGAGAAGTTCGTGTACCGGCCGAAAGGGGCCGCACTTGATCGGATCGAAGGCGAGAAGTTGCTGACCAAATTCAACTGCATCGCCTGCCACGTCATCGATCTGCCGCAGATCACGCAGAAAGTCGATCCGAAGGAGTACCGTTTCGACCTCGCCGATCACGACAAGTTCCACGAATTGCTGGACAGGGTGAAGGAAGGCTCGTTGCTGGCGTTCGTGCGCGGAGTCGATCCCGATCGCGTGCTGAACGTGGACGCGGGCGAACCGGCCAAGGTGCTCGATCGGTTGCGCAAACTGACGGACGACCTTGAGAAAGCGGCCGAGTCGACGGAAATCAGATTGATCGACGGCGCAAAGCTCGACGAACTGCACTTGCGGCTGGACAAGGCGGCGGGCGAAGAGCAGCACGAAAGGCTGGACAAGCTGCTCGGCAAACTGCTTGGCCAATTGGCCTACGCGGAATGGACTCCAGCTGAACACACGGCCGCGGCCGATCTGCTGATGAAACTGAAAGCACCCGCCGCGGACGTGCTGGCGCATCACAAGGAAGGCGAGAAAGTGGTCAGCTTCCGCGGCCTGTTGTATCAGGCGGCCGATCCGCAGGACGATCCGGCAGATCAGGAATTCGCGTACGACCTGTGGGAAACGCGGCAGATCGGTCACAAGCTGCTCTTGCCGGGCTCGCGCATGCTCGTGCCCGCGCTCAAACAAGCGGGCGTGACGCCGGCTCGCGGCGGGAGCTTCGCCGAGTGGCTGGTCGGTCATTTGAAGGCCGAAAAGTCGGACACGAACACGTTCCTCGCCTGGCAGGCTTCGCCGCCGCCGCTGTATCAGGAAGGGCTCAAGGTCCAGACTCCGTGGCTGTACAAGTTCCTGAAGAACCCGCACCAGATCCGATTCACCACCGTGCTCCGTATGCCGCGATTCAACATGAGCGACGACGAAGCCATGAAGCTGGCGAATTACTTCTCGGCGGTGGATGGTTCGGCATACCCGTATCAGGACGTCCCGCAACGCGAACCGACGTACCTGGCCGAGAAGACCGCGGAGCATTTGAAGTATCTCGGCGACAGTTGGAAGATGTTCAATGCGCCGCTGTGCATCAAGTGCCACGCGCTCGGAGGAAGGCCGTATCAGGGTGACCCGGCCAAGGACATTCAAGGTCCGAACCTGAATCTCGCCGTCGAACGCTTGCGTCCCGATTGGACTCTATTGTGGCTGTACAAGCCGGCGTGGATCACTCCGTACACGTCGATGCCGGCGCCGCTACCGCGCAATCAAACGAACTATCCGGAATTCTTCAAAGGCGACGCACGAGATCAAACGATTGCGATCCGTGATGCGCTGATGAACTACCACCGGCTGATGGAACAGGAAGGCAAGGTTGTCGTCGAAGGTCCGGCGGCTCCGGGTGAGGCGAAGAAGGAGGGGGGAGAATGAAGGTCAAAAGTCAAAGGTCAGAGGTCAAAGGTCAGAAGTCAGAGATCAGTGGCCAACGTAGGATGGCCCCCACCGGCCGTCCTCTGGGTGTGACGGTGATAGCTTGCGTCTTGTTGAACGCCGGATTCTCCGGTTGTCAGGAAGCGCCCGCGGTCACGGTGCGCGTTCTTCCGAATGCCGAAGCCGTGGCGACGGCCAGCACGGGTGGCGGCGATGCGGCCGCGACGGCGGCCGGCTATGGGAACTTTCTAGGGTCGGTGACGTTTGAAGGGACCGCACCGCCGTTGGCTCCGGTCATCAAAGCCGGGGCGGCAGGCGTGAAGGACCCGGAGGTATGCGGTGTCACGGATATCCCCAACGAGAATCTCGTGGTCAATCCGCAGAACAAAGGGATCGCCAACGTCGTGATCTATCTCGACAAGAAACCGGCCAGCGTCAAACCGGAACTCGCGGCCGTGCCGACCGAACCGGTGCTCTTCGATCAGAAGGGATGCCGCTTCCTCCCGCACGTCGTGGCCGTGCGAGTCGGTCAGCCGCTGCTCGTGCTCAGTGGCGATTCGGTGGCCCATAACACGCACACGTTTCCCGGCCGCAACAACGTTTTCAACCAGACGATCCCGGCGAACGAACGCAAGGGCGTCCCGTGCCCGTACTCCAAGCCAGAAGCGGCGCCGATCCGCGTCCAGTGCGACTTGCACACGTGGATGAAGGCGTATCACTTCCCCGTCGATCACCCGTACGTTGCGGTCACCGACGCGGACGGCAAGTTTCGCATCGAGGGCCTGCCGGCGGGCAAGCATGTATTTAAGGTGTGGCAGGAGGGGGCCAAGGATTCCAACAAGCTGCTTGACCGCAAGCTGGAGATTACCATCGAAGCCGACAAGGATACGACGAAAACCTTGTCCTACGGTGCAAACCTGTTCGCCGGCTAGACGCCATTGTCGCACCGCGAAAGGAACCGATCATGAATACGAACAACTCGGAACGAACACCCGGTTGGCTGCTGACCGCCGTCAGTTGCGGCGGCCTGCTGGCCATCGCTCTGGCGTGGCTGACGATCCCCGCCGGAGCCAACGGAGCCGCGACGACGGTTTCGCATGTGACCCTCCTCGCCGACCAAACCGCCTCCGCCGTCGTGGCCGCGGTAGCCTCGCAACCCGCCAATGGGACCGGCAACTTTGCCGGGGTCATCACATTCGACGGGACCGTGCCCGAGCCGAAGCTCCTTTTCAAGAAGGGCATGTCTGGCGTGCAAGATGGCGCGCAGTGCGCGGCGGCTGACATGCCGGACGAATCTTTGGTGCTTGACAAGGATTCGAAAGGAATTGCGAACGTCTTTGTGTACATTGACAAGGCACCCGCGGGAAAAAAGTACGACCCACCGAAGGAGCCGGTGGTATTTGACCAGAAGGGGTGTAAGTTCCTGCCGCACGCGCTGATAGTTCGGGTCGGTCAGACGATGCTAGTTAAGAGCCAGGACAATGTGACGCACAACACCCACACATATCCGCTCCGCAGCACACCCAAGAATCAGGCTATCCCGCCGTTGGAGTCGAAGGGTGTTCCGTATGTCTACGACAAGCACGAACGATTGCCCGTGGAGGTCAAATGCGACCTCCACAAATGGATGAGCAGCCGTCACCTCGTTTTGGAGCACCCGTTCAGCGCGATCACGAACGAGAAGGGGGAGTTCGAGGTCAAGGATTTGCCGCCCGGGAAGTATGAGTTCATCATCTGGCAGGAAAGCGTGGGCTACCTGGAACGCAAGTTCGCCGTGGACATCGCGGCGGACAAGGTCACGGAAAAGAAGATTTCTTTCCCGGCCAGCAAGTTCATGAAGTAACAGCGTTTTGCCGCAAGCGTCGTAGGATGGCCGCCCTCGGCCGTCCGGTGTGGCGTTGATGGAGGGGGACGGCCGAGGGCGGCCATCCTACGAATCTGAATTGGAGATCGACCGTGAGAATCCATCCCGCACTCGCGATCATCGCTGCCGTGATTTTGACCGCCGCTGGTTGCGGTCATGCGCCGGAATCGAAGTTCGTGCTGCATCGCAGAACGCTCGAATTGTCGGATGCCGCTCTGCCCGGTGTTCAAGGCCCGGCTGCGTCGGTTCGCGGAGCCGTCGAAAAGGAGCTGCTCGACAAATTTGGAACGCCCCATCAGTTGGTGGCGTGGCAGAAGCTTCCGTTTGATTACGGGTCGGCGGGTGAACGGCTGGTCGAGGGGCGGCATCTCTACATGCGGCATTGCCTCCACTGCCATGGCGTCAGCGGCGATGGCAACGGTCCGACGGCGAGGTTTCTCAACCCGCTTCCGCGCGACTACCGCCTCGGCAAGTTCAAATTCACATCCACTAAGTCGGGAATCAAACCGCGCCGCGACGACTTGAAGAACATCGTCAAGCAGGGCATTCCGGGGACGACCATGCCGTCGTTCGTGCTGCTGCCCGAATCGGAGCTGGATGCGATCATCGAATACGTCCGATGGCTCAGCGCTCGTGGCGAATACGAACAGAAGCTTGTTGCGGTACTGTTAGCGGAAGGAGGTGGCGCGGCCGACGTCAAGCAGCGATTGGCGAAGGGGGGAAGTCGCGAGGAGGCGTTGAAGGACCTGGCGGAGTTCATCGCCAAGGATTTCCCCGAAGAGGTTGCGACCGCGGCCGGTGACATTGCCGATTCGTGGGCTGCGGCCGAGGCCGAGGAGAGCATTGTCCTGCCGTCGATTGCCCGCGCAGGTCTGGATGCGCACACGGGCTTGCCGACCACCGAGTCACTGCAGAAAGGTCGGGAATTGTATGTGTCCAAGAAGGCCAAGTGCATGGACTGCCACGGGCCGGGCGGATTGGGCGACGGCGTGCTGACGGAGCAGTTTTGGAAAATCCCCGGCACGAGTCCCGAACAGGAATTCGCCGAGCCGGGGCTGCACGATGACTGGGGCAACCTCCAGAAACCACGAAATCTCACGAAGGGACAGTACCGTGGGGGAAGACGCCCAGTCGATTTGTTCCGCCGGATTTACGCGGGCATCAAAGGCACTCAGATGCCGGCGTTTGGCGGGACGGCTTTGACGGACGAGGAGATTTGGCATCTGGTCAACTACGTGAGCATGTTGCCGTACCAGCATGGATCGCCCGCATCGAAGGATCATCAACACGCCGAGAAGCCGAACGTGGCGGTGTCGGGGAAGTGAGAGTTGTTCGGTGGGCTGAACTCACCTGATTTCACGTGGAATCTTGGGTGTGGCCCACCCCGCGGAGTCAATCAAACAGGTTTGTCATCTGATCGACCGAGGTGTGTCGTGGGACGATTCTGGTTTTTCTTTTTCATGTTCTGGGCGGTCGTGGCGGTTGTGGTCTTCGCGATTGCCCCGTCCATGAACTGGTGGTTCCCCGGCGGCGCCTTGTCGCCGCTCGGCAAGCGCATCGACGACCTGTTCTATCTGATCTTGGTGATCACCGGCGTGACGTTCATCGGCACGATGATCGCGCTGGGTTATGTCTTGTGGACCGGCTCCAGCGAATCGCGTCACGAACAGACCAAGTCGTGGTTTACGCACGGCAATCACAATCTGGAAGTCATCTGGTCCATCGTTCCAGCCGGGATTCTGCTGTTCATCTCGTTGTATCAGATGGACGTGTGGGCGGCTTTTCGCGTGAAGAGTACATTTGATCCCGAAGCCAGCTTGCAACCGGTGGCCGAAGTCACCGCGCGGCAGTTCGAATGGCGGCTTCGCCTGCCGGCTCCCGGTCGCAAGTTTTCGTCGCGGCGGGAGGTGGACACGTGGCTGCGGAACCCGGCGCCGGACGACCTGTATTCGGTGAACGACCTGCACTTTCCGGTCGGCAAACGGGTGCTGATCCACCTGAAGAGCGAGGATGTGCTGCACAGCTTTTTCGTTCCGCGGTTGCGGGTCAAACAGGACGCCGTCCCAGGACTGGTGATCCCGGTTTGGTTCGAGGCCGAAAAGAGCGGCGAATACGAACTCGTGTGCGCCGAGCTTTGCGGTTGGGGCCATTACAAGATGAAGGGTCAACTGGTCGCGCAACCAGAGGCGGACTACCAGGCCTATCTTCGACAGCTGCATAGCAGCCAGTTCGACGATGGGGTTCCGGACATGCCGCCTACCGACGCGGCCCAATAACGCATGAAGGTCAGTGACGAATCATCCCCGCCGGCGGCGAATCCGCACGGGGAGAAGGGCTTTCAATCATGAGCACAATCGATATCGCAGGGCACGGTGCCGCGCTTCACGGTGAGGTTCCCGCTCACGCGCACGGACATCACGAGCTGAGCTTCGTGCAAAAGTACGTTTTCTCTCGCGACCACAAGGTGATCGGAATTCAGTTCCTGATCACCAACCTGTTGATGCTGCTGGTCGGCGGGGCGTTGGCGCTGGGCGTGCGATGGCAGCTGGCATTTCCCTGGCAAAACATGCCGTTGATCGGCCCGATGCTGTTCTCCGGACAGGGCGGCACCATTTCGCCCGAGTTCTACACGATGCTGTTCACGATGCACGCGACGGTGATGATCTTCTTGGTCATCATTCCAATCCTCGCGGGCGCTTTCGGCAACTTCCTGATCCCGCTTCAAATCGGCGCGGACGACATGGCGTTTCCAACGCTGAACATGCTCAGTTACTGGTTCATGTGGCCGGCGATCGGTTGCTTCATGACCAGCTTTTTCGTCGAGGGGGGCGCGGCGGCGGCCGGATGGACGTCGTACCCACCGCTGAGTCTCGTGCGCGCGGCGGCGCCGGGTTCCAATGCCGGTCAAACGCTCTGGCTGTTTGGCGTCACGTTCGTGGGCTTCTCGTCGATGATGGGGTCAATCAACTACTTGACGACAATCATCAACATGCGAGCGCCCGGCATGACATTGTTCCGGATGCCCCTCACGATCTGGAGCATGTTCATCACGGCGATCCTGCAGGCGTTCGCGCTCCCGGTGCTGACGGCCGCGGGTTTCATGATGGTGTCGGATCGGCTGTTGAACACGTCGTTCTTCCAACCGGGCGGGCTGCTCGTCAATGGCGTTGAAGGCACGTACGGCGGCGGTCAGGCTCTGCTGTGGCAGCACCTGTTCTGGTTCTATTCGCACCCGGCAGTGTACATCATGCTGCTGCCGGCGATGGGCATGGTGTCGGATATGTTGGCCTGCTTCGCTCGCAAGCCGATCTTCGGTTATCGTCCGATGGTGTATTCGATGTCGGCCATCGCGGGGCTGGGGTTCATTGTCTGGGGGCATCACATGTTCACCAGCGGAATGAATCCGGCGCTGGGCATGACCTTCATGGTATCGACAATGATGATTGCCCTGCCGTCAGCCGTGAAGGTGTTCAACTGGCTGGGGACCATGTGGGGCGGCAAGCTCCACTTCACGACTCCGATGATCAACTGCATCGGGTTTGTCGCGATGTTCATCGTCGGAGGGCTCAGCGGGATCTTCATGGCGGCGGTTCCCGTGGACATCTACATTCACGACACGTACTTCATTGTGGCCCATTTTCATTACGTGTTGTTTGGTGCCACGCTGTTTGGAGTATTCGGGGCCATCCATTTCTGGTTCCCCAAGATGTTTGGCCGGATGATGAACGAAACTGTCGGCAAGCTGCACTTTGTGCTCTCGTTCATCGGCTTCAACCTGACGTTCTTTCCGATGCACCTGCTGGGAGCTGGTGGGTTTCCGCGGCGTCTTGCGGATCCGTATCACTATCCGTATTTGTCGCACCTGATCCCGCTGAATCAGTTCATCACGTTCGCCGCGATCCTGATGGGTTTTTCGCAATTCTTGCTGTTGGGAAACTTCATCTACAGCATTTTCCGCGGTCCCAAAGTCGGGCGAAATCCGTGGAATGCTAATGGGTTGGAATGGACGGCGCCTTCGCCTCCGCCTCACGGAAATTTCGAATCCGTGCCGGTCGTCTACCGGGGACCGTACGAGTATTCGTCTCCGCTTGCCGATGAGGACTATCTCCCACAAACCAGATTTCTGTCGCATGAAGATCGGCATGAAGATCCTTACTCGCATCCGCATTGAAATCTGACGGGGGCTGCGGAACGTCATTGCCAGATCGCGTCCCAATCCCCTGACCAATGATGCGTCGCTGACAAACACCGCTTGATGGACTTGAATCCAAACATGAGTCCCGTTGATCCGAACCGCTGGGTGCGTCGCGCCGCCGTCGCGACGGCGTGTGTGGCGATGTTGCCGATCATCGTGGGAGCGGTGGTCACGACGAAGGACGCCGGCATGGCGTTTCGAGACTGGCCGTCATCGGACGGGCACAACATGCTCTCTTACCCCTGGCTGAAATCCGCCGGAGACAAATTCCTCGAACACGGTCACCGGCTGGCGGGGATCGTGATTGGCCTGTCCAGCATCGTCCTGGTGGTCGTCACTTGGCGAAACGAACTTCGGCGATGGGTTCGTTCATTGTCGGTAATCATCCTGCTGTGCGTGATTGCCCAGGGCATTCTGGGAGGCCAACGAGTGTTGCTGGACGAGCGCGGCCTGGCCTTTTTCCATGGCCTGTTCGCTGCGTGCGTCTTCTGCCTGATGGCGATCATGGCTGTTGTGACCGGACCGAAATGGTTTTCCGCTGCGCCCTTCGAAGGATCGGGCAGTCTGCGCCGAGTGCGGACACTGTCAGCGATCACGATTGGAGTGACTTTCGTGCAGTACCTGCTGGGAGGTTTGGTGCGGCACCGGGGAACGGTTCTGCATGAACACCTGGGCTTCGCCTTTGTCGTTCTGATCTGTGTAGCGCTGTTGTTTCGTGCCGCGTACGCCAGCCGTCATCGCGACCTGACTCGACTGGCAGATCAACTGGCCGGACTCGTTGTGCTGCAACTTCTGCTTGGCGCCGGGGCGTGGGTGACGAAGTTCGGGTTTGGAAACTACGTCGCGGTTCATGGCTCGGCCGTGCAAACGGCTGTCCGCACGAGTCATGTCGTTGTGGGCATGTTGTTGCTGATGAGTGCGGTGGTGATGCTCGTCCGCACGCTGAGGTTGCTTCATGTGTCAAAGGTCGATGGGCGCGATTGCAATTCGGCCAGCGCGGCGCCGCGGAATTGGCCCGGTGCACCGGCTGGATTGTCGGGAGGTGTGGCATGAACTCCACCAGTTCCCCCGCCTCCGTTCTGGCTCCGACTCGCGACGTGACCGCCACCCCGCGTGGTGTGGTCATGTCCCGCCTTGTCGACTACGGCGAACTCGTCAAGCCGCGTATTTCGTTGATGGTGTTGCTGACCGTGACGGTCGGATACGTCCTTGGCAGCCGTGGCGACTGGTTGTTCGGATCGTTGTGGCCGACGCTGACCGGCATCGCTCTCGTCGCTTTTGGTTCAAGCGCGGTGAATCAGGTGTTCGAACGCGACACGGACGCGCTCATGCGGCGCACGGCATCGCGCCCGATTCCGTCGGGACGGTTGACGGTTGGCGAGGCGTTTTGGTTCGGTGTGAGTTCGGCCGCCGCGGGTGCGCTGGTGCTCGTGATGTTCGCCAACCTGACGACCGCGTTGCTGTCACTGCTTACGCTTGGCTTGTACGTGATGGCGTACACGCCGCTGAAACGCGTCACGTCGTTGAGCACAGCCGTCGGCGCGATCCCTGGCGCACTACCCCCCGTGCTGGGATGGACCGCCGCTGGCGGCACACTCTCTGTCGAAGCGTTCAGCCTGTTCGCGACCTTGTTTCTCTGGCAGTTTCCGCACTTTCTCGCGATCGGCTGGCTGTATCGTGAGGACTATGAAGCCGCCGGACTTCGAATGTTGCCGGCAGTCACACGTTGCCGCGGCACACGAGGCATCGTGGGATGTCAGGCACTGGCCTACGCGCTGGCGTTGCTTCCCGCCAGTCTGCTTCCAGCGGAAGTTGGCATCGCGGGCTCCGCGTTTGGCGGCATCGCAATCGCATTGGGGCTGATGTACATCGCCGCCACGGTCATGTTCGCTTGCGAAGAGTCGACCCGCTCGGCGCGCAGGCTGCTGTGGGTTTCGTTGATTTACCTTCCGCTGTGGCTGCTGGCTCTCGTCGGCGACCATTGGCATTTGCTTTCGTCGTGACGTCGAGGAACGGTCCGGAGCGCTTGGGCGTTGCCGGACACTGGTTGATGTGAGGAGTCGGAATGTCCGCGTGACAGTCGTTGCGAGGTGAATTTCGAACACGGAGAAAAAGGTGCATTCCATGAGTCATTCCCCCGCAACTGCCGCGGTTCCCTATCGCATGGGGGTGCCCATCGCGAACAGCAAGCTGGCCATGTGGCTGTTCCTGGGCACCGAGATCATGTTCTTCACGGCCTTCATCGGCACCTACATCGTGCTGCGGATCGGTTCACCCGGTTGGCCGTCGGATCCCGAAGTCACGCACATCAAGGTGCTGGCCGGGGCCGTCAACACCTTCGTGCTGATTTGCTCCAGCGTCTCGGTCGTGCTGGCTCACGAAGCCATGCACCTGCACAATTTCAAGAAGACGCTGAACATGATTCTCATCACGATGTGCCTCGCCTTCGTGTTCCTTGGGATCAAGTCGTACGAGTACGCCGGAAAGTTCGAGCATGACATCCTTCCCGGCCGAATCCCGGAAACCGATGCACAGGCGATCACCAAGCTGGCCCTCCAGCTTGAAGCCGCGACCGGGCTGCCGCGGTTGCGACAGGAGGAGCGCGATCTCAAGGCGATCAGCGGCGAAAAAGCGGCTGAGCGCTTGAAGTCAGTGCAGGCGAAGATCGGCGAGCGCCTGCCGCTCGAAGCGTCCTGGCGGTCGATCAAGGAGGCGGCTGCGGGAAAACCGGCGGATGACGGTCACCGCATGACGCTGCACCACATCCAAGACCAGTTCACGGCGATCAAGGCGGCGTACGTCGCGGCCATCCAAAACGCGAAAAGCAATTCCGAGCCGGCATCGCCGGAGTCGATATCCATCCTCCGTGACAGCGTGGCTGCCGTCGCCGCCAATCCCCAGCACGAAGGCAACGCCGCCCTGCAGAAGGGAGCGGAATTGTTGCGGGGCTACTTCGATTCCAGGTTGCCGCCGCCGGTCACACTGGAAGCGGCTCAGCCCGGTGCCGGCCAACCGGCGACGGCTCAGCCCGAACCGGCCAAACTCGAAACGGCCAAACAACCCGTCTCGTGGCAGGAAGTCACGCAATCGGCTGAGGCTCGCAACCTGATGGCCGCCGCGGGCCCAATTCTCGAATCGCATCACGAAGCCTTGGAATCGGTGCATGTGTCGCACGCGATCTTGTACGGAAACATTTTCGCGTCGACGTACTTCCTCATGACCGGCTTTCACGCCCTGCACGTGATCATCGGCATGATCATGTTCGGAGTCATCCTGTGGCTGGGATACACGGATCGACTGAGTCATGTCCATGCTCCGCTCGTCGAGAACTGCGGGCTGTACTGGCACTTTGTCGATCTGGTGTGGATCTTCCTGTTCCCGTTGATTTACATCGTCAAGCTGAGCTGAACCGAGATTGCGAGCCATCACCGCCGGTAACCCGGCCGCGCAGGAGTTTTCAACATGTCGGAACCACATGAATCGCATGCCTTTGAAGAAGCACGGGCGACGCACGGGTCGGAGTTGCCGCAGCCGCATACCTCCCATGTCAATTATCTGTTCGTGTTTTACGCCCTGTGTGTTTTCACCGGAGTCTCGTGGCTGGCGGATGAAATTCCGCGCTGGATGGGAATCGAAGGCAAGGCGAAGGTGGCTGTCGGTCTGGTTGTGTTGGCTGTTGCGTGCTGCAAGGCCTCGCTGGTGATCATGTATTTCATGCACATCAAGTTTGAAGGGCGATGGAAGTACGCCCTGCTGGCGCCGACAGTGATCCTGGCCCTGGCGCTGATGATCGCGCTCGCGCCGGACATCGGATCGGAATACTACATGCGACTGACGCCCCAGACGCTCGAACACCCCACAACATCCGCCGCCGATTCGGCTCAGCCGGCGCATCATTGACGCTGCGGACGGCTCGGATCGCCGGTTACCTGCTGTCGCTCCTGATCGAAGCCCGGTTTCTCGACGAAGCCGGGCTTCTGGTTTGTCCAAGCTCCAAGCCATGACCGATTCGCCTGCCATTGACGTTCGATCGGTCTCGCACCGCTACGGCGATCGCGCGGCGTTGTCCGACGTGACGTTCGCCGTCGCCGCCGGTGAAATCTTCGGGTTGCTGGGACCGAACGGCGGCGGCAAGACAACGTTGTTCCGGCTCGTTTCGACGCTGTTGCCAATTCAGAAGGGTTCGGTGGCCATCCTCGGAGTTGATGTTGCCTCGCATCCCGCTACCGTACGAACCCGAATCGGCGTGACTTTCCAGGCGGCCAGCCTCGACCGCAAGCTGACGGTGCGCGAGAACCTCGTGCATCAAGGTCATCTGTACGGACTGTACGGGCGCGAACTGCGATCGCGGATTGATCGTTGGCTGACGCGGTTCGGGCTGACCGAGCGAGCGGGCGATCGCGTGGAAACGTTGTCGGGCGGGATGAAACGGCGCGTCGAAGTGGCCAAGGGGCTGTTGCACGATCCGCGGTTGCTGCTGCTCGACGAGCCCAGCACCGGGCTCGACCCGGCGGCGCGGATCGACCTGTGGACCAGCCTGCGGCGGCTGCGCGACGAGCAAGGGGTTACGGTGCTGGTGACCACACACCTGATGGAAGAAGCCGAACGGTGCGATCGGTTGGCGATCCTCGATCGCGGACAGATCGTCGCGCTGGGTTCGCCGATCGAACTTCGCGGCAGCGTCGGCGGCGACTGCGTCACGATTGACTCGCCCGAACCTGACGAACTTTCGCGACGGCTGATCGACCGGTTTGGCCTCCAGCCCCGACGGCTCGGCAACCAGCTCCGCTTGGAGCAATCGCGCGGCCACGAACTGCTGCGCGACATCGTCGATTCGTTCCCGGACCTGATCGAATCAGTCTCGCTCGGCAAGCCGACGCTCGACGACGTGTTCATTCAGCGCACGGGGCATCGGTTCTGGGATGAAGTCAGCGAAGCATTGAAAGCGGGGAAGTCCAAGTGAGTTCAGCAACCGTCACCACTCCCACGGTCATCGGCCAGCTCGAACGGCAGGCGTTCTGGCTGCCGGTTTGGACGCTAGCGCTGCGCGAGCTTGTGAGGTTCTTTCGCCAGCGGACTCGCGTGGTCGGGGCGTTGGGGCAACCACTGCTGTTTTGGATCCTATTGGGAGCCGGGCTGCGAGGTTCGTTTGCTCCCCCCGCGTGGGCCAGCCGCGACATGTCGTATCAGGAATACTTCTTCCCGGGCGTGGCCGTGATGATTCTGCTGTTCACCTCGATCTTTTCGACGATCTCAATCATCGAGGACCGCCGCGAGGGATTCCTGCAGGCGGTCCTCGTGGCTCCGATCTCACGACTCTCGCTTGTGCTGGGTAAGCTTTGCGGTGGCACCGTGCTCGCCGTGCTCCAAGCCGCCCTCTTTCTCGTGCTGGGGCCGCTCGTGGGAATCGAGTTCACGGCGGGGTCGGTTTTGGCCACGCTGGCATTTCTGACGCTGCTGGGATTCGCGCTGACCGGGCTGGGGTTTCTGATCGCCTGGCCATTGGATTCGACGCAGGGCTTCCACGCGATCATGAGCGTGTTCCTGATGCCGATGTGGTTGCTGTCCGGTTCGTTTTTTCCCGCGGGCGGATCGGTTTGGCTGGGCTGGGTGATCTGGCTCAACCCGCTGACCTATGGCGTGGCCGGTTTGCGGCGGCTCCTGTATTGGAACCAACCGCTGTCCGATGCCGCGGGCCTGCCGCCGCTGGGTTTGTGTCTTGTCGTCACGAGTTTGTTTGCCGCGGCGTGTCTGGCGTCCAGCGTTTGGGTCGCCAGCCGCCGGAATTTGCGGGATGCAAGGTGAGGTGCTGATCGTGGACCGTAGATTGTGGATCGAGAATCGCGAATCGCCGGTCGTGGACAGGCAACAACCACGGTTGCAATCCTCGGCGTTTGGTGCCGTGCACTCGGTACTCAGTACTCGGTACTTGGCTCGTACGAATTGGGCAGTGAAGCCGGCGATGGCGATCCTGTTGATCGTCGGACTTTGCCGCACGTCGTCAAACGCCCGTGCCGACGATCCGCCACCGATGTGGGACCCGGCCGGAATCGACGACTTCGAATTCACCGAACGCAGCGGCCAATCCGTTACGAAGCGGGACCTGCTGGGCCGCCCGTGGCTGGCGTGCTTCGTGTTCACCCGCTGCGCTGGACCGTGCCCGCGCGTCACCGAGCAGATGAAAAAACTGCAGGATCAACTCCAGGACACGAACGTCCAGCTCGTCACATTCGGCGTTGATCCCGATCACGACACGCTCGAAGTCCTTCGAAAGTACGCCGACTTCTGGCGAGCCGACCCTGACCGCTGGTGGTTTTTGACCGGCGACAAGGCGACGCTCTACCGATTCATCGAGAAGTCGTTCCGGGTTCCGGTGGTGGAAACGGAGGGTGAAGATCGCAGGCCCGGGTACGAGGTGATCCACAGTACGAACATCATGTTCGTGGATGGCGATGGTTGCGTGCGGGCGAAGTTAAACGCCACCAAGGATGACGACATGGCCAAATTGCGGCGGATCGCCCTCGGAAAGGACTCCCTGCCGCCGGTGGGAGTGTCGGACAAACGATTGACAGCGCCGGACGAAGCGGGACCAGTCCTCAAACTCGATCCGGTGTCCGGATCGATCCGATTTGAACGAGGTTCACCCGACAGCGAACGGGCTGACGCAGTCGCATCAACCGGCACGACCGAACGTCCGCCCGTGCCCGGTTGGGTGACGACGCTGCCCGCCGTCAATGCCGCGTTGAACGGGCTGGCCACACTGCTCTTGATCGCTGGCCTGGCGTGCATCAAGGCGAAACGCGTAACGGCTCACAAGACGTGCATGCTCACCGCGTTCGCGACCTCCGTTTTGTTTCTGGCTTGCTACCTGACCTACCACCTCGCGCTCCGGCATTTCACCGGCTCCAGTTCGAAGCGATTTGATGTCGAGGGGATCGTCCGCTCGATCTACCTGATGATTCTGTTCTCGCACGTTGTGCTCGCGGCCGTGGTGCCCGTGCTGGCTGCAAACACGATCTACCGGGGACTGAGCGGGCAGTGGGACCGGCACCGGCGGCTGGCGCGGATCACGTTTCCGATCTGGCTTTACGTGTCTGTGACCGGCGTTATCATCTACCTCATGCTGTACCATTGGCCGAAGGGCTGAACACCATGCTGCGTCGATCCGTGTTGTCCGCCACCGCCGTGTTGCTCGCCGCATTGCCACAGGCCGCGTGGGCCTGCCCGATGTGTGCCGAAACCGTGGCGTCCGACGATCACCTCCCGCGAGCCTACATGGCCAGCATTCTGTTCATGATGGGGATGCCCGCGATCCTGACTTCCGGATTCGGCATTGCCTTCTATCGCCTGTTCAAGAAGCAGCACGCGCTGAACGAAGCCGCGATGGCTGACGCGTCGCGCCAGAGATCGCCGCTCGACGAGAGTTCCATCGACGATCGTCCGGTTTCGTGACGCCATGTCCTTCTGGTTCACTCGCCGCGAGAGTGACGGCAAGCATCATGTCTATTCAGTCAACGCTCCGCCGCCCATCATCATACCCGTCGTGGCGGTCTTCCTGGTCGCAATCATCGGCCTGATTCGCGGCTGCGTTCCCTGACGCTTCCCGCCCGCCGCAGCACACGGCCCGGTCGAACACCGGTGAGCTGGCCTTCGTCAAGCACGACCTCGCCGTTGACGATCACGAACCGGATGCCTTCGGAATTCGCCAGTGGATCGCCAAACGTCGCTCGATCCGCGATTCGCGCGATGTCGAACACGACCAGATCGGCCGGCAGGCCGACAGCCAGTCGGCCGCGATCTTGAATCAAAAGATCATTGGCCGCGACGGACGTGAGCTTGGCGACCGCCTGTTCGAGCGACAGGACTCCCAGTTCGCGGACGTAGCGTGAGAGGATTTTGGGAAACGATCCGGCGGCTCGCGGATGCGACGCGATGCGCGAACCACCCGCCGGTCCGACATCGGTGCAGAACGAGGTGAATTCCTGACGCATCGCCAGAATCAAATTCGCCTCGGACATCGTTTGCGGCATCGCGAAGGCGTCCGACTTCGCTGCGTCGAAGAACACGTCCCACGTGTCCTTCGACAGGCGATCCGCGATCGTCGCGATTGTCAATCCGTTGAGCTGACCATACTCGTTGCCCGTCATCGTCCCAAGCACCACGCGATTCCAGTTGAATCCAGCATGCCGATACCAGTTCTCGTACTCGGCGCTCGATTCCATTTCACGACGGATTTCGGCACGGGCGTCGGGATCGTCCAGCTTCCTTCGCAGCGCGACAGGTCCCTCGGCGGCGTGACGCGGGTGGATGAACGCGGACGCTCCCAGCCCGTTGTTGATGTAGGGATAGACATCGGCGGTCACCTGCTGACCGGCCGCACGAGCCGCCTTGATCCGGGCGACGGCCTGCTCCATCTTCCCCCAGTTCTGCTGACCGGCCGCCTTGAGGTGAAAGATGTGCACCCGCGTTCCGGCGCCGGCGCCGATTGCGAGCGCCTCGTCGATCGCCTCCAGCAGCCGGTCGCCTTCGTTCCGCATGTGCGTGTAGTACCCGCCTCCGAATTCGCCGGCTACCTTTGTCAGTTCAATGATTTCTTCGGTCGGGGCGTAAACCGCCGGTGGATAGATGAGCGCGGTCGAAACGCCAACGGCGCCGGCTCGCATCGCTTCGCGAACGTGTTCGCGCATGCGATCGAGTTCGGCGGGAGACGCACGCCGATCGACGTCGCCGAGCACAACGCGCCGCACTTGCGTGTGCCCAACCGTCTGCACGGTGTTGATCGGCATGCCGGTGGCGTCGAGCCTGGCGAAGAACTCAGACATCGATGACCATCCGGACTTGGTCGCGGCTTCTCCCACGAGCGGTGCGTCCGAAACGCCCTCGCCACAGTTGATCGTGGTGATCCCCTGCGACAGGAGATTCGTCGCGGACCTCGGATCGGTCAGGAACGGCGCGGCGGTTTGGCCCATCATGTCGATGAAGCCGGGCGCGACGACGAGGCCCGAGGCATCAATTGCCCGCTTCTCACTCGCCTCCGTCAGCCGACCGAGTCCGACGATGCGTCCACCGCGGATCGCGATATCGCCACGATACCACGGCGCGCCCGTGCCATCGACAATCCGACCACCGCGCAGGACGAGATCGAATTCCTCGGCCGCGGGGATTCCACGCGAGAACGTGATCAGCAGCAGGATCGAAAGCACTGTTCGCACGGCGATACCTTTCATGGCTTGCCCCGCACCGGGTCTCCCATCCCCGTCGCGAGCGAGGGGAGTTAATCAAACTTCCAATGCTCCTCGCGCACGGTTACCCGGCGGATCGCGTCGTAATCGATCGTCATGCCCAGCCCCGGGTTCGTGAGCGCGGGTGCCCAACCGCCGCGGCGGAACGTGAGGTCTTCGCGAGTCAGCCGTTCACTGACAAGGAACCGGTCGTAGCTCCCTTCGAGATAACGAATCCCGGACACCGAGCACGCAAAATGCCTGCCAGCGGCCGACAGGATGCCGGTCTCGCCGACCTGACATCCGAGTTGATAGCCGAGTCCCGCGCGGTGAGCCAGCGCAGCGAGCTTGAGCGAGTTGACGAAGCCGCCGCATTTCGAAAGTCGGATGTTGAACAGATCGCACGTTCCCCGTTCGACGGCTCGGTGTGCGTCGATCAGGCTGCACAGCGATTCGTCGAGCATGATCGGCACGCCGAGTTGCGAGCGCAGCGACGCCAAACCGTCGACCTGGGCATGCGGCACAGGTTGTTCGAGCGACGTGATGCCGAACGGTTGCAGCGGTTGCCAGCGTGCGGCGAGGTTGTCGCACGTCCATGCTTCGTTGGCATCCACGCGCATGTCCATGTCCGGACCGACGACTTTTCGAAAGCGGGCGAGGAGCGAGGCATCGTCCACGCCGGCCGCTCCAACTTTCATTTTGACCTGAGTGAATTTGTAGAACTTGATCTTGAGTGCCCGAACCCAAACGCGCAACGGGTGCATTGTCGTCACGGCCGCGCTGTACCTGACGCGGGGGACGGACTGGCGGATCGACAGCGTTGCGGGGACGAGCGACGTGACATCGGAAAGCGGGCGGCCGGTCTCGCGGCCCACGGCATCGAGCACCGCGATTTCCACGGCGCAACGGGCCGCGTTGCCGAAACAGCCGCGGCCGCCGGCTCCCTCTGGAGTCAGCGTCAGCCGCTCGGACAGCGCCACCGCGCCGGCCAGATCCGAGATATCGCCGCCGAGCTGTCGTGGCAGGTTCGATTGCCGCAGGTGCTCGAACGCGGTGTCGATCGATTCGCCAGTGACGTAAGGCCGTGGCAGCCCTTCTCCCCAGCCCTCCGTGCCGTCACCGAGCCGGCAACGGACGACGAGCGTGTCGTTCTCGTCGCGCGTGTGCGAGGCGTGGCGAATCCTCCGCCGCAGCGGAATGCGAACATGGTACGCGGTCAGTTCGGAAATGCGCATGCGGCAAGGTTAGCCAAGTCTCGCGTGCTTTCCAGCGACGGCGCGGAATCGAACTGTCCCCGACTCGAACCGCCCCTCACCCCCAGCCCGATTCCTCGAAAGGGAGAGGGGAGAATTGAGCTGACGTGCTGACGGGACGCCTGGCGGGTAGAATCCGGCTCATGCCCACTGCCGCAGCGTTCCGTAACCATGTATTCCTGGGGACCACGCAGAGTCTTTGTCCCGATTGTCTGGCGTTGGTGCCGGCCAAGATTCTGGCTCGCGAGGGGCGGATCTACTTTCGAAAATCCTGTCCGACTCACGGTGCGCGCGAAGACTTTGTCTGTTCGGACGTGCGCGAGTACGACCGCATGGAGTTCAACGTGCCCGGGCGCGTTCCGCGAGAGTTTGGCGCGGAGGCGGATCGCGGCTGTCCGTTCGATTGCGGTCTGTGCCCCGAGCACGAACAACACACCTGCATCGGCCTCGTGGAAATCACCGAGTCGTGCAACCTGAAGTGCCCGATGTGCTACGCATCGAGCGGACCGGGAGGCAAACACCTGACATTGGACGAGTGCCGGCGGGCGATTGACCGGCTGGTGCAGGTTGAAGGCCGCCCCGAGGTGCTGCAACTGTCGGGAGGCGAACCGACGATCCATCCCGAGTTCGCCCGCGTGTTCGATCACGCCTGCGCGCAACCGATCGACATTGTGATGGTCAACACGAACGGCCTGCGGCTGGCTCACGACGCGGCGCTCGTGGAGCATCTGGCAGGGCAGCGACACCGGTGCGAAGTTTACTTGCAGTTTGACGGCTTTCGCGAATCGACCAACGTCCGGCTACGCGGCGAACCGCTGGTGGACGCCAAGCTGCGGGCGATCGAGAACCTCGGCCGAGCCGGCTTGCGGACGATTCTGGTGACGACGCTGCAGCCCGGCGTCAACGATGACGAGATCGGTGCGATCGTGAGGTTCGGGCTGGAGCGGCCCTGGGTCACCGGCGTCAGCTTTCAGCCGGCGACTTACTCGGGAAGGCATGTTCTGCCCGAAGTCCTCGAGCGGCGGCTCACGTTTCCGGACGTGATCCGCGACATCGCCGAACAAACGGACGGGCTGTTCCGCGAGGACGATTTCCTTCCGCTGCCGTGCGCGCACCCAAACTGCCATCAACTGAGCTACGCGTACCGGTCTTCAGGCACGGTGATCCCGATCACGCGGTTCATCGACGCGAGGGCGAACCTCGATCTGCTGGCAAACGGCATCACGTTCACCCGGCCGCGCGCCCGGCAGTTGATCGAGCGACTGCTCGGCCGGCTGGGAGGCTGCGGATCGACCGGCTGCTGCGATACCAGCCTGGATGCAACGTCGTCGCTTCCCGTCCTGGCGAACGCAGTTCCAAGCGACGCGCTGCAGGCCGCCGCCCGCGAGTTCTTTTCTCGCGGCATCGAAGAATCGCTGTCGCCAAGCGATGTGTTCAGGATCACGATCACGTCGTTCCTCGACGCGTACAATTTTGACGTGCGGCGGCTGATGAAGTGCTGTATCCATCACGTGTTGCCAAGCGGCCACGTGATTCCGTTCTGTGCGTACAACGTGCTGTACCGCGACGGGCACGTGCCGTTTCCGCCACTGGTTCGTTCGTGACGGCCTCGCCGATTTGCCGGTAGGGCAAGCAAAAACCCGGCCTCATGGCGAGGCCGGGTTTCGGATGATCAACAAACGCACTGCCGATTAGTTTCCGGCCAGCACAGAATTCAGCTCGCTGGACAAGTCGATTCCTTGTTCAAGCTGGCGGCCGACTTCCTGCCAGAATCCGTCGAGCACGGCCGCGTCGTCGGGTGTCAGGGCCGCCAGGCGGCTGGACACGGTGCGGCCGATCGGCTGCGCGGGACCAACGGAGTTCGCCGCCGCCGCCGCCGCCACGCGCGGCGCGGAGTTCGCGATCAGCCCGCGTTCGAGTCCGGACGCCGCGAGTGCAGGTTCCGAACTGTTGATCGCTGCCAGACTGCCGGAAGTTTTAGTCACCGTGGCAGTGATTTCGGCCGACGGGGCCCGGCGCGCTACGGCCGTGACCGGCGGCTGGCCCGACGCGGAAACGGGGAACGTGTAGCCGAAGTCAGCATGTCGCACCCAGATGCCCGGGAACTGCGAGAGAATTGCATCGCGTTGCGCCGCGCTCTCGGTCAACAGGTGCGTGCCGTTGTTGTTGTTGTACAGGCGGAAGATGGTCGTCGTACCCGGAGGACCCGACGCGATTGGCACGCGCATCGTGTCGTTCGGATCGGGCGTGGACGTATTCGGGACGTCCTGGAAGGTTGGCCACAGGTAGTCCTGGACGTTGCTCGATTCGTCCCGGTACTTGAGCTGGTTAACGAGGAAGTTCTTTTCGTTGGTATCGATCGTGTAGTAGTGCCGATTGTTGTTCGTGTTGTACAGCCGGTAGATGAGTACGGCACCAGGGGCGGGTCCGGTAGCCACGGCGAAACCTGGACGTCCCGTGGTTTCGTCGCGATAGCCGAGGTTGCGGACAGCGTTGTCGAATTCACCTTGAGATGTTGTGAAGAAGTGGTAGTCGGTTCGCGGATTGTATGCCCGCAGGTACCGGCGGATCGCGGCCACGTCGATGCTGATGGTGGCCGTGGTCACGGACGTGTTGGTCGCGGACACGCCCGACGAATCGACCGCTTGCACCCGGAAGGCGGGCAAGGTCGCGTTGACGTTGCTGGGAGGCGTCCAATCGAATTGCTCGTTTGGACCAACCATCGTGACTCCCGGCACCACGGAGGTACCGTTCTTTGTCAGCGATCCATTGATAACCTCGGTCACTCGGAACCGAATCGTATCGCCATCCACATCGATACCGGACAGTGCGGCGAGCAGGGCGCTGTGCGAGATTGAGAATGGCTGACCGGAAAGTGCGATCCGCAGGTTGGCGGCGGCGCCG
>Ga0233424_10000335_pt1 | contig 63474 bp, 53 predicted proteins | sample Watercolumn_Towu_FD_181011 | JGI IMG/M metagenome (GOLD analysis project Ga0233424, IMG submission 181011) | Freshwater microbial communities from Lake Towuti, South Sulawesi, Indonesia - Watercolumn_Towuti2014_125_MG | ecosystem: Environmental > Aquatic > Freshwater > Lake | place: Indonesia... | reverse complement strand
GACATCGTTACGGAGACGCTCGGCGTTCCCGTCGCCGTCGAGCACGACGTGCGGATGGCGGCGCTCGCGGAAGCGCGCGTGGGGGCCGGACGCGGCGTCTCGAGCTTCGTCTGCGTGACGGTCGGCACGGGGATCGGCGCCGCGATCGTGCTCGACGGCCGTCTCTATCGCGGCGCGAGCGACGCCGCCGGTGAGTTCGGCCATCTGCCGGTGCCCGGCGGCGACGCGCCGTGCGGCTGCGGCCGCCACGGGTGTCTGGAAACGGTGGCATCGGGCCGGGCGATCGCCAGCATGGGGGGGGCGAGACGGACCGCGCGCGACGTGTTCGCTGCGGCGGCCGCCGGCGACCCCGTGTGTGCGCGTGTCGTCGCCGACGCGATTGCCGCGCTCGCCCACGGGCTCACGGTGCTCGTCAACGTACTCAATCCCGCCGTCATCGCGGTCGGCGGCGGCGTCGCGGAGGCCGGGGCCGCGCTCCTCGATCCCCTGCGCGCCGCCGTGCGCGCTTCCGCGTGGAAGCCCGGCGCGGACGCGGTGCGCATCGTGCCGGCCGCGCTCGGCACGCGTGCCGGCGCCATCGGCGCGGCACTCCACGTCGCGGAGGTGTTCCGTGCCTGCTGAGCAACGTCGCGTGCGCATGGGCGACCGCTGGCTCGGCGCCGGCGAGCCGGTCTTCGTCATCGCGGAGATCGGCCTCAACCACAACGGCGATCTCGATCTGGCGCTCGAGCTCATCGACCTCGCGGCCGAGGCGGGCGCCGACGCGGTGAAGTTCCAGAAGCGCGAGGTCGACCTCTGCTTCACGAAGGAGGCACTCGACGCGCCCTATCCCGGGCGCAACAGCTTCGGCGCGACGTACGGCGACCACAAGCGCGCGCTCGAGCTCGACGCCGCGCAGTACGAGGCGCTGCGCAGGCGGAGCGCCGAGCGCAACGTGGCCTTCCTCGTGACACCGTTCGATCGTGTGAGCGCCGATCTCGTCGAGCGGCTCGACTGCCCGGCGTTCAAGATCGCGTCGCACAACATGACCAACCTGCCGCTGCTCGATCACGTCGCGCGCAAGCGCCGCCCGATCCTGCTCTCGACCGGCATGGCGCACATGGCCGAGGTCGATGCCGCGGTGGCGACTATCCGGAAGCACCACACCGAGCTCGTGCTGCTGCAGTGCACGTCGTCCTATCCCGCGAAGGCGTCGGAGCTGAACCTGAACGTGCTCACGACGTACGCCGAGCGGTTCGGCTGCCCTGTGGGGTACTCGGCGCACGAGCCCGACGAGGCGACGCTGTACGCCGCGGTCGCGCTCGGCGCGTGCGTGCTCGAGAAGCACTTCACCAAGGACAAGGGCCTGCGCGGTCCCGATCACGCCGCATCGTTCGAGCCGGCGGAGCTGGCGCGCGCGATCGCGGGCGTACGCGCGGTGTCGGCGGCGCTCGGCAGCCGCGACAAGCGCGTGATGGACGCGGAGTGGAAGAACCGCGAGAAGCACCATCGCTCGCTCGTCAGCGCGGTCGCGATCCCGCGCGGCCGCGTGATCGAGCCCGGGATGCTGATCACCAAGGCGCCGGGCACCGGCTTTCCGCCCGCGCGGCTCGCGGACGTCGCCGGGCGCCGCGCGCGCGTCGACATCCCGGCCGACACGACGATCGTCGAGGCGCTCCTCGAGTGAGCGTCGCCAGCGACCAGGGAGACGGCTGAGCGTGTGCGGCATCGCCGGGATCGTGATGGCCGCCCGCGCGCGCGCGGCCGACGCGAGCGTCGTCGCGCGCATGACCGCGACCCTCGTCCACCGCGGCCCCGACGACGAAGGTCTGTGGAACGACGGGCCGGTCGCGCTCGGCGTGCGGCGGCTCAGCGTCATCGACGTCGCGGGCGGCCATCAGCCGCTCAGCGGCGAGACCAAGCGCGTGTGGGTCGCGTTCAACGTTGAGATCTACAACCACGCGGCGGTCCGCGAGCGACTTCAGGAATCCGGACACCGCTTCACCACGCGCTCGGATACGGAAGTCATCGCGCACGCGTGGGAAGAGCGAGGCCCGGCCTGTCTCGACCAGCTCGACGGGATGTTCGGGCTCGCGGTGTGGGACGGCCGCGACGGCGGCACGCTGCACCTGGCACGCGACCGCGCCGGCATCAAGCCGCTCTACTACGCCGTGCTGCCCGACCAGCTCGTGTTCGGCTCCGAGCTGCGCGCGCTGCTCGCGCATCCGGAGGTGAGCCGCGCGCTCGACCTGCGGGCGCTGTCCCGCTATCTCCTGCACGAGTACGTGCCGGCACCCGATTCGATCCTGAAGGCCGTGCGGAAGCTCGGTGCCGGGCGGCGGCTCGAGTACCGCGACGGCGTCGTGACCGAGCACGCGTACTGGCGCTTCGCGTTCCGTCCGGCGGAGCGGGGCACGGTCGCCGCGTTCGGGCGCGAGGTGCGCGACACGCTCGAGCGGGCGGTGCGGAAAGAGCTGGTCAGCGACGTGCCGCTCGGCGTGCTGCTCTCCGGCGGCATCGACTCGAGCGCGGTGGCCGCGCTCGCCGCGCGCCACGTCGGGTGTCCGCTGCGCACGTTCTCGATCGGGTTCGAGGACGCGTCGTTCGACGAGTCCTCGCACGCCCGCCGGATGGCCGCGGTGCTCGGCAGCGAGCACCACGAGGCCGTCTTCGACACGCGCGCGGTGCTCGACGGCGTCGCCAGCCTGCCGCCGCTGCTCGACGAGCCGTTCGCCGACGCGTCGCTGCTGCCGACCGCGATGCTCGCGCGCTTCACGCGCGACTCGGTGACGGTCGCGCTCGCGGGCGACGGGGGTGACGAGCTCTTCGCCGGGTATCCGACGTACCAGGCGCATCGTCTCGCGTCGACGTACACGCGGGTGCCGCGCGCGATGCGCGCCGGCGTGATCGAGGCGATCATCGCGCGGCTGCCGGTCTCGCTCGACGACATGAGCCTCGACTTCAAGCTCAAGCGCTTCGTGAGCGCGATCGAGGCGCCGGCGGCGGAGCGTCACCTCTCGTGGATGGGCTCGTTCACGCCGGGTGCGCAGCGGCAAGTGCTGACGCGCGAGGTGCTCGCGGAGCTCGAGGGCTTCACGCCCTTCGCGGTGCCGTGGGATCTCGAGGCGGCCGGCGCGCTCGGCGCGGTCGAGCAGGCGCTCGCGCTCGATCTCTTCGGCTATCTCGGCGAAGGCGTGCTCCAGAAGACCGATCGCGCGAGCATGGCCGCCTCGCTCGAGGTGCGGGTGCCGATGCTCGACCGGCACGTGATCGAGCTGGCGGCGACGATCCCGACGCCGATGAAGCTGCGAGGGCTCACGACGAAGTACGTGCTCAAGGAAGCCCTGCGCGGGCTCGTCCCCGACGACATCCTCGACCGGCGCAAGAAGGGCTTCGGGATCCCGATCGCGCGCTGGCTCAACGGCCCGCTCGCGCCTTTCGCCGACGAGATGCTCGCGCCGGAGCGCGTGCGCCGCCGCGGGCTGATGCGGCCGGAGGCCGTCACGCGGCTGCTTGCGGACCATCGCGCGGGGCGGCGCGACAACAGGAAGCCGCTCTACACGCTGATCGCGTTCGAGGCGTGGGCGTCGCGAGTGCTCGGGTGACGCGCCCGCGCGTCGTCGCTGCACGTCGCACCACTCTCACCGCGGACCCGCTGACCTGACCGGCGCGCGCCGCGCGCGCACCAGCACGATCAGGATCGTCAGCGCTGCGAAGAGCAGGGTCGACTGGAGCACGTTCACCGGCGTGTCCGCCAGCCCGTTCGTCACGTCGAAGACGTTGCTCGCGACGACGTAGGCGGCGCCGGCGGCCACGGCGTCGGCCGCGGGCAGCGCGCCCGTCGCGAAGCGCCGGAGCAGCAGCGCGAAGATCGGCAGCAATATCCCGTAGTGATGCTCCCAGGCGATCGGCGACCCCAGCGTGGCGGCGAGGATCATCGCCGCGAGGTCCAGCCCCCGGTCGCGCGGCTCCCGGCGCCGACCCACGACGAGCGCGAGCACGACGAATGCGGCGGACGTGATCAGCGTGCCGGCGTAGACGACCGGATGGAAGGGCGGGAAGTGTGCGATCCACTGCTCGCGCCAGATCAGGTTGTCGCCGTTGTGCAGCGCCCGGTGCAGGAGCCCGTTGACCGACTGATTGGGAAAGAACGACTCACCGTGCCGTCCGAGAAAGCGCAGCACGGCGAGGTACTCGGCGTGCGGCGCGACGCCGAAGCAGGCGACTGACGCCGTCAGTCCCGCGACGAGCACGCTCGAGAAGCCGGCGGCGAATCGCCACTCGCGCCGCGCGGCGGCCCAGACGAGCAGCAGGATCGCCTGCGGCTTCACGAGACACGAGAGCCCCGCGATCACGCCGCTCGTGGCCGCACGCCCCGCGAGCAACGCCCAGAGCGATGCGGCGAACGCCGCGTTCAGCCACGTCTGGATCTGGCCGTTGCGGTAGGCGCGCATGACCGGATAGAAGGTCAGCGTCACGGCGAGGACGAGCGCGAAGAAGACCAGGCCCCGGCGTGGCGCGGCGTCGTCCGCGATGCGGAACACGAACAGCGCCGTCGCCGGGACGGCGATCCACGTCAGCGTTCGAATGGCCGTCTCCCAGGCCGGACCGAAGACCGCGTGCAGGAGCGCGACGATCAGCAGCGCGGTCGGCGGGTACTGGAACCCTTCGTGCCCGAGCGCGGGATCAAAGAAGGTCCGCGCGTACAGCCCGCCGTCGGCCGCGACGGCTGTCGCCGCCTCCCAGCCGCGCGCCATGCTGCGCCACGAGTCGCCGCCCTGCCGCGCCGTGAAGAACCAGTAGAGCGGCTGCAGCACCGTGCGAGCCCACGGAGTGCCGAACGCGAGGATCACCAGCGCGTTCACGAGCGCCGTCGCCACGAGCGCCGCGAGGAGCGCCCGGCGGACGGTCATCGGCCGGCCGTGCGCGGCCCCGCGGTCAGGAACGCGCCCCGATTCACGCGCTCGGGGTCGACGACGGTCGTCTCCTCGCCGGCGCCGAGCAGCCGGTCCGCGACCTCGACACCCTGCATGAACGAATGATCCTGGTTCGACACCTCGTACATCCACGCGCCGAACCGTCCGCGCGAGGACACGCCGCGGGCCTCGAGCTCCGGGCGAAGCACCGCGAGGTCCTCGTCGCGTCCGCGGTACGGCGTCGGATAGCCGTGCTCTTCGCGTCGCGACCAGACGCTGACGACGGCGGCGCCGCGCGGGATGAGCGCGTCGCGACGGAGCGCCGCGACGACGCGTGCGGGAAGCGTCTGCGCGTCCACGCGCCGCTCCGGGGTCTCGCACACTTCAGCCATCAGCGACCAGTCCGTGCCGGCGTCCGGCACGTTGTGCGGTGAGTAGTTCGAGAACACGGTCACTCGGTAGTACGGGCTGTGCGCCTCGGGGAAGTACATCCAGCACTTCCGGGCGAGCGCCGGCGGACGCTCGCCGCGCAGACCAACCCCGATGATGTGGACCGCGCTGTACACGAGCGCGTCGGCCGCGGCCCGCGCGCGCGCCGAGAGGCCCGTGCACAGCGAGGCCAACGTATCGAGGGGCAGGGTCGAGACGAGCCGTTCGTACCGGATGCGGCGTCCGTCGGTGAGATCAATCGAGCGCGTCGCGAGATCCACCGCATGCGCCCCGACGCCGAAGCTCATGCGCCGCGGATCAATGAGGCGCGCGACCGCATGCCAGATGGCGCCGGTGCCGCCGTGCCGCGGGAAACGGAACGTGCTGTTCGGACCCCAGGCGACGTCGTCGCGATGGTGCCGCACGTTCTCCCGGATGCGCGCCAGGTCGGGCACCGCGACCCGGTCGCCCATCCACGAGGTGCCGAGCCGCTCGAGCGGGTAGCCCCAGACCTTCCGGTTGTACGGCACCATGAAGAGGTCGGCGACGCCGTGCCCGAACGTCTGCTCGACCCAGTCGCCGAAGTGTGCGGGCGGCCGGCGCGGCCGCGACGCAGCCTCTTCGAGTCCGGCCAGACAGCGATCGCGATCCACGGCGTCCAGCCGGTGCACGTTGTTCTGGAACGGATACGGCACGAAGCGCCCGGCGATCCAGATCCACGACTCGCGCTCGTGCCACAGCCAGTCGTCGCCGAGCGCGCGGTCGAGGACGCGGTCGTAGTAGTCGTAGTGACTGAACTGCACGTGGCCGCCGACGTCCCACGTGAACCCCTCGGCGTCGACGTGGCTGGACGCCAGCCCGCCCGGCGCGCCCGTGATCTCGTACAGCGCGAAGTCGCCGAGGCCGTGCTCCGCGAATCGGTACGCCGCGCCGAGACCCGTCGGTCCCGCGCCGAGAATCACGACGGAGCCCGGATCCTTCATGGCTTCCGCCGCGCGGCGGCAACGTTCAGCGCTTCGCGAAAGGCGCGCAGCCCCACCTTGGCGGTCCGCCACCCGAAGATGGACACGGTGCCCGTTCGACGCGGGTCCCAGCCGATCGGAAGCTCGGCGATGCGCAGGCCCCGGCGTGCCGCCAGGCCCGCGAGGATCGCATTGGGAGCGAAGACGTCGTCCGGCAGGGCGGCCAACATCGCCAGGAGCGGACCGCGGCGCATGAGGCGGTAGGGGCAGTTCGCGTCGTGGATCGGGCTCGAGAACAGCAGACGCACCGCGAGCCAGCAGCCAAGGGTCAGCAGGCGCCGCGCGAGCGGCGCCCGGCGGTTCATGCGCCGGCCCACGATGAAGTCGTACGGCGCGCGGACGGTCCAGAGTGCCGAGAAATCCGCGGGGCGGCCTTCGCCGTCGCCGTCGGTCTGGAACACCCACTCCCCGCGGGCTTCACGGTAGCCGCGCAGGACCGTCGGTCCGTGGCCGCGGTTCGTCTGTCGCACCACCACGACGCGCGGCTGCGTGGCCGCGACGGCCGTCAGGACGTCGCTGGTGCCGTCGGTCGACCCGTCGTCGTAGACGCGGATCTCGTAGTCGATCCCGAGCCGTGCGAGCTCGGTGGACCAGCCTTCGACGACGCTTCCGATCGCCTCTCGCTCGTTGTAGGCGGGAATGACGACGGACAGCTCGAGGGGCCTAGCGAGCGCCATTGCCGCGGGGAATCACCTCGTAGATCGCGTACCCGTTCGCGGCGAACCGCCTGGAAAGATACGGCGCCGCCGACGGGTCGAAGCCCTCGCCCGGCGGATCCGTCACCACGTAGCGGATCGCGTGCTCGTCGAGCCACCGGCGCCGGTCCATGGTCGCGGCCGCGTAGAACCGCTGCACGACGGCGGCCTTCGTCGCGAAGTCGAGCGTGTTGCCGACGCTGACGGCGTAGACACGGTTGCCGCCGTGCGCGAACCGGTGGGCGATCGCGACCGGCGCGAGGACGATCTCGCGAGGCCCGGCCGTGGCCCGCATCCACTCCGCCGCGGCGTGAAGCCCGGCGGGCAGGTAGAACGCGGCGTCCGAACCCGGCCGGAGGATGGCGCGGAGCCGACGCGCGTACGCCACCCCGCTCGAGAGCGCGTTGACGACGAGCATCACGGCCACCACCACGAGCACGCCGCGACGGCCGCGCCAGCGCGGCCACCGCTGATCGACCCACACGGCGGCGAGCGCCGTCACGGGCATGCCGAGGATCAAGGCCAGCGCGCCGGTGAAGTCCAGCAGCGGATAGGAGTAGTAGACGCCGATGATCGCGACCAGCACGGACACGAGGAAGAGACGTGTCCGATCGCCCGTTCGCGCGTCGGCGACGACCCGGGGCAGCGCGGCGACGGCGAGGCCGCCCGCGAGGCCGAGCCCGACGAGAGTGTGAAGCGGCGACACCGGCGGCAGGAGCGTGCCGAGACGATAGACCGGGAACGCCACGCACACGATCGCGAGATAGGCGAGCCCGACGGTCGTCAATGCGATCGGGACGAGCCGCCATCGGCGCGCCCGGCGGGCCTGGGCGTCCCGGCGCGCGATGACCGCGTACAGCGCGAGGGCCGCGAGGAGCGCCACCGCCTCGTAGGGGTGTGACGACAGCGCGAGCCCGCAGACGCCGCTCCCGAGGTACAGGCCGCGTGCCCCGCGGGCTTCGGCGAGGAGGAACAGCAGGACGCCGAGGACGAACAGCGCGTAGCTCGTCGCGTGAAACGGCGAGTAGACGACGTGATACGTGCTGGTGCCCGTGAAGAGATCGTAGGGCGTGGTGCGCACGCCGCCCGATGCCCAGTAGTAGTCCCACTGAAACGTGATGCCGAAGCGGCGGAGGACCACGAACAGCCATCCGAAGCCGCCGCCCGTCGCGAACGCGACGAGAGCGAGCCGCCGCACCGCCGCGTGTCGCACGACGAGGCCGAGCACGCCCCAGACCGCTCCGAGCAAGAGCGCGATCGAGCACGCCCTCCAGACTTGATCGAGCCGGCCGTCGGACCAGCCACTGATGCGCCCCAGCCATCCCACGGCGAGGAACTGGACGTTCACGAGCGCGGGAGGCGCCGGCTCCGACGTCAGAAGATTCTCGAACACCCAGCGGCCGCCGCGCGCTTGCTGGATGAAGCTGTAATACTTGCTGTGATCGCCGCTCGCTTCGACCGAGCCCGCGTACACGTGTCCCGGGGGGGTGTGACGCTCGGCGAGCACGTGAGGCAGATACGTGACGAGGAACATGAAGAGCGCCACCGCGATCACGAATCCGGACGAAAACGTTGCCGGCGACTCTGAGCGGGCGGAAGGGGACGTGACCCTGGAACCGGGACCCGGGTCCATGAGGTGGACCCACAGTAACACATCGCCCGGGATTCCCGGGCGCGAGGCTAGAATGGTTCGATGCATCGTGCCGCCGTCGCGGGCGCCCTCGCCGTCGTGGTCGGGCTCGCATTCGGCGCGCCCCACCTCGTGATCCCTGGCCGGCTGCCTGACCCCTCGCGCTACACTCCGCTCGTGGTCAGCGACGTGAGCTTCCTGACCGTTGACGAGACGTACAGCTATGCCGCGCGGGTCCGCAAGGTGATGGACGGCCGCTGGTTCCTCGGCGATCCCGTGACCTGGGAGCACCGGCACGCATGGCCCGTGTACGCGCCGCCGGAGCAGTGGGTGCTCGGCGCGCTCGCGCGCGCGCTCGGCGGAGTGCCGCGCGTGTTCGTGGTGGCGGACTTCGTGTGTCCGCCGCTCGATTTCCTCCTGATGAGCGCGCTCATCGGCGCGCTCTGCGGATCGTGGCTGATCGGCGCGTCCACGGCCATGGCGATCCTCGCGGGCGGCGTCCAGCATTCGGTGGCGCTCGCGCTCGAGGGCGCGCGCACCGCGCTCGGCGGCTCCTCGCCGATGCTCGGCGCCATCGTGCGCCCGCTCGAGTTCTCGCGCCTCTACGCGCCCGAGCTGACCTTCGTGCCGTTCGCGGGGGCGCTGTGGGCGACGTGGACCGCGATGAATCGCGAGTCGCTGCGGTGGGCGATCGTGGCCGGACTCTGTCTCGCCGTGCTGATCCCGTCGTATCTCTTCTACTGGATGTTCCTGAGCGCCGGCATCGCCGTGCTCCTCGCGCACGCGCTCGTCCGTGGCGACGACCGGGGCGCGCGGGTGCTGGCGACCGTCCTCGCCACGGGATTCGTCGTCGCCGCGCCGTACTTCGTCTCGTACGTCCTGAGCGCGGAGCGCGCCGATGTGAGCCTGCGAATGGGCCTGGAGCGCGGCCGCTGGATCGCGCCGCCGTCGCTCAAGGACGCCGTGCTCGCGGGGCTCGTCGCGCTCGGGGCCTGGCGGCTCAGGAGTCGCGCCCTCGGCTTCGTCTTCGCGTTCTGGATCGGTTACCTGCTCTGCCGCAACGTGCAGCTCTTGACCGGCTTCACGGTGCAGAGCGGGCACTGGGGCTACCGCGTCGGCTACATCTGGCAGACGCTGACGATCGCGACGCTGATCGTCGTGCCGGCGGCCGTGCTCGCCCCGCGATGGCCGCGTGCCGCGGCGGTCGCGCGCCGCGCGGTGACCACCGTCGCGATCGCCGGGTTCGTCATCGGTCCCGTCGCCATCGCGGGCCACGAAGTCGCGTTCGCGCTGAACACGGCGCCGGCGTTCGTGCTCCCCGACGGCTATCCGGAAGCGTTCGACTGGGTGAACCGGTCGACGCCGCCCGGCAGCGTGATCGTCACGCCGAGCTTCGAGACCGGCATGCTGATTCCCGTCTACACGCACGCCAACGTCTTCCTCGCGAACGGCTTTCCGTCGCTCGCGCCGACGGCCGAGCTGGTCGAGCGCCTCCTCCTCACCTACAAGGCGTTCGACGTCCCGGCAGTGTATCTCGCCGCGAGCCTGCGCGACGATCCGGCGCGGGCGGTGGCCATGAAGGCGAACGGCGGACGCTTCGAGCGCCGGCGCCCGGAGCTGCTCGAGCGGTTCGCGCGGTGGTACGTCTTCCATCGCTTCGAGCCCCCGGACGCGACGGTCGCGGACATCGTGGCACGGTACGAGCGGCTGGCGCCGCCGCCGGGCGCGCCCTTCGCTCCGTACCGCGCGGACTACGTCTGGCTCTCGCCGCTCGCCGCGTCGAAGGGACGCCTCGATCTCGCCGCGCATCCCGACTGGCCGGTCGTGTACGACAGGCACGGCGTGACGATCGCGAAGATCGGAGGGCCACGATGAAGGCTCGCGGCGGCGCCCGCGCCCGCGCGCGGCGGGTACGCCTCCTCGTGCTCGACGTCGACGGCGTCCTCACGGACGGGCGCATGACGCTCAGCGAGCGCGGCGACGAGCTGAAGTCCTTTCACACCCACGACGGCATGGGCATCAACCTCGCCCGCAGGGCGGGCCTCAAGGTCGCGCTGGTCACGGGCGAGAAGACGACGATCGCGCAGGTGCGGGGCGCGAAGCTCGGCGTGGAGGACGTCGTGCTGGGCGCGCGCCGCAAGGGCGAGACGCTTCGCGAGCTGTGTGCGAAGTTCGACCTTCCGCTCGACGCAGTCGCGTTCATGGGCGATGACCTTCTCGACATGCCTGCCCTGGCGCTCGCGGGGCTCGCGGTCGCCCCGGCCGACGCGGTGCCCGAGGTCCGCGCCCTCGCCCACGTGATCACGCGGGCGCGCGGCGGTGCCGGCGCGGTCCGCGAGTGCGTGGAGCTGATCCTGCGCGCGCAGGGTGCGTGGACGCGGATGGTCCGCGAATTCGTCGAGGAGAGCGGCGGCGACCCCACGCGATGGCGGCGCTGAAGCTCGACGAAGCGCTCGTCGAGTCCGCGCGCGCGAGTGCCGCGGCCGCGTGGCAGATCGTCCGGTACCGCAGAGCCGAGTGGTGGCCCTTCCTGCGCGAGCGGTGGGGCTGGCATTCGCGCGCGAGGATCGGCACCGGGCCCAGGATCTGGATCGTCTGCGCGCCGGGCGGGGAGGTCGTGCAGACGGCGGCGCTCGGTCCCGCGCTCCGCCGCGCCTTTCCGGACGCCACGCTCGTGCTGTCGACGACGAACGCTCCGTTCCTCGCCGTCGCGCGCCGCATCGGCGGCCTGGATCGTTGCTTCTTCACCCCGTTCGATCGTCGCCGGCCGGTCGGGCGCGCGCTCGCCGGCCTGCGGCCGGACCTCCTCGTCACCGTCGAGTCGGCGTTCACCCCGGTCCTGTTGCGCGAGGCGCACCGGCGCGGCATCGTGACGATGCTCGCCAGCGGAACCATGACGGCGGACTACCACCTGGAGCCGTCCTACGCGCGCGCGCTGCGACACCGGGTCTTCGACGCGATCGACGTGGTCGGGGTGAAGGACGCCTCTGAGCCGGACGCCTTCGCGCGTCTCGGCGTCCCGGCGCCGCGGATCCGCCTGCTCGGTGACCTCCGTCACGACGGCGCGTTCTTCCGCGTCGACGAGAGCGAGCGCGCGGCATGGCGCGTGCGGCTCGGCGTGCGGCCCGGGGAGGGCCTGCTCGTGGCGGGGAGCGTGAGGGGCGGCGAGGAGGAGCCGATCCTCGAGGCGTACGCGCGCCTGCGCGAGAAGGACGCGCCGCTCCGGCTGGTGATCGCGCCGCGATTCGTCGCGCAGACGCCGTGCATCGAGCGCGAAGGCGCCGCGCGCGGACTCGGCGTCGAGCGTGTGTCGGCCGGCGCGCCGCGCGGCGCGGACGTCATCGTGCTCGACACCTACGGCGACCTGCCCAGGGTCTACGCGCTCGCGCGCTACGTGTTCCTCGGCGGCACGCTGGTCCGGGTCGGCGCGGGCCTCGGCCAGAACCTGATCGAGCCGCTCGCGCACGGCGCGCCGATCTTCTTCGGTCCCCACGTGAAGCGGTGGGCGGCGATCACTGCCGAGCTGTGCGGCATCTTTCCCGGCCTCGCGATCGAGGGCGCCGACGACCTGGTCGCGGGCGTGCTGGCGCTCGAGGCGGCGCCGGCGACGGTCGCGGCGTTGCGCGAGCGCGCGCAGGCACTGATGGCTCGCGGGGCGGACGCGACCGCGCGGCACGTGGAGGCGATCCGCGAGGCGCTCGCCGCGCGCCGCTCGATCGCATGACGCCGCTCAAGCGCGCCTACGAGGCGTACTGGAGCCAGCGGCTCTCGGAAGCGCCGGCGGGCCGCGGCGAGATCCTCGAGACGTTCGCGTTCGTCCTGCCTCCCGTCGACACCGCCGACTTCGTGGCGGACGTGAGCGCGCTGAAGGCGGCGACGGGATGGCAGCCCGAGATCGGCCTGCGCGACGGCGTGGCGCTGACCCACGAGTACTACGAGGCGCATCGACGGTGGTACTGGGAGTAGCGAGCGGCTCGCGCCCGGCGCGCGTCCTGTACCTGAACTCCGCCGCGGACGTCGGCGGCGGCGAGAAGTGGATGCTGGCGCTCGCCGACGGGCTGGATCGCGCGCGCTACGCGAGCGAGTTCGTCGTCTCGGCGGACGGACGCTTCGCGCGGGAGGTCCGGCGCCGCGGGCTTCCGGTGACCGTGATCCCGCTCCGGCACCTCGTCGCGCCCGGTGCCTTGTGGGCGCTCGCCCGGCACTTCCGCCGCGCGCGGCCGGACCTGGTGCACACCGCCGGCGCGCGCGCGAGCTTCTACGGACGCGTCGCCGCGCGGCTCGCGGGCGTGCGCGCGGTCGTGTCGAGCGTGCACATGTCGATCACCGACTACGAGGTGTCGCGCCCCCGCCGCGCGCTCTACCTGGCGCTCGACCGCGCGTCCGCGCCGATCGCGGGGCGCATCATCGCGACGTCGGACGCCGTCGCGCGCGAGCTCGTGAGAAGCGGTCAGGCGCCGGCGTCGAAGGTCGTCACGATTCCCAACCGCCCCGATCCGCGCGACCTCGTCCCGGTCCGCGCGCGTGACGTCGTGCGGGAGGACCTCGGCGCCGGCGCCGGCGACGCGCTGATCGGCGTGATCGCGAGGCTCACGCCGCAGAAGGGCACCGCGGACTTTCTCGACGCGGTGGCTCGTCTCGGGGCGATGGGCGCACGACCGTCGTGGCGCGTGGCGATCGTCGGCGACGGGCCCGAGCGCGGCGATCTCGAAGCGCGCGCGCGCCGGCTCGGCATCGCGGGCCGGTGCGTCTTCACGGGCACGCGCACGGATCTCGGCGATCTGCTCGCGGCGCTCGACCTGCTCGTGGTGCCGTCGTGGTCGGAAGGGCTGCCGTACCTCGTGCTCGAGGCGATGCTCGCGGGGACGCCGCTCGTCGCGACGGCGGTCGGCGGCATTCCGGAGGTCGTCACCGACGGCGTCCACGGCGTGCTCGTCCCGCCGCGCGCTCCGGAGAAGCTCGCCGCGGCGATCGCCGCCGGGCTCGACGATCGCGCGGGCACGCGCGCGCGCGCCGACGCGGCGCGGCGGCATGCCGTGCAGTCCCTGTCGCTCGACGCGATGCTGCGGGCGGTCGACGCGGTGTACGACGCCGTTCTCGCCGAGGCACGCGGCCGCGATGCGCGCCCGCGAGCCGTGGCAGAATGAGAGCATGGTCGGCCGCCTCCTCGACCGCCTGCGGGGCGTCCTCAAGCTCGACGACCCGCCGTGGCGGATCGCCCTCGCGCTCGCCGTCGGCGTCTTCATCAGCTGCACCCCGACGCTCGGCTTCCAGACCATCCTCGCGTTCGGGGTGGCGTGGGTGGCGCGCCTCAATCGCGCGGCGACCATCACCGGCGCCTGGATCAACCTCCCGTGGTTCACGCCGTTCGTCTACGCCGGCGCGCTGAAGCTCGGCCAGCTGCTGCTCCCGGACCTGAGCGGCGCGCGCGGGTTCTGGCTCTGGCTCCTGCTCGGCACCACGCTGGTCGGCGCGGCCGCGGCGGTGACGACGTGGCTCGTCTCGTATGGCGCGCTGTCGTGGCGGCGGCGCCGTCGGCTCGACGCGGAGGCGCGCGTGCGTGAGGTGGAGCCCGCGGCGTGATCGTGCGCAAAGGCGTCTTCCCGGTGGCCGGCCTCGGCACGCGCTTCCTTCCCGCCACGAAGGCCCAGCCGAAAGAGATGCTGCCGCTCGTCGACAAGCCGACGATCCAGTACGTGGTGGAAGAAGCGGTGGCGTCCGGGCTCACGGAGCTCGTGCTCGTCACCGGCCGCAACAAGCGCGCGATCGAGGATCACTTCGACGCCGCGTTCGAGCTCGAGTACTACCTGCAGGATCGCGGCAAGAAGGAGGAGCTCGCGCAGATCCGCACGATCTCCGAGCTCGCCTCCGTGAGCTACGTGCGCCAGAAGGAGCCGCTCGGGCTCGGTCACGCGATTCTCTGCGCGCGGCCGCTCGTCGGTGACGAGCCGTTCGGCGTGTTCCTCGGCGACGACATCATCGGCCAGGCGCCGACGCCGTGCATGCGCCAGCTCCTCGACGTGTTCGAGCGGACCGGCGGGCCCGTCATCGCGATCGAGCGCGTGCCGATGGATCGCATCCAGCAGTACGGCGTGATCGCCGGACGCAACGTCGGCGGCAACGTGTGGGAGATCGACGACCTCGTCGAGAAGCCGGCCGCGAAGGACGCGCCGTCGGATCTGGCGATCATCGGCCGCTACGTGCTGACGCCCGACGTTTTCCCGATCCTCGCCGACACCGCCGCGGACAAGCGCGGCGAGATCCAGCTCACCGACGCGCTCCGCACGCTGCGCAAGCGCCGGAAGATGTACGCGGTCGCGTTCGAGGGGAAGCGCTACGACACGGGTGACAAGCTGGGCTTCCTCAAGGCGACCGTCGAGTTCGCGCTCGAACGCCCCGACTTGTGCGCCGAATTCCGCGCGTACCTCGCCTCGCTCTCGCTGCGCTAACCGCGCTCGCGCTCGCCGTCCGCCTGTGGATGATCGGCGACGGCCTTCCCGGTCTCTGGCATCCGGACGAGCCGACGCTCGTCGGGCTCGCCGCGCGCATCGCGGCGGGGCAGCCGAACCCGCACTTCTTCAACTATCCGTCGCTGTGGATGTACGCGCTCGCGCTCTGCTTCGGCGCGCAGTTCCTCGTCGGGCGGCTGACGGGCAGCGTCGCGTCGGTCGCGGCGTTCGAGGCCGCGTACTTCGTCGATCCGAGCCCGTGGTTCCTGACCGGGCGCGTGGCGAGCGCGCTGCTCGGCGCCGCGACGGTGCCGCTGACCCATCGACTCGCGACGCGGCTCGGGGCCGGACGGCTCGCGTGGCTCGCCGCGACGGGCCTGGCGCTGGCGCCGCTGCACATCGGCTCGTCGCGGCTGCTCGTGACCGACGCGCCGCTCACGTTCGCGACCACGCTCGCGCTGCTCGGCATCCTGCGCTACGCGCGCGAGCCCGCGCGGTGGCCGGCGTGGCGCGCGGGGCTCGTCGCGGGGCTCGCGGTGTCGATCAAGTACACGGCGGCGGCGCTCGCGATCCCGCTCCTGATGGCGGCGCACGCGGCGGATCCCGCGCGCCGGCTTCGCGATCGGATCATCGCGCTCGTCGCGGCCGCGGCCGGATTCCTGGTCGGCACGCCGTTCGCGATCCTCGCACCGCGCGAGTTCCTCGGCGGCGTGCTCGCGGAGCTCACGCACGCGCGGACCGGACACTTCGGCGGCGACCCTGCCGTCGTCGGCTACGTGCACTACCTCACCAGCGTGCTGCCGGAGGGGCTCGGGCTCTTCGCGCTGATCGCGGCGCTCGCCGGCGTCGTCACGCTGACCGCGCGCGCGATCCGCGCGCCGAGCGCGCCCGCGCCGCTGCTCGCCACGTACCTGCTCGCGTCGTTCGTCGTGATCGGCGGCAGCAAGATCCCGTTCGACCGGTATTGCCTGCCGCTGCTGCCGCCGCTGCTCGCGTTCGCGGCGGCGTTCGCCGCCGTCGCGCTGCCCGCGGCACCGCGATGGCGCGCGCTCGCCGCGCCCGTCGTCGCGGTTCTGTTGCTCGCGGGGCCGGCGAGCCGCACCCTGGACACGCTGCTCCGTCCGGACACTCGGGTGCTCGCGGACGCGTGGCTGGCGGCGCACGTCCCGATCCAGATCCCGATCGCGGTCGAGCTGTATGGCTCGGCGGCGAGGCCGTCGCCCGCGCAGTACGCGGAGGCCATCGCGGCGATGAGCGGCGCGCCGGATCTCAACGCGGACGAGCGCCGTCAGCTCGAGCGGTGGCGGCGGCGCGAGGGTCTCGTGAGGACGCGGCCGCCGTCGCGCCCGGTCTTCCGCCTGCTCGACGAAGCGCCCGCGCGCATGGATTTCGACCGGGTGCCCTACGATGCCGCCGCGCTCGATGCCCGGCGCGTCGGCTACGTCGTGCTGAGCGAAGCGATGTACGGGCGCTACGCCCGCGCCCCCGAGCGCGCCGCGATGCCGGCGGCCCTCTACGAGCAGCTGACGCGGCAGGGGCCGCCGGTCGCGACGTTCCCGGCGCACCCGCCACCGTCATGCCGGTCCCCGTGGCGCTGCGCGTGATCGACGTCAGCCGTCGCTGTCCGGCCGACGCCCGGGGTCCGGAGGTGCGTATCCACGGCTGGCGCCGTTGACTAGCCAGGGGGGCTCTGACAGAATTCACGGAACTTTACCCAGCGGATAGCCCAGGCAATGCCATCCACGCCGAAGCGCCCGTTCCACACCGCCGCCGACTCGGAGATCAAGACCGGCGAGGTCTCCGACGTCTACTTCGTCCGCACGACTGAGATCCTGCGGCATCGCGGCGACCGGCGGAAGGTGAAGGCCGAGGTGTATCTGAAGAGCCTCCCCGACGACTGGCAGTGGGGGATCCTCGCCGGCATCGAGGAGGCCGCGCACCTGTTCGAGGGCCTGCCGGTCGACATCCTCGCGATGGACGAGGGGGCGGTCTTCAACCCCTACCAGCCGGTCATCGTGATCGAAGGCGTCTACGTCGACTGGGCCCAGTACGAGACCGCGCTGCTCGGCCTGCTCTGTCAGGCCTCCGGCATCGCGACGAAGGCCGCCCGGTGCAAGAAGGCGGCGGGCGGGCGCCAGGTGATCTCGTTCGGCGCGCGGCGCATGCATCCGACCCTGGCGCCGATGATCGAGCGCAACGCGTTCATCGGCGGCTGCGACGGCGTGGCGGTGACCAAGTCCGCAGACCTGATCGACGCCGATCCGATGGGCACGATCCCGCACTCGCTGGTGCTGATGATCGGAGACACCGTCGAGGCGCTGCAGGCCTTCAACAAGGTCATCGACTCCAAGGTGCGCCGCGTGGCGCTGATCGACACGCTGCAGGACGAGAAGTTCGAGGCGATCCGCGTGGCCGAGGCGCTCGGCGAGGACCTCTACGCGGTGCGGCTCGACACGCCGTCGTCGCGGCGCGGCGACTTCTATCGCATCCTCGAAGAGGTGCGGTGGGAGCTCGACCTGCGCGGCTTCCAGCACGTGAAGCTGATCGCCTCGGGCGGTGTCGACGAGTACGAGATCCTGCACCTCAACCCGCTCGTGGACGCCTACGGCGTCGGCACCTCGATCGCGAACGCGCCCGTCCTCAACTTCGGCCTCGACATCATGGAGATCGAAGGCAAGCCCTTTGCCAAGCGCGGGAAGATGTCGGGCGCCAAGGACGTGCTGCGCTGTCAGCACTGCCAGGCCACGGTGGTCGTCCCGCGCGGCCGCGCGGCCGGCACGTGCACGTGCGGGCAGGGGCGCTGGGAAGTGCTGCTGAAGCCGCTCGTCCGCGGCGGGCGCATCGTGCGCGACCTGCCGCCGCCGCGCACCGTCCGCGATCACGTCCTCGAGCAGCTCGAGCGTTACCCGCTCGACACCCTGCGCCGACAGGGGACGCGCCAGGACTTCTGAGTGAGCAACATCCTCGACGCCATCGTGCGCGACAAGCGCGACGAAGTGGCGCAGCGCCGACAGCGGACTCCCCGGGCGGCCCTCGAGCGGGCGTGCGCGGCGCTCGCGCCCGCGCGCGACTTCGAGACCGCGCTGCGGCCGGCGCCGGGCGGCGTCGCGCTGATCGCCGAGGTGAAGAAGGCGTCGCCGTCGCGCGGTGTCCTCGCGCCGGACCGCCCGTGGGATCCCGTCGGGCTCGCGCGGACGTACGCCGGCAACGGCGCGGCCGCGATCTCGGTGCTCACCGACGAGAAGTACTTCCAGGGCCACCTCGACCTGCTCGCGCAGATCCGCGCGGCCGTGCCCGTGCCGCTGCTCCGCAAGGACTTCACGATCGACGAGTACCAGCTCTGGGAGTCGCGCGCCGCCGGCGCGGACGCGATCCTGCTGATCGTCGCGATCCTCGGGGGGGCACTGCTCCGCGATCTGCTCGCGGCCGCGAAGGGCCTCGGGCTCGGCGCGCTCGTCGAGACCCACACCGCGGCGGAGCTCGACGTGGCGCTCGGCGCGGGCGCGCGCGTGGTCGGGATCAACAACCGCGACCTCAAGACGTTCGAGACCCGGCTCGAGACCACGCTCGCCCTGTTGCCCTCGATGCCGCCCGGTGTCACCGTGGTGAGCGAGAGCGGGATCAACACGGCGGCCGACGTGCGGCGGGTGGTCGGTGGGGGCGCGCACGCGGTGCTCGTTGGAGAGGGGCTCGTGAAGGCGAAGGACGTGGGCGAGAAGGTGCGGGAGCTGGCGCTGAGAGGTTCCGTATGACGCGGGTGAAAATCTGCGGGATCACGAGCCTCGAGGACGCGCTCCTCTGCGCCGAGGCCGGCGCCGATGCGCTCGGCTTCATCTTCGTCGAGAAGACCCCGCGCTTCGTCACGCCCGAGCTCGTTGCCCCGATCGTGCGCCGGCTGTCGCCGTTCGTCACGCCGGTGGGCGTGTTCTGGGACCACCCGGCCGGTCACGTGAAGGCGGTCGCGGAAGCGTGCGGGCTCCGCGCGCTGCAGTTCCACGGCGACGAGAAGCCCGAAGATCTGGAGGGCTTCGATCTCCCCGTCATCAAGACCATCAAGCTGCCGCCCGCGACGACGATCGACGGTCTGCCGGAGTTCCGCGCGCGCGAGAGCTTCGAGGCGTTCGGCTTCCAGAAGGTCGCGCGCGCGGTGATGCTCGACAGCGCCGCGCGCTGGAGCGAAGGCGCGGGCCGCGAGCCGATCGAGTGGCTGACGGCCGCGCGCATCGTGCAGATGCTGGCGGCGCGTCCCGCGCTACCGGACGTGATCCTCTCCGCGGGGCTGACCCCGGAGAGCGTCGCGCGCGCGATCGCCGTCGTGAAGCCGTACGCGGTCGACGTGAACTCCGGCGTCGAGGCGAAGCCGGGCCGGAAAGATCCGGACAAGGTGCGCCGCTTCATCGCGGCCGTGCGGAGTGCCCCGTGAAGCTCCCCGACGCGCTCGGTCACTTCGGCCGCTACGGCGGGCGGTACGTGCCCGAGACGCTGATGAGCCCGCTGATCGAGCTCGAGCGCGCGTATCTCGCCGCGCGGCGCGATCCGAAGTTCCAGGCGCGGCTCCGCGCGCTGATGACGGACTACGCCGGACGCCCGACGCCGCTCTACTTCGCGGAGCGGCTCACGGAGCACGCGGGCGGCGCGCGCATCTATCTCAAGCGCGAGGACCTCTGTCACACCGGCGCGCACAAGATCAACAACGTGCTGGGGCAGGGCCTGCTCGCGCACCGCATGAAGAAGCGCCGCGTGATCGCCGAGACCGGCGCCGGCCAGCACGGCGTCGCGACCGCGACGATCGCGGCCCTCCTCGGCCAGGAGTGCGAGGTCTACATGGGCGCGGAGGACGTCGAGCGCCAGGCGCCGAACGTCTTCCGCATGCGCCTGCTCGGCGCGAAGGTGATTCCGGTCGAGTCGGGCAGCCGCACGCTGAAGGACGCCGTGAACGAGGCGCTGCGCGACTGGGTGACGAACGTCCGCACGACGTACTACGTGCTCGGCTCGGCGCTCGGTCCGCATCCGTATCCGATGATGGTGCGCGACTTCCACACGGTGATCGGCAAGGAGACGAAGGCGCAGGCGCGCAAGACGATCGGCCGCCTCCCGGACGTCGTGATCGCGTGCGTCGGCGGCGGCTCGAACGCGATCGGCATGTTCCACCCGTTCATCGGCGACCGGAAGACGCGGATCATCGGCGTCGAGGCCGGCGGTCACGGTGTCCCGAGCGGTCAGCACGGCGCCACGCTCAGCGCCGGCCGCCCGGGCGTCCTCCACGGCAGCATGAGCTATGTGCTCCAGAACGACGACGGGCAGGTGGCCATCGCGCACTCGATCTCGGCCGGCCTCGACTATCCCGGCGTCGGGCCCGAGCACGCGTACTACCGCGACCTGGGCCGCTTCGAGTTCACGTCGGTGACCGACGAGGAAGCGCTGCAGGGGTTCCAGACGCTCACGCGCACGGAAGGGATCATGCCCGCGCTCGAGTCGTCGCACGCCGTCGCCTACGCGATCCGGCTCGCGAAGCAGCTGCCGCGCTCGAAGGCGATCGTGGTCGGGCTCTCGGGACGCGGCGACAAGGACGTGCACGTGATCGCGAAAGCGCTCGGGATAGACATTTGACGGCCATGGGACGTCGAGGGTCAACGGACGTATGAGACGCATCGACGCGACGTTCGCGGATCTCCGCGCGCGGGGCGAGCGCGCGCTCGTCACGTTCTTCACGGCCGGCGATCCCTCGCTCGACGTCACCGAGCGGCTGATCGTCGAGGCCGATCGCCGCGGCGCCGACGTGGTCGAGCTCGGCGTGCCGTTCTCGGATCCGATCGGCGACGGGCCGGTGAACCAGCGCTCCGCCGATCGCGCGCTGCGGGCGGGCACGAGCCTCGTGCGCGTGCTGGAGACGGTGGCGCGCGTTCGCGAGCGCGTGCGCGCGCCGATCGTCTTCATGGCGTACTACAACCCGATCTACGCGTTCGGGCTCAAAGGGTTCGCGCGCACGGCGGTCGACGCGGGCGTCGACGGCGTGCTCGTGGTCGACCTGCCGCCCGAGGAGGCGACCGATCTCGCCGCCGGGGCGCACGCGGTCGGGCTCGACGTGATCCACATGGTCGCCCCCACGTCGACGCCGCCGCGCCTGCGCCTGATCGCGCGTCACAGCGACGGCTTCATCTACGTGGCGTCGCGCCTCGGGGTGACGGGCGAGCGGGCGGACGTGCCGGCGGACCTCGGCGCGCAGCTCAGGAGTCTTCGGATGGTGACGACGAAGCCCATCTGCGTGGGGTTCGGGATCGCGAAGCCCGAACAGGTCGCGACGGTCGGCGCGATGGCGGACGGCGTGATCGTGGGCTCCGCGATCGTGCGCATGATCGAAGAGCGGGCGGGATCGTCGACCCTGGTCGACGACGTCGGCGGCTTCATCGGCGCGCTCAAGGCGCCGCTGAGAACGGGCTGAGCATGGCCGCCTGGTTCAGCCGGAAGAGGCCCGAGGAGACGACGCCGGCCGGCCCCCGTCGTCCCGTCCAGGTCGCCGAAGGGCTGTGGATCAAGTGCGACTCGTGCAAGGAGATCGTCTACCGCGCGGAGGTTGAGCGCGCGGGCAAGGTGTGTCCGAAGTGCCGGTATCCCTTCCGCATCTCCGCGCGTGAGCGCATCGCGAGCCTCGCGGACGCCGGCAGCTTCGAGGAGCACCACGCGAACCTCACCAGCGCCGATCCGCTCGGGTTCAAGGATACGAAGCGCTATCGCGAGCGCGTGAAGGCGGCGCGGCAGAAGACCGGGATCAACGACGCGGTGGTGTGCGGTCTCGCGCGTGTCGGCGGGCTGCCGACGGTGCTGTGCGCGTTCGAGTTCGCGTTCATGGGCGGCAGCATGGGCTCCGTGGTCGGCGAGAAGCTCGCGCGCGCGATCGAGCTCGGGGTCGCCAAGCACGTGCCGGTGATCATCGTCGCCGCGTCCGGCGGCGCGCGCATGCAGGAAGGCATCCTCTCGCTGATGCAGATGGCGAAGACGGCGACCGCGCTCGAGCGCCTGGGCCGCGCGGGCCTGCCGTTCCTCTCCGTCCTCACCGATCCGACGACGGGCGGCGTGACCGCGAGCTTCGCGATGCTCGGCGACGTGATCATGGCCGAGCCGCGCGCGCTGATCGGCTTCGCGGGCCCGCGCGTGATCGCGGAGACGATCCGCCAGCCGCTGCCCGAAGGCTTTCAGCGCTCCGAGTTCCTGCTGGAGCACGGCCAGGTCGACATGGTCGTGGACCGGCGCGATCTCAAGGACACGCTGCGCCGGATCCTGGCCTTTTTCGACGAATGACCTACGCGGAGGCGGTGGCCCGCCTCCTCGGCCTCCGCCGCGGCGAGATCACGGGGATGGCCCCGGGTCTCGAGCGCATCGAGGCGCTGCTCGCGGCGCTCGGCAACCCTGAAACGCGCTACGTGCTGGCGCAGGTCGGCGGCACCAACGGCAAGGGCTCCACCGCCGTCATGCTCGCGGGCGCGCTCAAGGCCGCGGGACGGCGCGTCGGCCTCTACACGTCGCCCCATCTCGTGACCTTCCGCGAGCGGATCCGCGTGAACGGTGAGCCGATCTCCGAGGACGCCGTGGCGGACGGCGTCGACGCGCTCGGCACGCTGATCGCGCGCGTCGACGCGACGATGTTCGAGGCGGCGACCGCGCTCGCGCTCGATCACTTCGCGCAGGAGCAGGTCGAGGTCGCGGTGCTCGAAGTGGGCCTGGGCGGGCGCGGCGACGCGACGACGATCGGGCGCCCCGCCGTGACCGTGCTCACGCACATCGACTTCGACCACGAGATGTGGCTCGGCCGGACGATCGAATCGATCGCCGACAACAAGGCGGCGATCATCCGCTCCGGCACCGCGATCTCGTCGGCGCAGCGCCCCGAAGCGCGCGCGATCATCGAGCGCCGCGCCGCGGAGGTGGGCGTGCCGCTCCAGCTCGAAGGCCGCGATCTCCACGGCGCGGCGCGCGCGGCCTCGTCGCGCGACGTCCTCGCGAAGGGGCAGCGCATCGACGTGCGCGGCCCGGGGTTCGCGTTCGACGACGTCGCGCTGCCGCTGCTCGGCCGTCATCAGCCGTCGAACGCGCTGGCGGCGATCGCCGCGGCGCGCGTGCTCGGCGTCGACGAGACCGCGATCCGAGGCGGTCTCGCGCGCACGCGCTGGCCCGGACGGCTGCAGATCGTGCGCCGCGATCCGTGGCTCGTGCTCGACAGCGCGCACAATCCCGACGGCGCGCGCGCGCTCGCGGCGTCTCTCGGAGAGTTGTTCTTCCCCCGCGATACGCGGGTGACGTTCGTGCTCGGCGTCTACGCCGACAAGGACGTGCGCGGCATCGTCGACGCGCTCGCTCCGCTCGCCGCCCGGTTCGTGCTCACCCGCGCGGCCAACGAGCGGGCGGCCGACCCCTCGGCCCTCGCGGCGGCCGTCGGCGACCGCGTGCCGGTCACGCTCACCCGGTCGGTCGCGGAGGCGGTCGGCGCGGCGGAGGCGCTAAGCGTGGCGGACGCGCGCGGCGGCACCCCCATCGTTTGTGTCGCCGGGTCCATCGCGGTCATCGGCGAGGCGCTCCAGCACCTCTCCGGGACGGATAAACCTTGCCCGATCGAAAACGGCGCTGATAGCATGGGAACTCTTTCTTGACGGGGACTTTCGAGACACTTCATGACTGTTTTCGCCCGCGCGCTGGCGCTCGCCGCCGCGCTCCTTCTGGGAGCCATGGCGCCGGCCTTCGCGCAGGCGCCGACCCGGACGATCCCCACGGTTGGGGGCGACGTCACGGTGCTGTCGGACCGCATGGAAGAGGTGGCGCCCGGCGTCGTCGTCGCCACCGGCAACGTCGAGGTGTTGAGGGGCCGGGCACGGCTGAACGCCGATCGCGTGGAGATCAATCGCGAGACCGGTGACGCCGTCGCCACCGGCCGGGTGATCTTCTACGACGGCGAGGACCGGCTCAGCGGCGACCGCATCGACTACAACCTGAAGACCGGCACCGGCGTCGTCCATCACGCGCAGGCCGAGACCGCGCCGTACTACCGCGTGAGCGGCGAGCGCATGGAGCGCCTGGGCGACAGCGTCTATCGCGTGAAAAAGGGTGTCTTCACCACGTGCGAGGGCGACACGCCCGCGTGGTCGTTCCGCTTCGACGAGGCGACCGCGGACCTCGAGGACTACCTCTACGGCACGGGCGCGTCGTTCTGGATCAAGAGCATTCCGCTGATCCCGTACGTTCCGTTCTTCGCGGCGGCGATCCGGCGCGAGCGGCAGACGGGCTTCCTGTTTCCGACGTTCGGCAGCTCGAGCCGCAAGGGCTTCTACGCCGAAGTTCCGTTCTCCTGGGCGATCAACGAGAGCCAGGACCTGACCGTGGCGTTCGACGCGTTCGAGGCGAAGGGGTTCGGCGGGCGCGTGCTCTACCGCTACCGGCTGGGCGAAGACCACGGCGGAAGCTTCGCCGGCTTCTACGTGAAGGAGACGCAGCTCGAGAACGACGACCGCGGCTGGCTGTCCTACCGTCACGAGTGGCGCGCGCGCGACGGCTGGCGCGCGGTGGCCGACATCAACGCCGTCTCGGACGACCTCGTCCTGCGCGACTACAGCCTGCGGCTGAGCGAGCGGAGCCTGCAGCGCGTCGACACGAACCTCTTCGTCACGCGCAGCTACGACCACTGGAACTTCGTCGGCAACATCTTCTCGTACCAGGACCTCACGACGACGAAGCACACCGAGCTGCGCCGCCTCCCCGAGCTGCGCGCCGACCGGGTGCGCGCGCCGGTCCCGGGGGTGCCGAACATGCTCTTCGACCTCGAGACGAGCGCCACGTATTTCCAGCGCGACCTCGGCTCCGACGGCGCGCGCCTCGATTTCCACCCGAAGGTGTCGCTGCCGGTGCGCCCGGGCGGGCTCTTCACGGTGACGCCGTTCATCGGCGGCCGGCTCACCGGCTACCAGCAGAGCGCGGTCGCGCGCCGGCTCGCGTCGGACTTCGAGACGGAAGTGGACGTCACGAACAACGATCCGAAGCTGCGCGCGCTGGTCGAGGCGGGCGGCGACGTGGAGATGCCGTTCTCGCGCGTGTACGGCTTCAACCGGTGGGGCGTCGACGCGCTGCTGCACCGGGTGGAGCCGCGCGTGAGCTACACGTTCATCACCGGGTCCGGGATGAACCACATCCCGCTCTTCACCGAGCGCATCGATCGCATCAAGGAAGCGAGCAAGGTGACGTATTCGGTGACGAACCGGATCCTCGCGCGGACGAGTCCGCAGCCGGACACCGAGCCCGTGCGCTGGGAGGCCCTGCGCTTCACGATCGGTCACACGCTCGACCTGCGGTCGGACAACCACACGGTGGGCGACGTGATGGCCGACCTCATCGTGCAGGCGCCGTCGATCTTCCGCCTCCGCGGCGAGCTGCAGTACAGCCTCGAGCGGGACCGGGTGGCGACGGCGACGACCGACTTCGGGGTGACGCTCGCGCGCGTCACCGGCGCCGTCGGCACGCGCTACGACCTGCAGCAGAAGACGAGCTTCCTGCAGGGCTCGGTCCGCGCGGAGCTGACACCGTGGCTCGTCGCGCGCGCCGCCACCAACTGGGACATGCGGACCGACACGTTCGTCGAGAGCCAGCTCGGCGTCGACCTCCGCTTCCAGTGCTACGAGTTCTCGGTCCTGTTCATCGACCGCACGCGGGAGATCGGCCGGACGCGCGCGGAGGAGGAGGTGCGCTTCAGCCTCAATCTCCTCGGCATCGGCGGACCGATCCGCACCAGCGTCGGCCCGTAGTCGCGCGCGTGGTCGCCGCCCTCGTCGCGTCCGTCCGTCCGCGCCAGTGGGTCAAGAACCTCTTCGTCTTCGCCGGCGTCATCTTCTCCCACAAGCTCTTCACGCCCGATGCCTGGCTCGCGCTGGCCGCGTTCGCCGTGTTCTGCGCGCTGTCCGGCGTCGTCTACCTGCTGAACGACGTCGCCGACCGGGAGCGGGACCGCGCGCATCCGGTCAAGCGCCTGCGTCCGATCGCCTCGGGTGCCTTGTCCGTTCCCGCGGCCGTGACCGCGGCCCTGGTGCTCGCGGGTGGCGCGCTCGCCGCCGCCGCGGCGCTCGGCGGCTCGTTCCTGGTGACCGCGGTCGCGTACGTCACGCTGCTCGTGCTGTACTCGGTCTGGCTCAAGCACGTGGTGATCGTCGACGTGCTCACGGTCTCCTCGGGGTTCGTGCTGCGCGCGGTGGCGGGCGCGGTCGCGATCGACGTGGAGATCTCGGGCTGGCTCCTGATCTGCACGATCCTGATCGCGCTGTTCCTGGCCCTCGGCAAGCGGCGCCACGAGTACCTCACGCTCGACGCGGAGGCGACGCGGCACCGGCCGATCCTCGCGGAGTACAGCGCGGCGCTGCTGGACCAGATGATCGCGGTGGTGACGGCGTCGACGGTGACGGCGTACGCGCTCTACACGATGTCGCCGGAGACCGTCGCGAAGTTCGACACGCACCTCCTGCCGGCGACGCTGCCGTTCGTGCTCTACGGGATCTTTCGCTACCTCTACCTGCTCTACCGGCGCCAGCTCGGTGGCAATCCGTCCGAGCTGTTCCTCAACGACCGCGCCCTGATCCTGAACACGATCCTCTGGATCGTCGCGGTCGTCGCGATCATCTACGGCATCGGGCGATGACGGGCGCGGGCGGGGCCGGGGGCGCGACGCCGTCGGGGGCCCCGGCCCCGCCCGCGCCCGTCGCGCTGCTCGGAGGGTGGGGGCGGTATCCGCTCGCGAAGTGCCTCGTCTTCAGGCCGGAACGGCGCGCCGCGGTCGCGGAGACGCTCGCCGCGAAAGCGGCGCCGAGCTTCATCGCGCGCGGGCTCGGCAGGAGCTACGGCGACGCCGCGCTCAACGCCGACGGCGGCGTCGTGGTCCACGACCGGCTCGATCGCATGCTGGACTTCGACGCCGCGCGCGGCGAGCTCACGTGCGAGGCCGGCGTGAGCTTCGCGGACATCATCGCGTGGGGGTTGCCGCGCGGCTGGCTGCCGCCCGTGACGCCGGGGACCAAGTTCGTGACGGTGGGCGGCGCGATCGCCGCCGACGTGCACGGCAAGAACCACCATCGCGACGGCACGCTCGCGACCTTCCTGCGCTCGCTCACGCTGCTCACGGCGGACGGTGAGATCGTGAAGGCGTCCCCAGGCGAGCGCGCCGACGTGTTCTGGGCGACGGTCGGCGGCATGGGGCTGACCGGGATGATCCTCGACGCGCGCCTGCGCCTGCGCGCCGTCGAGTCGGGATGGATCCGCGTCGACTATCGCAAGGCGCGCCATCTCGACGAGACGCTGGCGGTGTTCGCCGAAAGCGACGCCGGGTCGCCGTACTCGGTGGCGTGGATCGACTGTCTCGCGCGCGGACGCGCGATGGGCCGCGCGGTCCTGATGCACGGCGATCACGCGAGCGCGGCGGAGGTGCGCGCCGCGGGCCGTCCGGCGATCCCGCGCCGCGGCGGCGGACTCACCGTGCCGTGCGACGTGCCGGGTGCCTTGCTCACGCCGCTCACCATGCGGATGTTCAACGCCGCGTACTACGCGAGTCACCGCGACGCGCGCGGCCGCCTCGTCGACTTCGACCGGTTCTTCTATCCGCTCGACGGCGTCGGCCACTGGAACCGGCTCTACGGCCGCCGGGGCTTCGTGCAGTACCAGGCCGTGCTGCCGGCCGCGGACGGCGCGCGAGGTCTCGCGGCACTGCTCGAGCGCGTCAGCGGCTCCGGGCGTCCGTCGTTCCTCGCGGTGCTGAAGCGGCTCGGCCCGGCGAACGAGGGCCTGCTGTCGTTTCCGTGCGAGGGCTACACGCTGGCCCTCGACGTGCCGGTGCGGCCGGGCCTCGTCGAGTTCCTGCGCGAGCTCGATCGCATCGTGCTCGAGCGCGGCGGACGCATCTATCTCGCGAAGGACGCGACCGCGACGCCGGAGGCCGTGCGCGCGATGTATCCGCGGCTCGACGAGTTCCGCGCGATCAAGGCGCGGCTGGACCCGCGCGGCGTGCTGTCGTCGTCGCTCGCGCGCCGGGTGGGACTGGTCTAGTGCCCAGCGTCCTCGTGCTCGGCGGGACGTCCACGATCGCGCGCGCGATCGCGAGCGAGCTCGCGGCGCGCGGCTTCGATCTGGCGCTCGCCGGGCGCGACGTCGCCGAGCTGGAGACGGTGGCCGCGGACCTGCGCGTGCGCCACGGCGTCGCCACGACCGTCCATCGCATGGACGTGCTCGAGATGGATCAGCACGCGGCCACGCTGAAGCCGTGCCTCACGCCGGAGCTGCGCGGTGTCGTGCTCGCGTTCGGCTATCTCGGCGACCAGCGCCGCGCGGAAGCGGACGCCGTCGAGGCGCGCCGGATTCTCGACACCAACCTCACCGGCTGCGTGGTCGCGCTGAACGTCGTCGCCGGCCATCTCGCGCGCGCGGGCGGCGGCTTCGTGTGCGCGCTGTCGTCGGTCGCCGGCGAGCGCGGCCGCCAGAGCAACTACGTGTACGGCGCCGCGAAGGCCGGGCTGACCGCGTATCTGAGCGGGCTGCGCAATCGTCTGGCGCCGGCCGGCGTGCAGGTGCTCACGGTGAAGGCGGGCATCGTCGACACGCGGATGAGCGCAGGCATGCCGGGCGCGGCGCTGGCGGCGTCGCCGGCGGCGGTCGCGCGCGCGGTGGTCCGCGCGATCACGCGGGGCCGCGACGTGGTCTACGTCCCGTGGTTCTGGCGCTGGATCATGCTGATCATCCGGCTGATTCCCGAGCGGCTCTTCAAGAAGCTCAACCTCTAAGTGCGCGGCGGTAGAATGAAATTCTATGCCTGAGATACCGGTGAAAGTCCGCTTCGCGCCGAGCCCGACCGGGCACCTGCACGTCGGCGGCGCGCGCACGGCCCTGTTCAACTGGCTCTACGCGCGGCACCACGGCGGCACGTTCATCCTCCGGATCGAGGACACCGACCGCTCGCGGTCGACCGACGAGAACATCGACTTCATCATCGACGCGCTCACCTGGCTCGGGCTCGACTGGGACGAGGGCCCGCCGGCGCCCGGCTATCGCCAGACCGAGCGCTTCGACAGCTACCGCGAGCACGCCGGCCGCCTGCTGCGCGACGGCCGCGCGTACTACTGCGGCTGCTCGCCGGAGATGCTGGACGCCGAGCGCAAGGACGCGGAGGCGCGCAAGGAGACGTTCCGCTACTCGGGCCGCTGCCGCGACCGCGGGCTGACGGCCGGCGCGCTGCGCCTCCGGATTCCCACCGACGGCGTGACGGTCGTCGACGATCTCATCAACGGGCCCGTGACGTTCGAGCACCGGCAGCTCGACGACTGGATCCTCGTGCGCACCGACGGCACGCCGACCTACAACTTCTGCGTGGTCGTCGACGACGTGAGCATGGGGATCACGCACGTGATCCGCGGCTCCGACCACCTCTCGAACACGCCGAAGCAGATCCTCTGCTACGAGGCGCTCGACTACGCGGTGCCGGCGTTCGCGCACGTGTCGCTGATCCTCGGCCCCGACAAGAAGCGCCTCTCGAAGCGGCACGGCGCCGCGTCGGTGCAGGCGTTCCGCGACGCCGGGATCCTGCCGGACGCGCTCGTGAACTACCTCGCGCGCCTCGGCTGGTCGCACGGGGACCAGGAAGTCTTCACGCGCGACGAGATGATCCGGCTCTTCGACGTGAAGGACGTCGCGGCGTCCGCCGCCGTGTTCGACGCGGCCAAGCTCGAGTGGCTGAACCACGAATCCATCAAGGCGATGGACGGTGCCAGGCTCGCTGCGCACGCGCGGCCGTTCATCGCGCGCGCGGGCCTCACGGTGACGCTCGACAGCGTGCGCCTCGCCGCCGCGATGGAAACGCTGCGTGAGCGCGCGAAGACGCTGGTCGAGCTCGTCGAGGTCGGACGGTTCTACTTCGAGCGGCCGCGCGAGTACGACGCGAAGGCGGCGGCGAAGTTCTTCGGGCCGGCGGGCGCCGAGCGCCTGGGGATGCTCGTCGAGCGGCTGGGCGCGCTCGGCGAGTTCACCACACCCGCGATCGAGGCGGTCTATCGCGATCTGACGGGAGCACTCGGCCTGAAGCTCGTCGACCTCGCACAGCTCACGCGGCTCGCGGTGACCGGAAAGACGGCGTCGCCGCCGCTCTTCGAGGTCCTCGCGATCCTCGGGCGCGACGAGACGCTCGCGCGTCTGACCGCCGCCGGGACGGCCGCGGCGTGAGGCTGCTGCTCGCGCGGCACGGCCAGACCGAGTGGAACGCCGACCGGCGCTTCCAGGGCCACACCGACATCGCGCTGTCGGAGCGGGGCCGCGTGCAGGCGCACGCGCTGGGACGCGCGCTGCGCGGGCATCACGTCACCCACGCCTACGTGAGCCCGATGCGCCGCGCGGTCGAGACCGCGGAAATCGCGCTCGCGGACGCCGGCATCCCCTTCACGCCGATCGAGGAGCTGCGCGAGCTCTCGCTCGGCGAGTGGGAAGGCTGCACGGTGGACGAGATCCGCGCGCAGGATGGCGATCCGTACGGCGCGTGGCTGCGCGCGCCGCTCGATTGCCCGCCGCCCGGCGCGGAGCCGCTGCCCGACGTGCGCGACCGCGTGGTGAGCGCCGTGGATCGCATCGGCGAGGCGCATGGCGACGGCGAGGCGCTGATCATCGCGCACGGCGGCGTGATCAGCGTGTACGCTTGTCACATCCTCGGCTGCTCGTTCAATCACCTGTGGCGGCTGCGCGTCGACAACTGCTCGCTCACTGTCGTCAAACCTCCCCGTCTGGTGACGTTGAACGACACGCACCACTTGCCCGCCGAGCTCCAGTCACAGCACTTCCGGTCTGACTTCGCGAGCGGCGTCGCGGGCCGCGCGGAAGGGGGGCTTGGGGGGCGCCCGGAGCCTCCCAATTCCAGATGACCGTGCTCCTGGCTCTCTTCGGAGGGATGGCGCTGCTGCTCTACGGCATCCGTCTGAGCGGCGAGGCGCTGCAGCGCGCGGCGGGCGGCCGGCTCAAGACCATGCTGACGGGCATGTCGCGCAACCGCGTGCTCGCCCTCGCCTCGGGCGCGGGGATGACCGCGATCATCCAGTCGTCCGCGGCGACGACGCTGATGCTGATCGGCTTCGTGTCCGCGGGGCTGATGACCTTCCGCCAGACGCTCGGCATCATCCTCGGCGCCGACATCGGCACCACGTTCACCGTCCAGCTCATCGCGTTCCGCGTCACCGACTACGCGCCGCTGCTCGTCGGCACCGGCTTCCTCATCACGTTCGTCGCGCGGCGGCGCGTGATCAAGGACATCGGACAGGCGCTGCTCGGCCTCGGGCTGATGTTCCTCGGCTTGAAGCTGATCCTCAACGACGTCGGTGTGCTGCAGTCGAGCCAGCTCGCGCGCGATCTCATCAGCGCCGTCGCCGACAACACGCTGATGGCCGCGCTCTGCGGCGCCGCGCTCAGCGCGCTGGTCGCGTCGTCCGCGGCGACGATCGGCCTCACGCTCGCGTTCTCGACGGCGGGCCTGCTGCCGCTGTCCGGCGCGGTGCCGGTCGTGCTCGGCGCGAACGTCGGCACGTGTGTCACCGCGCTCTTCGCGGCGGCGGGGGCGACGGCCGAGGCCAAGCGCGTCGCGCTCGCGCACATCGCGTTCAAGGTCCTCGGCGTCGGGCTCGCGCTGCCGCTGATCGGTCCGTTCACCGCGTTCGTCGCCGGCACCGCGTCGGATCCGGCGCGCCAGGTCGCCAACGCGCACACGTTCTTCAACGTCGGGATCAGCCTGCTCTTCCTGCCGTTCATGCCGTGGGCGGCGCGGGCGATCGAGGCGATGGTGCCGGCGGACGAGGTGGGCGAGAACCCGTTCAAGACGCGCTATCTCGACGAGCGCTCGCTCGACCAGCCGTCGCTCGCGCTCGGCCAGGCCACGCGCGAGGCGCTGCGCATGGCGGACGTGGTGCAGGGGATGCTGCGCGACGTCGTGCCCGCGATGCGCGCCGACAATCCGGAGATCATCGAGGACGTCGAGAAGCGCGACGACCAGGCGGACTTCCTCGAGCGCGAGATCAAGCTGTTCCTCGCGCGCCTCGGGCGCGAGGCGATGGGCTCGGACCTGTCGCAGAGGGAGATCGGGCTGATCACGGTGATCGGCAACCTCGAGAACATCGGCGACATCATCGACAAGAACCTGATGGAGCTCGCGCGCAAGCGCCTCTACCAGGGCCGCCGCTTCTCGGACCCCGGCTGGGCGGAGATCCTCGAGTTCCACGGGCTCGTGTCGAAGAACCTCGAGCGCGCGATCGCCGCGTTCGCGGCCAACGACCGCGCGCTCGCGCAGGAAGTGCTCGACCAGCGCCCGCTCCTGCGGCAGCGCGAGCGCGAGATGCGCGAGTCGCACCTGAACCGGCTGCGCTCCGGCCTCACGGAATCGCTGGAGACGTCCGAGATCCATCTCGACGTCCTGACGAACCTCAAACGCATCGGCTCTCACGTGTCCGCGCTGGTGTTCCCCATCCTCGAGGAGGTTTGAGATGAAGAAGGTGGAGGCCATCATCAAGCCGTTCAAGCTGGACGACGTGAAGGAAGCCCTCACCGAGCTCGGCGTCATCGGCATGACGGTCACCGAGGTGCGCGGCTTCGGGCGCCAGAAGGGCCACACCGAGCTGTATCGCGGCTCCGAGTACACGGTGGATTTCCTGCCCAAGGTGAAGATCGAGGTCGTCGTCCCCGACAACCTCGTCGAGAAGGTCGTCACGACGATCACGAGCGCGGCGAAGACGGGCTCGATCGGCGACGGCAAGGTGTTCGTCATGCCGATCAACCACTCGGTGCGCATCCGGACCGGCGAGACCGGGGAGCAAGCCGTCTGACCGTCGCGCTCCTGACCGCGGGCCGTCTCGACGCGGTCGCCGCCGCGAAGCTGCGCGCGGCAGGGTTCGGTGATCCGCGCGCGGCCTTCGCGAACTTCCACGCGCTCGCCCCCGAGCCGCGCGACGTCGAGCTCCTGGTCCCCGCGTTCGAGCGGCTCTTCGCCGACCTCGCCGCGTCCGCCGATCCCGACATGGCGCTCAACAACCTCGAGCGCTACGCCGGGAGCGTCGACCGCCGGATGCTGTTCATGACGCTCGCGAGCCACCCCGGCGCCACGCCGCTGCTCGCCACGATCGGCGGCGCCAGCCAGGTCCTCGCCGACACGCTGCGCCGCCACCCGCAGCTGCTGCCCTGGCTGCTCGAGCCGGCCGTCATGCGTGCGTGGCCGGCGGAGGATCTCGGGACCGGGCTCCGGCGCTCGCTCGCGGCGATGAAGAGTCGCGAGGCGCGCGGCAACGCGCTGCGCCGCTTCAAGTACCGCCAGCTCCTGCGCATCGGCGCGCGCGATCTCCTCGGCGACGCCGACCTCGCGGCGACGACGCTCGAGCTGTCGAATCTCGCGGACGTCTGTCTCGACGCCGCGTGGCGCGACGCCGAAGCCGCCGCGCGCGTCCAGTACGGCGCGCCACGCGACGCGAACGGCAAGGAGACCGGCCTCGCGATCGTCGGCATGGGCAAGCTCGGCGGGCAGGAGCTGAACTACTCGTCGGACATCGACCTGATGTTCGTCTACGGCGAGGACGGCGAGACCGCGGGCGGGAGGGCGGGCACGCTGCCGAACGGCGAGTACTTCGCGCGGGTCGCGCGCGCGATCGTCGCCGCGCTCGAAGGCTCGACCGACGAAGGCTACGTGTTCCGCGTGGACCTGCGGCTGCGTCCCGAGGGACGCATGGGCGCCGTCGCGCTCTCGCTCGAGGGCTATCGCCGCTACCACAGCGATCGCGCCGAGCTGTGGGAGCGCCAGGCGCTGCTGAAGTCGCGCATCGCCGCGGGCGATCCCGCCGCGGGCGCGCGGTTCATGGCGCTGGTACAGGACGTCGTGTGGCGCCCGGGCATCGACGGACGCATCGTGAAGGCCGTGCGCGACATGAAGCACGCGATCGACGCCTCGCTGAAGGGCAAGGGCGCAGAGACCGTCGCGAACGTGAAGCTCGGGCGCGGCGGCATCCGCGAGATCGAGTTCCTCGTGCAGGCGATGCAGCTGCTCTACGGCGGCGACGATCCGTGGCTGCGCGAGCGCGGCACGCTCGCGACGCTCGACCGTCTCGCCGAGCGCGGCTACCTCGAGCGGACGCTGGCGGCGACGCTCGCCGACGCGTACGTCCATCTGCGGACGGTCGAGCATCGCCTGCAGATCCTCCACGAGTTCCAGACGCACACGCTGCCCGACGACGGCGCGGCGCTCGGGCGCCTCGCGCGACGCTGTGGATTCACGGGCACCGCGCGCGCCGCGTCGGCCGCGTTTCGCCGGCGCCACAGGGACGTGACGGCCGCGGTGCACAAGGCGTTCGAGGCGTTCTTCCGCGAGCGCCGGCCGGAGCCGCTCAAGGTCCGCGTGCCGAGCCTGCTCGCGCTGCACGCGACGGGATTCGCCGAGCCGGAGCGCGCGGCGCGCAATCTGCGCCTCCTCGTGGAGGGCCGGCCGCTCGTGCCGTACGCGCCGGCGCTCCGCCGCGCGATGGAGCGCGTGTTCCCCGTGATGCTCGACGCGCTGTGGAAGAGCCCGGATCCCGACGAGGCGCTGAACCAGTTCGAGCGCTTCGTCGCCGCCGTCGGTCCGCGCGCCGGCTACATCGAGCTGCTCGCGTCGGAGCCCGAGCTGCTCGTCGGGCTGATGCGGCTCTGCGCGGGCGGCGACCTGCTCACGCAGCTCTTGATCACGGAGCCGGAGCTGATCTCCGGACTCGCGGGCGCTGTTGAGCTCACGGGCACCTCTGGACTCGCGGGCTCCCGGGCTTCGCCCGCCCGCTCGGGTGGCGGCTCGACGGTGCCCTTGCCTTCGTCGGCACGTGCCTATCGCGCGGCGCTCGCGCCCGTGTTCGCGCCGCGGCTCGCGCACGCGGAGCGCTTCGACCGGCTGCGGCGGCTGAAGCAGGCGGAAGAGCTCGGCGCGATCTGGCGCTACCTGCTCGGGATGACGTCGATCGACCGGTACTCGCGCGAGATCACCGCGCTCGCCGAGGCGACGATCGGCGCGGGGTGGCTGCTCGCGCTCGACGAGCTCGCCGAGCGTCACGGCGTGCCGCGCAACGCGCGCGGCGAGTTCATTCCCGCGGTGATCGTCGGCCTCGGCAAGCTCGGCGGCCGCGAGCTGACGACGGGGTCCGATCTCGACCTCTTCGTGGTGTTCGCGGAGGACGGCGAGACGGACGGCGAGGGCCGCGCGGACGCGCCCGTGAGGCGCGTCGGCGCGCACACGTTCTACAGCGCGGCGGTCGAGCGGCTCGGCGCCGCGCTCGCCGACGTGACGTCCGCGGGCGTCGCGTTCCAGGTCGATCTCAGGCTGCGACCGGGCAGCAAGGGCTCGGGCTTCGCGTCGAACGTCGCCGCGCTGGAGCATTACTATGAGGAGTGGGGCGACGTGTGGGAGCGGCAGACTCTCACGCGCACGCGACTCGTCCTCGGGGATCCGCGACTCGGCCGGCGCGTGCGGCGCGTGCTTCGCGAGCTCGTGTACGGTCGCCCGCTGCCGGGCGGCACGATGAAGGAGATCTACGACGTGCGGGGGCGGATGGAGAACGAGCTGGCGCGGGAAACGCCCGAGCGGTGGCACGTGAAGCTCGGGCGCGGCGGCCTCGTCGACGTCGAGTTCCTGACACAGACGCTCCAGCTCCTCCACGGCGCCAAGCATCCGGGGGTTCGCGCGCCGTCGACCCGCGGCGCGCTGGCCGGCCTCGCGCGCGCCGGCGTGCTCACGGCCGAGCGCGCCGCGACGCTGCGCGATCACTATCGCTTCCTGCGCCGCGTCTCCGCCGCCACGCGCCTGCTCGGCGCGCGCCCGGCGGACGTGCTCGATCTCACCGAGCCGATGCCGGCGCGCGTCGCCACCGCCCTCGGCTACGGCTCGCGCGACGCCTTCCTCGACGCGTACCGCACGCGGACGGATGCCGTCCGCGATATCTACGAGGAGATCATGACCTCGTGAGATCCCTTTACGTCGTCGACGGGCACTCGCACATCTTCCGCGCGTATCACGCGGTGGGTTACCTCTCGACCTCGAAAGGCGTGCCGAGCCACGCGGTGCTGATCCTCAGCACGATGCTGTGGAAGCTGATCCGCGAGGAGCAGCCCGACTATCTCGGCATCGCGCTCGATCCTCCGGGGCCCACGTTCCGCGACGCGCTGTTCACCGACTACAAGGCGACGCGCTCCGCGATGCCGGACGACCTCGCGCGCCAGATGCCGTACGTGCGGCGCCTGTTCGAGGCGCTGCGCGCGCCCGTCCTCGAGGTGCAGGGCTACGAGGCGGACGACGTGCTCGCGACGCTCGTCGAAAAGGCGCTCGCGCTTCCCGATCTCGAGATCGTCATCGTCACCGGTGACAAGGATCTGCTGCAGCTCGTGGGACCGCGCGTTCGCGTGCTCTCCGTGCTCGGACGCACCGGCGAGAAGATCGTCTACGACGAGGCGAAGGTGCGCGAGCGCTGGGGCGTCGAGCCGGCGCAGATCGCCGACGTGCTGGCGCTGATGGGCGACAGCATCGACAACATCCCCGGCGTGAAGGGCGTCGGCGAGAAGACGGCGGTCAAGCTCGTCGGCCAGTTCGGCAGCGTCGAGAAGCTCTACGAGAACCTGACGCTCGTCGGCGGCAAGCTGCGCGAGACGCTCGCCGCGAGCAGGAAGCAGGCGCTGCTCTCGCGCGAGCTGGCGACCGTCAATCGCCACATCGACATCCCGTTCGACCTCGAGGCGTTCCGGCGCGTCGATCCGGACTGGGTGAAGCTCCGCAACCTGTGGATGGAGATGGAGTTCGTGCGGCTGGTGAAGGAGCTGCCGGCCGTGCGCGTGGAGGTGAGCGACGCGCCGGTCACGCATCTCGCGACGCCCGACGACGCGCGCGCGTGGATCGCGAAGGTGCCGGCCGCCGAGGCGCTCGCGCTCGACTGGGCCGGAGAGCTGCGGCCGCCGGATGTGACGTTCCGCGGCGTCGCCGCGTTCCATCCGGCCGCGGGCCCGGCGTCGGTCTCGCTGACCGCGCTGCCTGCGTTGCTCGAGCGGCCGCTGGTCGTGCACGACGCGAAGCCGATCGTCGAGTGGGCGCTCGGCCGGGGCCTGCCGGTGCCGCGCGTCGACGACAGCGCGCTCGCCGCGTACCTGAGCAATCCCGCGCGCGCGACGTACAAGCTCGACGAGATCTGCGCGGAGGTCTTCGTCGAGTGCCCGCCGACGCTGCCGCCGCCGGACGCGCCCGACGCCGGGCATCTCGACCGCGTGCTGGCCGAGCGGTCGAAGTGGGTCGCGCGCTACTGGGACCACGCGACAGGCGAGCTCACCGAGCGCGGGCTCCGCGCGATCTACGACGACGTGGAGCGTCCGCTCGTCGAGGTGCTGGCGCTCATGGAGCGGCACGGCATCCGCGTCGAGCCCTCGCGGCTGGAAGCGTTTGCGAAGGAGCTCGAGCGCAGCCTCGACAACCTCACGCGCGAGATCTACCAGCTCGCGGGCGAGGAGTTCACGATCGCGTCGCCCAAGCAGCTCGCGCACATCCTGTTCGAGAAGCTGAAGCTTCCGGCGATCCGCCGCACGAAGACCGGCTACTCGACGGACGCCGACGTGCTGACCGAGCTGGGGCTCCGTCACGAGCTGCCCGCGAAGATCCTCGAGCACCGGAGCCTCGCGAAGCTGAAGGGGACCTACGCGGACACGCTGCCGCAGCTCGTGAACCCGCGCACCGGCCGGATCCACACGACGTTCAACCAGCTCGTGGCGGCGACGGGGCGGCTGAGCTCGCAGGATCCGAACCTCATGAACATCCCGACCCGCACGGAGCTCGGCCGGCGCATCCGCGCGGCGTTCATCCCCGAGGAGGGCTGGCAGTTCGTCGCGGCCGACTACTCGCAGATCGAGCTGCGCATCCTCGCGCATCTCTCCGGCGACGAGTCGATCATCGAGTCGTTCCGGCGCGGCGAGGACATTCACACGCGCACGGCCTCGGAAGTGTTCAAGATCGCGCCCGGCGAGGTCACGCCGCTCCAGCGCACGATCGCCAAGAGCGCGAACTTCGCCATCATCTACGGCGTCTCCGCGTTCGGGCTCTCGCAGGCGACGAAGATCGACCGCGAGGAGGCGCAGCGCTACATCAGCGCGTACTTCGCGACCCATCCGGCCGTCAGGGCGTTCATCGACACCGCGCTGACGCAGGGGCGCGAGCACGGCTGGGTCGCGACGCTGCTCGGCCGCCGGCGCTACCTGCCGGATCTGCGCTCGAACAACCCGGTCGCGCGCAACGCCGCCGAGCGGATGGCGATGAACGCGCCGGTGCAGGGCACCGCGAGCGACATGATCAAGATCGCGATGGTCCGCGTGCACGCGGCGCTGCGCGAGCGCGGGCTGCGCGCGCGGATGCTGCTGCAGGTGCACGACGAGCTCCTGTTCGAGGCGCCGCCGGACGAGGTCGAGAGCGTGAAGGCGCTGGCGCGCGAGCTGATGGAGGCCGCGCTGCCGCTCGACGTGCCGATCGTGGTCGACGTGAAGACGGGCAGCGACTGGTCGGAGGTCTAGTGCGCAAGTTCCTGCTGGTCGGTCTCACCGGCGGCATCGGGACGGGCAAGAGCACGGTGTCGAACCTGTTCCGCGCGCTCGGCGCCGAGATCATCGACGCCGACCTGCTGGCGCGCGAAGTGGTCGAGCCCGGCGAGCCGGCGCTGGCGCAGATCGCCGGCGAGTTCGGTCGCGAGGTGCTCCATCCCGACGGAACGCTCGACCGGAAGAAGCTCGGCGCGATCATCTTCGCCGACCCCGCGCGCCGCAAGAAGCTCGAGCAGATCACGCATCCGGCGATCCGCGACCGTTTCGTGCGGCATCTCGACGAGCTCGAGGCGCGCGGCTTCGCGGGGATCGTGTTCTACGACGCGCCGGTGATGATCGAGGCCGGCGGTCACAAGGCGATGGACAAGCTCGTCGTCGTCGCGACGGACGAGGAGACCCAGCGCGCGCGGCTCCGCGCCCGTGACGCGATCGACGAGACGGAGGCGCGGCGGAAGATCGGCAGCCAGATGCCGGTCGCCGAGAAGGCGAAGCTCGCGGACTACGTGATCGACAACGCCGGCGACCGCGCGGCGACCGAGCGCCAGGTCCGCCGTGTGTTCGCGGGATTGATGGCTGAGGCCGCCGTGGCCACCCAATTACTGGCGAACCATCCCCATCGCCGGACTGGACCGTTGGGTGTCGTGTTTCCCGTCAACATGGGAAATCGCGGTCGTAACGAGATTCCTCCGCAAACGGTCTTTCGCAATGCGCGCCTGTCAGAGGTCGACCACGAAATAGTCGGCTATCACTGGAGAAGATCCGGGAACTTCATCTTTCTTCGGCAGACCGCGGATTCCGAATCAAACGCGGTACATCTGGTGGCGAGCATCACAAAGCTTGGATGTATCTCGCGATCCTTCTCGGCCCTGGTTCAACTGAGCTGGCAGGTCCCCGTCAGCGCGAGACGCACGGCATATGGGTCGATGATTCTCGACGATCCTTCCGGCGTCTGGCGTTTGGTCGCGCTGTTCTTGTCTGACGAGGTTCCCGCAGAGAAGCGCTTGATCGGGGCAGTGTCGCCCCAAATCAAGCTGCTCAGCTGGCCGTCCTCCAGGGACGTGTTGTGCGCCTACGATCGGCCAGGTGAGCCTGGTGACGTGGGGCAGGTGACCCGCAAGGCGGTCACGAGTCTTCGCAAGGTCGCTGCGTTACCGATGCTCGTCGGATCTGGCCGGGCGTTCGGTGTGGTCCACGATATTCTGTGTGGTAGGAACCTGCGACGATAGCCCCTGAGTCGCTTGAGCGCTTGGGCGGAACTGTCGAGGAGATGGACACTCATGCGGATTGCACCGCGCGTCATCGTTGACCCAGCCGTCCGGTTCGGGAAGCCCGGGATAGAAGGCACTCGGGTGCCGGTTGCGCTTGTGCTCGGAAAACTGGCTGCAGGCATGACCGTCGAAACGGTCATGGAAGACTACGGACTCACCCGTGAGGATGTTCTTGCACCGAGTCCTGATCGACGAAGACATGGCTCGGTCTCTCGCGGGGTTCCTTCGTGGGCGAGGGAATGGACGCGAGTGACGTCCGAGACATCGGTCTCGGAAGCGCGCCCGATGATGTGATCTTCTCGAGAAGTCAGGATGAGCGCCGGGCGATCATTTCCGGCGATCTCGGATTCGCGAGCGTTCTGCGGTTTCCTCTTGGCTCACATTGTGGCGTGGTCGTCGTCCGCTATCCGAATGAGGTGTCGACGCCGGTCGTCAACGAGGCGATTGCCGCTGCTCTCCGGAATGTGACCGAGGCGGACATTGCCGGCGCCCCGCTCATCGTCGAGCCCGGCCGCGTTCGGATGCTCCGCCGCGCCGCCTGTGGCGAGTAAGCGGCGCGCGCTCGGGCAGCACTTCCTTCGCGACGCCGCTATTGCGCGCGCGATCGTCGATCTCGTCGCGCCGACCCCGAAGGATCGCGTCGTCGAGATCGGACCCGGCGAGGGCGCGTTGACGGTCGAGCTCGCGCGGCGCGCGGGGCACGTCACCGCGCTCGAGGTCGACAAGGAGCTCGCCGCACGATTGCGTGCGCGCGGGATCGAGCGGCTCGAGGTGCTCGACGCGGATGCGCGGACGTGGGACTACGCATCCCTACGTCCCATGGGGGGCGTGGGGGGTGAGTCTCTCACGCCCCCAATTTCAAACGGCCGCGTGCTCGTCGTCGGCAACCTGCCCTACAGCGTCGGCAAACCGATCCTCGAAGCGCTCGTCACCGCGCGCACGGCGATCGACGAGATGGCGCTGATGCTCCAGCGCGAGGTCGCGGAGCGGCTCGCGGCGCCCCCGGGCAGCAAGATCTACGGCAGCCTGTCCGTGCTCACGCAGCTCTACTGCGACGTACGGCTCGCGCTCCGCGTCGGGCCGGGCGCGTTCAAGCCGCCGCCGAAGGTCGACTCCGCGGTCGCGCACCTGCGCGTGCGCGCGACCCCGCGCGTGCCGCTGCCCGACGAGCGCCGCTTCCACGTCGTCGTCCGCGCGGCGTTCGGCCAGCGGCGCAAGATGCTCGCGAACGCGCTCGCCGCCGGGCTCAGCCTCCCGCTGGACGAGGCTCGTGAGCGCGCCGCGAGCGCGGGCATCGATCCGCGCCGTCGCGCCGAGACGCTGTCGATCGAGGAATTCGCCGCGCTCGCGTCGCGGTTAGCCTGACGTCGCGACCGACGCGGCCGCGCACGCGCGCCGGATCAGCGCGACGGTCTCGTCCACCTCCGGCGCGGTATCGCGCGACCACGAGAGCGCCCGATCGAGCACCGGGCCCAGGCCGGGAATCGTGTCGCGGCACCACCGCGCGGCCACGCGCTTGGGCGCGATGGTGCCGCGCCGCGGGACGCGGGTCGTGGTGTCGCAGCGCTTCGCATGGCATGTACGACACCTCGAGCTCGAGTCCCCATTTCGGCGCCAGGGCGGGCAGCGCCGCGCGCATCGCGCCAAGTGCGTCGACGGTCACCGTGTCGAGGGCGCCGTCGGTCATCACCACGAGGTCGACGTCGCTGCGGTCCAGCTCGAAGTCGCCGGTCGCGAGCGACCCGCCGAGATACATGCTGACGAAGCGATCGCCGAGAACGGCTCGCACACGCTCCAGCAGGTCCCACAACAAGGCATCGAGCTCGGCGACCGGCGTCAGCGGCCGCGCGCTCATCTACAGGAGATCGAAGCCCACCAGCGCGGAGAGCTCGCGCAGCGCGGGCTCGGGCTCGTCGACCTTGATCGTCGCCATTCCGAGGGCGCGTGCCGGCTTCAGGTTGCCGCCGATGTCGTCCAGGAAGGCGGCGCGCGGCGGCGGCACGCCGAGCTCGCGGCACGTGAGCTCGTAGATTCGCGGGTCCGGTTTCCGCATTCCTACCACGCTGGACTCGACGAAGACGTCGAAGAGGTCGCGCGCCGGATGGACGCGCGGCTCGTCGGAAACCCAGTTGTTGGTCAGCGCCGCGGTGCGCAGTCCGCGGGCGCGCAGGCGGCGGAGCGCCTCGAGCATCGACGGACGCGGGTGGCTCGCCTCCGCGATGTAGGCCATCAAGCGGGTCCCGTCGACCTCGACCGCGCACGCGCGGCAGTCCGCCTCGAACGGCGCGACGAACGTCTGGAGCGAGAGCTCACCGCGCTCGAGGCGTGACCAGGCGCCCGCCTCTCCGGCCGCGCGGATCGCGCGGCTGACGGCCTGCGGGACCAGGCCGTGGTCGCGCTCGTAGCGGGCGATGGCAGCCAGCGGGGAACCCATGACGACCCCGCCCAGGTCGAAGATCACGGCGTCGATCGGCGGCACGGCACCGATTCTACGGCTCCATCCGCCATCCCAGAATGCCGGGCCGTTGGAGTCCCGATGCTACGATGGCGTCCTGCGTTGAAAGGAGTTCGATGGAGCCTCGCGTTCGCCTGATCCCCCTCGGCGGCCTCGGCGAGATCGGTCTCAACATGATGCTGGTCGAGTCGGGCGACGAGATGATCGCCGTCGACTGCGGGCTCATGTTCCCCGACGACGAGCTCCCGGGGATCGACTACGTGATCCCGGACTTCTCGTACGCGCTCGCGAAGCCGGACGCGCTGCGCGCGGTGTTCCTCACGCACGGCCACGAGGACCACATCGGCGCGCTGCCGTACCTTCTCGCGCGCGCGCGCGTGCCCGTGTACGGCAGCCCGCTGACGATCGCGCTCGTGATGGAGAAGCTCCGCGAGCACGACCTCGGCGACGTGCCGCTGCACGCGATTCGCCCGCGCGATCGCGTCGAGATCGGCCCGTTCACGATCGAGCCGCTGCGCGTGACGCACTCGATCGCCGACGGCGTGGGGCTCGCGATCTCGACGCCCGTCGGGCTCGTCGTGCACACCGGCGACTTCAAGCTCGATCCGTCGCCGCTCGACGGCGAGCTGCCCGACTACGACTCGTTCACCCGGCTCGGCGACCAGGGCGTGCTGGTGCTGTGCTCCGACTCGACGAACGTGGACCGCCCGGGCCACACGCGCTCGGAGAGCGAGGTCGGCGCCGCGCTCGCGGAGCGATTCGCCACCGCGCGCGGGCGGATCATCGTCGCGACGTTCGCGTCGCACATCCATCGCATCCAGGCGGTGCTGCGCCTCGCCGCGCGCTCCGGGCGCAAGGTCGCGCTGCTCGGGCGCTCGATGGAGCGCAACGTCCGCGTCGCGGCCGACCTCGGCTACCTGGCGCTGCCCGAGGGCGTCGTGGTCGCGCTCGAAGAGCTCGCCGCGATGAGCCCGGAACGCCAGGTGATTCTCTCGACGGGCAGCCAGGGCGAGCCGAACTCCGCCCTGTCGCTGATGGCGGCGGGCGAGCACAAGTACTTCGAGGTGGGGCGCGGCGATCTCGTGATCCTCTCGTCGCGCGTGATTCCGGGCAACGAGCGCACGGTGGGACGGATCATCAACGGGCTCTACCGGCGCGGCGCCGAGGTGCTCTACGAGGACAACGCGTTCGTGCACGTCTCCGGCCACGCGAGCCAGGAAGACCTGAAGCAGATGCTCGCGCTCACGCGGCCGCGCTACTTCATGCCGGTGCACGGCGAGTATCGCCACCTGCTCGGCCACGCGCGCCTCGCGGCCGAGGTGGGACTGACGCCCGATCGCGTGTTCCTGATGGAGGACGGCGCGGCGCTCGAGGTCACGAAGACGGGCGCGACGGTCGTCACCGGCATTCCGGCGGGACGCGTGCTCGTCGACGGCAAGGGCGTGGGCGACATCGGCCCCGTCGTGATCCGCGATCGCGAGCTGCTCGCCGAGGAAGGCATGATCGCGGTCGCGATCACCATCGATCGCGACGGCGGCGTCGTTGCCGGGCCGAGCATCGCCTCGCGCGGGGTTCTCTACGTGAAGGAGAACGAAGCCCTGTTCGAGGAGCTTCGCGTGGTGGTCGCGCAGGCGGTGATCGACATGGAGCGGGTCGAGCGGCGCGACCGCGAGCTGCTGTCGGAAAAGATGCGCTTCGCGGTGCGGCGCTTCGTGAACCAGCGCTTCCAGCGCAAGCCGGTGATCCTGCCGATGATCATGACGACCGGCACGCCCGCCTGATGGCCACCGTCTCCGACGACGAGAAGAACGGCGCGAACCCCGATCGCGCCTGGCGCAACGGCGCGCGCGGAGACGAGCGGGCCCGCGGCGATCGCCCCCGCGGCGGCGAGCGCCCGCGCGGCGCGCGCAAGAAGAAGGAAGCGCGCCGCTGGGTGGGTGAGGCCAAGGCGATCGCGGGGCTGCTCGTCGCGGCCTTCGCGCTGGTGGCGCTGGCGACGTACCGGACCGACGTCGTCAACGGCTACGGCCCGTCCGGCCCGATCGGCTACTACCTCGCGTGGGCGCTCTACGAGAGCTTTGGCTACGCGGCGCTGCTGTTCCCGCTGCTGCTCGGCTTCTGCGCCGCCGGCTCCTTCCTGCGTCCGCTCGTGCCGCGCGGCTGGGCGCCCGTCGTCGGGCTCGCCGTCGTCCTCGTCGCGACCACGGCGCTGCTGACGCAATCGTCGCCCGCGCTTCCCGGCGACGACGTGCGGGCGGGAGGTCTCGTCGGCCACGGCGTCGTCACCGCGCTGCGCGCGACGCTCGGTCACGCCGGCGCGTGGCTCGTCACGCTCGCCGCGATTCCCGTCGGGTTCCTCTTCATCACGCAGGTGTCGTACGCGGTGATCAGTCGCGTGGTCGCGACACGCCTGCGCAAGCGCCGCGCCGCCGCCGCGAAGAACGCGAAGGGCGCAGGGAGGAGCACCGAGCGGGCGGGCGAAGCCCGGGAGCCCGCGAGTTCAATCGGCGAAGCCCGGGAGCCCGCGATTACAAAGTTCACGCCGCCCGCGATCGTCGAGCCGGCGAAGCCGAAGACGCCGATCAAGGAAAACCTCGCGTGGCAGGAGACGTTCGCGTTCGGCAAGCAGGGTGCGCAGGCGTTCCAGCTGCCGCCCGTCGGCCTCCTGCAGGCGCCGTCGGGGACGGAGTACGCGCGCTCCCGCGAAGAGCTGCAGGACAACGCGGAGACGCTGCGCAGGAAGCTCGGGGACTTCGACGTCGAAGGCCGCATCGTGCAGGTGAGCCCGGGGCCGATCATCACGTCGTACGAGTTCGAGCCCGCGGCGGGCGTGAAGGTCAGCCAGGTCGTGAACCTCTCGGACGATCTCGCGCTCGCGATGAAGGCGGCGTCGGTGCGCATCGTCGGGCCGATCCCCGGCCGCGGGACGGTGGCCGTCGAGGTCCCGAACGACAAGACGGCGACCGTCTATCTGCGCGAGATCTTCGTCTCCGCCGAGTTCGCGGACTCGAAGGGCAAGCTGCCGCTGGCGCTCGGCAAGGACACGACGGGCGTGCCGGTCGTGGGAGACCTCACCACGATGCCGCACCTGCTGGTCGCGGGCGCGACGGGCGCGGGCAAGTCGGTCGGCCTCAACTCGATGATCTGCTCGATCCTCTACAAGGCCACGCCGGCCGACGTGCGATTCCTGCTCATCGACCCCAAGCGCCTCGAGCTCTCGGTCTACGAGGGCATTCCGCACCTGCTGGCGCCGGTCGTCACCGACGCGAAGGAAGCGGCGGCGCGCCTGCGCTGGATCGTCGGCAAGATGGACGAGCGGTACAAGACCCTCCAGATGAAGCAGGTCCGCAACATCGAGGGCTACAACAAAGCTGTCTCCGAAGAGGAACGCCTGCCGTACTGGGTCGTCGTGGTCGACGAGCTCGCCGACCTCATGATGGTCTCGGCGGGCGAGGTGCAGAACTCGCTCGTGCGGCTGGCGCAGATCGCGCGCGCGGTCGGCATTCACCTGATCGTCGCGACGCAGCGGCCGTCCGTCGACGTCGTCACCGGCCTGATCAAGGCGAACTTCCCCACGCGCATCGCGTTCCAGGTCGCCTCGAAGGTCGACTCGCGCACGATCCTCGACGGCAACGGCGCCGAGCAGCTGCTCGGTCGCGGCGACATGATCTACGTCCCGCCGGGCGCCTCGCGGCAGATGCGCGTCCACGGCTGCTGGGTCGCGGACGACGAGGTCAAGGCCGTGTGCGAGTTCCTCCGCACGCAGGGCACGGCGGTGTACGAGGAGGTCGCGCTCCCGAGCCTCAACGGCGACGGCGGCGGCGAGGGCGGCGACGACGCGGACCGCGACCAGATCTACTGGGACTGCGTGCGGCTCGTGATCGGGCAGCGCGCGGCGTCGATCTCGTTCCTGCAGCGCCGCATGGGCCTCGGCTATCCGAAGGCCGCGCGCTTCATCGACATGATGGAGCAGGACCGCATCATCGGCCCGGGGCAGGGCGCCAAGCCGCGCGAGATCCTCGTCGGGCCGGAGTACCTCGAGAAGTCCGGCCGCGCCTAGCGCGCGGGCGGGATCGTCCAGAACAGCAGCGCGTGCTTCCGGAACGCGCTGTCGAGCTGTGCCCGGCGATCGGGCTTCCACTCGCCGATCGGGAACTGGTGGGACACGATGCGCGTCCCCGGGCGGAGCTCGCGCTTGAGCTTCGGCTCGAGACGGACGTTCACCTCGGGGAAGAGGTAGATCGTCACGACGGTCGCCGGGCTCAGGTCGACGTCGAAGATGTCCTTCCAGACGAACGTCACGCGATCGCTCACGCCGGCCTTCACCGCGGCGTCCTGGCCGTCACGGATCAGCCGCGGGTCGAGCTCGATGCCGACACCGCGCGCGCCGAAGTCCCGCGCGGCCGCGATGACGATGCGCCCGTCGCCGGAGCCGAGGTCGTAGACGAGATCGCTGGGCCCGACGCCGGCGCCGCGGAGCATCTCGGTGACGATCTCGGGCGGGGTCGGGACGTACGGCGCGTCGGGACTCTGGCTCAGCTTCGGCGCGTCGGGCGCGATCGCCGCGCAGCCGGCGACGATCAGCAGCAGCGCGAGGAGCCGCGTCGCCGGCACTCGCGGAGGGGCCGGATTCACTCCGGCCCCGGAGCGCGGGGGGCCTGGGGAGTGCGTCTCGCGTCCCCCATGTCTATCGCTCGAGTTCCCCGATCTCCCGCAGGTAGCGCGCGACGCCCGGATGGAGCCGCTCGGGCGCGGCCGCCGTGCCCGTGTTCGCCGCGGTCGTGTCGCGCGCCTGCGCGAGCTTCGCGCCGAGCTTGGTCTCGCCGCGATGCATCGCGCGCGCAAGGCGATACGCGACGTCGTCGGGCAGCGCCGGGCGCGTCATGATGAAGCTCCACGAGCCAACTGAAGGCAGCGGCGCGCCGATGCCGGGATACGCCCCGGCGGCGACCGTGAGCGGACGCAGGAAGCTGTGCTTCGCGAGGATGCGCGCGATCTGCTCCTTGTCGGGGACGATGAAGCGCGCGCCGCCCGCCGCGCCCGCCATCGTGGTGAATCCCGGCCAGCCCACACCGGCGCCCCACAGCGCGGCCGCGCGGCCGTCGAGCACCATCGCCGGACCGTCGCCCGCCTTCTCGAGGAAGATCGCCTGGAAGTCGCGATCGCGATCGAGCCCGAGTCCGTCGAGCACGTACTTCGCGAGGATCACGAGGCCCGAGCCCTGCGCGCCGAACGCGACGGGCTTGCCGCGCAGGTCCGCGATCGTGCGATACGGCGAGTCCGCGCGCACGACGAACATGCCGGCGGACGGATACATCGCGAAGAGGATGCGGAGCGATTTCGGCGCGTCGAGCGCGACCTCGCCCTGGACGAGCGCGATGTCGAGCTTCTCGGCCTCGAGCAGCGGGACGTTCTCGGTGCTGCCCTTCGTGTTCTTCGGCTGCACGTCGAGCGTCGGATCCTCGGCGTTGACGATCTCCGCCACCGCGCCGCCGTAGAGCGGGAAGCCGCCGCCCGGCGTCGCGGTGCCGAGCGAGACGACGGTCTTGTCAGGCATCGGCGTACCGTACCACACACATTGCGACGTCGGCGCGGCGCGACGTACACTCCGCCCGTCGGATGCACGTCTACGTTTTCCGCAAGCTCGTCCACACGGCGCTCGTCGCGTTCGGAGTCGTCACGCTGGTCTTCGCCGCGCTGCGGTTGTCCGGCGATCCCGCCGCGACGATGCTCCCGGGCGACGCGTCGGTCGACGAGCTCGCGGCGCTCCGCAAGGAGCTCGGTCTCGACCAGCCGCTGCACGTGCAGTATCTGAAGTTTCTCGCGAGCGCCGTCACCGGCGACTTCGGCACGTCGCTGCGGCACCAGGAGCCGGCGCTCGCGCTCGTGATGGAACGCCTGCCGGCGACGCTGGAGCTCGCGTTCGCCGCGCTGCTGCTGTCGGTCGCCGTCGCGCTGCCGCTCGGCATCGTCGCCGCGATCTATCGCGGACGCCTCGCCGACGTGCTCGCGATGGGCTTCGCGGTCGTGGGGCAGGCGACGCCGTACTTCTGGATGGGGATCATGCTGATCCTCGTCTTCGCGGTGGAGCTGCAGTGGCTTCCGACCTCCGGGCGCGGCGGCTGGGAGAGGCTGATCCTGCCCGCCGTCACGCTCGGCACGCACTTCATGGCGGTGCTCGCGCGTCTCACGCGCACCAGCATGCTCGAGGTGCTCGGCCAGAACTACGTGACGACGGCGCGCGCGAAGGGATTGTCGGAGTGGGTGGTGATCCTGACGCACGCGCTGAAGAACGCCGCGGTCCCGGTCGTGACGCTGATCGGCCTGCAGTTCGGCACGCTGCTCGGCGGCGCCGTGGTGACGGAGACGATCTTCGCCTGGCCCGGCGTGGGACGGCTCGCGGTCCAGTCGATCTTCGTCAGGGACTATCCGGTCGTGCAGGCGGGCGTGTTCGTCCTCGCGCTCTCGTTCGTCGGCATCAACCTCCTGGTCGATCTCCTGTACGGCTACTTGGACCCGAGAATCCGATCCGAGGAAGCCGCGGCATGACGCCGGCGTCGGGTGAGTCGCGACGGGCGGGAGAGTCGCGGGCCCTGGGGTCAGGGGCGACTGGAGGACACGAGGTCGCGGAGCGACCTCGCAGTCCGAGCTCGGAGCCATCGACCCCAGGGCCCGCGACTCTCCCGCCCGTCGCGACTCACTCGACGCCGGCGCGCAGCCGAAGACGCCGCGCGCTGTGGATGCTGATCGTCCCGGCCGTGCCGGTAATCGCCGCGATCATCGTCGCCGTCGGCGCGCCGTGGATCGCGCCCGCTTCACCGACGACGGGAAAGCTGGCCGCGCGGCTCCAGCCGCCGGTGTGGCACGAGGCCGGAACCTGGGCGCGCATCCTCGGCACGGATCTGCTCGGCCGCGACGTGCTGAGCCGCTTGATCTGGGGCGCGCGCATCTCGCTGCTGATCGCGCTGCTCGCGACGATCCTCGGCGCGGCCGCGGGCTCGCTGATCGGCCTCGTCACCGGTTACTACCGCGGCCGCGTCGATCGCGTGGTGACGAAGCTGATCGACGTCCAGCTCGCGTTTCCGTTCGTGCTGCTCGCCATCGCCGTCATCGCGGTCGCGGGCCCGAGCATCCCGGTGCTGGTCATCGTGCTCGCGATCGGCTCGTGGGTCGGGCACGCGCGCATCGTGCGCGGGCTCGTGCTGAGCCTGCGCGAGCGCGACTACGTGCAGGCGGCGCTGGCGCTCGGCGCCGGCACGCCGCGCGTGCTCTTCCGTCACCTCGTCCCCGAGATCCTCTCGCTGATCGTCGTCATCGCGACGTTCGACGTCGGCCGTATCATCATCCTCGAGTCGACGCTGAGCTTCCTCGGCCTCGGCGTGCAGCCGCCGACGCCGAGCTGGGGCTCGGATCTCCGCGACGCCGCGATCTACGTGCGCCAGGCCTGGTGGATGGCGACGTTTCCCGGCCTCGCGATCATGCTCGTCGTGCTCGGAGTGAACCTGCTCGGGGACGCGCTCCGCGACGTCCTCGATCCGCGAACGCAAAAGATCTGAGGAGGCTTCGATGAAGCGGTCACGCCTGGCCCTGTCGCTCGCCGTCGTCGTGATGCTCGCGTCGCCCGCCGCCGCGCAGAAGGGGCTCACGATCACGATCGCGCCGCCCGCCGACGCGGTGACGATGGATCCGGGACGGAGCACGCAGGTGCTGACCGTCAACTACTTCGTGAACCTCTACGACACGCTCACCCGCTGGGACAACGCCCTCAAGCTCCAGCCGGGGCTCGCGACCGCGTGGAAGCCCGTCGGCGAGACCGCGTGGGACGTCACGCTCCGCTCCGGCGTGAAGTTTCACGACGGCACGCCGTTCACCGCCGAGGACGTGAAGGCGGTGTACGAGCGCAACCTCGCGCCGGGCAAGACGGTCGTCACCGCGGGCTTCGCCACGATCGACAGGATCGAGGTGGTCTCGCCCACCTCGCTGCGGATCACGACCAGGAAGCCGGATCCGCTCATGCCGGTGCGCATGGCGCAGATGGGCGGCTACATCTATCCCCGGCGCTTCGCCAGCGACGAGGGCGCGAAAGAGCTCGCGCGCAAGCCCGTCGGCACCGGCGCCTACAAGTTCGTCGAGTGGGTGAAGGACGACCGGCTCGTGATGGAAGCGAACCGCGAGTGGTGGGGCTGGGACAAGAAGGCGCCGGCGATCGACAGGATCGTCTGGAAGCCGATCCCCGACGACTTCGCGCGGCTGTCCGCGCTGCAGCGCGGGGAAGTCGACGTCATCACCAACGTGCCGCCCGACCAGATGAAGATCGTGAAGACGCTCGCGGTGACGTCGTCGCGCTTCGCGGTGCTCTCGATGAACACCACGCAGGCGCCGCTCTCCGACAAGCGCGTCCGGCAGGCCCTCCACTACGCGCTCGACATGCCGTCGATCGTGAAGAACCTCTACGCGGGGCAGGGCAAGCCGTTCAGCGGCGGCGCCGCGGACACCGACTTCGGCTACAACGCCGCGCTCACGCCGTACCCGTACGATCCGGCGAAGGCGAAGGCGCTGCTGGCCGAGGGCGGCTACGCGGGCCAGGAGCTCACGCTCTTCGCGGGTCACGGCACGATGATCAACGACAAGCAGCTGCTCGAGACCGTCGCCGACATGTGGACGCAGGTGGGCGTGAAGGTGAAGGTCGAGATGATGGAGATGGCGCGGCGCCAGAAGATGAACAACGACCGCGCCACGCCGCCGAACGGCATGCTGCTCGGCAACCCGCAGTCGACGCTGCTCGACATCGACGGTGCCCTGTGGCGGATCTTCCATCCGAACGGGTTCAACGGGAAGTACTGGGCGGAGAACCAGCCCGGCCACCGCTTCCACGACCTCATGGAGCAGGCGCGCTATACGCTCGATCAGAAGAAGCGCAAGGAGATCTACACCGAGGCGACGCGCATCATCCACGACGAGAAGCCGTGGATCGAGCTGTTCCAGGAAGTGGTGCTCTACGGCGTGAGCAAGCGCGTGACGTTCAAGCCGCGCGCCGACTTCCGCCTGGTCGCCTCCGAGATGACGCCCGCGAAGTGAGGCCGCGTGGATCAGCGGCCGGGCCGGCGCCGCCCCCGGCCGCTGACCTGCGCCTGCAGATGCAGAAATCGCCGGTCGACGCTCCGGAACTCCTCGCGCACCTCGTCCTGAAATCGGTCGAGCCGCTCGCCGACCATTCGCACGCCCTCGCCGACGAGCTCGATCCTCGAGATGAGGTCTTCGACCACCAAGTCGAAGTGCCGCGTGAGCTCACGCTCGACACCAGTCGCGCTGGCGGCAATCTCCGCCCGCAGCTCCCGCGTGACACCGTCGGCGCCGGCGGCGATTTCCGCACGCAGCTCGGCGAAGCGCGCGTCGAGGTAGGCGAGGAGCTCCGCGTCCACGGCGGCACTCTGGACGCGGCGTTGGAGCGCCGTCAAGAGTGGACGATCGGATACGGTACAGTGGAGGGGTGATGAAACGCAGAGCGACCGCTGTCCTCGCGTGTGTCCTGGCGTTCGCTGCGACGGCCGCCGCCCAACCCGCGCCGCAGAGCCTCGACGACGTCATCAAGGGCCTCGAGGGCGCGTACGGCAAGATCAACGACCTCAAGGCCGAGTTCACCCAGAACGCGTTCAACAAGAGCCTGAACCAGACGATCCCGGCATCCGGTGTGGTGTATCTGAAGAAGGGCGGCAAGCTGCGCTGGGAGTACAAGGAACCGACGCCCCAGGAGATCGTGTCCGACGGCAAGACGCTCTGGGTGTACACGCCGACGCTGAACCAGGTGAACGTCGCGCCGGCGCCCGAGGCGCTGGCCGGCCCGGCGGGAAGCTTCCTCGTGGGGCTCGGCAAGCTGCGCGAGCATTTCGGGGTCCGCTTCATGAACCCGGCGTCGCCGCGGGATCGCGACGGCAACGTGGTCCTCGACCTGACGCCGAAGCAGCCGTTGCCGACGCTGGCGCGCCTGATCCTCTCGATCGATCCGAAGTCGTGGGAAGTGCGCAAGGCCGTCGTCTACGACCAGTTCGAGAACACCGTCACCATGCAGTTCACGAGGATGACGCTGAACTCGAGCCTGCCCGACAGTCTCTTCACGTTCACGCCGCCGAAAGGTGTCGCGACGGTCCCGCTGAAGTAGAGTAGAGGGCATGGCCGCCGAGAACTCCTTCGACATCGTCTGCAAGGTCGACATGCAGGAGGTCAACAACGCGCTCGACCAGACGCGCCGCGAGGTCGACACGCGCTACGACCTGAAGGGCAGCAAGAACGAGGTCACGCTCGAGAAGCAGGACATCACGGTGCTGTCCTCCGACGACATGAAGCTGAAGGCCGTCGTCGACATCCTTCAGTCGAAGCTGCACAAGCGCGGGGTGCCGCTGAAGGCGCTCACGTACGGCGAGGTCGAGGACGCCGCGGGCGGCACGAAGCGGCAGAAGATCACGCTGCAGCAGGGGATCCCGATCGACAAGGCGAAGGAGATCGTGCGCCTCATCAAGGACAGCAAGGTGAAGGTGCAGGCGTCGATCCACGAAGACAAGGTGCGCGTCGCGGGCAAGAACCGCGACGATCTGCAGAAGGTCATCGCGATGGTGCGCGAGAAGGATCTCGGCATCGCGATCTCCTTCGACAACTACCGGAGCACCTGATTCACGTCCACCTGACCACCCTGGGGTGCCCGAAGAACCAGGTCGACTCCGAGCTCATGCTCGGGATGCTGACCGAAGCGGGGTTCCCCATCGCCGGGCGCGCCGAAGACGCGGAGTGCGTGATCGTCAACACGTGCGCGTTCATCGACCGCGCGCGCCAGGAGTCGATCGACACGATCCTCGAGATGGCGCGCCTCAAGGAGTCGGGACGCTGCCGCGCGCTGATCGTCACCGGATGCCTCACCCAGCGGTACGGCGCCGACATCATGACGGAGCTGCCGGAGGTCGACGGCATCCTCGGCACCTCCGAGCTGCCGCGCATCGTCGAGCTCGTCCGCCAGGCGGCGAGCCGCCACGACTGGGCGACGTCCGCGCCCCCCGGCTATCTCTACGACGCGACGACACCGCGCCTGCTCACGACGAAGGCGCCCTACGCGTACGTGAAGATCGCCGAAGGCTGCGACATGGGCTGTACGTTCTGCGCGATCCCGCAGTTCCGCGGCACGCACAGAAGCCGCCCGCTCGCGGACGTCGTGCGGGAGGTCGAAGGTCTCGCCGCGCGCGGCGTCCAGGAAGCCGTGCTCGTCTCGCAGGACACGCTCGCGTACGGGCGCGATCTCCCCGGCAACGGGGACATCGGCGATCTCTTGCTGGCGCTCGGCGAGACGCGGATGCCGTGGATCCGGCCGATGTATCTCCACCCCGCGCACGTCAACGACCGGCTCGTGGAGAAGTGGGCGCGCGCGCGGGTCGTGCCGTACCTCGACATGCCGATCCAGCACGCGGACGACGGCATCCTGAAATCGATGCGGCGCGCGGTCACCGCGCGGCGGATGAAGGACGTCGTCGCGCAATTCCGGAGCGCGATCCCCGACGTCACCGTGCGCACGACCGTGCTCGTCGGATTTCCGGGCGAGACCGACCCCGCCTTCGAGCGCCTGCTCGAGTTCGTCGAGGACGTGCGCTTCGACCGGCTCGGCGTCTTCACGTACTCGCCGGAAGAAGGCACGCCGTCGCCGGCGTACGCGGGGCAGGTGCCCGCGGACGTCGCCGGCGAGCGCGCGGCGATCGTGCAGGAACGCCAGGACGCGATCGCGTGGGAGCGCACGCGCAAGCTCGTCGGCAGCGTTCAGGAGGTGCTGGTCGACGGCGCGAGCGAGGACCCCGCGTTCGCGTGGGAAGGGCGCACCGCGGGGCAGGCGCCCGAGATCGACGGCGTCGTCTACCTGCGCGACGCCGGCACGCTCAAGCGCTTCACGCCGGGACACTTCGCGCGCGTTCGCATCGTGGAGGCCGAAGGGTACGAGCTGGTGGCCGAGGCCTCCGGGCGGACGTGACGTCCGCCCTCCGGCGCTCGCGAACTCGTCTCGCCTTCGTCGTCGCCACCGCCCTTGGCGCCGGGTACTCGCCGGTGGCGCCCGGCACCGCCGGAAGCGCCGTCGCCCTCCTGATCCTCTGGCTCGTGCCGTTCTCGCGGATCGGCCTCGTCGTGTTCTTCGTCGCCGTCACGCTCGTCGGCACGTGGGCCGCGCACGTCGTGGAGGCGGCGGCCGGCAAGAAGGATCCGGGCATCATCGTGATCGACGAAGTCGCGGGCATGGCGCTGTCCGTCCTCCTGCTGCCTCTCACGCCGCGCGTGCTGCTCGCGGGCTTCGTGCTGTTCCGTATCTTCGACGTCGTCAAGCCGTTCCCCGCGAACCGCCTGCAAGCGCTGCCCGGCGGGATCGGGGTGATGATCGACGATCTCGTCGCCGGCCTCTACGCCCTGCTCGTCTTGATCGTCGCCCGCGCGCTGACCGGATGGCCGTGAGCGCTGGTGTTCGGCTCGTCAGCGCCGGCGCGCCGCTCGCGGGCGGCGGACACGCCGACGCCGCGACGATCGCCGCCGGGCTCGCGGCCGCGAGCCTTCCGGCGGGCGCGCACGTGATCGTCGACGACGACGAGTCCGCGCTCGAGCAGGCGCTCGGCGTCGAGGGTGTCGTCGCCGTCGTCGCCGGCGTCGGCGGCTCGGCCGGGGACAGCGTGCGGCGCGTGCTCGCGCGCATCACCGGCGCGCGCCTGCTCTTGAGCGATCGCATGAAAGCGCTGCTCGAGGCGCACTACGGGCGCCGCGATCGTCCGGTGCCGCGCGCGGCCGAGCGGCTCGCGCTGCTCCCGCAGGGCGCGGTCGTCGCGGACGGCGACACGCCCGTGTGGACGCTCGAGACAGGCAGCTCGGCGTGGGTCGTGTTCCTGCACGGCCGCCTCGACGACGCCGTGTCGCGCGTGCTGGTCCCGCTCGCCGGCGAGCGTCTCGGCGCGCGCGGCGCCATCGCCGCGCGCACGTTCAAGACCGCCGGCGCGGGCGCCGAGGACATCGAAGAGCGGCTCGTGGATCGCCTCGGCGCGCGGGACGTGGCACTGACCACGCTGCCCGGCGACGGCGAGGTGTGGGTGCGCGTCCGCGCGCGCGGCGCGAACGCCGCCGCGGCCGCGAAGCGCCTGGACGAGATCGAGCCGCTCGTGACCGAGCTTCTCGGCGAGGACTGCTACGGGCGCGACGGCGAGTCACTCGAGGCGGTCGTCGGTGGGCTCCTGAAGGCGCGCGGACTCACGCTGGCGGTCGCGGAGCCGTGCACGGGCGGGCTCGTCGCGCATCGCCTCACGTCGATCGCCGGGTCGTCGGCGTACTTCGACCGCGGCGTGACGGCGTACTCGAATCGCGCGAAGCAGGAGCTGCTCGGTGTCGACGAAGCGATCCTCCGGACGCACGGGGCCGTGAGCGGCCCGTGCGCGGAAGCCATGGCGCGCGGCCTGTGCGGCCGCGCCGGTCTCGTCGGCCTGTCGGTCACCGGCATCGCCGGTCCGGATGCCGGGACTCCCGCGAAGCCGGTCGGGACGGTCTTCATCGGCCTCGCGGTCCGGGGGGAAGCGGTGGCACGGCGGTTCGTCTTCAGCGGGGACCGCGGCTCGGTGAGGTGGCAAGCGAGCGTGATGGCGCTGGACATGCTCCGCAGACGGCTGCGGTCTCTCGGCTCCGACTGATGCCGGAGGCCTCGCGATAGCGAGCGTCCGGAGCTTCGTCGCCGTCCATCTCGATGCGCCGACGCGCGCCGCGCTCGCCGCGGCGGCGGAGGAATTGCGCGCGCACGCGCGCGAGCTCCCGGTGAGCTGGGTGGCGCCGGAGAATTTTCACCTCACGTTGAAGTTTCTCGGCGGGGTGGACGAGGCGCGCGTCACCGCGGTGGCCGGCGCGCTTCACGAGGCGGCGGCGCCGCACGCCGCGTTCGACATCGAGATCGTGGGCCTCGGCGCGTTTCCGTCGGCGACGCGGCCGCGCGTGCTGTGGGCCGGCGTGCGGGCGGGGCACGACGCGCTCGCCGCGCTGGCGGATGCCGTCGACGGAGCGCTCGCGCGTCTCGGCTTCCCTCGAGAGGAGCGCGCGTTCTCGCCGCACGTCACGCTCGCGCGCGTTCGCGAGCCCCGCCGCGCGCCCGCGCTCGCCGGCGCGTTGAGCGCCGCCGCCGCGCAGCTCTTCGGCCGCGTGGTCGTGCGCGAGGCGACCCTGATGCGCAGCCAGCTCTCGCCGCGCGGCGCGCGCTACACGCCGCTCGCCGCGGCTCCGCTATCCGGATGAGTCGCGCGCGCTAGCCGGGAGGCGGCGGGACGTGGCGCGGCCGACGCCAGAACGTTCGCCGGCAACTGCGGCAGCGATACCGGCGAATCCCGAGCACCGCGAGAATCAGCCGCTCGCCGGGGGCCGGATCGCGGATCGTGTTGTTCGTTCGGCAACGGCGGCAGAGGTGCGCGCGAAGCTGGACGGATCGGCCGGGCACGTCCACCAAACAGGCGTTGCGGCGCGCCGGTTCCGGCGCAACGGAGTGTATCCAACGTTGGACATTGACCCTACCCGTCGGGGCTCGTAGTATGCCTCTGACTTCGAGCGAATCGAGGCACGGCGCGGGCGTGGCGTGAGCCCCGGGCCCGCGCCTTCATGGAGGAAGCCGATGGCGGAAGCGAAGAACGACCGGCGCCAGGCCCTGGACCTCGCCCTCTCGCAGATCGAGCGGCAGTTCGGCAAAGGTGCCGTCATGCGCCTCGGCTCGGGCCGGCCCCTGGAGGAGATCGCGGTCATTCCAACGGGGGCGCTGTCTCTCGACGTGGCGCTGGGCGTCGGCGGGCTCCCGCGCGGACGTATCGCCGAGATCTACGGCCCGGAGTCGTCAGGCAAGACAACGGTCGCGCTGCACGTGGTCGCGGAGGCTCAGCGCCTCGGCGGCACCGCCGCGTTCATCGACGCGGAGCACGCGCTCGATCCGGTCTACGCCAAGAAGCTCGGCGTGAACACGGACGAGCTCTTGATCTCCCAGCCCGACACCGGAGAGCAGGCGCTCGAGATCGCGGAGACGCTGGTGCGCTCGAACGCGGTCGACGTCATCGTGATCGACTCGGTCGCAGCGCTCGTGCCGCGCGCCGAGCTCGACGGCGACATGGGCGACTCGCTGCCGGGCCTGCAGGCGCGCCTGATGTCGCAGGCGCTGCGCAAGCTCACCGCCGCGATCGCGCGCTCGGGCACGGTGATGATCTTCATCAACCAGATCCGCGAAAAGATCGGGGTCATGTTCGGGTCGCCGGAGACGACCACGGGCGGGCGCGCGCTGAAGTTCTACGCGTCGGTTCGCATGGACATCCGGCGCATCGAAACGCTCAAGCAAGGCACCGACGCGATGGGCTCGCGCACGAAGGTGAAGGTCGTGAAGAACAAGCTCGCGCCGCCGTTCCGCGAGGCCGAGTTCGACATGATCTACGGCGAGGGCATCTCGAAGTCGGGCACGATTCTCGACGCCGGCGTCGAGCAGGGGATCATCGAGAAGTCCGGCACCTGGTACACGTTCAAGAACGAGCGCATCGGCCAGGGCCGCGAGAACGCGAAGAAGTGGCTGCAGGAGAACCCGACCGTGCTCGCCGATCTCGAGATGAAGATCCGGGAGACGCTCGGCCTCCGCGCCGCCGTGCCCGTCAAGCCGTAGCCGATCATGGTGGGGCGCCGCCGCGCGCGTGTGAGCGGTGCCCCGCCGTCCGCCGCGGGTGAGCGGACACGCGCGCCTCGCACACGCCCCGTCCTCGACGCGAAAGCCGCACGTCTCGCCGCTGCCGATCTGCTGTCACGCCGCGCGTGGACGAAGTCCGAGCTGACGCGCCGCCTGGTCAGGCGTGGCGCACCTCAGGGCACCGCCGCGGAGGTCGTCGCCGATCTTGCCGCGCGGGGGTACATCGACGACGCGGCGTTCGCGCGGCACTTCGTCGAGACGCGCGCGGCCCGGGGGTACGGCGCAGCCAGACTGGCCGGGGAGCTCCGCGCTCGCGGCGTCGCCCCCGCGCTGGTCACGGGCGCGCTCGCCGCGCTGGACGGCGACGCGCAACTCGACCGCGCCCGCGCGCTCGCTCAGCGCCGGCTGGTTACCTTGCGACGGATCTCGGAGGAGCGCGCGGCGGCGCGACTGCGCGACTACCTGCTGCGCCGCGGCTTCGATTCCGGTGTCGTTCTCCGCGTCGTCAGAGAGCTGATCCCCGCGCGATAGACCTACCGACTGCGGTATGGCGAACACGCCAGACCTCTACCCTTGGCCCTCGAGGTCTCATCACGTTCAATTCCTTCATTTCCGCAATGTTAGAATGACGCTTCTATGAGAGGCAGCGAGATCCGCGAAGCGTTCCTCCGCTACTTCGAGCGGAACGGCCATACCCGCGTCCCGTCGTCGCCGCTCGTCCCTGCGGGCGATCCGACGCTGCTCTTCACCAACGCGGGCATGGTGCAGTTCAAGCGGATCTTCACCGGCGAGGAGCGGCGCGAGTACGTGCGCGCGACCACGTCGCAGAAGTGCGTGCGCGCGGGCGGCAAGCACAACGATCTGGAGAACGTCGGCCGCACCGCGCGGCACCACACGTTCTTCGAGATGCTCGGCAACTTCTCGTTCGGCGACTACTTCAAGGAGCAGGCGATCCACTACGCGTGGGAGCTGCTCACGAAGGACTTCGGCCTCGACAAGGGCCGGATGATCGCCACCGTCTTCACGGACGACGACGAGGCGTTCGGGCTCTGGCAGAAGATCGCGGGGCTGCCACAGGACCGCGTGCTCCGTCTCGGCGAGAAGGACAACTTCTGGGCGATGGGCGACACGGGCCCGTGCGGGCCGTGCTCCGAGGTCCACTATCACCAGGGCGATCACATCCCGTGCGCGGAAGAGGCGGCGGGACGGACATGCCTCGGCGTCGCGTGCGAGTGCGATCGCTGGCTCGAGATCTGGAACCTCGTGTTCATGCAGTTCAACCGCGACGCGAGCGGCGTGATGACGCCGCTGCCGCGCCCGTCGATCGACACGGGCATGGGCCTCGAGCGGATCGCGGCGGTGCTGCAGGGGAAGCTCTCGAACTGGGACACGGACCTCTTCGCGCCGCTCATCGCGCGCGTCGCCGACCTCGCCGGCAAGCGGTACGGCGCGTCGGACACCGACGACGTCTCGCTGCGCGTGATCGCCGACCACGGCCGCACCTCGACGTTCCTCATCGCCGACGGTGTCGTGCCGTCGAACGAGTGGCGCGGCTACGTGCTGCGCCGGATCATGCGCCGCGCGATGCGCCACGGCCGGATGCTCGGGCTCACCGAGCCGTTCCTGTGGCGCACGGTCGTGTGGGTCATCGAGCTCATGCGCGACGCGTATCCCGAGGTCGTGGAGAAGCGCGCGCGGATCGAGGACACGATCCGCGGCGAGGAAGAGCGCTTCGCGGAGACGCTGGAGACGGGCGAGCAGAAGATCGCCGAGTACCTGGCGCAGCACGGCGACACGCGCGCGGTGGACGGCCGCTTCATGTTCAAGCTGTACGACACGTACGGCTTCCCGCGCGACCTCGCGGAGGAGATCTTCCAGGACAGGGGCTGGAAGATCACCGAGGAGACCAGCGCCGCGTGGGAGTCGGAGATGAGCGCGCAGCGCGAGCGTGCGCGCGCCGGCGCGAGCTTCGCGCTCGCGAGCGGCGACGAGGCGGTCGCGATCTATCAGCGGCTGTCCTCCGAGCTGCCGAAGATCGAGTTCGTGGGCTACGACACGCTGTCGGCGCCCGGCACTATCCTCGCGATCGTGCGCGACGGCCGGCGCGCGGAGGAAGCGGCGGAAGGCGACGAGGTGGAGATGATCCTCGATCGCACGCCGGCGTACGCGGAGTCGGGCGGGCAGATCGGCGACACGGGCACGATCACCGGCACGACCGGCCGCGGCGAGGTCGTCGACACGTACTACCGCGGCTCGAAGCTGATCGTCCACCGCGTGAAGGTGCGCGCGGGCGGTTTCCGCGAGAACGAAGAGGTCGCGGTCGCGGTGACGTCGCCGCGCCGTGAAGGGCTGCGCCGTCACCACACGGGCACGCACCTGCTCCACGCCGCGCTCCGCAAGGTGCTCGGCACGCACGTCGCGCAGGCCGGCTCGCTCGTGGCGCCCGATCACCTGCGCTTCGACTTCTCGCACGGTGCGGGCCTGAAGGAGCGCGAGGTCGAGCAGATCGAGGAGCTCGTCAACGAGCAGGTGCAGAAGGACGTCCACCTGTCGCGCCGGGAGATGGATCTGCAGGACGCGCTCCGCTCGGGCGCGATGGCGCTGTTCGGCGAGAAGTACAGCCAGCGCGTGTGCGTGGTGAAGATCGGCGACTTCTCCGTCGAGCTGTGCGGCGGCACGCACCTCGACGCGACGGGCCAGCTCGGGCTGCTCAAGGTCCAGGCGGAGGGCGCCGTCGCGGCCGGCGTGCGGCGCATCGAGGCGGTGACGGGCAACGCGGCGCTGGAGGCGGTCGCGCGCAACGAAGCGGCGCTGAAGGAAGCGGCGGACCTGCTGAAGATCGGCCCGCTCGAAGTGCCGAAGCGGCTCGCGAAGCTGCTCGACGAGCAGAAGCAGCTCGAGCGGCAGCTCGCCGAGCTCGAGGGGAAGCTCGCGCGCTCGCGCGCCGACGATCTCGTCGCGTCCGCGCGGCAGGTGAACGGCGTCGCCGTGGTCGCGGGCCGCATGGACGGGCTCGACGCGGAAGGGCTGCGCGCGGCCGCGGACCGCCTGCGCGATCGTCTCGGCTCGGGCGTGGTGTGTCTCGGCGGCGCGCACGACGGCAAGGTGAACCTGGTCGCGGCGGTCACCAAGGATCTGACGAAGCGGTTCCAGGCGGGGAAGCTCATCCAGGAGGTGGCGAAGGTCGTCGGCGGCGGCGGCGGCGGCCGGCCGGATCTCGCGCAGGCGGGCGGCAAGGACGCCGCGAAGCTCGACGACGCGCTCAATCTCGTCTACGACTACGTCGGACGCGCGGGGTAACGTCATGGCGAACTCCGCAGGCAAGCTCCTGGTCGTCGACGACGAGCAGTCGGTCGTCGAGGTCCTGAGCGAGTACTTCAGCGGCCAGGGCTACACCGTGCGCACCGCGTCCAACGGACACGACGCGCTCACCGCGCTCGCCGAGTTCAGGCCGGCCGTGGTGCTGCTGGACGTGCGCATGCCGGGTCTCGACGGCGTCGAGGTGCTGCGGCGCCTGCGCGCGATGGGCACGAGCGCCGCCGTGATCATGGTGACCGCGAACGAGGACGTCGAGCTCGCGCGCGAGACGCTGAAGCTCGGCGCGTTCGACTACGTCGCGAAGCCGTTCGACTTCGGCTACCTCGACCAGGCCGTGACGATGGGGCTGATCCAGTCAGGTGGCGGGCCGTCCTCGCGGCCGGGCACGCGCGGCGCCCAGAGCGCGGAAGGGTCGGGCGGTGTGTGGCAAGCGCTCACGGTGGAGACGTTCCGCGCCGTGCGCGACATGTCGGCGAACGGACGGGAGTCCACGGGCCGCCGCATGGAGTCCGCGGTCCTCGCCGCCGCGCGCGAGGTCGACGCGGGCCGGCCCGCGGTGGCCCTCGAATCGTTGCAGGAGCTGGAGACGCTGCTCGGCGTCGCCGTCGAGCTGAACGACGTCTCGACGGCGGCGCGCGACACCGTCCAGGCCGCGATCACCGCGGCGCGTACGTCCGTCTCGTCGTCGGGCTGAGACCGTGGGGCCGCGCGTGGAGCCGCATCTCCGGATCCTCCACACCGTGGCGCAGGCGGTGAACCGCACGCTCGACGTGGACGAGGTCCTCAAGACGGCCGTCGACGCGCTCACGCACGTCACCGGGCACGAGATGTCGAGCCTCCACCTCATCACGCCCGACGGCGCGCACCTCCAGCTCCGCGGTGAGCGCGGGCTGCCGGTGAAGCTGCGGGACGTGAACGTGCTCCTTCCCGTCGGCAAGGGGCAGCTCGGCGGCGTCGCGGCGACGGGGACGACCCTCGTGCTGAAGGACGCCGTGAACGATCCGACGCTGCTGCCGGAAGCGCGCGCGGCGATGGAAGACGACCGCATCCACGGCCTGGTGTGCGTCCCGATCCACGGCCGCGACGGCGTGCTCGGCACGCTGACGCTCGGACGGCGCACCGACGACCCGTTCACCGACCGCGAGGTCGCGCTGCTCGAGGCGACGGCGGACACGATCGGCGTCGCGCTCGACAACGCGCGGCTCTATTCCGAAGCGCGTCACCAGCTCGAGGAGCTCCAGCGCACGCAGGCGCAGCTCATCCACGCGGAGAAGCTGTCGGCCGTCGGCCAGCTCGCCTCCGGCGTCGCGCACGAGATCAACAACCCGCTCACGACGATCCTCGGCCAGACGCATCTCCTGCTGACGCAGCAACAGCTGACCGACCACGTGCGCGAGCGCCTCACGATCATCTCGGAGGAGACCGCGCGCGCCGCGCGCATCGTGCAAAACCTGTTGCTGTTCTCGCGTCACTATCCCGCGGAGCGCCAGCTGTGCCTCCTGCAGGACCAGATGCGCCGCGTGCTCGACCTCAAGGCGTACCAGCTGGCGCTCGACGACATCGAGGTCGTGACCGAGTTCAACGAGTGCCCGCCCGTGTGGGCCGACGGGCACCAGCTCCAGCAGGTGCTCCTGAACCTCGTGCAGAACGCCCACCAGGCGATGCTGAAAGCGCCGGCGCCGCACGTGCTCACGATGCGCGTCGCCACGGAAGGCGATCGCGCGGTGCTCACGGTGCTCGACACCGGGCCGGGCATCGAGCCGGGCGTCCTCGCGCGCGTGTTCGATCCGTTCTTCACGACGAAGCCGCCGGGCGAGGGCAGCGGCCTCGGCCTCTCGGTGTCCTACGGGATCATCGCGGAGCACCGCGGCCGCCTGATCGCCACGAACCGCCCGGAGGGCGGCGCGGCGTTCTCCATCGAGTTGCCGCTCGAGAATTGACGCTCCGCGCGCTCCTCGTCCTCGCCCTCCTCGCCGGCGGCTGCATGGTCGTCGGCGGTCCGAAGC